>Ga0126307_10002754_pt1 | contig 11928 bp, 10 predicted proteins | sample Plot28_FD_89955 | JGI IMG/M metagenome (GOLD analysis project Ga0126307, IMG submission 89955) | Serpentine soil microbial communities from UC McLaughlin Reserve, CA, USA - Plot28 | ecosystem: Environmental > Terrestrial > Soil > Grasslands | place: USA: UC McLaughlin Reserve, Lake County...
ACTCGGCCGTCTGGAAACCCTCGGGCAGTCGTTCTTTGGTCGTCTGCTCGATGACCCTGGCGCCGGTGAACCCGATCCTGGCCCCTGGCTCTGCAAGGACCACGTCGGCCGCCGTCGCGAAGGAGGCCGTCACCCCCCCGAAGGTTGGATCTGTCAGTACCGAGACGTAGGGCCAGGATCCCTCGACGTAGCGCGAGAGAGCGATGCTGGTCTTCGCCATCTGCATCAGCGAGTAGACGCCCTCGAACATCCGAGCCCCGCCCGAGGCCGAGACGATAACGAGCGGCAGCTCCTCCGTGCCGGCAAGCTCGATGGTCCTCGCGACCCTCTCCCCGACCGCGCTCCCCATCGAACCCCCTATAAAACGGAAGTCGAGCGCGGCGAGCGCCACCTGCGTGCCCCCTATGGCGCCGGTACCGCTCAGGACGGCGTCATCGAGCCCGGTCTTCGCGCGCGCCTTGTGTAGCCTCTGGCGGTAATCGTCGAACCCGAGTGGATCGTCAGCGTAAACGCCTCCGTCCCGCTCCTCGAAGCTTCCCGCGTCGGTGAGAAGTCTTATCCGCTCCGGCGCGGAGAGTGGGTAGTGGAACTCGCAGTTGGGACAGACGTTGAAGCGGGCCCTGAGGTCCTTCTCGTAGATCGGCTGCCCGCACTTCTCGCACTTGGTGAAGACGGAGTCCATCGGGCCGACGCCGCTCTCGGTCTCGGGGGCGCTCCTGGAGTACTTCCTGCGTTTGCTGAGCCAGTTCCTGATGCCTAACCTCCAGCCTTCACGACCCCGGAGAGCGCCTCGCGCACCTCACGCAGCCATCCGCCGGCCCGCTCCGCCCCGCCTTCCTCGACGAGACGCACGAGCTTGCTTCCGATGATGATCCCGTCGGCCTCCTCTGCGGCCTCGACGGCGGCCGGGGCCGATCCGATCCCGAAGCCAAGGGCCACCGGCGCATCAGTCCTCGCACGAACGCGCCTCAGAAGCTCGACGGCCCCGGGCGGGAGGGTGTCTCGCACCCCCGTCACCCCCGCCACAGAGACGCAGTACACGAACCCTGTCGCCATCTCGCCGACGCGCGAGATGCGCCGGTCCGTCGATGTCGGCGCAACGAGCGGGCAGAAGGCGATGCCGGTTTCGGCTGCCAACTCCGCGAACCTGCCCGCCTCGTCTACGGGGAGGTCGGGGATCACGAGACCCGAGACCCCGGCCTCGTCTACTTCCTCCAAGAACCGCTCGGCCCCCCTGGCGAAGATCACGTTGTAGTAGAGCAAGAAGAGGACGGGCACCCGCCCCGAGAACGCCGATGCGAGTTCCAGGCAGTAGTCGAGGTCAGCCCCGTTCTCGATGGCGCGCGTGGTCGTGTCCTGGATCGTCGGCCCGTCGGCGAGCGGGTCGGAGAAGGGAACCCCTATCTCCAGCACATCAGCACCCGCCTCTAGGTAGGCCTCTCCAACTTCTCTCGCCCCTTCGAGCGTCGGATAGCCGCCGGTCAGGTAGGGCACGAGCGCGGTCCGCCCCTCCCGGAAAGCTCCCCTTAGACGGTCTCTGTTCAAAACGATACTTCGTCAGAGGACGTCGAGGGCACAGCGTCAGACACGACCTCTGCTTCTTTCGAGCTGATGCCGAGCGCGTTCGCCGCGACCTCGACATCCTTATCGCCACGCCCCGAGATGTTGATCACCATGTTCTTTCCCCGACCGAGTTCCCTGGCCACCTTCTCGGCGTAGAAGATGGCGTGTGCTGTCTCGAGCGCCGGAATTATGCCTTCGAGACGCGAGCAGGTCTGGAGCGCCTCGAGCGCCTCCCCATCGGTGACGCTCGCATACTCGGCGAGGCCCTCGTCCTTGAGAAACGCGTGCTCTGGGCCCGTGGCCGGGTAATCGAGGCCCGCGGAGATGGAGTGGGCCTCGCGGATCTGGCCCCCCTCGGTCTGCAGGACGTAGCTCATCGCCCCATGCAGGACGCCGAGCTTTCCCTCTGCTAGAGACGCCCCATGCTCTCCTATGGCGAGCCCGCGCCCCGCGGCCTCTACGCCGACGAGCCTGACTTTTCCTCTTCCGACGAACGGGTGGAATGCGCCTATCGCGTTCGAGCCTGCGCCGACGCAGGCGACGATGGCGTCGGGGTCGGCGCCGAGACGCTCGCGGCTCTGGGCCTCTATCTCCATCCCTATAACTGCCTGGAAGTCGCGCACTATCCTGGGGTACGGTGCTGGTCCGACGACGCTCCCTATGATGTAGTGGGTGTCCTCGACGTTCGCCACCCAGTCCCTTATCGCCTCGTTGACGGCGTCCTTGAGGGTGCGCGAACCGCTGAGGACGGGTACTACCTCGGCCCCGAGGAGTTTCATCCGCACGACGTTGAGCCTCTGGCGACGAGTGTCTTCTTCGCCCATGTAGACGATGCACTCTTTGCCGTAGAGGGCCGAGACGGTGGCCGTGGCGACGCCGTGCTGACCCGCGCCGGTCTCGGCGATGATGCGCTCCTTGCCCATCCTGTCGGCGAGCAGTATCTGGCCCAAGGTGTTGTTGATCTTGTGGGCACCCGTATGCGCGAGGTCCTCGCGCTTGAACCAGACGTTGGCCCCGCCCCACCTCTCGGTCAGGCGCTCGGCGAACATGAGGGGGGTAGGCCGGCCAACGAAGTCTCTCGCCAGGCGATCCCTTTCCTCTTCGAACTCAGGATCGTTCCTGTAGCGCTCGTAGGCATCTTCGAGCTCTTCGAGGGCGTGGATCAAAGTCTCGGGTACGTAGCGGCCCCCGAACGGGCCGAAATAACCCTTCTCAGTATCTTGCCGCAAGGACGAACCTCCGCACCCGCTCACCGTTCTTCCTGCCTGGCCCATGCTCCAGGGCGCTTGACGCGTCCACCCCGTAGGGCTCGAAGAAGTGGACCGCATCCCTTACGTTCTCCGGGCCGAGCCCCCCGGAGACGACGATGTTATCACGTCCTCTCAAGGACTTCGCCACCCCCCAATCGAAGTGCTCCCCCGTGCCTCCTCGCGCCCTGTCGCTGTGCGCATCGAGCAGGTACAGATCGGCCTCGTACTCGTCCAACGCCTCCAGGGAGGCGGCGTCCTTTACCCGCAGCGCCTTCATGACTTTGACCCCGCCCTCCCGCACGGCGGTTACGGCCTCAGGCGTCTCTTCGCCGTGGAGTTGCGCGAGGTCGAGGCCGACCTCGCGGGAGATCCTCAAGATCTCGTCAGGCTCCTCGTCCACGAACACGCCGACGCTGAGTATGTTCTCCGGTAACGCCATAGAGATTCTGCGCGCTTCCTCGACGCCCACGCGACGGAGGCTCTCGGCGAAAATGAGTCCTACCGCGTCGGCCCCTGCGTCGGCGGACACGCGGGCGTCCGCTGGGTTGGTTATGCCGCATATCTTGACCAGTGTCATGACCCGAAGTGTACCCCTTATCGTTGGCGGTGAGAGCCAGGACCTCAGGTAGAATCGACGCGCGCCGCGGGGACCGTTGAGGATCTCGTAGTGTATCGGCGATTGCGGCGTAAGATTTGCCCTGTAGATTAGTATTCGCGATCAGAGCCAGAAGGAGTCTCTTTGCGACCCGCAGATATCATCGCGTGTACTGCGGCGGTGCTCAGGGAGAGCGGAAGAGGGCAGCCCGGCTCAAGGGCATTGCCCTCGCGCAACTCTATGTTGGGTGCTTCGGGTAGTACTACGAGCCCTTCACGGGCGAGGCCCCTCGACTGGCTGGCGGACGGGGAGCCACCCTTACCCGCGCTATAATCCGGGGGACTGTGGTAAAGAGGTTGAAGCTTCCGTGGCGAAGATCCTTGTGGTCGACGACGAGCCTAACATCCGCGAGGTCGTAGGGCTGTATCTCAGACGCGACGGGCACACGGTCGTCTCGGCCACCGACGGCGAGGAGGCGCTCGAGGTCTTTCGAGAGAGCAAACCCGACCTCGTCGTGCTCGACCTGATGCTCCCCAAGGTTAGCGGGCTTGAGGTGTGCCGCAGGATGAGGGCAGATCGGAGGGTGCCCCTAATCATGCTGACAGCCCGCGGCGAGGAAGAGGAGCGAATAGTAGGTCTCTCTTTGGGCGCGGACGACTACGTCGTCAAGCCTTTTTCCCCGCGCGAGCTGGCCGCGCGGGTCGCCGCTATCTTACGGCGCGCGGAAGAATCGTCCGGACGTGTGGATCAGCGGGTGCTCTCCTTTGACGAGTTGCGCATAGACCCGAACACGCGCGAGGTCCTTGTGCAGGGAGAGCCGGTGACGCTGACGGTCAGGGAGTTTGACCTTCTGTACCGGCTGGCTTCGAGCCCGGGCAGGGTCTACACGCGCGACCAGCTCATGGAGTCGGTGTGGGGATATACCTTCTTCTCAGACACCAGCACCGTCACCGTACACGTGCGGCGGCTACGCGAGAAGATCGAGCCAGATCCGGCAGAGCCTCGCTACCTGCAGACCGTATGGGGCATCGGCTACAAGTTCGACGGATGAAGAGAGCATCGCGCACCGCAGGCGCAGCGCTACTGTTCCTCGCCGGTTCGCTGGCAGTGGCCGTCTTCGCCGCCTCCCTGTTCGGCGTACCTCTATCCGACCTGAAGTCCGTGGCCGTGTTGCTTGGCGTGGCGGGCGGCGGCAGCGGGCTGCTTGCGTTGGTACTGATCCGTCCCGCCGTGCTCGGGCGACTCGGCGGTGTGCGGGCGCAACTGGTCGGGGCGGGTCTGATCGGGAGCCTGTTGCTCCTCGGGATGATGCTCGCTGGCGCGAGGGCCATGTTCATCTCGGGACACGACCTCTCGCTGCTCTTGACGATGCTGACCTTCGCGGCGGCCCTCTCGGTCGGCTTCGGGTTGCTCTACGCGATGCCGCTATCCAGGCGCATCGAGCGCGTGCGGGCCGGTACGGAACGGATCGCGGGAGGCCAACTGGGCTCTGAGGTCAGGGTCGAGGGCCACGACGAGGTCGCAGGACTCGCAGATGATTTCAACCGCATGGCGCGGGCATTAGAGAGTGCGGCGGAGCGCGAGCGCGAGATGGAGAAGTCGCGGCGTGACCTCGTTGCCGCCGTCTCCCACGATCTGCGCACCCCGCTCGCCTCGACGAGGGCCCTGATCGAAGCCCTCGCGGACGGCGTCGCCGCAGACCCGCAGACCGAGAGACGCTACCTCTCGTCGGCCATCCGCGAGCTCGAGCACCTGGGCCGCCTGGTGGACGATCTCTTCGAGCTCGCCAGGATAGATGCGGGGTTGCTGGAGCTCACGCTGGAAGAGGCTTCGCTGCACGACCTGATCTCCGACACCATCTCGAGCTTCCAACCGCAGGCGGAACAACGGGGCGTGCGGCTCGCAGGCGAGATCGTGGGCGACGTCGACCCCGTGCTCGCGAACACACCCAGGCTCCAACGCGTACTCCACAACCTCGTCTCCAATGCCCTGCGCCACACCCAGGAAGACGGCACCGTAACCCTGCGCGCGACGCGCGAGGGGGAAAGGGCGCGGGTCGAGGTATCCGACACTGGCGAAGGTATAGCGTCCGAAGACCTGCCTCACGTCTTCGAACGCGCGTTCCGGGGCGAACGGTCGCGGACTCGGTTCGAGAAGGACGACGCGCCCGGAGCCGGATTGGGGCTCGCGATCGCGCGCGGCCTCGTCAAAGCACACGGCGGCACCATGGACGTCGAGAGCGACCTCGGCCGCGGCTCACGCTTCTACTTTACGCTACGACGCGCCTGAGACCCGGGCAGTTCGCGAACCGCCTTCACGGCAGGGACGCCAGTCGTGCGACGAGACCGGGGTCACGCATCGCCGCTTCGCCTACCAGGACCGCGTCGGCCCCTGCGTCTCGCAGCCTGCGGGCGTCCTCGGAGCTCTTGACGCCGCTCTCGGCGACGAGGGTGGCGCCTGCGAGATTCGGCGCGAGGCGTTCGAAGGTGCCGAGGTCCACGGTGAAATCTCTGAGGTCGCGGTTGTTGACGCCGACGACGCGGGCGCCTGATTCTAGGGCCAGGTTAGCCTCCTCTTCGTCGTGGATCTCCACGAGCGGCGTCAGGCCGATCTCTACCGCCAGCGAGACGTAGCGGGCGAGCGCCGTCGCGTCGAATAGCGCCGCTATGAGCAGGACGGCGTCGGCCCTGGTGCCGGTCTCGAGGATCTGGGCCTCGTCGACGGTGAAGTCCTTGCGTAGGACGGGGAGAATGGTATTGTCCCTCGCGACGTCGAGGTCTTCGAGATTCCCCTCAAAGCGTTCGGGCTCTGTCAAGACGGAGAGGCAGCTCGCGCCTCCCGACTCGTAGCGGGCGCCCCACTCGGCCGGGTCGGCCTCGCGGATAAAGCCCGCCGATGGCGAAGCGCGCTTTATCTCGGAGATCACGGAGAGGCCGGGCGCCGACAGAGCCCCGGCGAAATCCCTCTTCTCGAAGAGTAGAGCATCCTGATAGAGGGTGTTCAGGTCGGTGCTACTGTGGAGATCCTGTGCCCTCCTGAGGGCCGCCGTGGCCAGCTCGTCGAGAAAGGTGGCGCGCTTCATACGGTCCCCGAGAGGCGGCGGGTGGTCTTGATGAAGTCCTCCAGCGCCCTCGCGGCGGCCCCTTCGCTGATGGAGTCGCGTGCCAGACGCACGCCCTCTTCTATCGTCTTGGCATTGCCCGAGACGTGGATCGCGGCGCCGGCGTTGAGGAGGACTATCTCGCGGGACGCCCCATTCTCCTCGCCGGTGAGAATGTCGCGGAGGATTCGGGCGTTGAGGTGCGCGTCGCCGCCGAGCAGCCCGTCTGGGGCATGGCGCGAGAAGCCGTAGTCTTCCGGTGAGATCTCGTACTCTTGTAGCTCTCCGTCGGAGACGTCGGCGATGAGGGACTTATCCGTCACCGTGATCTCATCCATCCCGTCGGTCCCGTGGACGACGAGCGCTTTCTCGGCCCCGAGGTCTCGCAGAGCCTCGGCAACGGGACGCACGTAGGCCCTGCCGAAGACCCCGACGAGTTGACGTCTGGCCCCCGCGGGGTTGGTCAGCGGCCCGAGCAGATTGAAGATGGTCCTGAAAGGCAGCTCTGCCCGCACAGGGGCCACGAACCGCATCGCGGGGTGATGCGTGCGGGCGAACATGAATCCGATGCCGGCCTCGGCGATGCAGCGGGAGACCTCTTCGGGGCCGAGATCTATCTCCGCGCCTAAAGCCTCGAGCACGTCGGCGCTGCCTGCCCGGCTCGTCGCCGCCCTGTTGCCGTGTTTGGCGACCACGACGCCGGCCCCACGCGCCACGAACGCGGCCGCCGTGGAGACGTTTATGGTCCCCTTCGCGTCGCCGCCCGTGCCGCAGGTGTCGACGACACCCTCGGGTGCCTCGACCTTTGCGGCGAAGCGGCGCATCGCGCGGGCGAAGCCAACGATCTCGGGTACGCTCTCCCCCTTGACGCGCAGGGCGGTAAGGAGCGCAGCCGTGGCCGCGGGGGGAGCGTTGCCCTCCATGATGGTCTCCAGCGCGCGTTCCGCCTCGCCCTCGGTCAGGACCTCCCCGTCGGCGGCTTTGCGAAGCGTCTCACGCAGCAAGAGAGCTGCTCAGAGCCCCAGGAAGTTCTTCAGGAGGTCATGACCGCTTCGGGTCAGGATGCTCTCGGGGTGGAACTGGACGCCTTCGACGGGGTACTCGCGGTGCCTGACGCCCATGATCGTACCGTCTTCGGTGCGGCTGGTGACGAGAAGGCATTCTGGCACTGAGGTTGGCTCGATCACGAGCGAATGGTAGCGCGTCGCCTCGAAGCCCTGGTCGAGGCCCCTGTAGACTCCTCTGCCGTCGTGCATTATCCTCGCCGTCTTGCCGTGTACGGGTTCGCCGCGCACTACCTCGGCGCCGAATGCCTGGCCGATGGACTGGTGGCCGAGGCAGACGCCCAGGGTGGGGATGCTCCGGCCGACCTCCCCGATCAGCTCGACCGAAATTCCGGCCTCGTTCGGCGTGCAGGGACCGGGTGAGACTACTATCCTATCCGGGTGGAGCGCGGAGACCTCATCCGGCGTGACCTCGTCGTTGCGCCGCACGAGGACCTCGGCCCCGAGCTCCCCGAGGTACTGGACCAGGTTGTACGTAAAGGAGTCGTAGTTGTCTATGACGAGGACCCGCATAAGTGGAGCGATTTTAGCCGATAAGCAGACCGCGAACAGGGAGGAGGCACCTTGACTTTGCTCCTTACCGAAAACGAGGTCGAGGACCTTCTCGACATGCCACAGGCGCTGGATGCGGTCGAGTCTGTTCTGCGCCAGCACGCGGAAGGACGCGCGACCAACCGCGCCCGACGCCGCGTTGCCCTCCCGGCGAGCGGGCTCAACTACATGGCCGCGGGGGCGCCCGAGATCGGTGCCCTGGGTCTCAAGGCCTACACCGTGGCGCGAAAGGGCGCTCGATTCTACACCATGCTCTTCGACCCCGAGGGCGGGGAGCTGCTCTCTATCATGCAGTCGGATAGGCTGGGACAGGTGCGCACGGGCGCGGCGAGCGGGGTTGCGACCAAGCACCTCGCCCGCGAGGACGCGAACACTTTAGGCATCTACGGAGCCGGCTGGCAGGCCGAGAGCCAGCTCGAGGCCATAGCCGCCGTCAGGGACCTCGAGCGGGTCATCGTCTACAGCCGCAGCGAGGAGTCGCGCAAGGGGTTCGCGGAGAAGATGGGCGGCCGGCTCGGGATGGAGATAGAGACGACCCACGCGGCCGAGGAGCCGGCGGCACAGGACATCGTCGTCACCGTCACGTCATCGAGGGAGCCCGTGCTCCTCGGCGAGTGGCTCAGGCCAGGGGCGCACGTCAACGCAGCAGGGTCCAACTTCCTGTTCAAGACCGAGATCGACCGCGAGGTCGTCAGGCGGGCTGGCTTCGTGTGCGCCGACTCGCGCGAGGAGCTTGGCCTCGAGGCCGGCGACCTGATGCAATCACTCGAAACCGGCGCCATCCTCCCCGAGGCCGTCTACGAGCTTGGCCAGGTCACCGCGGGGCAGGTACCAGGCCGCCGCAGCCCCGAGGACATAACCCTCTTTGCAAGCCAGGGCCTCGCACTGGAGGACATGGCAGCGGCCCGCGTCGTCTACGACCGCGCACTCGAGCGTGATGTGGGCAGGGACATTGAATTTTAGAGGGCTGGCGGTTTACGGACCGCCCCTACAGGTACCGCGATCGAGGACATGAGCGGCGCGCCCGCACATTACCGGCCGGAGTTGGGCGTCTCCAGGCTCGCGGTGCTCGGGGTGTTCTTCGCCAACGGCGTCGTGATCGGGAGCTGGGTCGTCAGGATACCAGCCGTGCAACAGAGGCTCGGCCTTGGCGAAGGCCTGCTCGGCGTCGCCCTGCTCGGCGCCGCGGTTGGAGCCCTGGCCGCCATGCCGCTGGTCGGCGTCCTCGCCTCCCGCTTCGGGAGCCGGCGCGTCGTTGGTTGGACGGCGTTGCTGCTAGTCCTCTCGCTCGTCCTGCCTGCGTTGGCGCCGAACCTGTTCTTGCTCGTGCCTTCCCTCATGCTGCTCGGGGCGGCGAACGGTGGACTAGACGTCTCGATGAACGCGCAGGCAGTGGCGGTCGAGAAGGGGTACGGGCGTCCGATCATGTCCTCCTTCCACGCGGCCTGGAGCTTCGGAGGCCTCGCCGGGGCCGCGCTCGGCGGACTCCTGGCGTCGCAGGGGGTCAGTCCCCTGCCCCACTTCTCGGCCGTGGCCGTCCTGGCTGCGATAGCCTTCGCCTGTGCCTACGGGGCACTCTTGCCTTCGCACGCCGACGCCTCAGAGGAAGGGGCGCCGGCGTTCGCCCGTCCGACGCGGGCGCTCTTGGGGCTTGGGATCATCTCGTTCTGCGTCCTCCTCGGGGAGGGCGCGATGGGAGACTGGAGCGCCGTCTACCTGGACAACACCCTCGGCACTGGCCCAGGTTTCGCGGCCGCAGGATACGCGGCGTTCTCGGTCTCGATGGCCTTCGGACGCCTCTTCGGCGACAGGTTCACAGAGCGCCTGGGCTCGGCCACACTCGTCCGCTCGTGCGGGGCCCTCGCCGCCGTAGGACTGGGGATCTCGCTGGCCGTAGGGCAGCCCCTCGTCGCGCTCGTGGGCTTTGCCTGTGCCGGGGCCGGTTTCTCTATAGTCTTCCCCGCAGCCCTCAGCTCCGCGGGACGCACCGAGGGCATGGCCACGGGGCCAGCCCTCGCCGCCGTCTCCACCGCGGCGTACACAGGCTTCCTCGTCGGCCCGCCTTTCATAGGGTTCCTGGCCGAACTGACGGGCCTGGGCTACGCCCTCTACCTCGTCGTGGTCCTCAGCGCCGCCATTGTAATCTTCGCCGGAGCCGTAGAGACAGGGGGCGGCAAACCGAAGTAGTCGGTTAGAATGCCAGCCTCAAGAGAAGGCTGAAATGCTGAGAGCCGCCGAAGGCGGCGTGCTGACAAGCTGACCAGCTTCCGACCGCAGGGAGGAACATTGTCCGAGACCTTCGAGAAGCAGCCCGAGACAGGGGGCAACTACGAGCCGCTCGGCGCCGCGGCGTTGCTCGACCACGACGACAGGTGCCTGCGCGTTAAGGCCGGGGTGACGAGGGTGGAGGTGGCAGCCCTGGCCCCCGACCTGTTCCGGGTCGGGATGTTCCCCGCAGGCGGCCCGCCGAGGTACGACTCGGAGGCCATCGCCAAGGAGGACTGGGGGCCTGTCGAGGTCTCCATGCAGGAATCCGACGACGAGCTCACGCTCTCCACCACCGAGGCGACGGCCCGCGTCTCGTTGAATCCCCTGCGGATAGGGTTCGTCGACACTTCCGGCAGGGAGTTCGCGGTGGACGACGAAGAGCTCGGGATGGGCGCCGTCGAGTCCCCGGAGGCCGACGTTTTCTCGGAACCCCTGGGTAGTCCGGTGCGGCTGTACAAGAGACGAGAGAGAGGAGAGAGGTACTTCGGCTGCGGCGAGCGGACGAGTGGGCTCGAGAAGACCGGTTCTCACCAGGTCTTCTACAACGTCGACCCGCCGCTCGGGCACACCGCCGCCTTCAACAACCTCTACAGTTCCATCCCCTTCACCTTCTCGATGACGAACGGCAGGGCCCACGGTCTCTTTTTCGACAACACCCACAGGGTCGAGTTCGACCTTGCGCTGGAGGATGAGAACCGCGCCTACTACGGGGCCGAGGGTGGGGCGATCGTGTACTACGTGTTCTGTGGGCCGAGCCCGAGGGAGGTCGTCGACCGTTACACCGAGCTCACGGGCCGCACCCCGATGCCGCCGCTGTGGGCTCTCGGGAACCAGCAGTGCCGCTACTCCTACATGAACGAGAGAGAGGTGCGCGAGGTTGCGAGCGGTTTTCGGGAGCGGGACATCCCTTGCGATGTGATCTACCTCGACATCCACTACATGGAGGGCTACAGGGTCTTCACCTGGAACGAGGACCGCTTCCCCGACCCGCAGCGCCTGATCTCCGACCTCAGGGAGCAGGGCTTCCGCGTAGTCACCATCGTCGACCCCGGCGTGAAGGTGGACGAGAACTACTCCGTCTACACCGAGGGACGAGAGAGGGATCTGTACTGCAAGACGCGCGAGGGCGAGGAGTACCACAACGTGGTATGGCCCGGCGTGTGCGCCTTTCCCGACTTCACCAACCCCGAGACCCGCGAGTGGTGGGGCGAGAACCAGAGGGTTCTTACCGATGCCGGGGTGGCCGGGATCTGGTGCGACATGAACGAGCCCGCGCTCTTCATCCCGCACGTGTCTACCCTCCCTGACGACGTGGTCCATCCAGGCGGGCAGACCGGCGAGGCCAGGTGGCACGCCCAGATCCACAACACCTACGGGTCCCTGATGGCCCGCGCCGCCAGGGAGGGCCTCCTGGCCTTGCGGCCAGACGAGCGGCCGTTCGTGATCACCCGCGCCGGCTACGCCGGCCTGCAGCGCCACGCCATGCACTGGACCGGGGACAACTCCAGCTGGTGGGAGCACCTGTGGATGAGCATG
>Ga0126307_10002755_pt1 | contig 11927 bp, 11 predicted proteins | sample Plot28_FD_89955 | JGI IMG/M metagenome (GOLD analysis project Ga0126307, IMG submission 89955) | Serpentine soil microbial communities from UC McLaughlin Reserve, CA, USA - Plot28 | ecosystem: Environmental > Terrestrial > Soil > Grasslands | place: USA: UC McLaughlin Reserve, Lake County...
AGCATGCTCACGGGCCGCATGTCCCGGGCCTACGCCAGGGACCACCATCCGCAGTGGGACGAGGTCACGGTCTCGGAGTCCTAGCCCGTAGGCTGCGGTCCTCGCGTTTGGTCTCCCAGGAGGAGCGACACGGTGGACATCCGCATCGGGGTGCAGTACTCGCCCAAGGAGATCGAGGTGATCCTGCCCGACGACACCGACGCCGACTCCGTGCGCAAGCACGTCGAGAAGGCCATCGAGTCGTCCGGCACGCTCTGGTTCACCGATCGGCGGGGGCGGCAGTACGGCATCCCGGCCGAGAAGCTGAGCTACATCGAGATCGGCTCGTCCGAGGGCAACCGGCGCATCGGCTTCGGCTGATCGCCGGCGGGAAGGCTCTCACCCTGACCGCACTCCTCGACCGACGGCTCCTTTTCGTCACCGGCAAGGGTGGCGTGGGCAAGACGACGGTCGCCGCAGCGCTCGGGCAGCTCGCCTCGTCGCAGGGTCGGCGGACCCTGATGTGCGAGGTCGACGCCAAGGGGAACCTGGCCGACATGTTCGAGACCGGTCCCACCCAGTTCCGGGAGCGCGAGATCGCCCCGAACCTCTGGGCCATGTCGATGAGCACCGAGGAGTCCCTCAAGGAGTACCTCAAGCTCCAGCTACGGATGCCGCTCCTCGGGCGGATCGGCCCGCTGGCCCGCACCTTCGACTTCGTCGCCAACGCCGCCCCGGGTGTCAAGGAGATCCTCACGGTGGGCAAGGTGTGCTGGGAGGTGCGCGAGGAGCACTACGACCTCGTGGTCGTCGACGCCTCGGCGTCCGGGCACGTCGTCGGCCAGCTCGCCGCCCCAGAGGCCATCCGTGACCTGGTGAAGGTGGGGCGGGTGCGCGACCAGACGCAGTGGATGCTCGACATCCTCGGCGACGCCGGCACCACGGGTGTGGTGATCGTGGCCACGCCGGAGGAGATGCCGGTCAACGAGACGATCGACCTGGCCGAGCGCCTCGGCACCGAGACCGTCACCGACCTCGGCGCCGTCGTCGTGAACCGGGTGCTCCCCGAGCTGTTCACCCGCGGCGAGGAGGAGCTGTTCCGGGCGGTGCGCGCTCCCGAGCGCGCCAAGGCGCTGGAGGCGGCGGTGGGCGGCCCCGTCGAGCCGGTCCTCGACGGCGCCGAGCTGGCCGTCACCCTGCGCCGCACCCGCGCCGAGCACCTGGCGGGCCTGCGGGCCGGCCTCCCGGACGGGACGGAGCTGCTGTACCTGCCCGAGCTGTTCCAGCGCAGCCACGGGGTGCGTGCGACCCACCAGATCGCCGAACACCTCGGCGCCGAGCTGGGGTACTGAGGGAGCACCTGCGCATGGCCGCCGCCCGAGAGGCCCGCTCCGCCGACGCCACCCGGTCGTCCCTGCCGTCCCTCCTGGCGGCGAAGGAGATCGTCATCTGCTGTGGCTCGGGCGGCGTGGGGAAGACCACCACGGCGGCGGCGGCCGCCGCCCAGGCCGCGACCCACCTCGGCGGCAAGATCCTGGTCATCACCGTCGACCCGGCGAGGCGCCTGGCCAACGCGCTGGGCCTGGAGCGCTTCGGCAACGTCGAGACGCGGGTCCCGCCGGAGCTGTTCGCCGACGCCGGCGTCCGGCCCCGGGGCGAGCTGTGGGCGGCCATGCTCGACACCAAGCAGTCGTGGGACGAGCTGGTCCGCTCGCACGCCCCCGACCCGGCCACGCGCGACGCCATCCTGGCCAACCCGCTCTACGACAACATCACGAGCCGGTTCGTCCAGAGCCACGACTACATCGCCATGGAGCGGCTCTACGAGATCCACAGCTCGGGCCGCTACGACCTGATCATCGTCGACACCCCGCCGACCAGGAACGCCATCGACTTCCTCGAGGCGTCCGAGCGGATGGCCGACTTCTTCTCCTCGCGCCTGCTGCGCTGGCTCACCGTGCCGGCGCGGAGCCGGCTCGTCACGGCGGCGTCCAAGCCCTTCTACACGGTGGCCGACCGCATCCTCGGGTCGCAGTTCCTGCAGGACATCGCCGAGTTCTTCCTGCTGTTCCAGACCATGTACGACGGCTTCGTCGAGCGGGCGGAGGCGGTCACCCGGCTGCTGTCCGACAAGCGGACCACGTTCGTGGTCGTGTCCACGCTCGAGACCTCGCCGGTGCGCGAGGCGGAGTTCTTCGTCGAGGCGCTGCGCGACCGGAAGCTGCACCTGGGGGCCATGGTCCTCAACAAGGTGCTGCCCGACATCTTCATCGACGAGGCCGCCAGCGCCGCCGCCCAGCGGCTGTGCGCCGAGGCCCCGGCGCTGGCGACGCAGGTGGCCGACGCCGGGCCGCCCGCCGACCTGGCCCGGGTGCTGCACGAGCTGGGGGAGAGCTTCCTCAACTTCCAGGTGGTGGCCCAGCGCGAGGCCGAGCAACGGGCCGAGCTGGCCGGCGAGGCCGACGTGGTGGCCACCGTGCCCTACGCCTCGGGCGACGTGACCGACGTGGCCGCCCTCCTGCGCCTGGGCGAGGCCCTCTGGCGCTGAGTGGGCGGCCGGGACTGACAGAATCGTCTCCGTGGCAAGCCTCGCCGAGCTCGCTCGCTTCTTCACCCGCCTGGAACCGGCCGCGGTGTCCCAACTCCAGCGGCTCTCGGCGAGCTGGGGCCTCCTCGCCGACTTCTGCTTCGCGGACCTGCTGCTCTTCGGGGTGGTGGGCGAGCCCCGCGACGCGGGCGGCAACCGGTTCGTGGTGCTGGCCCAGGTCCGTCCCACGACGGCGCAGACGGTGTACCGCTCCGACTGGGTCGGCACGGTGCTCGAGGAGGAGGAGCGGCCGCTCGTCTCCCGCGCCTACCGCCTCGGCGAGATCATCGAGGGCGAGATCACGAACTCGCCGCTGAAGGAGCGGGTGCGGGTGCTGTGCATCCCCGTCCGCCACGAGGGGCGGGTCGTCGCCGTGATGACGCGGGAGTCCGCCCCGTCGTTCGGCCGCCAGCCCGGCGAGCTCGAGCGCACCTACACCGCGGTCTTCAACCACTTCGCCCGCATGATCTCGACGGGCGACTTCCCGTTCGACGGCGAGGATGTCGAGAGCAACGAGGCACCCCGCGTCGGCGACGGCGTGATCGTCCTCGACTCGGCCGGGCGGGTCGAGTACACGTCGCCCAACGCGGTGTCGACCCTGCACAAGCTGGGCGTCCACGCCAACGCCGAGGGCCTGCGGTTCTCCGAGCTGGGGCTGGAGGAGACGGTGGTCCGCACGGCGTTCGCCACCGCCGCCCCGGTCACCGAGGAGCTGCCGCGGGGCGACGACGTCACGGTGCTGATGCGGTGCATCCCGCTGCTCGACCACGGGGCCGTGAGCGGGGCGGTCGTGCTGCTGCGCGACATTTCCGAGCTGCGGCGGCGCGACCTGCTGCTGCTCTCGAAGGACGCGACGATCCGCGAGATCCACCACCGGGTGAAGAACAACCTGCAGACGATCTCGTCGCTCCTGCGCCTGCAGGGCCGGCGGCTCGACAGCCCCGAGGCCAAGCAGGCGATCGACGAGTCGGTGCGGCGCATCCGCTCGATCGCCTTCGTGCACGAGACGCTGTCGCACGGCGCCGGCGACGACGTGGCGTTCGTCGACGTCGTCCGCCCGGTCGTGTCGATGGTGGGCGAGACGATGAGCTCGTCCGACCACCCGATCGTCGTCGACGTGGAGGGCGACGGCGGCATCCTCCCGGCCCGCGTGGCGACCCCGCTGGCGGTCGTGCTCAACGAGCTGCTGCAGAACGCCAGTGACCATGCCTTCCCGCCCGACCTCGACCTCGTGGCGGCGCCGGGGCACGTGCTGGTGCAGATCAAGCCCGACTCCGACGACCGGCTGCGCGTGGCCGTGTCCGACAACGGCGTGGGCCTGCCCGAGGGCTTCCAGATCGACAAGGCCACGGGGTTGGGGCTCTCGATCGTGCGCACGCTCGTCACCACCGAGCTGTCGGGGACGATCGACATCCACCAGGGCACCGGGCCCGGCGACCGGCCGGGCACCGTGGTCGACCTCACCGTGGCCATCGAGGCGGCCGACCCGGCGTGAGGTCCGGTCATCGACCCTTTGCGGGGCCTCCGAACGGTGCGCGATACAGGCCCGGACGCGACGACGACCTCGCTGGGGAGAGGTCGTCGTCGCAAGTGTTCTCGGTTGTCGACGGGGCCGGAGGTCCGGTCCGGCCCGTCGGGAGTGCTACGTGGCTAGGCGCTGGCCTTGCGGTTGCGGGCGACCCACTGGCGGCGGAGCGCACGACGCTCCTCCTCGGAGGTGCCACCCCAGATGCCACTGTCCTGGTTGGTCACCAGGGCGTACTCGAGGCAGGCGGTCTGCGCATCGCAGGCCTGGCAGACGGCCTTGGCGTTGGCGATCTGCTCGATCGCCGGGCCGGTGGTCCCGACCGGGAAGAACAGGTCGGGGTCGGTGTCACGACATGCGGCGTCATCGCGCCAGTCGTCGCGCTCGATGGACAGGGACATGCTGCGGCTCTGCGTCAGGGCCACGGGACCTCCACGGCGGCTTGGGTCACCGATTGTGACGGGTTTCACATGCCACCGCGAGCACAAATGCGGTGCGTGTGGCTGCGACGTGCAGAAAGTACTGGACAGACGTCAAATTCGCAAGGGTTTATTTCGCGGCGGTTAGTGCAACGGAATGAGGAGTCGGGAAGTTGACGCAGGTGATCGGCCATCGCGGTGCCGCCGCGGTGGCACCGGAGAACACGATCGAGGCATTTCGGAGGGCGGTCGAACTGGGCGCCGACGGCGTCGAGCTCGACGTCCGCCGTAGCACCGGCGGCCACCTCGCGGTCAGCCACGACGAGGTCCTGCCGGACGGGCGCGTGCTGTTCGGCCTCGACCGCCGCGACTGGCCCGAGACGCTGTGCGAGCTGTCGGCGGCCCTCGACGCCTGCGCCGGCCTCCCGGTCGTGAACGTCGAGATCAAGAACTGGCCGTCGGACGGCGACTACGACGCCGACCTCGCCATCGCCGACGCCGTCGTGGCGGTCCTGCTGGCCCGGCCCGCCACCGAGCAGGGCGCCTTCCTGGTGTCGTGCTTCGACCTGCCGACGGTCGACCGGGTCCGCGCCCTGGCGCCGGGCCTGGCCACGGCCTGGTTGACGCTCGGCTTCGGCGACGTCGACAAGGACCTGGCCCGCTTGGCCGAGCGCGGCCACAGCGCCGTCCATCCCCACCACAGCGCCGTCGACGCCGAGGTGGTGGCCGCCGCCCACGACCACGGCCTGGCCGTCAACACGTGGACCTGCGACCTGCCCGACCGCATCCGCTGGCTGGCCGACGCCGGCGTCGACGCCGTGGTGACCAACGACGTGGCCGCCGCCCTGGCGGCCCTCGGCCGCGGCCCGGCCGCCTCCGAGGTGGCCTCCTAGGGGAGGACCAGGTCGAGGACCGCCTCGGCGTGGCGGAACTCGAGCACGTCGGCGTCGCCCAGGTGGTCGCCGTCCACTTGGTAGGGCACAGGCCCGTAGGCCCGGATCGTCAGCCCGTCGAGGTCGACGCGGTGGTCCACCCACCGGCTGCGCCGGAGGAGGCGGCCGCTGCCCAGCGCCGAGGCGATGATCCGCATCGTGCGGGCGAACGCCATCGTTCGCACCGTGATCGACGCCAGGCCGCGGTCGAGCGTCGCTTCCGGGGCCAGCGACAGGGGCCGGTCGCCCAGGTAGGTGTACGGGTTCGTGTTGAGGACGATCGTCAGGTAGGCGTCGTCGACCACGGTCCCGTCGGTGTGGTGCACGGCGAAGCGGGGCCGGGAGCGGTCGTAGTGGCGGATCCAGGTGTCGAAGCCGGCGTAGACGAACAGCGGGTGCCCGGCGTAGCGCTTGAGCCCCGCCCGCCTCTCGACCTGCTCGACCACGGCGGCGTCGAAGCCCACGCCGGTGTGGAACAGGAAGTAGCGCCCGTTCACCGACCCGAGCCCGACCCGCCGGATCGACCGCCGGGACAGGGCGTCGAGCAGCACCCCGGTCGCCTCGATGGGGTCGTTGGGCAGGCCGATCGTCCGGGCGAAGACGTTCGTGGAGCCGCCGGGCAGCGGGGCGAGCGCCGTGTCCGTCCCGGCCAGGCCGTTGGCGGCCTCGTTGAGCGTGCCGTCACCGCCGAGCACGATCACCACGTCGGTCCCGTCGGCGGCCGCGCCCTGCGCCAGGCGGGCGGCGTGGCCCCGGCGGCTGGTCTCGGCCACGGTGACGTCGTGGTCGGCGGAGATCGCCTTGCCGATGACGACCCGGCTGCGCGGTGTGACCGACGAGGCGGACGAGTTCACCAGCAGCAGGACCCTCATCGGCGCCGGACGCTACCGCGGCCTGGAAGTTACTCTTCGGTAGCTTGTGGCCGGGCGTACGACCAGGGGAAATAACGAGACGATTTGGACCGTCTCGCATCACACGGCAGCATGAGCGCCATGAACGTGGTCGTATGCGTGAAGCAGATCCCGGACCCTGCGGAGCCGGGGAAGCTCGAGGCCGACAACACCCTCGATCGCAGCGGCAAGCTGATCCTCGACGAGTCCGACAGCTACGGCGTCGAGATGGCTCTCCAGCTTGTCGACAAGGCGGGCGGTGGTGACGTCACCCTCGTGTCGATGGCTCCCGACAACGAGGTCGGGGGTCTCCGCACGGCCCTCGCCATGGGTGCCGCCAAGGCGATCCTGGTGTCCGACGACGCGCTCTCCGGCGCCGGCGCCCTCGACACCGCCAAGGTGCTGGCCGCCGCCATCAAGCGGGCCGAGCCCGACCTGGTGCTCGCCGCCACGGAGTCGAGCGACGGCTACACGGGCACCGTCCCGGAGCAGGTGGCCGCCCTCCTCGGCCTCCCCTCGGTGACCTTCGCCAAGGAGGTCGAGCTGGCCGACGGGACCGTCAAGGTCCAGCGCCAGACCGAGGCCGGCTACGACGAGGTCGAGTCGCCGCTGCCCGCGCTCGTCTCGGTGACGGCGGGCGTGGTGGAGCCGCGCTACCCCAGCTTCAAGGGGATCATGGCCGCCAAGTCCAAGCCGGTCGACCAGCTCAAGCTGGCCGACCTCGGCATCGACGCCGGTTCGGTCGGCTCCGCCGGCGCCGGCCAGGAGATCGTGGCCGTCGAGGAAGCCCCGGCCCGCGAGGCCGGCGAGATCATCGAGGACGACGGCGAGGGTTTCGCCCGCATCGTCGCCTACCTCGAGAACCTCAAGGTCATCTGAGTCGGCGAGCGACGGAACGAAGGAGACGAGACGCATGGCTCTCGATCGCATCTGGGTGCTCGCCGAGGCCCTCGACGGCACGGTTGCCCCCATCACCCTCGAGCTGCTGGGCAAGGCCCGTGAGCTGGCCGGCACCGTCGAGGTCGTCTACGGCGGCGACGGCGCGCACGTCGCCGAGGCCGTCGGCGCCCACGGCGCCACGAAGGTCTACGCCACCGGCGACCTGTCGGGCAGCCTGCCCGGCGTCCCCGTGGCCTCGGCCATCGCCAAGCAGGTCCAGGACGGGAACGCCCCCGACCTGCTGATGGTCGGCACCACCTACGACGGGCGCGACATCGCCGCCCGCCTGTCGGTGGCGCTCGACAGGCCGGTGCTGACCAACAACACCGACGTGGCCGTCGACGGGGACGACATCGTCGTGACCGCGCCGGTCTTCGGCGGCACCAAGCTGGTCAAGTCCCGCTTCACGGTGGGGGGCCCGTACATCGCCCTGTTCCGGCCGAAGTCGTTCCCGGCCGAGTCCACCGGCGGCGGCGCCGCCGAGGTGGCCTCGATCGAGGTCCCCGACGGCGGCCACGCCAAGGTCGTCAACCGGCACGTCGAGGAGTCGAGCGGCCCGAAGCTCGACGAGGCCGAGGTGGTCGTCTCGGGCGGGCGGGGCATGGGTGACGCCGAGAAGTACCAGGTGATCGAAGACCTGGCGAAGGCCCTCAAGGCCGCACCGGGCGCCTCGCGGGCCATCGTCGACGCCGGCTGGGTGCCCTACAGCTACCAGGTCGGCCAGACCGGCAAGGTCGTGAAACCGAACGTGTACATCGCCGCCGGCATCTCGGGCGCCACCCAGCACCTGGTGGGCATGAAGGGCTCGAAGAACATCATCGCCATCAACAAGGACCCCGAGGCCCCCATCTTCTCGGTGGCCGACCTCGGCATCGTGGGCGACGTCCACAAGGTCCTGCCCAAGCTGCTCGAGGCGCTCAGCAGCCGCTGACACCTCCGCCAGTCGCCACGTTCACGAGCGATGCCGGGCCTCCGGGCCCGGCATCGCCGCGTGGGCGTGGCGTCAGAGCCGGCCCTCGAAGGTGTCGCACTGGGCGGGGTCGCCCGTGTCGAAGCCCCGGTCGAACCACGTCCGGCGCTGCTCGGACGAGCCGTGCGTCCAGGTCTCGGGGTTGACGTCCACGCCGGACTGCTCCTGGATGCGGTCGTCGCCGACGGCCTCGGCCGCGGCCAGGCCCTCCTCGATGTCACCGTCCTCGAGGGCGACGTCGCTGCCCTCCTCCTGGCCCCGGACGTTCACCGAGTTGGCCCAGACGCCGGCGTAGCAGTCGGCCTGGAGCTCGAGCAGGACCGACCACTGGTTGGCGGCCTCCTGGGAGCCTGCGGCCTGCTCCTGCGCCCGGACCGCCTCGCTGGTCCCCTCCAGGTTCTGGACGTGGTGGCCCATCTCGTGGGCGATCACGTAGGCCTGGGCGAAGTCGCCGGGGGCGTCGAACCGGTTGGCCAGCTCGCGGAAGAAGTCGAGGTCGATGTACACCTCGCTGTCGGCCGGGCAGTAGAAGGGCCCGACCGCCGACGTGGCGGCCCCGCAGCCGGTGTTGACCTGCCCGCTGAACAGGTTGGTGGTCGCGTAGCTGTACTGCTGGCCCCGCTCGGCGAAGATGTCCGCCCACACGGCCTGCACGTCCTCGGTGAGGAACTCGACGAACTCGGCCTCCTCCTGGTTGGCCTGGCTGCCGCCGCCCGCGTCGGGGGCCTGCACGGCGTTGGGCAGCTGGTCGAGGATGTCACCCATCCCCCCGCCGCCCCCGCCTCCGCCGCCCCCGAGGACGGTCGCGAGCAACAGGACGATGATGCCGATGATGCCGCCCCCGCCGGCGATGGGGATGCCGAGGCCGCCCCGGGACCTCCCCCGCTGGTCGTCGAGGTGCGAGCTGTCTGTGCGACGCCACTTCACAGCGCCGTTATTACCCGCGCGCGGCCGGCGGGAGCCGACGATCCGCCCGCCGGGCCCGCCGGGGCACTCCCCGGGCATCCGGGGGGCGCCGGGTCGTACGGTGTAAGGCATGAAGCTCGCCGAGCGGTCCAGCTGGACCAACTGGGGCGGTAACCAGGCCTGCGCCCCGGCCCGTATCGCCCGTCCGACGTCCGAGGCCGAGCTGGTCGACCTCGTGAAGGCCGCCGCGGCCGCCGGCCAGCGGGTCAAGGCGGTCGGCGCCGGCCACTCCTTCACCTCGATTGCCTGCACCGACGGCGTCCTCGTCGACATGTCGGGCTACGGCCAGGTCCTCGGCGTCGAGCCGGCCACCGCCGACCGCCCGGCCCAGGTGACGGTCGAGGCGGGGATCAAGCTGCACCGGCTGTCCGACGAACTGGACGCCCGTGGCCTTGCGCTGGAGAACATGGGCGACATCGACCGCCAGTCGATCTCGGGGGCCACCCAGACGGGCACCCACGGGACCGGCCTGCGCTTCGGCAACCTGTCGACGCAGATCACCGCGATGCGGCTCGTGACGGCCGACGGCTCGGTGCTGGACCTGTCGGCCGAACGCGACCGGGACACGTTCGACGCCGCCCGGGTGGGCCTCGGCGCCCTCGGCGTGGTGTCGACGGTGACGCTGGCGTGCCCACCGGCATTCCGGCTCCACGCCGTCGAGGAGCCCGTGCCGGTCGACGACGTGCTGCGCGACCTCGACGACCTGGTCGGGGCCAACGACCACTTCGAGTTCTACTGGGTGCCCCACACCCGCTGGGCGCTCACCAAGCGCAACGAGCGGACCGACGCCGCCGCCCGACCCCGTCCCGCCTGGCGGGAGTGGGTCGACGACGTCGCCCTGCAGAACGTGGCGTTCGGGGCGCTGTGCCGCGTGGGGCGCCGGCGGCCCGCGCTGATCCCGCGGCTGGCCAAGATCATCCCCTCGACGGGCCGCCTGGACTACGTGGATCGTTCGGACCGTGTGTTCACGAGCCCACGCATGGTGCGATTCTGGGAGATGGAGTACGCCGTACCACGCGAGGCCCTCCCCGAGGCGTTGAATCGTGTTCGGAAACTCGTCGATCAGATCGGGGTGCCCATCAGCTTCCCCGTGGAGGTCCGCGTGGCGGCCGCCGACGACATCTGGCTGTCGACGGCCCACGGACGGGAGACGGGGTATATCGCCGTCCACGTGTATAGGGGAACGCCGTACGACGCGTACTTCTCGGGTGTCGAGGCGATCATGGCGGACTACGGCGGGCGGCCGCACTGGGGCAAGATGCACTTCCAACGCGCGGAGTCGCTCGTCGCCCGCTATCCGCGTTGGGCCGACTTCCAGCAGGTCCGACGCACCCTCGACCCCGAGGGGACGTTCGGTAACCCCTACCTCGACCGTGTCCTGGGGCTCGCCGCAAGCGCTTCAGGGTGAATGAACAGAACGGCGAACTGCGTTCGCACGATTTGACGCCGTTACGAACGGAGTTCGAGGCGTTTTGTGCCGGTTGGAAAGGAAAATCACCGGTTTCCTCGCCCCATCCCTTGACCCGGTTCCGCTCCATGGTGTTGGGTTCCTGGGGCGGGGACCACCGGCGTCATGGAGGCGGAATTGTCGGCGCGAATCGCACCCCGCCATGACGTCGGGGTGATCTTCGGAGCCCTTTGGGTGGTTGCGGGAGGAGCGGTACTGCTCGGGTTGGCTCTCACGGGGAGTGGTTCGCTGCAGGGCGTCCCGCTCGACGTGCCCGCGTACTGGCTTGCGCTCGCCTTCGCCCTGTGCGAGGTCCTGGCGCTGCGGGTCGTGCGCCGGCAGGCACAGTTCTACGGGTTCGCCCTGGCCGAGGTCCCCCTCGCCATCGGGCTCGTCTACGTCGAGCCCGCCGCGCTGGTCGTGGCCCGGCTCGTCGGCGTGGCCGTCGTGCTGCTGGTCATGCGCCGCCGCCTCGCCGAGGTGGCCTTCGAGCTCGTCATCACGGCCGTCCAGACGGCCGTGGCCGTGGCCGTGTTCTCCGCCCTCCTCGGCGACGCCACGCCGATCGGCTGGCGGGGCGTGGCCGCCCTGCTCACCGCCCTCGTCGCCTCGCACGTCGTGGCGGTGGCCGCCGTCGTGCTCGCCGTGATGGCCGGCGGCTGGCCCCGGGCCCGCGCCGCTCGCCAGGTCCTGGCGTCGGTCAGCGCGGCCGCCGTCCTCGACGGCGCCCTCGGCCTCGCCCTGGCGCTGCTCGTGTGGCAGGTCCCGCACCTCGGCGTCCTCGTCGGCGCCGTCGTGGTCGCCTGCGTATGGTCCAACCGCGTCTACACCCGCCTCGCCGAGCGCCACCGCCGGCTCGAGGTCGTCCATTCCTTCTCCACCTCGGTCGTGCGCTCGGTGCACCTGGCCGAGATCGCCGGCTCGGTCCTCGAGCGCAGCCGCTCGCTCCTCGACGCCGACAGCGCCGTGCTCCTGCTCGGGCCGATCACCGACGAGGCCGAGGGCGCCACCCGCATCGTCCTCACGCCCGACGGGCTCGAGACGACCGAGGTCACCGGCGACGAGTTCGCCACCGACATCGACGCCCTGCTGCCCGGCAAGGCTGCCCGCACGGTCCCGGCCGACGACCCCGCCACGCCGGCGTGGCTCGCCAGCCTCTCGCCGGGGCGGGCGCTCGCCGCCCCGCTCACCAACGCCGCCGGCCAGGTCAGCGGCGCCCTCCTCGTGGGCCGCACGGCCAAGCGGTCCAGCCTCGGCTTCGGCGACCACGAGG
>Ga0126307_10002756_pt1 | contig 11925 bp, 7 predicted proteins | sample Plot28_FD_89955 | JGI IMG/M metagenome (GOLD analysis project Ga0126307, IMG submission 89955) | Serpentine soil microbial communities from UC McLaughlin Reserve, CA, USA - Plot28 | ecosystem: Environmental > Terrestrial > Soil > Grasslands | place: USA: UC McLaughlin Reserve, Lake County...
TACCATTGCACACTTCGCAAGTAAGGTGCACATCAGCCAGGAACTGCATCTCCACAATTTTCTCACCTTCTCCTTTACAATCATCACACCGGCCACCATCTACATTAAAAGAAAAGTGCTTCGGCTGAAAGCCCCGCATCTTACTTAAAGGTTGAGAGGAATACAGATCCCGAACATTATCCCATGCTTTTATATAAGTGACCGGGTTGCTGCGGGATGATTTACCAATTGGATTCTGATCAACCATTTCCACCTGTGTAATAGCAGCTACATCCCCCGTAAAAGCCCTGTGGAAGCCTACCTTGTCTGTAGCCTCTCCCTGCAATTTTTTCAGGCCCGGGTAAAGAATATGCCTGATCAGTGTAGTTTTTCCGCTTCCACTAACTCCACTAACTACGCATAGTACATTCAATGGAAATTGCACCGTAATGTCTTTCAAATTATGTTGGCGGGCGCCTTCAACCTTAATAGAATTCGTCCAATTGCGAACCTTCCCTGGAATATCAATACGTAGTTCTCCGCTCAGATATTTTCCTGTAAGACTTTCCTGGTTATTTATAATATCGTCATAATTACCTGCAGCAATAACTTCACCACCTAAATGCGATGCCAATGGTCCCATATCAATAATATGGTCTGCTTCCCTCATCATCATTTCATCATGTTCTACCACCACCACTGTATTTCCCAGATCGCGTAATTCTTTTAGCACACGAATTAAATTGAAAGTATCACGTGGATGAAGTCCAATGGAAGGCTCATCCAGGATGTAAAGTGAATTGGTAAGATTACTACCCAGGCTTCTTGTGAGTTGTATGCGCTGACTTTCTCCTCCACTTAATGAATTGGCCAGGCGATTCAAAGTAAGATACCCCAATCCTACATTCAACATTGTATCAATCCTGTGATTGATTTCGATCAAAATACGTTTGGCCACCTGTTGTTCAAATTCTGTAAATTCTTTTGCTGTTTGATCAAACCAAACCTTTAAATCCCTGATGGGCATTTCACTTAGTTCGCCAATGTGTTTGCTACGAACCTTCACATATAGCGCTTCTTTACGTAAGCGGTAGCCATGGCATTCCGGACAAAGCGTTTTTCCCCTGTATCGACTAAGTATGACCCGGTACTGCACCTTATACAAGTTTTGCTCAACTTCTTTAAAAAAATCGTTGATACCGTATACATATTGATTGCCTTCCCAAAGAACACGGTATTGTTCCTTAGTCAAATCAGCTATTGCTTTATGAACAGGAAAGTCAAACTTGCGAGCGTTTTTAATAAAATCTTCTTTCCATTTACCGAGCTTTTCTCCTTTCCAGGGAGCTATTGCTCCTTCATATACACTCAGGAGTTTATTGGGAATGACAAGATCTTCATCAATCCCCAACACCAGGGAGAAACCTTCACAGGTAGGACAGGCGCCAAACGGATTATTAAAAGAAAACAAGTTGGGAGACGGCTCTTCAAAATTAATCCCATCTAACTCAAAGCGATTATTGAAATGCAATAACTTTCCACCATCAACCTCTACGTATACATCACCTTCTCCTTCATAAAAGGCTGTACCTACCGAGTCAGATAAGCGGTGTTCATCATCCTCATCAAATTTCTTTACAACGATACGGTCAACTAGTACAAAGACATTTTCAGGATATTGAAAAGCGGTTATAAAATCCTCAGGAGAAGTGAGTAAGTCTTCGATTCGGTATATAGTCCCTTCTTTAAGAGGAGCTTCTTTTTGTGCGTGTGAGAAGGGCGAAACATAGATGCGGGTAAAGCCTTTTTGCATTAAAATATTCAACTCTTCCCTGGCATCCCGATTCCTGTGTTGCTTGAAAGCAGAAAGAATATAGGTTTTACTTCCTTCTTTCAAATGTCTTATAGCCTCAAGAACATCTTTTACATCGTCTTTTTTTACTACTCTTCCCGAAACGGGAGAAATGGTCTTACCTACCCTCGCAAAGAGTAAGCGCAAATAATCATGTATTTCTGTCAAACTTCCCACTGTACTGCGGGGCGTACGGGTAATCACTTTTTGCTCAATAGCTATTGCAGGAGCCAACCCTTTGATATAGTCAACATCAGGCTTATCCATTCGGTTTAGAAATTGACGAACATAAGCACTCAGGCTTTCTGCATACCTGCGCTGACCTTCTGCAAATAAAGTATCTATCGTTAACGAAGATTTACCTGAGCCAGAGACGCCCGTTACTACAATTAATTGATTTCGTGGAAAGATAACATCGATATTTTTCAGGTTATGAACCCTTGCGCCTTTAACATATATGGGGTCATTTGCATGCGTAAGCCGAGCCGTTTCTTTTCTTTTAGCTATTTTCTCTTTCATCTGTCTACAAAAGTAATGACTTGCTAAATAGTTTAGCGCAAACGTTAACAGTTCCTTTAGGAAAAAAAATACGGGGAGATGAATAAAAATTGTGAAAATTCAAAAAGAATTCTATTTTTAGTCTATCAAAATCCTTATTCTATTTAGCCATTAAACACATCTTCGCCTATTGCCTAAACTTCTACTCTAGTTTTTTCAACATTTTAAGTTCGTCCATATCCGAAAACCACCTAAAACTGTAGGAGTTTATGAATCTTTTATCCCGACTATCCGATCACGAGCTCATCAACTCGTTTACCGCAGGTAATGTAAACGCCCTCGAAGTTCTTGTATTGCGTCATAAAGAGAAGCTTTACACTTCCATCTTTTTCCTGGTGAAAGACAAGTACCTTGCCGAAGACATTTTCCAGGATGTTTTTATCAGAATTATAGATACTATACGGAGTGGTCGATACACTGAGGAGGGTAAGTTTCTTCCATGGGCTATGCGTATCGCTCATAATCTTTGTGTTGATCATTTTAGAAAAGTGAAAAGGACACCCACTATTAAGAATAGTGAAGACCAGGACATTTTTGAAGTGTTAAACTTCACGGAAGATTGCCCAGAGACAAAAATGATCAAACGTCAAAGCTACAACCGTGTAAAAGATATGCTAGACCTTTTACCGGAAGACCAGAGAGAAGTAATTATTTTACGCCATTATGGAGACATGAGCTTTAAAGAGATTGCTGCGGTGACTAATTGCAGTATCAATACGGCTCTTGGAAGAATGCGCTATGGGTTAATAAATTTGCGTAAGATGATGATGCAAAAGCAAATTGCTTTATAAGATTTTTTTGAAAAGGAAAACCCTTAACTTTAGTTATCTTCGATCCAATGAGCTTCATCCAACCATTACATCAATCAATAATGATAACCTCAAGTCATTCTTATTCTCCCACTACATGCTTGCCGTAGGAGGTTGATTAAGAATGACGCCTAATTAAAAATGCTCCGTTTATTACGGAGCATTTTTATTGAAGAATAACTTTATTCAGAAGGAGTCATGTTGCGTACAATAGCTTCAGACACTCCGGTCAGGCTGAAACCACCATCGTGGAAGAGATTCTGCATAGTCACATATCTCGCAAGGTCGCTAAATAGTGTAACGCAGTAATGGGCGCAGTCCTCCGCAGATGCATTTCCCAGGGGGCTCATTTTTTCTGCATAATCAATAAAAGCATCAAATCCTTTTACACCACTTCCGGCTGTTGTACGGGTTGGAGATTGAGACACCGTATTCACTCTTACTTTTTTACGAATTCCATAATGGTAGCCAAAACTTCTTGCTATACTTTCAAGTAAAGCTTTTGCATCAGCCATTTCATTATAGTCTGGAAAAACTCTTTGAGCTGCTATATACGTTAACCCGATTACACTTCCCCATTGATTAATAGCATCCATATCCCAGGCAGTGCGTAAGACCCGGTGCAAGCTCATTGCTGAGATATCAAGCGTTTTCTGGTTCCATTCGTAATTCATTTCTGTGTAATGCTTCCCCTTACGTACATTCAAACTCATTCCGATCGAGTGCAAAATAAAATCAACCCCTCCGTTAAAATGTTTTTGAGATTCTTCAAACAGCTTTTTAAGATCATCCATGTTTGTAACATCGGCTCCTATAACAGGGGCCTGTACTGCTTCAGCCAGTTTATTTATTTCCCCCATGCGTAACGCCACAGGTGCGTTCGTTAAAACTATCTGCGCTCCCTGCTCGTAACATTTCATAGCTGTCTTCCATGCAATTGATTTTTCATCCAACGCACCGAAAATGATTCCTTTCTTTCCTGTTAGAAGATTATATGACATAAAATTGATTTTGATTACCGATGCTGCACGTACACAAATTTCAGTAACAGCCATGCAAATATAAACGTATAGACAAAAGCGAGGACAAGTCCTGACGTCATATAAATTAAAAGCCTGGGCAATGATTTTCGGGGCTGTATCTTTTGAGTTAATAATCTATTGATGTAATATACTGGGACGATCACCAGAATAATGAATGCAAATAAACCAACCAGATTTGGATTCATGAAGTACTATTAATTCATCACCATCTCTCTTGCGTTCTCCAGGGCTGCGGCAGTAGGCTTTTCTCCACTTAACATTTTGGCAATGGCAACAATACGTTCATCTGTGTCCAGTAACCGAATCCCCGTTATTACCATATCATTTTTTAATGCTTTGTATACCAAATAATGTGCATCAGCTCTGCCCGCTATTTGAGGCTGGTGCGTTATACAAAGCACTTGTCTGGATGCGGCTAATTCTTTCATAATAGCACCCACTTGCTTGGCAGCTTCACCTGAAATCCCTGTATCAATCTCATCAAAGATCAACGTTGGTAAGTCCATAGATTTTGCTACCAGGGACTTAATACAAAGCATTAAACGACTCAATTCTCCACCGCTCGCTACTTTGCGCAAGGGCTGGAACTGGTTACTTTTATTGGCGTCAAATAAGAATATAACATCATCCAGGCCATTAGTATTCAAAGCAACGGCATTCATCTCTATCTTCAAACGGGCATTAGGCATGCCGACCTGAATAAGCATTTTGTTCACCTGTTGTTCTAATGGCTTTATCTGTGCTTTACGGGCAGATGAGATCTTTATAGCTAATTCCTCTGACTCTCTTAGAAGATTACTATATTTTTTCTCTTTGCTGGCAATGGCGTCGTCTATATTTAAAACAGCCTGTAACTTATCGTTCAGCCGGGTCTTAATTTGCAGAAGTTCGTTAGTTGTTTTTACTCCATGTTTTTTTAGCAGCTTATAGCCTAAGGATATTCGCTCATTGATCCGGTTGATACTTGCAGCATCAGAACCCAAATGGTTATTGATACGCGCTGTTTCATCAGCAATATCCTGTAGCTCCAGGTAGGCGGAATGCAAACGTTGTACAAGATCAGGAAGTTCTGGATGCAACACTGCAAATTGCTGTAGCTGGTTGATGACAGTTTTTAATTGACGAATGATAGGCTCCTCCGTTTCTTCCAGTTCATAGTAGGTTTTCGTCAACGCATTTTTGATACCTTCTACATTGCTAAGCATCTTTAATTCCTGATCCAGATCTTCTAATTCATTCTCTTTGAAACCCGCTTCTTCTAACTCATTATATTGAAACTGATGATAATCGAACTCTTTTTCAAATTGTGCTTTTTGCTCTTTTAAATTGAATAGATCTTTTTTTAGAATTTGTGCTTCAACAAATACCTGCATGTACTCTTTTAATACAGGGAAATTATTTGACAAGGCATCTAACACTTCTCTCTGAAAGCCACTTTCCCCAAGTTCCAGGGCATCAAACTGCTGGTGAAGGTCAACCAACAAACTACTCAATTGATTTACCTGGGCCAGGTTAACCGGGGTGTCGTTAATAAAAGCCCGGGATTTTCCATTTGGTGCAATCTCTCTTCTCACCGTTATTTCATCATGTATATCTAATTCATTAGTTTTCAAAAAATGGAGAACGTGTTCATCGGAACCTTCGCCTTTAAAGGAGCCCTCGACTATGCATTTCTTTTCCTTATTTTTTAAGACGCTACTCTCAGCCCTTTGGCCCAATATTAAGCCCAAAGCTCCTACAAGAATTGATTTACCAGCACCTGTTTCGCCGGTGATAACATTTAATTGAGGAAAAAAATCGACCTCCAGCTGCTCAATGATGGCGTAATTCTGAATAGATAATCGGCTCAACATATCTATGACAAATTAAGTCATTTACTGTTTCAACAAATAAAAAAGCCGCTGGTTTTAGCAGCGACTTTACCAAAATTTATGTAAACAAAGTTTACTTTACATCCACTGAATCTGTCAGCTCAGAGTCCACAAGGATGCGACCGCAGTTCTCACATACCATAACCTTTTTGCGTTGTTTAATCTCACTTTGCTTTTGAGGGGGAATATAGTAAAAACAGCCACCACACGCATCTCTTTCTACAGGAACTACGGCTAAGCCATTCCTATAGTTTTTGCGAATCTTTTCATAGCTGGCCAATAAACGGGGGTCAACATGAGACTTGGCTTCTTCAGCTAATTTATTAAAATGTTTCTCCTCTTTTTCTGTAGCTGAAATGATCTTTTCCAGTTCGCCTTTTTTTGTATTTAGAACACCCTCTTTTGATGAAAGGGCTTTCTTTGCCTTTTCTAACGCTATCGCTTTTTCTGCAATCTCTTCATTAGCATCCTTTATATGCTTTTCACACAGCTTTACTTCTAATTGCTGCATCTCCATCTCTTTATTAATAGCTTCAAACTCCCGGTTATTCTTTACGTTTTCGCTTTGCTTTTCATATTTTTTGATAAGTGCCTGTGCCTCTTTAATAGCTTCTTTTTTCTGTTCTATAAATTCTGTTATACCGTTGATCTCTTCTTCAATACGAAGCTGCCGGGCCTGCAAACCTTGAATTTCATCTTCCAGGTCAGCCACCTCCATAGGTAGCTCTCCTTTTAAAATGTGAATTTCATCAAGCTTAGATTCAACTTTTTGCAGCTGCACCAATGAACTAAGCTTTTCTTCAACTGAATATTCTTTAACGTTTGCCATTGCTATGTTCGATTTACAATTTGATTTAATTTTTGTTACCAGCTGTTGTACGCCTTGTCAAAGCCTGTTGTGTCACTCACTTATACCAAATCAACCCTATTCTGCTAATCAGCCAAAATACTTTACAGGATTTGTGTTTACGCCGGTTTTAAGGACGGCAAAGGTAGGGAATTTTTCCACCAAAAGGTCATGAAACAGCTCTATCGTGAACTGTTCACTTTCATAATGTCCAATATCAGCTAAAATAAGGAGGTTCTCTGCATCAAAAAATTCATGATATTTCATGTCCGCTGTTATATATATGTCTGCTTTTTCCCTGATGGCAGCTTTAATGAGAAAACTTCCTGCTCCGCCGCATATGGCTACCTTTTTTATGGGTCTTCCCAACAAGGCAGTGTGTCTGATGCCTTTAGCATTAAACTTGTCTTTTAATAATTGAAGAAAAGCCTGTTCCTCAATAGCAGTTTCCAATTCCCCAATTACGCCTGCACCAATGCCAAAGTGCACATTATCCATTGTAAAAATATCGTAAGCTACCTCCTCATATGGATGACTATTTATTAAAGCCTTCACTACTTGTGTCTCTAAATAAAAAGGGTAAACAATTTCAATCTTCATTTCTTTCTCCTGGTGTTGCTTGCCTTCTTCACCTACATAAGGATCAGCGCCTTGCTCCGCCTTAAATGTACCGGAGCCTTCACTATTAAAACTGCATTCGGAATATTTACCAATGTGACCTGCTCCAGCCGCAAAAACTGCCTGACGTACATGCTCAGCTTTATCCAGGGGAGCGAAAGTGATCAGCCTTCGAAGCATCTTATTTTTAGGCTGAAGAATAGTTGTGTTTTTCAGGTTCAGCTTCTTTGCAATCACCCCGTTAACACCAAGAACAACGTTATCAAGGTTTGTATGTGCAGCATAAATAGCAATATCGTTTTTTATGGCTTCGACGATCACCTGTTCTACGTAACTCTTTCCATTAATTCTTTTCAGGCCACGAAAAATAATTGGATGATGAGCAACAATTAAATTACAGTTGTTGCCTTTCGCTTCATTAATAACATCAACCGTTACATCCAATGTGCATAATGCGCCCGAACACTCCCATAAACTATTGCCCGTAATCAAACCAGCATTGTCATAGTCCTCCTGTAATTCAGGCGCCGCAAAAACCTCAATAGCAGAAACAAGATTACCAATTTTCATGTTCGAAAGTTAATGCATTGTAGTTTTGATATAGCGTATACACAAAGACGAATTAAAAAAATATCCTGGAACAGAAATGGGCTTCCTTATTATTCGTATCTTTTACTCATCTTATCTCTCATACTTCAAAACAATCCCTAACTTTCGAAATTAATAGCACCCTTTTTATATAAGTCCCCGCCCAGCGGGGACTGTTTATTTAAATAGCTTTGGCCGATGAACAGCCAGGAATTATACGAAAAATACAAAACAAAAATGCACCGCATTGCTGATGTAAGAAATGCCAATGCGCTTTTGCAATGGGATCAGGAAACATATTTGCCACCAAAAGGTGCTAAATTCCGGGGACAGCAAATAAGTACTTTATCTGAAATAAGTCACCAGTTATTCAGCGAAGACGAACTAGGAATTGTTTTACAAGAGTTGTTATCTAAAGATGACTTGACAGCGGAACAAAAACGCAATGTTGAACTTACGTTTGAAGATTACACAAAAAATAAAAAATACACTTCCCAATTTGTACGTGCTTTAGCCGAACAAACCAATAAAGCCTTCCATTCATGGATTGAATCCAGAAAACAAAATTCATTTCCGGCTTATGAAAAAGAGTTGGACAAACTGATCCAATTAAAAAAGCAGGAGGCCGATGTTCTCGGATACAAACAACACCCTTACAACGCTTTAATCAATGAATATGAAAAGGGTTGTACTGTGGAATTACTGGATAAAACATTTTCCAATCTTCTTCCTACACTCAAAGACTTACTTCAAAAAATTTCAGTAAGGCCACAGGTAGATGATTCATTCCTGCATCAAAGTTTCCCAAAGCAACAGCAATGGAATTGGGGCATGCACTTGATCAAACAATTAAATTTTGATTTTGAAGCTGGGCGACAAGATATAAGTGAACACCCTTTCAGTACCAGCTTTAACAGACATGATGTGAGGATAACCACCAGGATAGACGAAAATGATTTCGCTAACATGAGCTGGAGTTGTATTCACGAAGTAGGTCATGCTCTATATGAACAGGGCTTACCCGAAGAGCACTATGGTTTGCCGCTGGGCGAAGCATGTTCTTACAGTATTCACGAATCACAATCCCGTTTATGGGAAAATAATATTGGAAGAAGCCGGCTCTTTTGGCAATATTACTATCCTCAGCTTCAAAGCCATTTTGAAGAGCAGTTCAAAAATGTAAGCATAGAAGATTTCTTCAGAGGCATAAATAAAGTGCAGCCTTCATTGATCCGTACAGAGGCTGATGAAATAACGTATCATTTTCATGTTTATATAAGATACGAGCTTGAAAAAAGACTGATTGAAGGTTCCTTAACAACACAGGAGATTCCTGCTTTCTGGAACGAGCATTATAAAGAACTAATGAACATAGAGGTGCCAGATGATAAACGCGGGTGTCTTCAAGATGTACATTGGAGCCACGGAAGTTTTGGTTATTTTCCTACTTACAGCCTGGGAAGTTTTTATGCAGCCCAATTTTTTGCCGGCGCAAAATTGCAAATAGAAGATCTGGAAAATAGTTTAGCCGCTGACAATGTCTTAGCACTCCTTCAATGGCTTAGAGAGAAAATTCATAAAAAAGGGAGATTTTATACCAGCGAAGAGTTGAGCAAAACTGTAACAGGTAAGGGCCTGGATGTAACTTATTTCGTAGATTATCTATTGGATAAGTACGCATCAATCTATACCTTGTAGGCAAATCCTCTTATGAAAAAGCTTTATACCTTTCTTCTTCTGCTATTCTTTATTAGTTGCAGTAAAGAAGAAATTGTCAGAAACGCTGTTATCAACGCCATGACTAGTGGTCAATGGAAAGTGGTAATTTTTAAAAATGGATCCACGGATGTGACTACCGATTTTGCTCCTTATAAATTTCAATTTAAAGAAAACTTAAGCGTTGATGCCATCAACAATACTACCGTTGAAAAAACAGGTAGCTGGACAGCTGACCCCAATGCAAAAACCATAACTGCCACTTTTACAAACGCCAATTCCACTCTTAGCTTATTAAATGGCACCTGGCTCATTACTGATAGCGGATGGACTTACGTGGAAGCAAATCAAACGGTAAATGGCGAGCTAAGAATTTTGAGGCTGGAAAAAATAATCTAAACTCGATTTATCCATATTATTTTTGGCAATTATGTGAAGAGGAATAATTTTTGCTCTTTTGCATCGTTTATCTAAAACTACCTTAAGAAAATTGCCGCAGAGGCTTAAATTGAGAAAATTGATACGTAAAAGGACCATTCTTACGCTAACCCTATTGTTCTTCACAGCCTTAACTTACGCACAAGGTCTTACCGCTAATTTTACTGCTGTCACTACATCGGGCTGTTCTCCTTTAGTGGTTAATTTCCAGGATCAATCTAGCGGAAATCCTACAAGCTGGTTTTGGGATTTTGGGAATGGTGCTACATCAACTCTTAAAAACCCGTCAACTACTTATTTTACCGAAGGTAATTATACAGTAAAGCTTACTGTTACTAACGCCCAGGGGTCTAACACGCTGGTCCGTACAAACTTGGTTACGGTTTATGGGAAGCCTCGTGCGGGCTTTAAGGTAAGTGATAGTGCTGGTTGCTTTCCCCTTCGGGCACAATTATCAGACCTTTCTACTCCCAGCATCGGAACTACTAATACTACCTGGTTTTGGGACTTCGGAGATGGAACGCAATCCACGCAACAAAATCCTTTACATACCTATACTAGCAGCGGTAATTTTGGAGTTACTTTAAAAATCACGAATGACAAGGGATGTTTTAGTGTGTTAACCAAACCTGCTTATATCAGAATTACGAATGGTGTAAAATCTGACTTCACTAATACACAGGCTGCTGTTTGTAAACCACCTTTTTCCATTACATTTAATGCTAGTTCCACTGGATCGGGCTCGCTAACCTATTTATGGGATTTTGGAGATGGCAGCACTTCTACCCTTGCAAACCCTTCACACAATTACACAACAACTGGTAACTACAGCGTACGGCTTGCAACTACAAGCAGTGATGGTTGTTCTGATACTATGACAAAAGCGGGATTAATTAATACTCAGGATATAAACATTTCTTTCAGTGCACCCGATAGCATTTGTATAAAAGACTCAGCTCATTTTATAAATACTTCTACACCAAAGCCCGCGAGTTCCTTCTGGAATTTTGGTGATGGTACAACATCAACTGATTCTGTACCTGTCAAGCTATATCAAAATCCTGGAACATATACAGCTGTTTTATACAGTACTTATAGCTATTGCACAGATTCTTCAAGCAGGAAGATTAAAGTTCTTGCAAGACCAGTTGCCAATTTTACCCAGGACAATACAATAAAATGCAGCCCTCCGTTTACGGTGAACTTCCAGGATCAATCTGCCAATGCAGTAAACTGGCAATGGAATTTTGGTGATGGCACAACTTCCAATCTTCAAAATCCTTCTCATGCTTATACTGATTTTGGTTATTACAGGGTGAAGCTTATTGTTACCAATGCGTCCGGTTGTACAGATTCTTTGACAAAGGATTCGCTTATAAAAATCGTCAAACCTGTAATTACAGTTCCTAACTTGCCTGCCAGGGGGTGCATTCCTTATACTATAAATCCTGTCGCTACTATTAGTACCCTTGATAATGTAACTTCTTATTTATGGGACTTTGGAGATGGAGGTGTTTCCAACTCTCAATTGCCATCCCATACCTATATCAACCAGGGAACATACACGGTTACCCTTACCATAACTACAAGTACAGGCTGTACAGAA
>Ga0126307_10002757_pt1 | contig 11922 bp, 19 predicted proteins | sample Plot28_FD_89955 | JGI IMG/M metagenome (GOLD analysis project Ga0126307, IMG submission 89955) | Serpentine soil microbial communities from UC McLaughlin Reserve, CA, USA - Plot28 | ecosystem: Environmental > Terrestrial > Soil > Grasslands | place: USA: UC McLaughlin Reserve, Lake County...
CAGAACCGGGGCCGCGGACTCATGCTGATGCGCGGGCTGACCGACTCGGTCGAGGTGATCCAGCGCGACGAGGGAACCACGGTTCAGTTCACCCGGCGGCTGGGGGCGAAGGCCGCGTGAGCGCGAACATCGATCTCGAGCACCGCGACTCCGTGGGGATCGCTCGCCTGAGCGGTGACGTAGACATCACCCAGGCAAGCGTCCTGCGCGAGCAGCTCCTGGGGGCGGTCCGGAACGACGACCTCGGGCTCGTGGTCGACCTGACGCGCGCCAGCTATGTGGACAGCGTCGGCGTGAGCCTGCTGTTCGAACTGGCCGAACGCCTCACGGGCCGGCAGCTGCGCTTCGCCGTGGTGATCCCGCACGACGGGCTCGTCGAGCGGGTCCTTACGATCGTCGACCTGGAGTCGGTCGCGGAGGTGCACCGCGATCTGGACGAAGCCCTAGCGGCGGTGCGCCACTCCTAGGCCGAGCCCGGCTCCGGCGAGCGCAAGGCCGAGCGCGGGGATCCAGAGCGCCAGACCGCCGTTGTCATCCGACGGTTCCGGGGCAGCGACCACCTCGGGCGGGAGCGGTGTGCCGCGGGCGTCCGAGTCGGCCTCCGGACCCTGGCTCCATACGCCGCCGGCGCCCTGACGAGCAGCCTCGCTGCCCTGTGGGAACGACACGTAGTCCTGAGGCACGGCACCGCTGCCCACCTCAACCGCGGGGAACGTGAAGCGGCGCTTCGCCGCCACCACCGCCAGCCGCCAGCGGCCGTAGCTCGGGAAGACCACCCGAACCTTGAAGCCAGCCGCGCCAACCATGCTGGCCGGCACCGGACGCAGGCGGGCCGTTACGCGCCGGTCGCCCCGGCTCGCGACGACCCGGGGGTGCGGCCGGCGGGGGAACTCGTTGAGCTCGAGCGTCGCGATCCACGCCTTCCCGGGCTCCACGGCCTCCGGCCCGGAGGTAATGACGGCGTGGGGGCCCTTGGCGCCAGCGGCCGGCGCGAGAACGAGCCCTACGGCGAGCAGAACGACGAGTTTGCGTGTCATGCCCCCTGTACACGCGCCGGCCGGCTTCGGTTCCCGAGAAACCCGTCGAGCCCCGCTCGCGCCTCGCGTTGCACCTTTCCGCGCACCAGCGGCGTCCAGCCGAGCGCCAGCCCAGCCGGCCCGAGGGCCTGTCGCGCCCAGGCGTAGAAGGAGAAGGAGTCGTGATGCTCGGCGATCAGGCCGTCCTCGAAGCGGAACTCTGCGCGGATGTCGTTGTGCACGCGGCGGCCTGTCGAGAAGGTGTAGGCCGCGAGCCAGTGCGCGCTGCCCCGCTTGGCGTCGGCTTCATGCTCGGCGAGGCGCACCTCGAGATCATTCGCCCGGCCGGTGAGCATGCGCCACATCGCGCCGGGCTCCTCGCCGCGGAGGTCCGTGAACACCGGGTCCGAGAAACGGGCGCCCGGCGCATAGCACGCGGCCATCGCGTCGCCGTCGCGGCGCACGAAGGCGTCGTAGAAGTGGACGATCAGCTCGTCGTTGGGATTCGCCATCAGCGGACGCTAACCGAGATACTCGGCCAGTGCGCATCGTTCTCGTGGGCGGAACCGGCCCGGTCGGGCGGGCGGCGGTCGAACATCTGCATCGAGCTTCCGCTCGATCTGCTGCCACTCGACGAGGACGCAGCCCGCAGGACGTCGTCGAGCCCCGCCGAGGCGCGAGCCACGACAACGTGGCTATGGAGGACGCGCTCCATGGCGCCCCCGGCCTTTGCGGTGCTGCGTCCGGACGCGATCCACGGCCCGTACCTCCATCCCAGGCGAGGGCCTCGGCGCCCTCGACCCCGACCCATTGCCGCGACGCTAGCCCAGATCGACTGGCTCTGGGAGCACCGCGCCGAGGCGGCGAAGGTTCGGCGACTAATCGTCGAACCGACCGGCGAAGAGGGCGAAGGTCGCGCCGTGGGGATCCTGAGCGACGAGGATCTGCCCGCCAGGCACGTCCGTTTTCTCCACGAACACGCGGCCGCCCGAGGAGGCGATCTGCTCGGCCGCGGCGTCGATGTCGTCGATCCCGAAGTAGACGAGCCAGTGCGGTGGCGCAGGCTGGCCGGGCGGCATCTGCATCATGCCTCCGTTCATTCTGTCGCCGCGGTAGATCGCGTAATACGCCCCGGGGCCGCCCTGAACCTCCTCGAAGCGCCAGCCGAAGAGGTCGGTGTAGAAGCGCTGCGCGGTGTCCGGGTCGGTGGTGTTGAGCTGGTTGAGGCTGAGGGCGCCGGGCCCGTTCACCACCTCAGCGCCGATGCTCCCGCGCGGCTGCCACACGCAGAACACCGCGCCCCGCGGGTCCTGGAGGATGGCCATTCGGCCCACGTCCATCACATCGAACGGCTCCGCCATCACGTTCGCGCCGAGCTCCCGCGCGCGCTCGGTGATTGCGTCAGCGTCGTCCACGGTCACGTACGACGCCCAGGCCGGGTGGCGCTCGCTCGTCTCGAACATCGCGGCCGCCGAGCGTCCGCCGAGCTTAGCCATCACGTACACGCCGCCCTCGGGGATCGGGTTGTCCTCGAACTCCCAGTCGAAGAGGCCGCCGTAGAAAGCCTTGGACGCCTCGGCGTCCGGCGTGCTCAGGTCCGTCCAGGAGAAGGTGCCGTGCTCATGACTCTCGCGTTCGCCCATGGGCCGACACTAACGCCGCCGCTGCCTTAGGGTCGGCGCATGGACCCTCTCGGCGAGCGCCGTGAAGCGATTGTTCGCGAGCACATGGAGTCGGAGAACCGTCACGAGTTCGACGTGACGCTCGGAACGTTCATGCACCCGCGCTACGAGATCATCGCCACGGGCGAGGTGCATGACGGGCCGGAAGAGGTCATGCGCTACTTCGCGGAGACGCGTGCCGCGTTTCCAGATCAGCGCAACGAGCTGATCGCGCTCCACCACGCCGATGACGCCGTGATCGCAGAGTTCACCCTGCTAGGCACGCACCTCGGCAACCTGCGCGGCCTCCCGCCCACGGGCCGGGCGTTCAGGTGCCGGATGCTCGCTGTCTTCGAGTTTGAGAGCGAGGGCGATGGGATCGTCTGCGAGCGCGTCTACTTCGACACGGCCACGATCCAGCGCCAGCTCGGGATCGCGCACGACCCGCTGACGCTGAAGGGGCGCCTGGCGACCATGCTGAACCATCCAGTCACGATCGCCGGCGCATTCCTTCGGCAAGCGCGCGAGAGCTAGCTGCTCGGCGCCATCTCCTGGGCCTGCTGGCGTCCCTCTTCCTTGGCCGTCTGCGCGGCCTCCTGCGCGACCTGCTTGCCGCGCTCGAGGGCCTCCTGGCCGGTCTCCTTAGCCTTGTCCTTCACCTGGTCCGCCATCGGACCGATCTTCTCGTCCTCCACGCGAGTGGAGGGGATGAGGAGCCCGGCCACGAACCCGACTGCGGTCGCGCCGATGGCGAGGCCGAGCGGATTCTCCTTGGCCACTCCGGCAGCGCGCTGTGCGCCCTGCTTGACATCACCCTTGTCCGGAGTCGAACCCGAGATCGTTGACTTCACGCTCTCGACGCGGCCGGAGATGGCCTCCTTCGTCCGCCCGGGCACGTCGGCCTTGTGGCCTAGCGCCTCCGCCGTGTCGCCCATGCGAGCACGGGTCTCGTCTATGTCATTCCTGATTTCGCTCGGGTCTTGGCCCATTGCACGTCCTCCTTCACGCTGTCCATGGCCTGCTCCGGTGCAACCGGAGTGGCTTCCTTGACCTTGTTCTTGCCTGTCAGTGCGAGCACGCCCGCCACAGCCGCGTAAACCACGGCGACGATCAGAGCGGCGAGCCAGATCGGCATCGCGCCGTCGAGCAGCACGATGAAGAACGTCGTGAGCGCTGCAAACGCGCCCACCCCGAACAGCCCTGCTCCGCCGAACATGCCGGCGCCCACGCCAGCCGTCTTTCCCTTCTGCGCGAGCTCGGCCTTGGCGAGCTCGATCTCCTGCTTGACGAGCGTCGTCGTCTGGTCGGAGAGCTCCTTCAGGAGCTCGCCGGTCGAGTGGTCGCGCAGCTCGTTGTCCGGCCGGGCCGTCATGCCCGTGGTTCGGTCGAGATCATCGATCCCCGCTCGCCGACGGAGTGCTCCTCAGCCGCGAACTGTCCGCCGCTTGTGGATGCGCCCGACGGCATCGGCTCGGTCGCCAGGGAGCGCGTCTGCCAGTTTGCGCCGCTGCTGCTGCCGTTCTGGATCGAGCTGCGGTAGCGCTGGCTGCTCGACGCCTTGAGCATGCGCGAGGCGGCAAGCCCCAGCACGAGCCCGCCGGCTGCGACCGCCCAAGGATTCTTGCGCGCGAAGTCCTCGACATCGCGGAGAAGCTCGTCGCCGCTCGCGTCCTGCAGCCGCTGACCGACCTTCTGCGCCTTCTCGGCCGCCTGCTCGGCGTAGCGGGCCGGCGTGTCCTTGCCCTGGGTGCGGAACTGGTCCGCGACCGAGCGGACATCGTCCGCCGCCGAGCTGAGCTGCTGGCCGGCCTGCGTCGAGCGCTGGTCGACCTGCTCGCGCAGACGTCCCTTGGCCTGGCCCGCGACCTCCTTTGCCTTTTCCTGGGCCTGTCCCGTGTCCTCCACGGTGGATCCCTCCTACGTTCGAAATTGGTTGCACGGTCGGGGTACCCGGCAATTCCGTTGGGGAACAGATGAATTTCAAGTGGATTGGACGCGGGCCGTCGGGGTACCGGGCAATGGAGCACAATGACCCAGCAGCGCTACTTCGCCTATCGATCACTGCTCTCGGAGCTCAGCGAGTGGCTCACGACGGACGCGCTCGAGCCAGACACCTACGACGAGCTGTGCGACGCCGCCGAGGGCCTATTGCTCGCCCGCGCCGGTGAGGAGGCGGAGGAGCCGCTCGCACGCGCCAGCACCGCCGTGCTCGGGATGCTGGCTCTCGACGAGCTGGACGAGCAGAACGCCTCGTGGCTGTTGGACGCGCTGCTGGCGTGCGGGCCGCGTGTGGCGCTGAGCGACGCCGCCTAGACCGCCGTCACGATGCGCCCGTGGAAATCCTGCGGGCGCGTGCCGAGCGCATCTGACCTTCAGCGGCTATGGGGATCGCTGAGCCGGCTCGGGCTCACCCGGTTCCTCGTGACCTTTGTCGCTCCGGTACCGCCCGCGGCCAATCCGTAGGGTCATGTCCATGAACGAGAAGCCCCAGGTCGAGGTTCCCGCCGGCCGGCCGCCGTCCTACCAGCTCGAGCTCGACGACATCACGGTCGGCGAGGGCGACGAGGCCGTGCCCGGCCGCGTGGTCGAGGTGCACTACGTGGGCGTCTCGTGGTCCACGGGCGAGCAGTTCGACGCCTCCTGGGACCGCGGCGACACGTTCAAGTTCACCCTCGGCAAGGGCAAGGTGATCCAGGGCTGGGACCAGGGCGTGATCGGTATGCGCGTGGGTGGCCGGCGCCGGATCACGATCCCGCCGGAGCTCGGCTATGGAAAGCGCGGCGCGGGTGGGGTGATAGGCCCGGACGAGACGCTCGTCTTCGTCGTGGACCTCATCGGCGTGCGCTGAGACGCGTAAGCATGCCCCCGCGCAGGCGCATCCTGGTGTACAGCGGTGCGGTCGTGCTGACCGCGGCCGGCTTCGGATCCGCCGCGCTTGGCGGGCTCGTCGCGCAGGTGGTGGGCATCGCCCTGGTGTCCGCGGGGCTCGGTGGCGCGCTGCTGTACGCGTTCTACGAGGTCGGTGTCAGCGAGGATCGCGACCGGGCTGAGGAGGAGAAGCGGCGGCGGCTTCGAGGGCGTGGCCCCAATCGGTGAAGTACTCCATCCGCACGATGGTCCCGTCGCGGAACGTCGCGACCTGGTGGTACATCTCGGTGTCCAGCTCCGCGCCGCTGCCCTTGCCCCGCCCGTAGTAGCGAAGCCGCACCGCCACGCGATCGCCCGCATCCACGAACTCCTGTGCGTCGAGCCTCAGCTCATCGAACGTCTCGTCCAGCCCCTCCCAGAACAGCCTGATCTGATCGGGACCCACGCAGGAGTCGAATCCCTGCAACGACGGAAGCACCCAGTCGATGTGAGGGTCAAAGTTCTCCAAGGCGACGTCGAAGTCGCGCCGGTTGTACGCCTCGATGAACTGTCTGGTCTTGTCGACGTTCCCCTGCGACATCACGCAGCGCGCTAACTGGGCCGGGCCTTCGCCCACTCTGCCTTGTGGATAGTCTTCGCCGCCTGGTAGTCCTCGAGCGCCTGAGGCGAGTCGACGTCGCCGAGCGTCGGGTGCCACGGCACGAGCTCGCGGGCGGCTTCCACACCGAAGTGCTTGTAGAGGACCGCGGCAAGCGACTTGACTTTCATCTCGCCGAAGCCCGGAAGGGCCCGGAGGTCGGCGCGTAGTTCCTCCGAGTCCTTGGCGTCCGTCCACACACGCGCGGAATCGCCGTCGTAGCGGTCGCGCACATGGACGGCAAGCTCGTGGACGCGCTTGGCCATCGAGCGCGGGTAGCGGTGGATCACCGGCTTCTCGAAGAACACCGGCTCGAGGTCCGTGGACGCCAGCGTCGCAGCGTCGATCGCGCCGAGGCGCTCCTTCAGTGCGAGCGGCCCCTGGAAAGCCTTCATGACCGTGACCCGCTGGTCGAGCTCAAAGCCCAGCAGCAGAGCCATCGGATCCGAGGCGATTAGGGCATTGGCCTCGTCTGACTCCGTGAAATAGAGGCGGTCCGGCACGGATGGATCGTACTCATGAGTCCTTCACGCGGTAGTCGACGAACGTCGCGAACTCGGACTGCCGCACCCCGAGATGGTCGAGCTCCAGCGACTGGGAGAACCCTTCGAACAGGCGCTTGCCGCCGCCGAGCACGACCGGGGCGATGATGATCGTTAGCTCGTCGACGATGCCGGCGTGGAGGGCCTGGCGGATGGTGTCGGCTCCACCCATGACGTGAACGTCCTTGTCGCCTGCGGCCTCGCGGGCGCGCTCGACGGCCGCCTCGACGCCGTCAACGAAGGTGAACTCCCCACCCTCCGGCTGCTCTTCGGACCGATGAGTGACGATGAAGAACGGCAGCCCCCACGGGTTTTCTTCACCCCAATGCCGAGCCGCCTCGTATGTCCAGCGCCCGGCGACCACTGCCCCGACTCTCGAGGCGACGTCCGTGAGCCATGCGGCATCCTCGCCCCTGGCCTCGCCCCGCGGCTCCGCGTCATAGGTCCAAGGCCCGCCGAACACCCAGTAGTGGAGCCGCTCGCCGCCCTCGCCGAGCCCCTTCCCGGGCCCGTCGTCCGGCCCCGTGATGTACCCGTCAACTGATGTCGTGATCCCGGCAATGACCTTGGTCATGAGCTGTCACCTCTCTCGTCCGCGAAATGGGTAACACCCAAGAGACCGCACGAGTGCACGGAAGTAATCGCGTCGTTGCCGTAGAACTTCGGTATATGGCCAAGTCCGACGCCACGATCGTCGACGCGGGCGGGCGCGATCTGAGGGTGTCCAGTCCCGATCGCGTGATCTTCCCGGAGACCGAGCGCTCAGAACGGGTCACGAAGCTCGACGTCGTCAAGTACTACCTCTCGGTCGAGGACGGCATCATGCGCGCGCTCTGCCGGCGGCCTACGACGCTCGAGCGCTGGCCGAAAGGCGTGCATCCCGGGATCGTTCTCTCGACGCGCGAGAAGGGCGGCGGCGACGCCTTCTTCCAGAAGCGCGTCCCGCGTGGGGCGCCGGATTACCTGGAGACCTGCCGGATCGAGTTCCCGTCGGGTCGCCACGCAGACGAGATCTGCCCTACGGAGATTGCCGTCGTCGGGTGGGCGGGGCAGATGGGCACGATCACGTTCCATCCTTGGCCGGTTCGCCGCGAGGACGTCGACCACCCGGACGAGCTGCGGCTCGACCTCGACCCGCAACCGGGCACGGACTTCGACGACGCCGTGCGCGTGGCCGCTGAGGCGCGTGTGCTCCTGGAAGAGCTCGGCTACATCGGGTTCCCGAAGACCTCGGGCGGCCGCGGCGTGCACATCTACGTGCGAATCGAGCCACGCTGGACCTTTACCGACGTGCGCCACGCCGCAATCGCGTTCGGGCGCGAGCTCGAGCGGCGCCTTCCCGGCCAGGTGACGACGAAGTGGTGGAAGGAGGAGCGCGGCGAGTGCATCTTCGTCGACTACAACCAGAACGCGCGCGACCGCACTATCGCCTCGGCGTACAGCGTGCGGCCGAAGCCGGGTGCGCCGGTGTCTGCGCCGCTCACATGGGACGAGCTCTCCGAAGTCGTCCCGGAGGACTTCACGGTCGCGACGATGCCCGGGCGCTTCGCCGAGGTGGGCGATCGCCACGCCGCGATCGACGACGTCGCTCATTCATTGGAGCCGCTGCTCGAGATGTACGAACGCGACGAGGCGCAGGGAGAGGGCGACATGCCCTACCCGCCCGACTATCCGAAGATGCCCGGGGAGCCGAAGCGGGTGCAGCCGTCGCGCGACCGCGACCGCAAGCTGTAGCCGGCCGGTCGACCTTACGGCGCCTGCGGCAGCTTGGCCTTAGCGCGCCGCGCCCGCGGCGCGGAGGGTGGCGGCACGACCGGCCCGATGTCGCCGTCCGGCGCCTCGTCGAGGTCCACGATGACCGGCGCGTGATCGCTCGGCTTGCTGCCCTTGCGGGCGTGCCGATCCACCCATGCCGCCTTGACGCGGCCGGCCACCGGCTCGCTCGCAAGGATCAGGTCGATGCGCATGCCGAGGTCCTGATGGAACATCCCGGCGCGGTAGTCCCAGTAGCTGAAGACGCGCTCGTTGGGCCAGCGATCGCGAACCACGTCGTGCAGGCCCAGCTCTTGTAGCTCGGCGAGCGCCTCTCGCTCCGGTGCGGTCACGTGGGTCTGACCGACGTAGGCCTCCGGATCGAACACGTCCGCGTCGGCCGGCGCGATGTTCATGTCGCCACAGACGACCGTGGCCTCGGGGCCGGCAGCGACCATTTCCTTGAGCGAGGCAAGCCACGCGAGCTTGTACTCGTAGTGGTCCGAGCCCGGTACGCGCCCATTCGGGACGTACACCGAGACCACCCGGATCCCGCCACATGTGGCAGACACGGCACGCGCCTCCGGATGCGGAAATCCCGGCCCGCCCTCGAGTCCTCTCACAACCTCCTTCAGCCCGACACGCGAGAGGATCGCCACGCCGTTCCACGTCGCCTCGCCATGAGCGGCGACCTCGTAGCCACGGTCGGCGAGCTCCTCCCCGAGCAGCTCGGCAAGCGCGTCGTCCGCGAGCTTTGTCTCCTGAAGGCAGACGACATCCGGCCGCCGCTCGTCCAACCAGGGCAGCAGCCGCGGCACGCGCTGCTTCAGGGAGTTGACGTTCCAGGTGGCGATGCGCATGCCGTCCGCAGCATAGAGTCGCCCGCGTGAGCATCGGAGCCACGATCGCGGTCGGCGCCGTCATAGGACTGGCGCTGGGCATCGTGGTCAGCCTGACCACCGACCTCGCCCTCGCGCCCGAGCTTGGGCTGCTTCTCGGAGCGCTGGTCGGCTGGCTGTTGCGAAGAGAACGCGCGTAGCGACCAACAGCCGAATGCTGAACGAAACAGCGGAAGTAGCGGACGAGCCGGTCTACCCCGGTCGCGGTAGCGGCCCGCTGGCGGCTACCCGGTGTGCGGCGATCTCGGGCCGTCCGCCGCCCAGATCGGGCAGCGCGGCGATTAAGCGTGCGACATGCGGCTGACGCAGGTGCGCGTCGAGCGCCTCTTGGTCACGCCACTCCTCGACCGCGAGGAAGCTGAGCGGGTCTGTGATCTCCGTGTAGTAGCCGTAGTGGAGGCAGCCGTCGTCGCGGCGGAAGGCGGCCTGGACGTCCTCCAGCAGCGCCACCAGATCGTCTCTCCGGTCGGGGCGGGGTCGGAAGCGTGCGATGACGATGACCACGGCGGCACAGCATGTCACCTGCTCGCGTCGCAGGCCGACGCAACCGCGCCATCCCGCCGCGCGTACCCGGGCTAGCTCTGCCCCTGGCCGACCTCGAGGAACGCCTCGTAGCGCTTCACCTCGCGCTCCGCGCGCGCCTTCTCCTCGGAGTCGTCTTCGGCGCGCTCGAGCGCGTCCTGCGCTTCCTTCAGGCGGGACTCAAACGCGCTGCGGTCGATGTCGTCGGGGGCGATTGCCTCCTCGACCAACACCAGCGCCCGGTTGTCGGCCACCTGCAAATACCCCTCGCCCTGGGCGAAGCGGACGATGTCCGAGTCCGATTTGTATAGCCGCAGCTCCGTCGGCTCGAGGATCGCCATCAGCGGCGCATGGCGCGCCCTGATCCCAATCGAGCCGGTCGTAGTGCGCGTGGAGACCATCTCCACCTCGTCGGCGAAGACCTGGCCCTCGGGCGTGAGCACCTCGACCGTGAACGACGAGGCCATTTAGCTCTCGTCGTCCGTGTTGTCGGCGCGCTGGCCGTCGGCGGCCTTCCCCTGCTCCTCGCGGCCGGACTCCTCGCCGCCGCCCGCGGACTGGCCGGTGGCCTCGGACTCCTCGCCGCCGGCCTCGGCGTCGCCGTCCTCGCCCTCGCCCTCGCCCTCGTCCGCCGCCTCGTGCTCGCCCGCGCCGCGAGCCGCCTCGACAACCTCGTCGATCGTGCCCTTCAGCAGGAACGCGCGCTCCGGAATGTCGTCGTGCTTGCCGTCGATGATCTCCTTGAACGAGGCCACCGTCTGCTCGACGGGGACGTACTTGCCCTCGAGGCCGGTGAACTGCTCGGCCACGAAGAACGGCTGCGACAGGAAGCGCTCCACCTTGCGGGCACGCTGCACGGTCAGCCGGTCCTCGTCGGAGAGCTCCTCGATACCGAGGATGGCGATGATGTCCTGCAGCTCCTTGTAGCGCTGGAGGATCTCCCGGACCTGGTTCGCGACCTCGAAGTGCTCTTCGCCGACGATGTCGGCCTTGAGGATCGTCGACGTGGAGTCGAGCGGGTCCACCGCCGGGTAGATGCCCTTCTCCGAGATCGAGCGCGAGAGCACCGTGGTGGCGTTCAGGTGCGCGAACACCGACGCGGGCGCCGGGTCGGTGAGGTCGTCGGCCGGCACGTAGATTGCCTGCACGGAGGTGACCGAGCCCTGGCGAGTCGAGGTAATCCGCTCCTGGAGCTGGCCCATCTCCGTCTCGAGCGTGGGCTGGTAGCCCACCTGCGACGGCATCCGGCCGAGCAGCGCCGACACCTCGGAGCCCGCCTGCACGAAGCGGAAGATGTTGTCGATGAAGAGCAGCACGTCCTGGCCGCCCTCCTCGCGAAAGTACTCCGCCATGGTGAGGCCCGACAGGGCCACGCGCATGCGAGCGCCCGGCGGCTCGTTCATCTGGCCGAACACGAGCACGGTCCGGTCGATCACGCCGGACTCCTTCATCTCGAGCCAGAGGTCGTTGCCCTCGCGCGAGCGCTCGCCCACGCCGCAGAACGCCGACAGCCCCTCGTGCTCCTCAGCGATGTTGCGGATCAGCTCCTGGATGAGGACCGTCTTGCCCACGCCCGCGCCGCCGAACAGCCCGACCTTGCCGCCCTTGGCGTACGGGGCGAGCAGGTCGATGACCTTGATGCCTGTCTCGAGAATCTCGCGCGTCGGCGTCAGGTCCTCGACGCTCGGCGCCGGACGGTGGATTGGCCAGCGCTCCTCGGTCTCGACGTCGCCGCCCTCGTCGATCGTGTCGCCGAGCAGGTTGAAGATGCGTCCGAGCGTCTCGCGCCCGACCGGGACCGTGATCGGACCGCCGGTGTCACGCACCTTCGTGCCGCGCGAGAGGCCGTCCGTGGCGTCCATCGCAACCGCGCGCACGCGGTCGTCGCCGAGGTGCTGCTGCACCTCGAGCACGAGCGTGCCCAACTCGTGCTCGTGCTCCTCGTCGCCGTAGCGCTCGAGGTCCACCTCCAGGGCGTTGTAGATCTCGGGCAACTCGTCGGGGAACGCGACCTCGATCACGACG
>Ga0126307_10002758_pt1 | contig 11922 bp, 8 predicted proteins | sample Plot28_FD_89955 | JGI IMG/M metagenome (GOLD analysis project Ga0126307, IMG submission 89955) | Serpentine soil microbial communities from UC McLaughlin Reserve, CA, USA - Plot28 | ecosystem: Environmental > Terrestrial > Soil > Grasslands | place: USA: UC McLaughlin Reserve, Lake County...
GCGATGGGCGAGATGGGCCTGTCCGCGACGAGTTCGTATCGCAAGTGCGCCGCCATCGTCGGCGAGGTGATGGGCAAGTACCACCCTCACGGCGACAGCGCCATCTACGACACGCTCGCGCGGATGGCGCAGGACTTCTCGCTGCGCTACCCGCTCGTCGACGGCCAGGGCAACTTCGGGTCGATCGACGATGATCCGCCGGCGGCCATGCGGTACACGGAGGCCCGTCTGGCCCGTCTGGCGACCGAGCTGCTTCGCGAAATCGAGGCGGACACCGTCGAGTTCGGGCCCAACTACGACGAGTCACAGCAGGAGCCCCTGGTCCTGCCCTCGCGGTTCCCCAATCTGCTCGTCAACGGCGCAGCGGGAATCGCCGTCGGCATGGCGACGAACATCCCGCCCCACAACCTGCGCGAGGTCGCGGCTGCGGTGCGGGCCTACGTGGAGAACCCGGACATCGACCTCCCGGGCCTGATGCGGCACGTCAGGGGGCCCGACTTCCCGGGCGGCGGGATCATGAGCCTGGAGGGGATCCGTGACGCCTACGCATCGGGGCGCGGCAGCGTGAGGATCCGCGGCCGGGTCCACAGCGAGCCACTGCGGGGCGGCAAGGATGCACTGATCGTCTCCGAGCTCCCCTTCATGGTCAAGAAGGGCGGCGACAGCGGGCTGATCACGAAGATCGCCGACCTGGTCCGCGACAAGAAGCTCGAGGGGATCTCGGACCTCCGTGACGAGTCCGACCGGTCGGGGATGCGCCTCGTCATCGAGCTTAAGCGGGGTGCCGACCCCAACATCGTCACCAACAACCTCTACAAGCGCACCCAGCTCCAGCAGTCGTTCGGGCTCAACATGGTCGCGCTCGTGGACGGCGTGCCCCGGACGCTCTCGTTGAAGGAGCTCATCCACCACTACGTCGCGCATCAGCGCGAGGTCGTCACCCGCCGGACCCAGTACGAGCTGCGCCGCGCGGAGGCTCGCGCACACATCCTCGAGGGCCTCCTGATCGCGCTCGACAACCTCGATGCGGTGATCGAGCTGATCCGGGCATCGGCCGACACCGAGACGGCACGCTCGGGACTGATCGAGAAGTTCGAGCTCTCCGAGGAGCAGGCGCAGGCGATCCTCGACATGCGCCTCGCCAGATTGACGGCGCTCGAGTCCGACAAGGTCCGCTCAGAGCACGCCGAGCTGGTGGAGAAGATCGGTGAGCTGCGGGCGATCCTCGGCGACCCCTCGCGGATCGACGCCTTGATCGTCGACGAGCTCGGCGAGCTGGAAGCGCGTTACGGCGACGAGCGCCGGACTGAGATCACCCATTTCGAGGGCGACGTGGACATCGAGGACATGATCGCCGAGCAGCAGATGGTGATCTCGATCACCCGCTCCGGGTACGTCAAGCGCCTGCCGCTTGCCACCTACCGCCAGCAGCGCAGAGGCGGCATCGGGGTAATGGGCATGGACCTCAAGGAGGGGGACTACATCGAGCACCTGCACATCTGCTCGACCCACGACTGGATGCTGTTCTTCACCAACCGCGGCAAGGTCTACCGGCTGAAGGTGTACGAGCTTCCGGAGGGGGCGCGGGCGTCAAAGGGCAAGGCGCTGGTGAACGTGCTGCCCCTGCGCGATGGCGAGCGCGTGATGGCGGTGAAGCCCACGCGCGACTTCTCGGAGGGCAAGTACCTCGTTTTCGCGACCGCCAAGGGACAGGTGAAGAAGACGGAGTTCCCCGCCTACAACACGCCGATCCGCGCCGACGGGATCATCGCCATCAAGGTTCGCGGCGGCGACGAGCTGGTGCAGGTAAGGCTGACTTCCGGCGAGGACGATCTCCTGCTGGTCTCGAAGTCCGGACACGCGTCGCGCTTCAGTGAGCAGGCGGTGCGGCCCATGGGCCGCGACACGTCAGGGGTCAAGGGGATGAACGTGTCGGCGAAGGTCGGTGGGGTGGAAAACCGAGTACTGGCGATGGACGTCGCGCGGGACGACTCGGAGCTCTTCGTCGTCACGGAGAACGGATACGGCAAGCGCACTGCGGTCTCCGAATATCCCGTGAAGGGACGCGGGACCAAGGGCGTGCTGACAATCAAGCTGACCGAGAAGAAGGGCGGTCTCGCGGGAGCGCTCATCGTGCGCGAGCACCAGGACCTACTGTTCATCTCCGAGAACGGCATGGTCCAGCGCACCAAGGCCGGCGGCATCTCGCAGATGGGCCGGGCCACACAGGGCGTGCGGGTGATGAATCTGCGCGACGACGATCGGGTGAGCGCCGTGGCCCTCGTCATCGAGTCGAGCGCATCCGTCGCCGACGAGGCATCCGCCGCGGAGGAGGCGGGAGAGCCGACGGTCATCGCCTCCAGCTCCGACGGCGACGCCCCCACCGACGGCACCGGATAGCACCGAATCCCTTACGGCTGCCGCCGCCGCCTAACTGCACCTGCCACTGCGGCGACGAGTCGCCGCCTGGAATACCGTTTAGGGTGCGCGCGGTGGAGGAGCTGCGCGGTCGAAACGCCCTGGTCACCGGCGCCGGTGGCGGACTTGGCGCGTACATCGCTCGCGCCCTGGCGGACGTGGGCGTGAACCTCGCGCTGACCGATTTGCCGGAGGCCTCGGTGGACGGGCTATCCGCGGAGCTCCGGACCCGCGGCGTCGAGGTCAAGCACGCACCCGCGGACGTCACCGATCGCGATGAGCGGCGGCGGCTGGTCGCGTGGGCCGAGGATGCCCTCGGGCCGATCGACATCCTGGTCAACAACGCCGGCGTTGAGTTCGGCGGTGCCTTCCTCGACATCGAGGAGGACGCGTTGGAGACGACGGTCGCGGTCAACCTGCTCGCCGTGATGGACCTGACGCGCCTGGTCATCCCCGGGATGCTCGAGCGCCACCGCGGACACGTGGTCAACATGGCCTCGCTGGCCGGGAAGATTCCCTCTCCCAAGCTGGTCTCCTACTCCGCGACAAAGCACGGGGTCGTGGGGTTCACCAGCTCGATGCGCGCCGAGCTCGGCGCCGAACCGGTTGGGTTCTCGGCCATCTGCCCCGGCCTCGTGAGCCGGGTTGGCATGTTCGGCCGCCTCGAGCCGTACCTCGAGGGCGGGGCCAACCCGATCGGCACGATCCCCCCGGAGCGCGTGGGCGAAGCGGTCGTGCACGCCATCCGGGAGAACGTCGGGGAAATCGTCTTGAACCGGCGGCCCATCAAGCCGCTCATCCTCCTTCACGCCGTCGCCCCACCCTGGCGGCCAGGCTGGCGCGCCTGCGCCCGATGAGGGACTTCATGGAGCGCACGGCGAAGGCCCGCGAACGCCTCGACGCCTCCGGCGCGGCCGGCCGCAACTAATTCACCACCGGGGCCGCCGCCCCTACTCATCAATTGCGGCGGCTCCGCCGCCTTACCTGCCTCTGCGGCGACAACGAGTCGCCGCCCTAAGCAACCGCCGTGTCTGCTTCAATCGTCGTACCAGAGAAAGGAGGTGGTCCTAACTTGATTCACATGTTTAGAGGGACGCTGGAGGTGCAGGGCCGCTAGGTGGCAGCCGGCCGGTGAGGATCACCGGCGCAGGCAGGTCAGGCGGCGGAGCCGCATCTGACCGAGTGTGGGCCGCCCGGCGGAATTCACCCCGGGCACCGGCGAGAAGAGGAGGCGAGGAGCACGTCCCGCCCCGCCGCGAATTCTCCGCTCGCTTCCCTACCGCACCTGGACGAGGGGCCGCCTCCGGGCGGCCCCTCAACACATCAGCAACCGCACCAGCCAGTTTCGGGGGCTGACGCCCCCTCATCTAAGCCGCGACCAGGTATGGCTCCCACGCGACCGGGATCCGCGGGCTCGCGAGTTGGATGAAGACGGTCGGGCCGGGCGGCCGCGGGTTGGAGCGCGGGTGCATGCTCGCCTCGCGAGGGGTGAGGTTGCCCTTCTTTCGATTGCACGGTGCGCAGGAGGCGACGATGTTCTCCCACACCGACTGGCCGCCACGACTCCGAGGGATGACATGGTCCACCGTCAGTCCAGGGGCCTGCCGCCCGCAGTACTGGCAGGTCCACGCATCGCGTGCGAGCACCGCCTTCCGGGTGATCTTGCGGCGGTGCACGTCGCGGGGGACTCGCACGTAGCGGACGAGCCTGATCACGCAGGGGCGCTCGAAGGTCAGACGCTCCGAATGGAGCGCGCCCTCGCCGCGCTCGAGGATCTCCGCCCGCGACTTGAGCAGGAGGACCGTGGCACGCCTGACGTTGCAGACGTTGATCGGCTCGTAGCTCGCGTTGAGGACCAGCACCCGGCTGCCGATGCCCGCATGCGTGCGGTAGCCGTTGAGCTGGTGGTGGCCGTTTCCGTTCGCGTGGGCCGCCAGGGCAACCCCCTCGGGGCCCGAAGCACCTGCGCTCCGAAGCCCTACATGAGGGTCCGCTGCCGTGTCCATAGCGCCAAGATTGTAGACACCGGCCCAGTCCGCCCCGGCCGCTCGCTGCTGCTCAGGTCCCCGGGATGCCATTGGCGGCGATCGGGTAGCTCCCCAGGATCCGGACAGATTCCGCCTTGCCGCGCAACGCATCGATCGCCTCGGTGACCGCCGGATCATCCTGGCTGCCCTCGAGGTCGCAGAAGAACATGTACCGCCCGAGCCCCTGTCGCAAGGGCCGCGATTCGATCCTCGTGAGGTTGACGTCTCGGCTGGAGAACTCGGTCAGCGCCTCCACGAGGGCGCCAGGATGGTCGGCGCCGAGCTCGGCGAACACCAGGGAGGTGCGCCACGGTCCCTGGCCGTCGGGCTTGGTGCCCGCTGGCGCGATCCATACGAACCTGGTGACGTTGTCGGGGTTGTCCTCGACCCCCTCGCGCAGCACCACGCACCCGTAGATCCGGGCCGCCGACGCGGCGCCCAGCGCGGCCCAGGGCTCGTCGGTGGCGGCCACCGTCCGCACGGCGTCGGCGGTGCTCTCCGCAGCGCGGACGCCTGCGTCGGGCAGCCGCTCGCGAATGAAGCGAGCGCACTGCGCGCTTGCCTGCGGATGCGACAGGACGATCGCGATCCGCTCCAGCGGAAGGTCGGTCCGCGCGATCAGGCTGTGGCGGATGACGTGATCGTGCTCGCCGGCGAGCATCACGTCCTCGCCGTCGAACGCCAGGGTGTCGAGCGTGGAGCGCACCCCGCCCTCGATCGAGTTCTCGAACGGGACCAGGGCGCGATCGGCCTCGCCCGCGCCCACCGCTCGGATGGCGGCGTAGACGCTGGGCCTGGGCAGGGGCTCGATGTCGGCGTCGCCCACCGCCGACAGGAGGGCATCCTCCGAGAAGGTCCCGGCGGGTCCGAGAAAGGCGACACGCATTCCCATTCGGCGCGGAAGGTTACGGCGGCGCGCCCTTCGGCCCGCGGCGAGGACTCCTGGCTATCCGAAAGTGAGCTGGTACGTGAACCGGTTATTGGTGATGATCTGCTCGCCGGGCACGGGAATCACGGTCACCTCGAGCGTCAGTGCCGTGTTCTTCTCCGGTGGGGGTTGGATCGGCAGCGCGGCTGTCTGGACCGCGCCGGCCGCGATCGACCCGATCGTCGCCGTCCCGTCGATCGTCTGTGGTCCGCCGGTCAGCCTGTAGCTCACCCCAATGCCCTTCTCGTCGACGCTGCCCTGGTTGGAGACCTGGACATCGACCTCGGCCTTGTTGGTGTCCCCGGTGATGGTCACCGGCGTGTCGGGGCTGACGGCGACGTCACCGGGCTTGACGGTGGTCGCCACGATTGCGAGCCCGTGGGATCCCTGCGAGGTCTTCTCGGTCGAGATCACGGAGAGGGCGGAGGACACCTGAAGCGGGTCGAGCCAGCGCGTGGTGTCGGGCATGAAGACGCTCGCCGGGGCCTTCTCGTCGATCCCCTGATTCGCGAGCTCGGCGTCGATCTGGTCCTGCGCCTGCTTGTAGAGGACGTCGCTGGCCAGGAAGTACTGCATGTAGTCGGTGATGGAGGTGATGGCCTTGTTGCGCTCCGGTCCCGGGTTGCCGAGGGCCGTGGACATCTGATTCGAGATCCCGGTCAGGGCCTGGGCTCGCAGGTTGTAGGACAGCTCGAGCTCGTTCTGCGCGTCGGTGAGCTCACCTGGTGTCCCGAGTGCGTCGACCCGTTCGGCGAGGGTCTCGGCCGTACCGCGGTCGGTGCCGATCTCGGACTGGAATTCCAGGGCGCTCAGGTTCCCCGGGTCGCTGAGCTGGCCGAAGAAGTCCCCCGACAGCTGGTTGGTCTGCGTGGCGATCGCGTTCAGGTCGGAGACGTAGTTCTCGAAGTTGCGCGTCTTGCGGGCGTTCAGGCATCCCTTGATGCCGAGGATGATCAGGATCAGGACGAGAACGACCACCCCGATGCCGATCGCTCGGCGCACGAGGATCTGCCGCTGGCGGTCGGGGCCGCCGCGGCGGGATGGCGGGCGAGTGCCGCCTGGAGGTGGTGCCAGTTCTTCCTCGTCGAGGAACGCCAAAACTCAGCCCCTTGGGGGTGCCTTCAACGCGGAGAGTATGACCCCTGCCCTCGCACGGCACTGCGAGATTCGCTCCGATGCGCACGATCCGTTGCGCCGCTGGGAGGTTCCAGCTCCTCCGCGGCGAAGCCCTAACGCGGAATGGTGGGCGAGGTGGTGATGGATCGCTTCCGGCTCCTGGAGCGCATCGGCTCCGGTGGCATGGGCACCGTCTATCGCGCCTTCGACGAGCGGCTCCAGCGCCAGGTCGCCGTGAAGGAGGTCACGGGCACGGACGCCGGCCGTGTCGCGCGAGAGGCACAGGCGGCGGCCCGACTCAACCATCCGGGGATCGTGACGCTCTATGAGCTTGGATCCGAGGACGGGCGCGCCCTATTGGTCAGCGAGCTGGTCGAAGGAGCGACGCTCGCTGAGCTGGCGGGGGGAGGCGACCTGTCCGACCGGGAGGTAGCGGAGTTCGGCGCGGACGTGTGCGAGGCGCTCGCCCACGCGCACGAGCGCGGCGTCATTCACCGTGATGTCAAGCCACAGAACGTGATCGTGCAGGCCGACGATGGTGCCGGTCGCCGCGCCAAGCTCATGGACTTCGGCATCGCCTCGCTGGTGGGCTCGCCAACGCTGACCGCGACAGGAGAGATCGTGGGCACGCTCGCCTACATGGCGCCCGAGCAGGCCGAGGGCCTCGGCGCCGAGGAGGCGACCGACGTCTACTCGCTGGCCTTGACCCTTTACGAATGCTGGACCGGGCTGAACCCGGTGGCCCGTGACACCCCCGCTCAGACCGCACTCCAGATCGGCGGCCGCGTGCCGTCGCTTCGCGACTACCGCCCCGACCTGCCCGCTCACTTGGCCGACTGCCTGGACTTGTGCCTGGAGGCCGACCCGGAGCTCCGGCCGCCGCTCGACGAACTCGACCACCACCTCGACACGGCGATCCCGAGGCTTGACGGCCACTCCGCGGTACCGACCCGATTGGACGATTCCGCGGCGGATCGCGAGGAACACCCGGCGATCCTGAGAGTGGCGCAGCTTGGGGCGCTATGCGCCTGGGGCGTGACCGTCATGTTGCTCGCGGTCGCGGCCAACCGCCCAGGCCTCGCGCTGGTGGTGGGCGTCCTCAGTGCGCCGGCCATCCTCGTCGCGTCTTGGCTGCCGTGGGCGGGCATACCGCTGGTCGCACCCCTCTTGGGCGCCGCCTCGGCCGGGGGCGCCTATCCGGCGCTCGCCGGCGCGCGAGGGACGGTACGCGAGCGGCTCGTCCTGGGCGCTCTTGGATGGTGCTGGATGCTCTGCGGGGCCGCGGCGTTCGGGCTCGGCTCGCCGGCGGGTCTGATCGACGATCCTCCCCACGACTGGATGCGCTCGACCGGTGAGGCCGCGACCGCCATGCTCGCCCCGCTGGTGTCCCCGCAGGCGCTCCTCGGCGCGGCGATCTTCGCGATTGCCGCCGCGCTCCTCGGCGTCATCCTGCGTGCAGGGCATATCGCGGTTGCCCTGCTGGGGGCGTTGTTGTGGGCTGCCGGCCTCGACGCGGCGCTTCGCGTGGTGGGCGACGGAGGGGTGGTCGGCATACCGGTGGCAGCCGTCGCGGCGGCGGCAATCGCCGTGATCGTCGAGTTTCGCCGACGCGGGACCGGGCCCGCCGGCCGCGCCGCGCCCATACCAGCCACGGCACCAGCCAGTTTCGGGCGCTGACGCCCCTCACCAAAGCACCAGCAACGGCACCAGCCAGTTTCGGGGGCTACGCCCCCTCACTCACACACCATTGCGCCCATCCGGCGATCGGCAGCGGCCCCGCGCCCGCGCCGTGAGCCCCCGCTGCACCGGTCAACAGGCGGACCTCGGGCACGTACGCACCACTAGGATTGTCACCGCGCGTACAGGGCAATCGCGTTTCCTGAGCCTGTGCGTGCGCCAGTGCGGAACCCGGAAAGGGAGCTTGGCATCAGCGTTCTGAGAAATCTGGAGCAGCGGATCGAGAACATCGTCGAAGGCGTGTTCAGCCGCGCCTTCTCGTCTCAGGTCCAGCCGGTCGAGCTGGCGCGCAAGCTGGCCAAGGAGATGGACGCCCACCGGACGGCATCGGTCGCGCGGACCTACGTGCCGAACCAGTACACGGTCTGGCTGTCGGCGGAGGACCATCGGCGCCTGGAGGGTTATGAGCGCTCGCTCGAGCAGGAGCTGTCGGGCTACCTCCTCGAGCACGCTCGGCGAAAGGATTACGCGCTGCTGACGCGGCCCGAGGTCAACCTTGAGACGGACGATCGCCTGCGGCTCGGGGAGTTCGGCATCCAGACCCGACTCGTCAAGCCTCCAGCGCGCCAGGGCGAGGAGCCGTCGCAGGGCGAGCAGGGGCACACCATGGTGTACTCGGTGCCGCCGAAGCAGACGCGAAAGGAGCGCCGCCGTCCCGAGGGGCGCCTGATCGAGACGAAGGCGATCGTGACCATGGACGACCGGCGCTACGTGCTCGAGGGCCCCGTCGCGGTCCTCGGGCGCTCGCGTGAGGCGGACTGCGTGTTCGCGGACCCCAACATCTCCCGCCAGCACGCCGAGCTCCGCCGTGGGTCGACCGGCGACTGGCAGATCATCGATCTCGGGTCGACAAACGGGATCAAGGTGAATGACCGGCGCGTGGACTCGAGCCGGCTCTCGCCGGGCGACGAGGTGACGCTCGGTACCACGACGTTCGTCTTCGACATCGAGCAATAGCCACCAATAGTCGATGGACACCGAACCGATCTCGGTCGCGCTCCAGTTCGGCTTCCTCGCCGTCCTCTACCTGTTCCTGCTCTGGGTGGCGCGGAGCGCCTTCCGCGAGCTCCGGACAAGCACTGCGCCGGCGCCGGAGGCCACGGGGATTCACCCGATCGGTCCCGGCGGGCGCTCCGCGGCGACCGACGCCTGGCTAGTGGCCACGAAGGGGGGTGGCCTGGATCCCGGCGAGCGCTTCGACCTATTCGGCGGGATCTCGATCGGGCGGTCCTCCGACGCCGATGTTCGCATCGAGGATCGCTTCGCGTCGGGGATTCACGCCCGCGTGTACTCGCGCGGGGCCGACTACTACGTTGAGGACATGAACTCGACCAACGGGACGTTCCTGAACGGCAGACAGCTGAACGGGGAAGCGCGGCTGAACGACCTCGACGAGGTCAGGATCGGCGGCACCGAGTTCCGCTTCGAGCTCGACGTCCCCGGCGGTTGACTGCGATCGGGCAGCCATGCTGAAGGTCGTCGAACAGGCATTCCGAACCGACACCGGTCGGCAGCGCGATGCCAACGAGGACGCCTATCTGGCCGAATCGCCGGTCTTCGCGGTTGCGGACGGCATGGGAGGGGCCCAAGCGGGCGAGGTCGCGTCCCGGCTGGCGGCCGAGTCGTTCGAGGCGGTCCAGCGCGGCACCGAGTCGCCCGAGGCCTACCTGAGGGCGATCGCGAAGACCGCCAACGCGCGCATACATCACCTGTCCGAAGCCGACAAGTCCCGGTCGGGCATGGGTACGACCTTCACGGCCGCCCTGCTGGAGGGCGAGGAGGTCGGCTTCGCTCACGTCGGCGACAGCCGCGCATACCTGTTCCGTGACGGGACGCTCAAGCTCCTGACCTCGGACCATTCGCTCGTCGAGGAGCTTCGCCGCCAGGGCAGGCTCACGGACGAGCAGGCCGAGGATCACCCACAGCGGTCGATCATCACCCGGGCGCTCGGCCCCGAGCGCGACGTCGAGGTCGACACGATGACCTACCGCGCCCGGCCCGGCGATGTGTACCTGCTGTGCTCCGACGGCCTGACCACGATGATCAAGGAGGACCGCATCGCGGCGATCCTGGACGAGGCGGCCACGCTGGATGAGGCCGTGACCCGCCTGGTCGCAGAGGCAAACCAGGCCGGGGGACGCGACAACATCACGGTCGTCGCCTTCCGCGTCGACGAGGCGGCGGTGCCCGCCGAGGCCGACGATCAGCTCACCCTCGTGGGCCCGGCCGCCGAGCAGCAGGAGAGACCCCGCACCCGCGAGGAAGTGGCGGCCGCCCGGTCGGCGGGGCGCCCGCGCCGCGAGCGTCGCTGGCCACGGCGGGCCGTAACGGCGTTGGTGATGATCGTCGTCACGGTTGGTCTGGCGGCCCTGGCGGTTTGGGGAGCGCGCCAGATCTACTTCCTCGGCACGGACTCCGGCGGTCGCCTGGCCCTCTACCGTGGGCTTCCCTACGACCTCTCGCTGGGCATCGGTCTGTACTCGGAGGTCTACGCCGCTCCGGTCCAGGTCAACTCGGTCCCGGCCGGCCGCCGCGACAGCGCGACCGACCACACGCTTCGCTTCCACGACGACGCCGTGTCGCTGCTCGACGATCTCCAGGCGGCTGCGGAGCGGAGAACCGGCAGGGAGCAGGCAGCAATCAGCAGGCAGGAGGCCGGCGGAGGCAAACAGCAAAGCGGCGGCGGCCAGGGGGGTAAGGCCGGAGGTGGCGGGAGCTCGACCGGCGGCGGCGCGGGCGGCGCGGGCGGCGGCGGCTCGGGCAACAAGGGCGGTGGGGGTTGAGCGCTCGCAACCGGGAGCTCTTGGCCCTGATCCCGGTCGCGCTCCTGGTCACGGCGGGGTTCACCGCCGTCTTCATAGTCGAGTCGAACCAGATCGGCGATTTGAGCCTGATCTACGGGGGGTACTTCCTGGCCGTCTGCGTCGGCGTCCACCTGTTCATCCGCGTTCGCCTCCCCTACGCAGATCCGTACCTGTTCCCGCTCTGCGCGCTGCTGGCTGCGGTCGGGCTGGTGATGCTGTTTCGGATCGACGAGGAGCTGGCGCTCAAGCAGGCATCGATCTTCGTGGCCGGGGCCGTGCTGCTTGCGCTGACCATCCTCTTCGTGCGCGACTACCAGGCGCTCCAGCGCTACCGCTACCTGATCGCGTCGGCCGGCATCGCCCTACTGCTGGCGCCGCGCCTTCCCGGGATCGGGTCCCAGGTCAACGGCGCATACCTCGGCATCAATCTCGGGCCGCTGTCCTTCCAGCCGGCCGAGGTCGCGAAGATCTGCATCGTCGTCTTCCTCGCGAGCTACCTGTCTGAGAAGCGCGAGCTCCTCACGGTCGCAGCACGCCGCGTGGCGGGGCTGACGATCCCGCCGATCAAGCACTTCGGCCCGCTGCTCGTGGTCTGGGGCGCGACGATGCTCATGCTCGTCTTCATCCGCGACCTCGGGAGCTCGCTGATGTTCTTCGGGGCGTTCCTCGCGCTCCTCTACGTGGCGACCGCGCGGCTCTCCTACGTGATCGCGGGCCTGGCGTTGTTCTTCGTCGGCGCCACGCTGATCGCCTCCCAGGTCGGGCACGTGCAGAACCGCGTCGACATCTGGCAGCACACGTTCGACACCAATCCCTGCCACCTCAGCAAGGCCGAGCTGCGCGCCGGCGAGGACTGCGGCGTGGGACAGATCCAGCAGTCGCTGTTCGCGCA
>Ga0126307_10002759_pt1 | contig 11917 bp, 9 predicted proteins | sample Plot28_FD_89955 | JGI IMG/M metagenome (GOLD analysis project Ga0126307, IMG submission 89955) | Serpentine soil microbial communities from UC McLaughlin Reserve, CA, USA - Plot28 | ecosystem: Environmental > Terrestrial > Soil > Grasslands | place: USA: UC McLaughlin Reserve, Lake County...
CGCCTCACGCGAGACCGGCGACTCGAGCCGTGTCTTCGAGCGCAGCAGCGGGAGGCGCGAGACGACGAGCGCGACTGAGGCGGCGACAACGAGCGCGATGAAGCCCAGGAACCAGGGGCCGATCGAGCTCTCGGTGAACGAGTGGATCGAGCTCAGGATCCCCGAGCGCGTCAGGAAGGTCCCGAACAGCGCGAGGGCGAACGCCCCGATCACGAGCACGACGTTCCAGATCTTCAGCATCCCGCGCTTCTCCTGGATCATCACGGAGTGCAGGAACGCCGTCGCGGCGAGCCACGGCATGAGGGCGGCGTTCTCCACCGGATCCCACGCGAAGTAGCCGCCCCAACCCACCTCCACGTACGCCCAGTGCGCGCCCAGGAGTTGGCCGAAGCCGAGGAACGTCCACGCGACGAGAGTCCAGCGACGGGTGACGACGACCCAAAGCTCGTCCGCTCGCCGGGCGATCAACGCACCCATCGCGAAGGCGAACGGGATCGTCAGCCCGACGAAGCCGAGGTAGAGCATCGGCGGGTGGGCGAGCATGTACGGGTTCTGGAGGCTCGGGTTGAGGCCGAGGCCGTCCGACGGCGGGGTTTGCGTCGCGAACGGGCTCGCCACCGCCACCAGCAGGAACGAGAAGAAGAGGATGACGGCCGCCAGGACCGGGGCCGTCCAGTCGAGCAGGCTGCGCGCGGAGCGGCGGGCGAGCAGCACGGCTCCGGCGGAGAAGGCGGTGAGGGTCAGGAGCCACAGCAGGAGTGAGCCCTCCTGGCCGCCCCAGAACGCGGAAACGACGTAGGGGGTCGGAAGCTCCCGGCTCGTGTGCTGCCAGACGTACGTGAACCCGAAGTCGTGCCGGAGCAGCGCGGCCAGCAGGACGATTGACGCGACGAGCGCGCCGACGAACGACGAGAGGATCGCGTTCTCCGCGGACTCGGCCAGGCGCCGGCGGCGTGTCCGCGCCCCGATGCTCCCCGCGACGACCGCGTAGGCAGCCAGCCCGAGGCAGACGATGAGCGCCGCGCGCCCCAGCTCAGGCACTTAACTCGCTTTCTTCTCGGCGACGTACTTCGACGGGCACTTCGTGCTGAGCGTGTTGGGCGTGCCCACGAACGTTCCGCTCTGCAGCCGGCCCTTGAGGACGACATCCCGGCCCGACTTGAAGAGATCCGGCACGGAGCCGCGGTAGACGACGGGGATGCTCGTGTCTCCCTCCACGTCACGGAGCCGGAAGCGAAGGCCCGAGCCGCGGGCGTCGCCCGAAACGTTGCCGACCACCTTGCCGACGAGTGAGACCTCGCCCGTACGGCCCTTCAGCTCACTGGGACGGAGCTGTGGCGTTCCGCCCGCGATCGCCGTGTAGACGAGGAAGATCGCGAGCATCGCGGCGACCCCGAGCGCGATCACGAGGCGAGCAGGAGAGGCACGGCGCGCCATGCCGGAAATTGTAGAGGGCGGTCGCTAGGACGCTTCGCGCGAAGGGGCCGCCCGCCGCGCCGGGATCCGGTAGCCGTGCTCCTCGCACAGCGACCCCGGCTGATCCTCCGTCAGCGCGTCGCAGTACCCCTTGCCGTACGCGGCCCGCATGAAGGCCGCGACGATGTCGAGGTTCCACTCCGAGACGTCGGCCGCCTCGCGCCAGAGGTCCATCAGACGCATGTCGATGTCGAGCTCGAGCAGATCGATTCGGGATGGGCGCTTGGCCATGGAACAACTGTAGGAATCCGATCGGACGGCTACGGCCAGCCCTTACGCTGTTCGCGTGCATAACGCGAGCGAGACCGTCCACTTCGCGCGTCCGCCGGCGCTGGGCGTCCGGTCTAAGGCACTGAGACGAAGCCTGCCGGACGTTGGGGCGTCCGCCGGGAACATCGCGGTCCTCATGGCGGGGGTCTTGGCCAGGTTGAGCACCTCGAGTTCCTAGGCAGCCGTGGCAGAGCTTCGTTTCGGGCCGGCGCGGGTGCCGTCGCGAGAGTCGCCGGAAGCGGCCATTCAACTGCTGCTGGAGCGCGGCCACAGCGCCTGTGAGATCGACTTCGAGGGCAAGTTCTGGATGGACTACGAGTGGGCGGCGCGCTTCGGCCAGCTCGCGCGCGAGAACTCGGTCGTGCTCTCCGTCCACTCCCCGATCGCCGGTTTCGTCGGCCACGCGGAACGCGGCAAGAAGCTGAACATGGCGATCGGGATGCTCGATCACTCGGCCGGGATTGCCGTGGCCGCAGGGGCGGAGCTCGTCGTCTTCCACCCGGGCTTCCTCCTCGGCCGCGACCGACAGCAGGCGCTCGACGACGTCTGCGAGCAGGCGGGCGAGCTGCGGGAGCGTCTGGAGAAGAAGGGGCGGGCGGTGCCGTTCGGCGTCGAGGTCATGGGCCGCGTGCGCGAGCTGGGCTCGATCGACGACGTGCTCGAGATCGCTTCACGGGTCTCCTGGGTCCGCCCGGTGCTCGACTTCGCCCACATGCATGCAACCTCGGACGGCGCCTTCACCGACGTCGACGCCTTCGCGTCGGTGCTCGAGCGCGCCGACGCCTTGATCGAGCCCGGTGCTCCGTTCCACGTGCACTTCTCGGACATCGCGTACGGGAGTGTTACGCTCGACGATGGAACTCGAGGCGGCAACGAGACCAAACACCTCCCGTACGGCAAAGGGACATTGCGGGCTGAGCCGCTGGCGGAAGCCCTCGCTCGCTTCGACCGTCCAGCGACCGTAATCAGCGAATCACCCGACGAGGAGAGCCACCAATCGATTCGCTCCGTGCTCGTCGGGACGACCGCCCGCCGCTGATCCGGTCCTAGCCGACTCTCGGCAGCAGTTCGTCCTCCACCCAGGCGACGCCGAGCGGCGACCGATGAACGGTGCCCGTCGCCGCGTCGTACTCGACCAGACGCTCCCTGTGAGCAGGGCGCAAGACGTCCCGCCGATAAACGCTCGCGCTCGTGTGCTCGAGCCACGACACGAGATCCCGCTCCGATACGGCACCGTTCGACACGTACAGCAGAAGGAGCGTCTTCGGCTTCATCTTCAAGCTGGTGTTGAGCACGCGCTTGCGGCCGGTTGACCTCCCAGATCAGCGGCGTCTCACGTTCAACCAGGGCGTCCACGATCTCGGTAGCGGTGTCGACGGCGACGTTGTGAAACACGCGCACGAGTTCGGCGACGATTCAATCGACATCTGGAGCACGCACATGGCGTCCATGTGGTTTGGGTCGACGTCGCCTCCGACGTGACCGACGTTCCGGTTGTGGAACCGTTCTACGTCCTAGCTGACCGATGTGATCGCGGTAATGACCACGAACGTCGCCAAAGCGATCAGGACGTAAACAAGGCCGCGGACGATCATCCCGCCAACTCGGTGCAGCTGGCCTGGTGCCGGCTCCGCCGCTGAGACGAAGCGCTCCTGCGTGAGCTCCACTGCCTCGCGGCCGCGTCCGCCGTGCATCGCAAGGAAGCGATCGGATTCGCGCGCACAGCGGGCACACAAGTCGGCCAGAACAAGGTCGCCGTCGAGCCCGCTCTTCCAGACGAGCCGGAGCCGCTCCTCTCCAGGAAGCGACGTGCCACAAAGATCGCATACAGCGCCAGTCACAGGCCGCGTGCGACTGTGTTTCCGGTGACGTAGGTCTTCCCAAGTAAGTGAGGGAGCCCGGCCTTGCACGGCCTGGGCTCCCTGGCCTGAAGCGGCGTTAGTGATGACAGCCGCCGCTTGGCGGCGGCGGTGGCTGGTGACCCGCACACCCGGCGTTTCCACCCGGGCCTCCTCCGGCGTCCGCGCCTGCGAATGGCACCGTGACACCAAGGATGATGCCAGCAAACAGACTCGCAATGAGCTTGCGTTTGCTGAACTTCAGCACGCTTGCTCACCTCCTCTCCGGTCCGCGCCCGCGCCTCGGCGCGCTACGGGAACCACGAAATGGCACGCGGAGCTTACTCCTTCGCCGCGCCTGGATTGAATACATCCCCTACCTTAAGTGCGTCCGAAATGTCCGCAAAGAGCGGACTTTTTTTGAGCAAGACTCGGCCAGCTACTCCTTAATGTCCGAAATTTCTGTTGCCCACGTTGCTAACGATCGCGAACGATGTGGACGATGTCGATCTAGGCAACGGGTGTATCGGGAGCGGACGTCCCGCGTGCGGACGGTCTCCGACGCGGTTACCGGAACGGGGGCCCGTGCAACTAGGTGGCGGATCGGATCCGTTGACATACCTCGAAGCGCCTGCAACCATCGGACGACCGTCGTTCGCCGGTCTCGGACCGGCTCCAAGGGAAGGGAGGTCAGCGTGGGATTCAGGAACCCGATCTCGATCTACGTCGGCTGGCCTCTCCCGACGGCGTAGGCCAGAGGCTCACCGAACTCACACCGGCCCAGGCGCACCCCGCCGACGGCGCACACGTGAGGCCCAACGCGCGTACTGCTTCGCACAACCCGGCGAGCCCAAACAACTCAACCCAGAAGGGAGCACATTTGTTCCGCGACTCATCGCTCACGAATCCGGCATCCCGACAGGCAAACCACGCGATATTCGAGAGGAGGGAGCACGATGCTGCACTACGAAGAGCATCGACTGGCGTGCCGTGACCGCCTGCAGCGGCTGCGGCGCGAAGCTGACGCGCAGCATCTAGCGCTGCAGTTTCGTGGACAGCGGCAGCGACGCCGGCGGCGGTTGGCAGTCGCGGCCGGACTCGACCGGCTGTTGCGCGCTCGTCGGCAGGCAGCCGGACGCGGCGCAGGCGCGTAACTGCCGATGCCGTACCGGACCGAACGTTGGCCGCGTGTCTGGGGCTCGAAGAAGAGATGATCCGTCAGCTCCAGGCACGCGGCCTCCTAGTCAGCTCAGTCCACACCAACGCGGACGCAGCCCCAAGCCAACTCCGCCTAGCACGTGCCGCTGTTCCTGCCGACGTGCGACACGCTAAGGCCTAACTCCAAGACACCGACGTTGTCGCGAAAGCAAACTGAAGTCGATGTGTCGCCTTCTACGCAGATCGCGACAGTTCTCGGCCACTGTGACCTGACTACACGTGCGGACGAGACGACGCTCGAACACGCGAGTTGCCGGAGCTGCAGGAATCGCCCGCAACAGTCTCGCCGGTGCCGCTCAGGAAAGCACGCGCTCGAGCGCCGCGCGATCCGTCGGCTCGCCGTGCGCGGGCAGCACGAGCTCGACCGGCAGATCGAGCAGCGGACGGAGCCGTCGGACGACATCTTCGCGCGTCACGTGCTTACGACCGCCGAGCTGGATGTCCAGTCCGTCGCCAAAGTTGGAGAGCGAGTCGCCGGTGACGATCGCGTTAATCGACGGCAGCCAGAGGATGAGATCGTTGTCCTCGCGCCCCGCGTACGCGTTGATGCCGAACGGCCACGCTCCGGGACCGTGGAAGTGTCCTTCGCCCTCGCCGGAACGGAGCCAGGCGAGGTCCTCACTCTCCATGCCGCGCACACGATCGGGGTCGACGCCGAACTTCTCGACCCAGTCCTGCCATGTGTCTGCGGGCGGTGTGTGCATCGGGAGGCCGAGCCGGCGGGCGTCGCGCTCGTGGTACGGCGCGGTCAGGACAACCGCGGTCGCGTGCTCGCGCAGCTCCTCGGGAACGGAAAGCGGGTCGAACAACAGGAAGTCTTCGCCGAGATCAATCGCATAAGACGACACGAGCTGGGGCCACCGCTGCTCCTCGTCCCAGTCGGGATGCGGCGATTGCCAATGCCAGACGCCGGGGCGCAGCTCAGGCATGGCGTAACGCTATGTGTGCGGCCATCGAGAAGACGAATCGCACGATTCTTTTCGTCACCGCCGTCGACGAACGAAAGACAGGCTCAGGTGAGATTCGCGAACGCTCGCCGAAGGGAGACTCGGCTCGCGCGTCGGATGGCATTCCGGAAGGCTGGGCCAGACTGCTGCGCGCATGTGCGCACGAGACCACGCTAAAGCCGGCGCGCTCATATACATGGCGGGCTGGTTCATTGAACTCAGCCACATGGCGAAAGACACGCCTCGGGCGGTAGCGCTGGCGTGGAACGCAAGCCCGGCGAGGAAGAAGTCGAGTCCGAGGCCGCGCCCAGTCAGGTCCGGTCGTAAGCCGAGCCCGTAGTCGAGGTCAGGCGGCTTCGGCTCGAAATAGTAGAAGCCGATCAGGTCGTTCCAGCTGTCGCGTGCCTCGAAGTAGCGCTCGAGGTTGGAGGGTGCCCGATGCCGAAGGCGGTCTGGCGCGTGCACCTACTCAAGACACGCGGACCCGCCGGCCTCGTGCGTTTCGACTTCGTCGTTGGCTAGCTCAGGCGATGCGGGCTGCGGTCTCTTCGGGCACCGCGCCCGCGCGGAGCTCGGCTAGACGCTCCTCGTAGGCCACCACGTCAGCCACGCGCTCGCGCTCCTCGAGGAAGCGGATCATCGCCTTGAGCGGCTCTGTCAGGAACCGCGTGTACTCGCTGCGCTCGAGGATGTCGATCGACTCCAGCAGGAGAGACTCCGCCTCTTCGTCGCGGCCCTGGGCCGCGCGCACCATCGCGAGCGTCTTCCGCGTGGAGGCCTGTGAGGCGACGTCCTGTGGCCCCGTCGTCTCGATCGCCTTCAGGACATAGACCTCTGCCGCATCGATCTTGCCCTGCTCGAGCAGCACTTCGGCGAGGCTCCGCTGGACTTCGCACAGCGTGCCGCGGTCCTCGAGCGGCTGCAGGATCCGGATCGCCTCGCGGAAGAGCCGCTCGCCCTCGGCGACGCCACCGCGTTGCGCGACGAGCCGACCGATTCGGAGCAACGCCTTCGCGACGTTCGCGGCCGCCCCGACCTCCAGGAATAGATCCCGCGCCCGCCCGAACTCGGCGAGCGCCTCTTCGTGCCGCCCGCGGAATGCGTGCATCTCGCCGAGCTGCATCAGCGCGTGGGCCTTGACCGTCAGCGACCCGCTCTCTTCCGCCAGCTCGATCGCACGCTGGATCATCGGCTCGGCGCGCTCGCCCTCGCGCCGCGCCACGTAGATGCCGGCGAGGTGGATCAGCGCGTCGCTCTCGAGGTCGTCGCGCTCCAACCGGCGAGCGATCTCGAGCTGCTCTTCGGCGTACGCCTCGGCTTGGCCGAGCTGCCCGCGCCACCACGCTGCCGTCTCGAGAATCCCGAGGGCGTCGATGCGGCTCTCGTCGCTCTCCGACACCTCGACGGCCTTCTGCGCGAGCTGCTCCGCCCGGAGGACGTCGGCCTCGCGGAGAAGGGCGACGTCGGCGAGCGCCGTCAGCGCACGGGCCTCGAGCTCCTTGTCCCCCTCCTCGCGCGCCAGAAGGAGCACGTCTTCCATCTCGTTCGACACCACCGGGAAGTCGTGCATCCGCCACGCTGCACGGGCAGCAGCGAACCGACGCTTCAGCGTTGGCTCGAGCTCGACCGAGCGATGGAGCAGCCGGCGCGCGGTTGCATTCGCCTCCCGCGCCAGCGCGCGCTTCCCGGCCTCGGCGAGCGCTGCGGCCGCCTCTTCCGCCAAGTCGGCGGGCGGAGCTCCGTCGAGCTCGGCGAGCAGCGCCGTCGCCTGGTCCAGGTGATACGCCCGCACTTCGAGCAACTCGTCGCGCGCGCGCTCGCCGAGCCACTCCGCGAAGCGGCGGTGGTGGCGCGCACGAGCGGTCTTCGACAGCCCGCCGTACGCCACCTCGCGGATCAGTACGTGCTTGAAGCGGTAGGCGTCCTCGCCGCTGATCGTCGAGCGCGGCTCCTTGAGCACGAATTCGCGCAGGAGGAGGTCGTCGAGCAACGGCTCGAGCTCGCCGTCGGACTCGCCATCGAGATACTCGACGGCGCCCGCCCAGAAGGTGCGCCCGATCACAGCGGCACGCTGAAGCAGGGACTTCTCGCCCTGCGGAAGGTGGTCGATCCGCGCGGCGATCAACGCCTGCAGCGTGTCCGGGATCCGCTCGATCCCGCCGCCGTCGGCCTCCGAGAGCATGCGGAGCGTCTCCTCGACGAAGAGCGGATTGCCCTCGGTCTTCTCGAAGAGCGCCACGCGTGACTCGGGTGGCAGCTCGCCGTCGTCGAGAAGCGCCGTGATCAGCGCCTCGCTGTCGTCCTCGCTGAGCGGCTCCAGCTCGATCGCCGTCGCGCGGACTCGCCCGCCTCCCCAGCCGGGGCGGATGTCGAGCAGCTCGGGTCGCGCGAGGCAGAGCAGGAGCAGCGGCTGGTCGCGCACCCATGTACCGAGGTGCTCGATCAGCTCGAGCAGCGGCTCCTCGCCCCAGTGGATGTCCTCGAAGACGAGCACGAGCGGCTGCGGCTCGGCGAGCTTTTCCGCCCAGGCGCGTGCGGCCCAGGCGATCTCCTGCTGGTTGCGCTCGGCCTGGACGGCCTGCAGCACCCCAGAGGCGAGGCCCATCAGGTCGGCGACGGCCTCGTCGGGACAGCAGTCACGAAGCTTCTCGATCGCCTCGTCGAGCGGATCGTCGTCCGAGATCCCGGCGGCGACCTTGACCATGTCCGCGAGCGCCGAATACGTCACGCCTTCGCCGTACGGCAGTGCCCGGCCGAACAGGACGGTGGCCGATTCCAGTCCGTCGATGAACTCCCGCGCCAGGCGGCTCTTGCCGACGCCGGGGTCGCCGAAGATCGTGAACAGGTGGGCGCGCCGGTCACGGACTGCGCGGGAGTAGGTGTTTTGGAGCAGGTCGAGCTCGGCGTCGCGCCCCACGAGCGGCGCGGAGAACTGGCGCCCGGCCTCGGTGCGCTCGACGCAGACTACGCGCCACGTCCAGATGGGCTCGGCGATGCCCTTCGCCTCGATCGGCCCCTCGTCCTCGACCTGGAAGCAGCCGAGCGTGAGCCGGTGCGTCGCCGGGCCGATCAGGATGACGTTCGGCGTCGCAGCCTGCTGCAGGCGAGCGGCGATATTGACGGCCTCGCCGGTCGCGAACGTCGATTCCGTCGAGTCGACCACGACCTCGCCCGACTCGATGCCGGCGCGCGCCTCGAGGCCGAGCTCCTTGACGGAGTCCATGATCGAGAGCGCCGCCCGAACTGCGCGCTCGGCGTCGTCCTCATGCGCCGTAGGAACCCCGAACGCCGCCATGACGGCGTCGCCGGCGAACTTCTCGACGATTCCCCCATGGGAGATGACGCACTGCTGGACGCGGTCGAAGTACTGCTGCACGCGGCGGCGCGCCACCTCTGGGTCGGTGCCGGAGAGGAATGCTGTCGACCCGACGAGGTCGACGAACAGGACCGTCGCAAGCTTGCGCTCCACTCCCACAAGTGTAGAAACGACGCGCGACCGCGAAAACGTCCCGTCTTACCAGCCGGAAAACCTGGAATCGAGCAGACGCGGCAGTGCGCGCCGCGTGCCCACGACGCGGCCGGTGGGCGCATCGATCACGTGCAGCGGCTTGTGGTCGAAGGCGACGAACGCGCGCGAGCCGTACGTTGCGACGACGGCAAGAGCATCCGTGCCGAAGAGGTGGTACCGCTCCGCGCCGTCCACGGAGTACCCGTTCAGACCGCCCTTCTGGTACCACGCCAGCAGCGTTGAGCCGGCGAAGCGAGCGCCCCAGGCATTCTCGTCGAGCGTCCTCGTCGTCCAGTCGCCTGTGTCGATGACCGAAAGGCCGATCTGCTTCGTCTCGACGCGGTCCGTCCCAACGGCGATCGAGTCGTAGCCAAAGACGGCGAGCTTTCCGTCGCCGAGCCAGAGCCCGTCGCGGAAGCTGCCGGTGAGCGGGAGCTTGGCCGCCGCAGCCGGCTCGAGCCAGTTGCCGAACCTGGCGAGGAGCGACTGAGCACGGTGTGGCTCGTGGTACGTGAGGGCCAGTCGAGCCAGATCGACCTCCGCCGCCGCATCGCCGCCGGCGCCGAGGACGAAGACGCGGCCGACCTGGTCGTACACCAATGCCGGCCGATAGCGCTCTCCCATCCCATTGTCCTCCGGACGCATGCCGGCGCGGATGCGATCGAGCGGCACGGTCCGCACCACGCCGTCGGCTCCGACGACCGCGAGCTGCGCGGGCCCGATCTGCTGGATCGGCGCGATCAGCAGGACAAGCTGGTTCCCGGCGCGCTGCGCCGAGACCACCTCACCGGACGCCCGCGGCGACGCGAGCCGCTTGCGGGCGATCGGGTCCAGCATGAACAAGCCCGCCGGCTCCCAGCCCAGCAGACGGCGCGGGCTCAGCCAGGCGATGGCGCTGATCCCGCCGCTCCACGTCCGGACCTGACCGAGCCGCTCGAGCCGGCGGGCGTCGAAGACCCGCACGCCGTTGGCCCGATCGACCGCGAGCGCGAGCCGCCGGCCGTCGGGCGACAAGGACCACGCATACGCATGGCCGCCGACGGCAACCCGCTTCGAGACCGCCCGCAGCGACTCCCGGTCGACGCGGACGAGGTAGTCCTGGCCGCGTGAGCTCTCGATCGCGAGCACCGTCCCGGCGAGCTTCTCGCGAGCGGCGAGATCACCCGTCGCGGTGACCGGCGCCGCCAGGGCGACCACGGCCAAGGCGAGAACGGCAAGCCTCATTGCCCCTCCTACGCCCGTCATCTCAGAAAGGTTCCCGTAGCATCCCGCCGTGCTCGACCCCAAGGTTTTCAAGGCCTACGACATCCGTGGGATTTATCCGTCCGAGCTGGACGAGGAGGGGGCGTACGGAATCGGTCGAGCCTACGTCGAGGAGTTCGCCGCGAAGCGGATCGCCGTCGGGCGGGACATGCGGCTCTCGTCGCCGCCGATGGCGGCGGCGGCGGAGCGCGGTGCGGTGGACGCCGGCGCGCAGGTCCTCGACATCGGCCTCGTCGGGACGGAGATGCTCTATTTCGCCGTCGGCGACCTCGGGCTCGACGGGGGGATCGCGGTCACGGCCTCGCACAACCCCAAGGAGTACACGGGGATGAAGATCGTCCGCGAGGGGGCGCTGCCTGTCGGCGGCGAGTCGGGCCTCGCCGAGATCCGCGATCGCGCTCTGCGGGGATTCGGCGAGCCAAGCGGCGCCGGTCGCGTCGAGGAGGCGGACATCTGGCCGGCCTTCGTCGACCGTGTGCTCTCCTTCATCGACCTCCACGCGATCAGGCCGCTGAAGGTGGTGATCGACGCGGCGAACGGGATGGCCGGCGTGATGCTGCCGCCGGTGCTCCAGCGCCTTCGACGAGTCGAAGCGGTGCGCTACTACTTCGAGCCGGACGGCAGCTTCCCGAACCACGAGCCGAACCCGCTGCTGCCGGAGAACCGCGAGTTCATCGTCGAGCGCACGAAGTCGGAGGGCGCGGACTTCGGCGTCGCGTTCGACGGGGACGCCGATCGCTGCTTCTTCGTCGACGACAGCGGCGAGTTTGTCCCGGGCGACTTCGTCACTGCGCTCCTCGCCGAGCTGATCCTCGAGAAGCACCCCGGCGCGAAGATCATCTACGACGTCCGCGCGAGTTGGGCGGTACCCGACACGATCGAGCGGGCCGGCGGTGTCCCGCTCGTCAACCGGGTGGGCCACGCCTACATCAAGCACCGAATGCGAGAGGAGGGCGCCGTCTTCGGCGGCGAGGTGTCCGGGCACTACTACTTCCGCGACTTCTCGCAGGCGGACTCGGGTGTGATCCCGTTCCTGCTGATGCTCGAGCTCGTCTCGCGGAAAGAGCAGAAGCTCTCCGAGATCCTGCGCCCGTTCCGCGAGCGGTACTTCATCACCGGCGAGCTGAACACGCCCGTGCCTGACGTCGCGCTGAAGCTCGCGGAGCTCGAGCGGCGGTTCTCCCCCGAGGGGACGGTGTCCCACCTGGACGGCGTTTCCGTGGACGCGGAGGATTGGCACTTCAACGTCCGCCCCTCCAACACCGAGCCACTGTTGCGGCTGAACCTCGAGGCCCGCTCCGAAGAGCTGATGGGGGAGAAGCGCGACGAGGTGCTCGATGTGATCCGCTCGTGACCGGCGGCCAAGGGCTCATGCTCGAGCTCGGGCGCGTCACGCA
>Ga0126307_10002760_pt1 | contig 11917 bp, 11 predicted proteins | sample Plot28_FD_89955 | JGI IMG/M metagenome (GOLD analysis project Ga0126307, IMG submission 89955) | Serpentine soil microbial communities from UC McLaughlin Reserve, CA, USA - Plot28 | ecosystem: Environmental > Terrestrial > Soil > Grasslands | place: USA: UC McLaughlin Reserve, Lake County...
ACCGCCACCACCGACGACACGACCGCCACCACCGACGACACGACCGCCACCACCGACGACACGACCGCCACCACCGACGACACGACCGCCACCACCAGCCAGGAGTCATGAGTCCCGTGGCCGACTTCACCGCCAAGGACGTACAAGCGCTTCGCCAGGCGACCGGCGCGGGCATGATGGACGCCAAGAAGGCTCTGCAGGAGACCGACGGCGACATCGAGAAGGCGAAGAAGCTGTTGCGCGAGAGGGGCCTCGCCAAGGCCGGCACCCGGGCGGACCGGGCCAACACCCAGGGCGCCATCGCCCTGGCCGTGGGCGACGGCGGCGCCGCGCTCGTCGAGCTCAAATGCGAGACCGACTTCGTCGCCAAGTCCGGCGACTTCATCAACCTCACCCAGGACATCGCCGACTCGGTGGCGGCCAAGGGCGAGGCCGGCGTCGGCGACCACAAGGACGCCGTCGACGACCTGAAGGTCACGCTGAAGGAGAACATAGACGTCGGCCGCGTCGTGCGCGTCGACCTCGGCGAGGGCCAGGCGCTCGGCACGTACCTGCATCGCCAGGACGGGCGCGGCGTCAACGGCGTGCTGGTCGTCCTGTCCGGCCGCTCCGACGAGCTGGCCCACGACGTCGCCGTCCACATCGCCTTCGCCAAGCCCGAGTACCTCACCCGCGACGAGGTGCCGGCCGAGGTCGTCGAGGACGAGCGGGAGACGCTGCTCAAGGTGACCAAGGCCGAGGGCAAGCCCGAGCAGGCCTGGCCCAAGATCGTCGAGGGCCGCCTCAACGGCTGGTACAAGGAGCGCGTGCTGCTCGACCAGCCCTACGTCCGCGACGAGAAGCAGTCCGTCGCCGACCTGGTCGCCGGGAACGGCGCCGGCATCATCCGCTTCGGCCAGCTCTTCATCGGCGGGTGAGCGTGCAGCCGGTGGCCCACCGACCGAGGCGGCGGGCGTGAGCGTCGGCTACAAGCGCATCCTTTTGAAGCTGTCCGGCGAGGCGTTCGCCGGCGATGGCGGCTACGGCATCGACGGCGGCGTCTCCGAGTTCATCGCCCGGGAGATCGTCGACGTCCGCGAGTCCGCGGGCGTCGACGTCGCGGTGGTCGTCGGGGGCGGCAACATCTGGCGCGGCATGATCGGCGCCAGCGCCGGCATGGACCGCGCCCAGGCCGACTACATGGGCATGCTGGCCACGGTCATCAACGCGCTCGGCCTGCAGGACACGCTCGAGCGCCTGGGCCAGCCCACCCGGGTGCAGACCGCCATCCACATGGCGCAGGTCGCCGAGCCCTACATCCGCCGCAAGGCGATCCGCCACCTCGAGAAGGGGCGGGTCGTCATCTTCGCCGGCGGCACCGGCAACCCGTTCTTCACGACCGACACGGCCGCCGCCCTGCGTGCGGTCGAGATCGAGGCCGACGCCATGCTGCGCGGCACGCACTCGGGGATCGACGGCCTCTACACCGACGACCCCCGCACGAACCCCGATGCCACCCGACTCGACGAAGTCAGCTACCTCGACGTGCTCAACCGCGGCCTCAAGGCCATGGACTCGACGGCCATCACGCTCTGCATGGACAACAAGCTGCCGATCGTCGTGTTCGACCTCCTGGGGAAAGGCAACGCGAGCGCGATCGTCGGGGGCCGGGCGATCGGTACCCTCATCCACTAGACCGTCCGGTCGACCCTCGACACGCAAGAGGAGCGTTCCGGTGTCCGATGACGACGACATGATCTCGATGGTCCTCGACGAGGCACGCGAGAAGATGGGGAAGGCCGTCTCCCGCTCCCGCGCCGATTTCTCCGGTGTGCGCACGGGGCGGGCGGCCCCGAGCCTCGTCGAGAAGCTGCCGGTCGACTATTACGGCACCGACGTCCCCCTCCAGCAGCTCGCCGGCTTCAGCGTCCCCGAGGCCCGCATGCTCGTCATCAGCCCCTACGACAAGGCTGCGATGGGCGCCATCGAGAAGGCGATCCAGCAGAGCGACCTGGGCCTGTCGCCCAACAACGACGGGCACGTCATCCGGCTCAACTTCCCGGTGCTCACGGCCGATCGGCGCAAGGAGCTGGTCAAGGTGGTCAAGGCCATGGCCGAGGAGGGGCGGGTGCGCATCCGCCAGGCCCGCCGTGGCGCCCGCCACGAGCTCGAGGCCCTCGAGAAGGACGGTGACATCTCCGCCGACGACCTCACCTGGGCCGAGAGGGAGCTCGACAAGATCACCCACAGCTACGAGGGCGAGGTTGACAAGGCGCTCGAGACCAAGGAGCAAGAGCTCCTCGAGGTCTGAGGGTCACCGGTGACCTCGGCCCGATGCCCGTGGAAACATCCCTTTGCCACCACCTGCGCCGCCACGAGGGGCAGGATGGGACCTGCAGGCCCGAGCGGCGCCGTGCACCCGACCGACCGCGGGGTGGGCCCGAAGCGAGGAGAACGTCGTGAGCGACTGGGACGACCGTCACGAGCGGCCACAGCGCGACCCCAGTGAGGGCGTCCGCCTGATCGGCGACGACGAGGCCGAGGAGGCACTCGAGCGCGGCGACGCCTCCCGGCGCCTGTCGCGGGACGAGCCCCGCTTCGGCGACCGACCGCCGGCGCCGGAGCCCGACGGGCCGCGGCCCGCGCTGCGGTTCCCGCTCGGCAACTCCGACGACCCCTCGTCGGTCGAGCGCCCGGCGCCCGCCCCCGTCCAGCCCCGCGCCCAGACGCCCGAGCTGTCGCACTGGTCGGGTGCGGCGGCCGAGGAGGTCCCGAACATGAACCGCCGCGACCCGCTCGAGGGCGACGACAGCGGCTGGTCGTCGTTCTCGGGCCTCGGCCCCCGCTGGCGGGAGGACGCGGTCCCCGTCGAGCCGCCCCGGCCGCCCGCCGGCGGCCCGACGGCACCCGAGCCGTGGGCCGCCCCGGACGTCCCGCCCGACCCCGGCCCCATCGGTCATGCGCCCGGGGCGCCCGGGGCCCCGTCCGCCCCCGGTGGATTCGACGACGACGAGCCGCCTGCCGGCCGTTCGGTGTTCGGCGGCGTGCCCGACGCCCCTCCGGTCTACGAGGACGCCTACGGCGACGACGCCTACGCCGAGGACGCCTACGTCGAGGACGGCTACGCCGACGACTCCTACACCGAGGAGCCGGCCGTGCCGGCGGACCCCGCGTGGGCCGGTGCCCCGATGGCCGGCGACGTGCCCCCGGCGCCGGCGCTGCGCGGCGGGGGCCGCAGGCGCGGCCGCGGCGGCGTCCCGCGCGCCCCCCGCCCGGCCGGGCGAGACATGCGCACCGCCATCGTGGTGGGCGTCGGCTTGGTCGCGCTGGCGCTGGTGCTGTTCGCCGTCCTCGGCGCGCTCGGCGGGATGCTCATCGTCGTGCCGATCATCGGCTACGCCACCTACGAGTTCATGGACAGCGCCCTCAGGGCCGGCCTCCAGCCCCTCATGCCGGTGGGGGTCGTGGCCAGCGTGGGCACCGTCATCGCCGCCTACAACTACGGCGAGCAGGCCATCCCCCTCGGCCTCGTGCTCACGGCCGCCGTCTGCTTCTTGTGGTACCTGGTCAACGCCGGCGGAGAGGGCCCCGCCGCCAACATCGGCGTGACGCTGCTCGGCGTCGTGTGGATCGGCGTGTTCGGCTCGTTCGCCGCCCTGTTGCTCAGCGTGCCCACCTACGGCGTGTCGTTCCTGCTCGCCGCCGTGGTGCCGACCGTCGCCTACGACGTCGGGGGCCTGTTCGTCGGTCGCAGTGCCGGCTCGCGGGCGCTGTCGCCGGCCAGCCCCAACAAGACGATCGAGGGCCTCGCCGGGGGCATGTTCCTCGCCGTCGTGGCCGGCGCCGTGTTCGGGGCCTTCGGGCCGGCCCCGTTCGACGGGTGGGCCGACGGCCTCGCCATCGGCCTGGTGGCGGCGCTCGCCGCCCCCATCGGCGACCTGGCCGAGTCGCTCATCAAGCGCGACCTCGATGTCAAGGACATGGGCAACATCCTGCCGGGTCATGGCGGCCTGCTCGACCGGTTTGATGCGGTCCTGTTTGTGCTGCCGGCCATCTGGTACCTGGCCCGCCTCAGCGACTTCTTCCTGACCTGAGCGCCGGCGACCCGCCCCGGGGGCATCGGGCGGTGGGGGATAGGGTGACCGGGTGGCCGTGACGACCGTCGCCATCGCCGGCTCCACGGGCTCGATCGGCACGCAGACGATCGACGTGGTCCGCGCCGAGCCTGACCGCTTCGAGGTCGTGGCGCTCGGCGCCTGGTCGTCGGTCGACGCCCTCGTCGGCCAGGCCGAAGCCCTGCGCCCGAAGCTCGTGGTGATCGGCGACGACGCCCACGCCGCGGCCGTCGCCGCCCGGGTGCCGCCCGGCACCGAGGTGCGGGGCGGGCTCGACGCACTGGCCGAGCTGGGAGGCGTAGCCGACGTGTGCGTCAACGGCGTCGTCGGCTTCGCCGGCCTGCGGGTCACGCTCGCCGCCATCGCCGCCGGCCGGCGCCTCGCGCTCGCCAACAAGGAGTCGCTGATCGCCGGCGGTCCCGTCGTGCGCGCCGCGCTGGACCGACCCGGTGCCGGCCACATCGTGCCGGTTGATTCCGAGCACGGCGCCGTGCACCAATGCCTCGCCGCCAACGCCGGCGGCGACTCCGACCGGGTGGCCCGCATCGTCCTCACGGCGAGCGGTGGGCCGTTCCGGGGCCGCACCCGGGCCGAGCTGGCCGACGTCACGATCGACGACGCCCTGGCCCACCCGACCTGGTCGATGGGACCGAAGATCACGATCGACTCGTCGACGCTCATGAACAAGGGCCTCGAGGTCATCGAGGCCCACGAGCTCTTCGGCGTGAGCTACGACCGCATCGACGTCGTGGTGCACCCGCAGTCGATCGTGCACTCGATGGTCGAGCTGTCCGACGGCTCGACGATCGCCCAGCTGTCACGGCCCGACATGCGGCTCCCGATCGGCTACGCCCTGGCCTGGCCGGACCGCATCTCGACGCCGTTCGGGCGCATCGACTGGGCCACGATCGGCAGCCTCGACTTCGAGGCCCCCGACCACGAGGCGTTCCCGTGCCTGGCCCTGGCCTACGACGCGGGCCGCGCCGGCGAGACCGCACCGGCCGTGCTGAACGCCGCCAACGAGGAGGCCGTCGCCGCCTTCCTCGCCGGGCGCATCACCTGGTCGGCCATCCCCGACGTCCTCAAAGCAGTCATCGACCGGCATGATGGGGGCCGGGCCGACGGGGTCGACGCGGTGATCGACGCCGACCGCCGGGGCCGGGCCGCCGCCGGGCGGCAGATCCAGCTCGTGGAGAGGACCGCGCGATGACCGACACCCATCGAGGCGACGAGGCGCCCGACGCCTCGGATCCCGCGAGGGGTACGGGCACCGACGGTCCGGGGCTTCCCGACGGCCCGGCAACCGGGCGGCCGGTGCCCCCGCACCCGCCGCTGGGCCACGGCGGCCGCCGCGGCCAGGCCGACGGCGCCGGAGCGGAACAACCGGCGTTCACCGACACCCCCGCGTACGTGACCAGCGGCGTGCGCCTCGCCCTGGTCGGAGTGGCCACACTGGCCTTCGGCCTCTGGGCCGGGTGGACGCCACTGTGGGTCATCCTGGGCTTCATCGTGATGATCTTCCTGCACGAGCTCGGCCACTACCTGACGGCCAAGTGGGCGGGCATGAAGGTCACCGAGTTCTTCATCGGCTTCGGACCACGCATCTGGTCGTTCCGTCGGGGCGAGACCGAATACGGCCTCAAGGTCGTGCCCGCCGGCGCTTACGTCCGCATCGTGGGCATGAACAACCTCGACGAGGCCGACCAGGCCGATGAGGCCCGCACCTACCGGCAGCAGTCGTTCCCCAAGCGCCTATTGGTCGTGTCGGCCGGCTCGATCATGCACTTCCTGCAGGCCCTCGTCCTGCTCGTGATCGCCCTCGGCATCGTCGGCGTGCCCGGCGGCAGCGTGGTCGACCCCGACACGACGGCCGAGGCCTGGGCCGTCTCGGGCGTGACCGCCGACAGCGCCGCCGACGATGCAGGCCTGCGCAGCGGCGACCGCATCGTTGCCGTCGACGGCACCCCGGTCTCGTCGTTCGACGACGGCCTGCGCTCGGCGATCGCCACCTACGACGTCAACGACACCGTGAGCTTCACCGTCGAGCGCGACGGCGCCCGCAGCAGGGTCGACGCCACCCTCCAGGCCCGCCCGTCCGACATCGAAGGCGGACCGGCCGGATCGGCCTTCCTCGGCGTCGGCTCGTCGAACGTCTACCCGTCCGACCCGATCGGGCTCGGCCAGGCGGCGGTGCAGGCGCCCGGCGAGCTCGTGCGCTTCGCCGGGCAGAGCGTTGGGGCCCTGGCCAGCTTCTTCAGCCCGAACGGCCTCGGCGAGTTCGCCGACAACGTCAGCCGCGCGGACGATCGCGCGCCGGCCCCCGGCGCCACCTCGGGCTCGTCGTCCGACGACAACGGCGGCGAGAACCGCATGCTGTCGATCTACGGGGCCGTGCGCCTCGGCAGCTCGCTCAGCGAGAGCGGCCTGGCGTGGTTCCTGCTGTTCTTCTTCCAGATCAACGTCTTCATCGGCATCTTCAACATGGTGCCGCTGCCGCCGCTCGACGGCGGGCACGCAATCGTCGCCATCTACGAGCGCATCCGCTCGCGCCGCGGCCTCCGCTACCACGCGGACGTGGCCAAGCTGATGCCGCTCACCTACGCCGTGGTCATGGGCCTGGTGCTGCTCGGTGTGACGAGCCTGTACCTCGACATCGTGAACCCCGTCGACCTCTAGCCACCGGAGAAGGGCCGCATGGAGCTCGGAGAGTCCTCGTACCCGCGCCGCAAGACGCGCCAGATCGCCGTCGGCGACGTGCTCGTCGGGGGCGACGCCCCGATCAGCGTGCAGTCGATGACGACGACGAAGACGGCCGACGTCGAGGCGACGCTGCAGCAGATCTACGACCTCGCGATGGCCGGCTGCGACATCGTGCGCTGCACGTGCAACGAGGTCGAGGCCGCCGAGGGCCTGGCGCGCATCGTGCCCCGCTCGCCGGTGCCGATCGTGGCCGACATCCACCACCAGCACCGAATGGCCCTCGCCGCCCTAGAGGCCGGCGTGGCATGCCTGCGGCTGAACCCGGGCAACATCCGCAGGCCCGAGCACATCAAGCTCGTGGCGCAGGAGGCGAAGGCCCGGGGCGTGCCCATCCGCATCGGCGTCAACGGCGGCTCGCTCGACCCCAAGCTCTACGCGAAGCACGGCGGCCGCGTCACCCCCGAGGCGATGGTCGAGTCGGCCCAGCAGGAGCTCGCCTACTTCGACGAGGTGGGCTTCGAGGACGTCAAGATCTCGGTGAAGGCATCGTCGGTGCCGCTCATGATCGAGGCGTACCGCCAGCTCGCGGACGTCGTCGACCACCCGCTGCACCTGGGCGTCACCGAGGCCGGCCCGCTGCCGGGCGGCCTGCTCAAGGCCACCGCCGGCATCGCCACGCTGCTGGCAGAGGGCATCGGCGACACGATCCGCTACAGCCTGACCGCCGACCCGGTCGAGGAGGCGCGCGCCGGCCGTGCCCTGCTCGAGTCGCTCGGCCTGCGCGAGCGCAAGAACATCGACCTCATCGCCTGCCCGTCGTGCGGCCGGGCCGAGATCGACGTGATCGAGGTGGCCCGCCAGGCCCAGGAGGCCTTCGGCGACCGTGAGATCCCGCTTCAGGTGGCGGTCATGGGCTGCGTCGTGAACGGGCCGGGCGAGGCCAAGGACGCGGATCTGGGCATCGCCGCGGGCCGCAAGCGCGGCCACCTGTTCGTGCGAGGCCAGAACGTGGCGGTCGTCCCCGAGGACGAGATGGTCCCGACGCTGGTCGAGTGGGCCGAGTACATCCACGAGCACGGCATCGACGCGGCCATCGAGCGGGCGGGCGCCAGCCGCGACCAGGCCGTCCGCGAGGCCCAGCGCGATCGCGACGCCCTGCTCGACGCGAAGGGCGACGACGCCAACAGCAGCGAGCAGCGCGTCGAGGTCATCCGCAAGCTCGGCTGAGGGTCGCGCTGTCCCGCCGTGGTGAGGCGCGGGTCACACCCCGGTGCACCACGAAGCTCGGCGGGGGGTCGTAGGGTGAGGGCATGGCGCGACAGGTGGAACGACCCGGCGGTCGGGGCGTGAGCTCCCGGGTGGTGGTCGGCATCGTCGTGCTGGTCGTGGCCTGGATCGTCCTGCGGTTCGTGCTCGGCTTCGTGTTCTCGCTCATCCGCACGGCGCTGTTCGTCGCGCTGTTCGCGGTGATCGCGTGGGTGGTCCTCGTGGGCCCGCCCGACAGCCGCAACTCGTAGCGAAACGCAACCACTTCGTCACGAAGCATTCCGGTACCTTCTCGGTGTTCAAGCGTGTCGAGCTCGGTTCCGAGAGAAGTGGTCCATACCGCCGTGCGTCACGAGCACCGATCCTCCAACACCCGTCTCGCCCTGCTCGGTGTCGGAGCGCTCGCCCTGCTGGCGTCGATCGGCGGCAGCGCGGCCCGGTCCGACGAGGCGGTCGACGTCGCCACCGTGACGGTCGGAAGCCAGGTGGCCGTCCCCGCCGACGGGTCGGGCGCCGAGGCCATCCGCTCGGTCGACTTCGGCGACGTGGCCCAGCCGGGCTCGGCATGCGCCCAGGGGCTGCGCTTCACCCCTCCCGCGTCGATTCCCGTGACCGGCGGCACCAGCCAGGTACTCGACCTCGCATCGCTCACACAGCTGTCCGTCGATCCCGAGGTCTCCTACGGCGACGTCGACGGCGACGGCCGTGACGACGCCGTGGTGCACGTGACCTGCTCCTTCGGGGCGAACGGCGCGGAGGACAGCGTGCATGTCTGGTCGCTCGAGGGAGATCGCCTCATCCACGTCGCCGGCCTCGACCAGCCGGGTGCCGACATGGGCGACGGCCTGCCCCCGATCGTGCAGAGCGTGGCGGCCGAGGGCGACCGGGTCGTGGTCACCTGGGCCGCCTTCGACGACGACGATCCTCGCTGCTGTCCCACGCTGGAGACGCGGGCGGGCTACGTGCTGGACGGTGACGAGCTCGTGCCCGTCGGGGATCCGGTCACGACACCCGCCCGGCCCTGAGGGCCGGGACCGCTCGGTCGCCGAGCGGCGAACTCGGTCCGGCCGCGTGCGCGCCGGCTGTACCCTCTCTCGACCATGGCCAAGGTCCTCACGTCGCAGGCCGACGACTTCCCCCGCTGGTACCAGGACGTCCTCGCCAAGGCGCAGCTCGCGGAAAACGGCCCGGTGCGGGGCACCATGGTCATCCGGCCCTACGGCTACAGCCTGTGGGAGCGGATGCAGGCCGAGGTCGACGTCCGCATCAAGGCAGCGGGCGCCGAGAACGCCTACTTCCCGCTGTTCATCCCCGAGAGCTACATGCGCCGCGAGGCCGATCACGTCGAGGGGTTCAGCCCCGAGCTGGCGGTCGTGACCCATGGCGGCGGCAAGGAGCTCGACGAGCCCATCGTGGTGCGGCCCACCAGCGAGACGGTCATCGGCGCGTGCATGGCCAGGTGGATCCAGTCGTACCGCGACCTGCCCCTGCTGTTGAACACCTGGAACAACGTCGTGCGGTGGGAGCTGCGGCCCCGCATCTTCCTGCGCACCACCGAGTTCCTCTGGCAGGAGGGGCACACCGCGCACGCCACGGGCGAGGACGCCGCCGCCTATGCCCAGCACATCCTCCACGACGTCTACGCCGCCTTTATGGTCGACGTGCTGGCGATCCCCGTGCTGAAGGGCCGGAAGACGGCCGGCGAGCGCTTCGCCGGCGCCATCAACACCCTCACCTGCGAGGCGATGATGCGCGACGGCAAGGCGCTGCAGATGGGCACCAGCCACGAGTTGGGCCAGAACTTCGCCACCGCCTTCGACATCGAGTACCTCGACGCGCAGGGCGCCACCCAGCATTGCTGGACCACGTCGTGGGGCTCGTCGACCCGCATGGTCGGTGGGCTGATCATGACCCACGGCGACGACAGCGGCCTCGTCGTGCCCCCGGCGCTCGCGCCCATCCAGGCCGTCGTGCTGCTCGTGAAGGACGACGGCGACGCGGGCGCCACGGCCCGCAGCCTCGTCGACGAGCTGTCGCCCACGGTGCGGACGCGGCTCGACGACGAGGTCGCCACCAGCTTCGGCCGCCGGGCCACCGACTGGGAGCTCAAGGGCGTGCCCGTGCGCGTCGAGGTCGGGCCCCGCGACCTGGCCTCGGGGGTCGCCACCGTCGTGCGCCGCGACACCGGCGGGAAGGCCCAGGTGCCGGTGGGCGAGGTGCGCGCCCGCGTCGAAGGCCTGGTGGCCACGATCCAGGCCGACATGCTCGCCGCCGCCACGGCCCGGCGCGACGACAACATCGCCGAGGTCTCGACCTTCGACGAGGCGGTCGCCGCGGCCCGCACCGGCTTCGCCCGGCTGCCCTGGGGCGTGCTCGGCACCGACGGCGAGACGCGGCTGGCCGCCGAGTCGGTGACCGTACGCTGTTTGCAGCGACCCGACGGCTCGCTGCCCGCCACCGACGACGAACCCGACCTCGTCGCCATCGTCGGGCGGTCGTACTGATCCGCGGCTGCGGCCGCCGCCCCGCCCTGGGGCGTGCAGCTGCCCGATGACGTGAACGCTGGCTATACTCCAGCGTCCGTCCGTTCGAGGCTCGAGGGAAGGCGTGGGCTTCAGCCCACGCCTTTCGTATGAGAGATGGGAGGTGCAGCCAGGGTGAGCGTCGCCGATCGCGTGCGTGAGCTCGTGCTGCCCCTCCTCGCCGAGCGCCAGCTCGATCTCTACGACATCGAGCAGGCCGGCCCCGTCCTGCGGGTCGTCGTCGACACCAGCGGCGGGCTCGACCTCGACGTCCTCGCCGACGCCACGCGTGCGGTCTCCCGGGCGCTCGACGCGGCCGACCCCATCTCGAGCAGCTACACGCTGGAGGTGACGAGTCCGGGCCTCGAGCGCACGCTGCGCACCCCGCACCACTTCGAGCGGGCGGTCGGTGAGAAGGTGAAGGTCAAGACGGCCCCGGGGGTCTCGAGCGACCGTCGCATCGAGGGCATCCTCGCGGCCGCGGACTCTTTCGGCATCACCGTGCGCACAGGTGACGACGACTCGGCCGTCCGCCTGGCCTACGAGGAGATCGCCCGGGCCCGGACCGTCTTCGAGTGGGGCCCCTCCGGCCCCCCGGGCCGCCCATCCACCGCCGCGGGCACCAGTGACGAGAAGAGGCAAGGCAACCGATGAGCAACCCCGAGATGATGGAGGCGCTCCAGGCGCTCGCCGCCGAGAAGGGCATCTCCGTCGATGCCCTGATGGCGGCCCTCGCGGACGCCCTCGAATCCGCGTACAAGCGCATGCCGGGCGCCCACGAGTACGCCTGGGTCACGATCGATCCCACCGACTTCGACATCCGCGTCTACGCGCAGGAGATCAACGAGGACGGTGAGCCCTTCGGGCCCGAGCTCGACGCCACGCCCAAGGACTTCGGGCGCATCGCCGCCCAGACCGCGCGCCAGGTCATGACCCAGCGCATCCGCGAGGCCGAGCGCGAGCTCCGCTACGAGGAGTACGCCGGGCGCGAGGGCGACATCGTCACCGGCACCGTCCAGCAGGGCGACAGCCGCTACACGCTGCTCAGCCTCGGCCCGGTCGAGGCGCTGCTGCCCCAGGCCGAGCAGGTCCCCCACGAGCGGCCCGAGCCCAACACCCGGCTCAAGGCCTACATCGTCGAGGTGCGCCGCACGTCGAAGGGCCCCCAGATCGTCGTGTCCCGCACGCACCCGGGCCTCATCCTCGAGCTGTTCAAGCTCGAGGTCCCCGAGATCGCCGACGGCGTCGTCGAGATCAAGGCCTGCGCCCGGGAGCCCGGGCACCGCACGAAGATCGCCGTCTGGTCCAACGACGCGAACGTCGACCCGGTCGGCG
>Ga0126307_10002762_pt1 | contig 11909 bp, 10 predicted proteins | sample Plot28_FD_89955 | JGI IMG/M metagenome (GOLD analysis project Ga0126307, IMG submission 89955) | Serpentine soil microbial communities from UC McLaughlin Reserve, CA, USA - Plot28 | ecosystem: Environmental > Terrestrial > Soil > Grasslands | place: USA: UC McLaughlin Reserve, Lake County...
CGCGACCCCGCTCGTGCTCACCGTGCACGACCTCTCCTTCGAGCATCGGCCGCGCGACTTCTCCGCCTACGAGCGCGTCTGGCACCGCCTGGCCCGTCCGGCCGCGACGGCGCGCTCGGCCGCGCGGGTGATCGCTGTCTCCGAGGCCGTTCGCGCGGAGCTGCTGGCCGAGTGGAACCTCGCTCCCGAGCGCGTGCGTGCGGTCCCGCACGGGCCGGGGCGGACTCCGCGCGCGCCCTCCACCGTGCGGGACGGCGAGCGCCACGTGCTCGCTGTGGGAGCGCTCGAACCGCGCAAGCTCCCGGGTGTGCTCGTAGAGGCTCACCGGCGTGCCCACGAGCAGGGCCTGCGCGCCGACCTTGTGCTCGCCGGCGACGGCCCGCTCCGCGGCGAGCTCGAGCAGAGCGGCGCGACCGTCCTCGGCCGGGTGGACGACCGCCGGCTCGACTCGCTCTACGCCGGCGCGCTCTGCGTGGTGTGCGCCTCTCGCGAGGAGGGGTTTGGATTCACGCCGCTCGAGGGGCTCGCCGCAGGCGCGCCGGCAGTGGTATCCGACCTCCCCGCCTTCGCCGAGACGCTCGGCGACGCGGCGCTCAAGATCCCGCCCGGCGACCCTCACGCGCTCGCCGACGCGCTCCTTCGCCTCGAGCGCGAGCCCGGCCTGCGCGAGCGGCTGGTCGCCGCCGGTCGGGAGCGACTCGCCGCGCTCTCGTGGGAGCGTGCCGCCCGCGCCACCCGCGCCGCGTTCGACGAGGCGCTCGGATGAGCGCGCCCTTCGCGGTCGTCACCGTGATTCACGACAGCGGGGCCGAGCTGCGCGGGCTGCTGGACTCGATCGACCGCCATCTCGACCCGCGCCCGCGCGTGGTCGTGGCCGACAGCGGCTCGAGCGACGGCGGCGTCGCGCTCGCCCGGAGCAGGGGAGCCGAGGTCGTGGAGCTCGCCGGCAACCCCGGCTTCGGCGCCGGCTCGAACGCCGGAATCGAGCTGGTGCGCGAGCCGGTCACCGCGCTCGTCAATCCCGACGTCGTCCTGCTCGACGACGGCCTGGCGCAGCTCGCCCGGCGGGCGCTCGAGCGCGACGAGCTCGCCGTCCCCCGCCTGCTGAACGAGGACGGCAGCGTTCAGGACAGCGCCCACCCCGTGCCCGGCACGCTCGAATCGCTCGTGCCCGCGTTGCTCCCGCGCGCGCTCCTGCCCGCGCCGTTGCGTCGGCGCTATGAGCCGTGGCGCAGCGAGACCCCGCGGGAGGTCGGCTGGGCGATCGCCGCCTGCCTCGCCGCGCGCACCGAGCTGCTCCGCCGCCTCGGCCCCTTCGACCCGGCCGCCTTCCTCTTCTATGAGGACATGGAGCTCTGCCTGCGCGCGCGGCGAGCGGCGGTGCCGACCGTCCTCCACCCGGACGTCCGGCTGCGCCACCTTGGCGGAACATCGACAGAGCGCGACCTCGGCGAGCGAGCGCTCGAGCTGAAGGCTCGCAGGCGCCGCGAGGCGCTCGCCGCCCAGGGAACGCGTGCGCTCGTCCTCGACGACGCGGCGGAGGCGGCCACTCACGGCCTGCGCGGGGCGGCGCGGCGACTCGCCGGCCGCGGCGGCGAAGTCGAACTGGCCCGCCTGCGAGCGCTCCGTGCGGCGCGCCGCGCGGACGGCCGGGCGCACCGCCGTGACCGCTAGCTTCCCGCCCCGATGGCCACCGCCACCCCCGCCCCGGCGGCCGGCGCGCTGACCCCGCGCGGCTTTCGGCTCGCGCTGGCCGGCGCCGCGGTCGCCGGTCTCGCGGCGCGGGTGGCCTACGGGCTCGCCACGAAGGATCCCGAGGGCTTCACGGGCGACGCCCTCTGGTACCACCTCGTGGCCAACAACCTCGCCGACGGCCACGGCTATGTCGAGCCGTTCGAGATCGTCTCACGCACCGACGTGCAACTCGGGATCGGCGCCGACCCGGTACCCACGGCCTTCCATCTACCGCTGTTCCCGACCGTGCTCGCGGGGTTCTCCCTCGCCGGCCTCGATGGCGAGACCGCCCACATGCTGGTTGGCTGCAGCCTCGGCGCGCTCGCCGTGGTGCTCGTGGGGGTGCTGGGGCGGCGCCTGGCCGGGCCCGCGACCGGCCTCGCGGCCGCCGCGCTCGCCGCGCTCTACCCGCCGCTCGTGATGAACGACTCGGTGCTGCTGAGCGAGTCGCTCACCGGCCCGACGATCGCCGGCGCGCTGCTCGCGGCGCTGTGGCTGCGCGAGCGCCCGTCGGCGCCGCGCGCGCTGCTGCTCGGCGTGCTGGTGGGACTAGCCGCGCTCAACCGGAGCGAGGCGATCCTGCTGCTCGTTCTGCTCGCCATTCCGGCCGCCGTCCTGGCCGGCGGAGCGCAGCTTCGGAACGCCGCACTCGTCTGCGTGGCGGCGCTCGTGACGATCGCGCCCTGGGTCATCCGGAACGCTGTCACCTTCGACGAGCCCACGTTCCTGACGACGGGCGACGGATCGGTGCTCTACGGCGCCAACTGCCCGGATTCCTATTACGGGCCGGGCACCGGGGGCTGGAGCTTCCCCTGCCTGGTCGCCTCGGCCGAAGCCACCGGCCTGACGCGCGACGAGTCCGTTCTCTCCGCGCGCTGGCGCGACGACGCCCTCGACTACGCGCGTGACAACGCCGGCCGGGTCCCGATCGTCATGACGGTGCGCGTGCTCCGCAGCTTCAGCCTCTACCCCAGCCCCGCGCGGCAGGTGCGCGAGCTCGCCTTCATCGAGGACCGCCCGCGTCCGCTCGTCTGGGTCGGGCTTGTGACCTATGCGGTCGTGGCGATCGCCGCCGTGGCCGGCGCGCTTCGGGTCCGGCGCGACCGGCTGACCGTCGTCGCGATGCTGGCGCCCCTGGTGCTCGTGGTGCTGACCAGCGCCGGCGGCTACGGCGCCTGGCGCTTCCGGCAGGCGGCGGAGGTCTCGCTGGTCAGCCTTGCGGGAGTCGCCGTCGCGGCGCCTTGGCGCGCTGCGACCGGACGCGCCGCGCAGCGCGGAGCCCCGGTGTGAGCCGGGCGCTCCGCGTGCCGCTCGCCGCAGCGCTGCTCGCGGCGCCGACCGTCCTCGCGTTCTTCTCGGGCGGCTACTTCGGCGTCACGCACGGACAGGTCGGCGTGCTGGCGGCGGCGCTCGCCTGGCTCCTGGCGGCGTTGGTGCTCGCGCTCGAGCCGCGCCCGTTCCCGCAGATGCGCGCCGGGCGCGTGGCGCTCACCGGCTTGGCGAGCCTGAGCGCATGGACCGCGCTGTCGCTCGCCTGGTCGCCCGTGCTCGATCCGGGGCTCGCCGACGCCGAGCGCGTCGCGCTCTATCTGGCGGCGTTCCTCGTTGGCGGCGCCGTGCTGCGCGACGGGCCGGTCCGGCGCATGGTCACGCCCGCGCTCCTCGCCGGCGTCGCGATCGTGTGCGCGTACGCGCTGGCGACTCGCTGCCTCCCCGGCATCTTCGAGGTCACGCCCGGGCTGCGCGCGGGGTCGCGGCTCGAGCAGCCGCTGACCTACTGGAATGCGCTCGGCGCGCTCGCGGCGATGGGCCTCGTGCTGGCGTTCGCACTCGCCGGGGATGCCACGCGGCCGGGGGCGGCACGCGCCGCGGCGGCGGCCGTCGCGCCCGCGCTCGGTCTGACCCTCTTCCTGACGATCTCGCGCGGCGCACTCGCGGCGGCGCTCGTGGGCGCAGTCGTGCTCGTCGCGCTCGCACGCGATCGGCGCACCACCGGCGCGGCGCTCCTGAGCGGCGCCCTGGTGGCGGCGCTGGTTGCTCTCGCATCGCGGTTTCCGGCGGTCGTGGAGCTGAGCGGCGATGACTCCGCCCGCGAGAGCGAGGGCCTCGCCGTGCTCGCGCTCGCGCTCGCGGCCGGCGCGGGCGGCGCGCTCGGCCAACTCGTGCTGATTCGCGCCGAGGCGCGCCCGGGCGGGTGGACGCGCGTGGTCGAGCGCCGCCGGCCGCTGGCGATCGCCGTGGCGCTGCTCGCGGTCGCCTCGCTCGCGGTGGGAATGGCCGCCTTCGCGCGCGGCGATGCCGAGCCGGCGCGGCGCGGCGTGCTGGCCCAGGACCCGAGCCGGCTGCGCACGCTCGAGACGAACCGGTGGCGCTACTGGGACGTCGCGCTCGAGTCGTTCGGCGCCGATCCCCTCCTCGGCAGCGGCGTTCACGGCTTCGCCGCGGAGTGGCTGCTACGGCGCGACATCGACGAGGCCGCTCAGGACGCGCACTCGCTCTACGTCGAGACGCTGGGCGAGCTGGGGCTACCGGGGTTCGCGTTGCTGCTGGCGTTCGCGGGCGGCGCCGCCGTCGCGCTGTTCCGCTCCCGCGATGCCGGCTGGGCGGCGGGCGGCGCGGTCTGGTTGGTTCACACGGGCGTCGACTGGGACTGGGAGATGCCGGCCCTGACCCTGGTCTTCGTGGCGCTCGCGGCCGCGGCAAGCGCTACGGCGGCGAGCACGACGAGCGCGGGCTCCGCGGAGTAGCGGAAGCGCGTGTAGCCGTACACGACCACCGCGATCAGCGAGACCATCACCGGGAACGCGATCAGCGGCCAGAGCGGCGCGCGGCGCCGCCGCAGGATGACCGCACCGGCGATCGCCAGAATCAGCAGGGGGTAGTACATCGCGAGGCCCATCCGCCCCGCCGTGATGCTCCGGCCCTCGAACGACCCGTACACCGCCTGCTGGTCGGGCTTGAAGAGATCCCATACCCGCAGGAGACGGACGGCGACGACGAGCGGCAACCGGTCGGCGTGCTCGCGGGCGTATTCGAGCCCCCGTCGCCGGTACTCGGCGGCGGCCTGCGATTCGTCGCCGTGCGGCGCGACGCCGTAGCAGTCGAACTTCCAGAGGCCGATCAAATCGCCGTAGTAGACGGGGTCGCAGTTCGCGCCGACGAAGACCGCGTCGCCGTTCGTCGAGATCACCACCGGCTCCTCGAACACGGTGAGGTTGCGGATGATCCACGGCGCGAGCACGAGCGCAAACGTCGCGAGCCCTACCGCGGCGAGCGTGGCGCGGGAGCGCCAAGTGGCGCCGGCCCGGAATGCGAGCGGCACCAGCAGGAGCGGTACGAGCAGGAGCGCGTCGCCGCGGGTGAGAGCGGCAAGCGAAACGAGCACCCCGAGCCCGGCGGCGAGGCCGAGAGACGGTCGCTTGGCGAAGCGAAGCGATAGCCATAGGAGCGCGGCCACGAGCGTCCCGTAGAGCGTCTCGCTCATCAGCGAGCCATCCACCACCCACAGGAACGGGTAGACGGATGAAAGGCCGGCGGCCACGACCCCGACGGTCGCGCCGGCCGCCTCGCGCCCCGCGAGACCGACGAACCCCACGGTGGCCGTACCCACTAGGCAGAGCAGCAGCTTCTGGGCGAGGAAGCTGTCCGCCCCGAGCGTGTCGAGCGCTCCCACCAGCAGAGGGAACAGCGGCGCGTGCTCGGCGGTCGGCGCGCCCGGCTCCCAGCCCGGCCGCAGCTCGAGCTGCGGGTGCGCCGCGCGCTCGAAGCCCTTCCCGTCAGCGATGTTGTCGCCGAGCAGGTGGTACGTCAGCGCGTCGCCGATCACCGGGATGTCTTGCGATACGAGCACGGTGTAGAGCACGCGCACGGCGAGAGCGCCGGCGAGAATGAGAGCCAGGCGGGCGGGAAAGGACCGGGGGGTCCGCACGAGCCCCTGCTGGAACCGCACGGGCCCAAGCGTATGCTCTCGACCGGTGTCAGCGCCCGAGCCCGTCGTAGCGCCCCCACCCGGCAATCCGCGCTTTCCGCTGATGGACTCGCTCCGCGCCATCGCGGCGCTCAGCGTGCTCGTTGCCCACACGAGCTTCTTCTCGGCGGCGCACACCGGCGCCTGGTACGGCGTCTACCTGGCGCGGCTCGACGTCGGCGTCACGATCTTCTTCCTGTTGTCCGGGTTCCTTCTCTATCGGCCGTTCGCGTCCGCCAGGCTCGGCGAGCGCCGGCGCCCGCGTATCCCCGACTACGCAAGGCGCCGCGTGCTTCGCATCCTGCCCGCGTACTGGCTTGCGCTGACGGTGCTGTCGATCTACCCCGGCCTCCTCCAGATGTGGTCAACGCACAGCTGGGCCTACTACGCGCTCGTGCACATCTACGTCCCGGAGTGGATGATCGGCGGCCTGATTCCCGCCTGGAGCCTCGCGGTCGAGATCTCCTTCTACGCCGCCCTGCCTCTGGTCGTGCTGCTGATGGAGCGGCCGTTCATGGGCCGCACGCGCGCCGCGAAGGTCCGCTCCGAGCTGATCATGCTCGCTGTGCTGGCGGGCGGCGCGCTCCTGTTCCGCGTGCTCGTGCGGGCGGACGAGGGCGCGGTACCCGACTCCAACCTCTACTTCACGCTGATAGGCAACTTCGACTGGTTCGCGCTCGGCATGTTCCTCGCGCTGGCCAGCGTGGTGGTGGAGGGCAGCGAGAGGCCGCCCGCGGTCGTTCGGCTCGTTGAGCGCCGGCCCTCGCTCGCCTGGCTCGTGGCGGCGGTTCTGTTCTGGGCGATCGCTACGCAGATGGGGATCGGCCCCGAGTTCCCGCAAGCCTATACGGCCGGGGAGTGGTTCCTCGAGCACGTCTTCTACGGCGGGATCGCGTTCTGCCTGCTGCTGCCCGCCGTGTTCGGCGACTCCCTCGGCGGATTTCCGCGCGCGGTGCTCCGCAACCGCTTCCTCGCCTGGCTCGGCCTCATCTCATACGGGATCTTCCTCTGGCACCACCCGATCGCCGGCGAGGTCGGAAGCCTCGACTGGGGCGGGTTCCGCTTCCTCGGAACGACGCTGGGCACGTTCGTCGTCGCGACCTGCTGCGCGGCCGCGAGCTACTACCTCGTGGAGCGCCCGATCCTGCGCTTCAAGGACGGTATCCCGGGGCGCCGCAGGGCGAGCACTAGTCCAAGGGAGGCGTCCGGGATCGCGGGTTGAGCTCGCGCGCGCGACGCATCGCGCTGTCTGCCTCGCGGCGGTCAACGTCGCGGAGCGCGATCGCCAACGCCACCCAGGCGGTGAAGCTCTCGGGCTCCCGATCCACCGCGCGCCGCGCCAGCCGCACGCCGCGCTCCAGCTCGCCGTCGATCGTACGGGCCTGCGAGGCGAGCAACAGCGCCTCGGTGCCCGGCTGGAGGTCCGCCACCGCGCGCAGCTGCGCGATCGCGTCCTCGCGCCGGGGGCCGCCGCTCAGGACCGTGTCGTAGACGGCGTCACGCGCGTCGGCGAGGCGCTGCTCGGCGGACAGCTGCAGGAATAGGAACGCCGACACCGCGAGCGCGAGCGCCGCGAGCAGGAAGCGCATCGATCAGAGTCCGCCGCGGCGCCCGTAGTAGAGCGAGCCCGGGCGGCGCGCCTGCGCGGGCCGCGGGCGCAGGCGGCCCTCGAGCCGGTCGGCGGGCGCGCTGCGCAGTGCGGCCGCCACCTCGCGCGGGAAGGCCGCGCGGAACGCTGACGAGTCGAAGCGTCGCGCGTTTTCCACGCACAACGCCGGGTCGACGGCCATCGGGTCGAAGCCGGCCACGGCGGCGGCCAGCTCGTCGGCCGCGCCGTCCCAGAGGTAGCCGGTCTCGCCCTCGATCACCGTCTCGAGCAGCCCGCCACCCGCTCGGCCGATCACCGGACGGCCCGCCGCCTGGACCTCCACCGCGGCGATACCGAACTCCTCGATGCTCGTGACCACCAGTGCGCGTGCGCTCGCCATCAGCCGCTCGGCCTCGGAATCGCTCACTCGGCCCGCAAAGCGGACGGTTGGACCGGCCATCCGGCGCAGCCTCCGGCGGTCCGGGCCGTCGCCTGCGATCACGAGCGGCAGCCGCAGCCGGTTGAAGGCCTCCACGGCGGTGTCGATCCGCTTGTGCGACACGAGCTCTGAGAGCACGAGGTAGTGCTCGCCCACAGCGCCCGGCTGGAAGCGTGCGGTGGCAACGGGCGGATACACGATCTGCGACTCGCGCCCGAAGTACGACTTGATGCGGGCCTGGGTCACGCGGGAGTTGGTCACGTAGCGGTCCACGCGCTGGGCTGCGATCCAATCCCACTCGCGCCAGCGCCGGAAGAACCCGCGGAGTGCCGCGCGCGACAGCGGGTCGCCGCGTTCGGACAGTGTGCGGTGGCGCTCGTTCCACGCGTAGCGGAAAGGGTTGTGGCAGTACGAGACGTGCACGGTGTGCTCGCCGCAGATGACCGCGTGCGCCCAGGCGCTCGAGCTCGAGATGACGACGTCGTAGCCGGAGAGGTCGAACGACTCGATCGCGGCGGGGTACAGCGGGAGCAGCGCCCGGAAGCTGCGCGCGGTCGGCCGCAGGCGCTGCAGGAACGACGTCTCGACGTTCCGGTGCGAGAGCCGGCCCTCGGTGCCGCGCTCGTCGTAGACCGGCGTGAACACATCAGCGTCCGGCCAGAGGTCGCAGATCTCGAGGAACACGCGGTCGGCCCCGCGAACGCTTACGAGGAAGTCATGGACGAGCGCGGTCCGTCGTCCCGCTGTGGCGTGCCCCGGCACGCGCGGCAGTCTATGTACACGGATGGCTACCCTGTGCCGCCATGAGGCGCCCCCTGATTTTCGTAGCTGCGCTTCTGGCGCTCTGCGTGCTCCCGGCTGCGGCCCTCGCGCAGGGCGCGGGCGACGAGCAATACGCCGACCCGTTCGGCGAGGTCGACCGCCCGGACCGCTCGCAGCAGTCCCAGGACGGGACGGATACCGAGCAGAACAGCGCGCCCACCCCCGCGGCGGAGCCCGTCGTCGAGGACACCGCGGCGGCCGAGTCCTCCGCGGCCCCCGCCTCGCAGCTGCCGCGCACGGGACTCGAGATCGTGCCGATCGCCCTGCTCGGCGTGGCGATGCTGCTCGCCGGCGTGGCGATCAGCCGCTCGCTCGCCCTGGCCGCGCGGCGAAATTGACGCGCTCGCCGCTCTCGAAGAGCGCGGCGAACGCCGGCGCGTCGTAGGGCCCGGCGCCGTCGAGACCGAAGATCTCGTAGCCGAGCTCGCCGGCGAGCAGCGCGTGCAGCTCGCTGGGGTCGGCGCCGAGCGCGTCCGCCGAGCCGCGGCCGTGCTCGAAGACCAGGAGCGGACGGTGCGCGCGCAGCGTGACGGTCGCGCCGCGGAAGAGCTCGAGCTCGGCGCCCTCCACGTCGACCTTCAGCAGTGCGGGCCGCAGGCCTGCCGGGAGGGCGTCGTCGAGCCGCTCGCAGCGTACCCGCAGCCGCTCGATCGGCCCGCCTCCCGGCACCGGCCGCTCCGCGAACCCGCTCCAGCCGGGGTCGTCCGTGACGTGAACGAAATCGCGCTCACCGGCGTGCGCCGCCAGCGCCGCCTCGCGCACGTCCACGTCCGGGAAGCGCTCGCGCAGGCGCGCCGCCTGCGCGGGCAGCGGCTCCCAGGCCACGTGGCGGCCGCGCGGCGCGAGCCGCACCAGCTCGGCGAGCACCGACCCCTCGTGCGCGCCGGCGTCGAGACAGTCGTCGTCGGGCCGGAGCTCGCGCTCGAGCAGCTCCACGAGCAGCTCGTGGTCGCGGACGTCACGACGCATATGCTCGGGCAGGAGGCGCCGCCTGAGCGCAAGCACGGGACGCTCGAGGCCGACGGTCCGCAGGACGCGGCGGGCGGCGTGCCGGGCGGTCATGCGGCCGAGACGATAGATGTGTGCCGATGAGCGCCCCGGTCGCGATCGACGCGCGCGCCGCGGTCCGGCGCGAGATCGGCGGAGTGGAGCGGCTCGCCCGCGAGTGGGCGCGGCGGCTGCGGGCGCTGCGGCCGGAGCGCTACCGCGTCTTTGCGCCGCGGCCGGGGCTCGCGCACGGCGCAGGGCACGCCTGGGAGCAGCTCTGGCTGCCCGCTGCCGCGGGCCGGGCGCGGCTCATCGTCTGCCCCGCGAACCTCGCGCCGCTCGCGTCGAGGCGGAACGTGGTGGTGATCCACGACGTCGCCGCTCTCGCTCACCCGGAGTGGTACGGCGACGCCTACGTGACCTGGCAGCGCTTCGTGCTCCCGCGGATCGTGCGCCGCGCGAGGCTCGTGATCACCGTCTCGGAGTTCTCACGCGGCGAGATCGCGGCTCGGCTCGGCGTCGCGGCGGATCGCACCGCGGTGGTGGCGAACGGGGTGTCCGAGCGCTTCCTCGAGGCGATCGATCCCGCCGCGGCGCGCACCGCGCTCGGCCTCGACCGGCCCTACGTGCTCGCGCTCGCCACCCGCATCGCTCGCAAGAACCTCGGACTCCTGTGGACGGCCGAGCGCGCCCTCGCCGAGCAGGGCATCGAGCTTGTCACCGCCGGCTCCGGACGTGGCTACATGCGTGAGGGCGAGCACGCGCCCGGCCGGGCGCTCGGCTACGTCCCCGACGCGCACCTGCCCGGGCTGTACGCCGGCGCGGCCGCGTTCGCCATGCCGTCCGTCTACGAGGGCTTCGGGCTGCCGGTGCTCGAGGCGATGGCGGCGGGAACGCCGGTCGTGGCGGCCGACCGCACGGCGCTGCCGGAGGTCTGCGGCGCCGCCGCCCTGCTGGCGCCCGCGGACGACCCCGATGCCTTCGCGGCCGCGCTCCTGCGCGCAAGCGGACCGGAGCGCGAACGGCTCGCGGCGGCGGGGCGCGAGCGCGCCGCGGGGTTCACGTGGGACCGCAGCGCGCGCCGGGCCGACGCCCTGGTCAGCGAGCTGCTCGAGGCCGGCTGAGCCGCGGCCTCATATCGTTCCCGCGCCGTCCATGGCCTTCACCCACGCGGGCGAGCGAGCTCACCCGAGCCGATCTCGAGGAGGACGTCCGCGGCAGGCGAGTAGGCTCAGCGCCGGTAGCGCAGCACGAACGGTCCGCACGGCTTGCCGTCGTTCCGCTGCGGCCTCCCGTCGATGTCCTTCGGCGTGATCGTCAGCCGGCGGCGGGTGACCGTCACCTGGCCGTAGCTGAACTGGTTCACCACCGAGCAGCGCATGGCAACCCCATTGGGTGGACCACCCTCGAAGGTGAAGCTGTCGATCAGCCCTCCCGCGCCCTCGACCCCGGTCGCGTCCTCGATTTCGACCGCGAAGTTCGCCGTGGCCGCGGGGCCCACCGTCACGTCGAGGATGCCGCTGATCTTCGGCCCGCCCGCCTCGAGCGTCTGGAAACGCGCGTCGTTCACAAGCGTCGCATGCACGTCGGTGGTCAGGAAGACCACGTTCTTCACTGGCTGGAGCCGACGCAGCACCTGCTGGCGCTCCGCCTCATAGCCCTCCCAGCGGTCATACGGGAGCGCGTAGAACTGCTGGATCGGCAGCTCGTTCATCACGACCTTGAAGCGGGCGTTCGACTCGCGCACGTCGCGGACGAAGCGGTTCAGCTGCCGCTGACCGAGATAGGTGCGCTGATCGCTGCGGATCGCGTCCAGGCAAGCCTGCGCCACCGGCTCCGACAGCGAGGGAACAAGAAGCGCGTAGAACGCGCGCGTCGACGGCGGCGCCGTCGGCGCCAGGTCGGGCTGACCGGTCTGCGGGTTGTTGCACACACCGCCCTCATCCGCCTTCGCGCTGCGGAACGAGCGCTGGTCGAGGAAGAAGACCTCGAGGTTGCGTCCCCAGCGGAGCTTGCGGTAAAGGCCGTCGCGCGACGTCCAGCGGACGGGCGCATAGTCCCTGAACGCCTTCACGCTGCGGCTGTAGAGCTCGCGCCCGTCGATGTTCACGTCGTTCGAGAACGTGCTCTCGGCGGGCGAGAAGTCGTTGATGAACTCGTGGTCGTCCCAGTGCGAGAAGAACCCGGCCGAGCGCCGCAGCGCCTGGAGATTCGGGTTCGCGATGTTGACCCGGTACTTCTCCCACTTCTGCTCCACGGTCAGCGCGATCGGGTCGAGCCGCCCGGGCACCTCGCTGTCCGAGTAGATCGTGTCGCCGAAGTGGATGTTGAAGTCGTTCCCCTCGGCCCTCATGCGGCGGAACACGCCGCCG
>Ga0126307_10002763_pt1 | contig 11907 bp, 6 predicted proteins | sample Plot28_FD_89955 | JGI IMG/M metagenome (GOLD analysis project Ga0126307, IMG submission 89955) | Serpentine soil microbial communities from UC McLaughlin Reserve, CA, USA - Plot28 | ecosystem: Environmental > Terrestrial > Soil > Grasslands | place: USA: UC McLaughlin Reserve, Lake County...
ACGCTCGACGCCGAGCAGCGGGCCGAGGCCGCGGTCCTCGAGTGCCTGGGCGGCCTGTCGCCCGACCCGAGCGCCACCGTCCCGCCGGTCGACGCCTGCGTGGACCCCTCGTCCGGCGAGTCGCCGACCGCCACCACGGCCCCGGCCCCGGGCGGCTGAGGACGAGCGCAGCCGCACCGCGTACGACGTCCTCACCCGGCCCACCTCCCGGCATAGGAACGCCCGGGACGGCGCAGGTTGGCCGGGCCAACTTCGGCGGCAACCCCGAGGAGTTCCGCCACAAGTGCGACGTGCTCCGCCGGCACTGCGACGAGGTCGGCCGTCGACTACCCGGACACCACCACGCTCCGGCTGGTGGCGGAGTCGGTCGTCCCCGTCGTCCGCTGAGCGCCTAGGGTCCCTCCGCATGGAGGGTGAACGACGTTCGATTCGACCGCTGCCCGACGTGCGCATCGGGCCGCTGGCCGACGACGAGCTGACCGACGAGCAGCGCGAGCTGCTCGGCGGGGTGCAGGTGCCGGGCAACGCGACGGTCAACATCTTCGCGACGCTGGTTCGGCACCCGGGCCTGTTCCGCAGGTGGCTGCCGTTCGGCGGGAAGCTGCTGGCCGGCGGCAAGCTGCCGGACCGCGACCGCGAGCTGCTGATCCTGCGGACCGGCTGGCTGTGCGAGGCCGCCTACGAGTGGGCCCAGCACGTGCCGATCGCCGAGCGGTCCGGGGTGACGCCGGAGGAGGTGGAGGCCGTCGTCGTGGGGCCGGACGACCCCTCCTGGTCCGAGGACGACGCCGCCCTGCTGCGGGCGGCCGACGAGCTGCACGACGACGGCGTGATCGGCGACGCCACCTGGGCCTCGCTCGCCGCCCGCTACGACGAGAAGCAGCTCATCGAGGTCCCGATGCTGGTCGGGCACTACCACATGGTGGCCTTCACGCTGAACAGCCTGGGGACCCCGATCGAGGCCACCGCCGACACCGATGCCGGGGCCGACGCGTGACCGACGACCGGCTCGCCGGGCGGACCGTCCTGGTCGTCGGCGCCGGCACCCAGCCCTCCGACGAGCCGGACGCCCCGATCGGCAACGGGCGGGCCATCGCGGTGGCGTCCGCCCGCTCCGGCGCCGCCGTCGTGTGCGCCGACCGCGACGAGGCCGCCGCCCGCGAGACCGCCGCCCTCGTCGCCGCCGAGGGCGCGACCGCCCACGTGGTCGTGGCCGACGTGCGCGAGCCCGACGCCTGCCGGCGGATGGTGGAGGAGTCGGTCGCCGCCGCAAATGGTCCGCTCGGCGGGGTGGTCGTCAACGTGGGCATCGGGCGGGGCGGCGGCCTGCTCCACACCACGCCCGAGGACTGGGACGCCACGTTCGCGGTCAACCTGCGCGGGCACTTCCTGGTGGCGCAGGCGGCGTTCGAGCACCTGGCCGAGGGTGCCTCGTTCGTGTTCGTGGGGTCTCTGGCCGGGCTGCAGCCGGGCAGCCGCCTCCCGGCCTACGACGCCTCGAAGGCCGGGCTGATCGGGCTGTCCCGCCACGTGGCGCTGGAGGGCGCCCGCCGGGGCCTGCGGTCCAACGTCATCGCGCCCGGGCTCATCGACACGCCGCTGGGGCGCAACGCCACCCGCGGCCGCCCGTCCCGGGGCCGCACGCCGGTCCCCCTCGGGCGCCAGGGCACGGCGTGGGAGGTGGCGTCGGCCACCGTGTTCCTCCTGTCCGACGACGCCGCCTACGTCACCGGCCAGACGCTCGCCGTCGACGGCGGGCTCAGCCTGATCTGAGCCGCCTGCCGGCTCAGGGCTGGACGAGCGGGGCCACCTCGGCGCCGAACACCCGGAGCTGGTCGTAGAGCTCGTGGACGTCGCGCGAGCGGAACGCCACCTGGATCTGGTCCACGCCGAGGCCGGCCATGGCCCGCAGGAAGCCGGCCACCTGCTCGGGTGAGCCGGTGACGGCCCGGCCGATGTCCCATGTCGGCTCGCCCACGTAGAGCGGGCACGAGGCGGCGCCGATCGTGAACGGGCGGTCGGCCCGGCCGGCGGCGGCCCGCAGCGCCCGGATGCGGGCGATCGCCGCCGACAGCCCGCCCTCCGGGGCGCCGTGGCTCAGCCACCCGTCGCCCCGCTCGGCGGCGCGGGCGACGGCGGCCGCCGAGGACCCGCCCACCCAGATCGGCACCTCGCGTTGGACCGGGCGCGGCGACACGCCCATCTCGCGGTACGCCCAGGCCTCGCCCTCGTGGGTGGAGTACTCGTCGGCGAAGGCGGCCCGGACGGCGTCGATCGCCTCGTCGAGCAGGGCGCCCCGCCGGGTGGGGTCGACGCCCAAGGCCTCGAGCTCGCCCCGCACCTCGCCGGCCCCGACGCCCAGCACGACGCGCCCGCCGGACAGCCTGTCGAGCGTGGCCCACTGCTTGGCCACCCGCAGCGGGTGCGTGGCCGGCAGGACCAGTACGTGGCTCAACAGGCGGATGCGCGACGTGACGGCGGCGACGTACGACAGCGTCGCCACCGTGTCCCACCACGTGACGCCGAGGGCGCCGGCGTCGGACTTGGGCACGGCCACGTGGTCGCAGGCCGCGACGTAGGTGAAGCCGGCGTGCTCGGCCACGCGGGCCACGTCGACCACGTCGCCCGGGCCGGCATCGGCCTCCCACGCCCCGGCGTCGGCCGAGGGCGCCTGCACGGGCAGCTGGATGCCGAATGCGACACGGCCCTCTGGCACGACCCGAACCACGCTGCCTCCCCGGTCACGGTGGCTCTTCGGTTGCCCTGCCACGGGTGACACCCCGATGTGTCAACCACCCTCACAAACGCGACGCCAGCGTAGCCAGGTCCGTGAAGTGGACGTCATTCCCAGTCGCACCCACGGCGGCTAACCCGGCGGCACGAGGCGGATGCCGTCGGTCGCCGCCGCCATGCCAACGCCGCCGTGCCGGACCGCGTGCGTCCCGGGGGCGTAGCGGTCAGGCAGGGACCGGCGGCGTCTCGCCCGTGACGCCCCAGTAGACGTGGCGGCCCAGCGCGGTGCGGACGTCGGGGTCGTCGCCCTGCGCCGCCACGTTGGCCAGCATCGTCACCAGGACCCCGGCACCGGTGGCGGCGTCGACGCCCTGCTCGGAGCGCGTCACGGCCGCCAACTCGTCCGCCACCCCGTCGAGCACCCGGGCCCGGGCCCGACGGAACCGGTGGTCGCCCTCGGCGGCGGCCAGCTCGACCACCCGCAGCACGGGCCGGTGCCGGTCCCAGAACGCCACGAAGGCGTCGACGACGTCGAGCGCCGCCTCGTAGTCGGACCGCCCGGCCCAGGCCTCGCCCACCGTCTTGGCCAGCGCCTCGGCGTCGGCCACCAGGCCGTCGGCCAGCACCAGCACGGCCGCCTCGACGTCGGCGAAGTACTGGTAGAAGGTGGCCGGCGAGGTGCCGGCGGCCCGGGCGATCTCGATGACCGTGACGTCCCGGTACGACCGCCCCCGCAGCATGGCGGCCGTCTGGTCGAGGAGCCGCCGGCGGGTCGCCCGCCCGCGCCGCCCCGGCACCCGGCCGTCGGACGCACGCCAGGCGCCCGTGTCACCCCCGTCGGAGGTGTCGCCGTTGACCTTGCTCGCCTGGACCACCTCGTCCAGCGATACCTGCTCGCCCATCGAGCCAGGCTAGCGATACCGCGACCCTGGTCAGGACCGTCGCATCCGTCCCTGACTAGGGTCCGTCCGCATGAGCGACGAGCCGACCACGACCGGCACGAACGGCGCCCAGGCCCTCATCCGCACGCTGGTGGCGGCGGGTGTGGACGTGTGCTTCACCAACCCGGGCACCTCCGAGATGCACTTCGTGGCCGCCCTCGACGACGTGGCCGGCATGCGGGCCGTGCTGGGCCTGTTCGAGGGCGTCGTGACCGGCGCGGCCGACGGGTACGCCCGCATGGCGGGACGCCCGGCCGCCACGCTCCTCCACCTCGGCCCGGGGCTCGGCAACGGCCTGGCGAACCTGCACAACGCCCGCAAGGGGCGGACGCCGGTCGTCAACGTCGTCGGCGACCACGCCACGTACCACAAGCAGTACGACGCCCAGCTGGAGTCCGACATCGAGACCGTGGCGCGCAACGTGTCGCCGTGGGTGCGCTGGTCGTCCGGCCCGGCGGACGTCGGGCGCGACGCGGCCGAGGCCGTGGCCGTCGCGTCCGGACCGCCCGGGCAGGTGGCGACGCTGGTCCTGCCGGCGGACGTGAGCTGGTCGGACGGCGGCGTGGTGGCCGAGCCCCTCCCCGCCGCCGCGCCCGCTCCGCCGGACGCCGGAGCCGTCGAGGCCGCGGCCAAGGCGCTGCGCTCCGGCGAGCCGGTCGGCGTGTTCCTCGGCGGCGGCGCGCTGCGGGAGCGGGGGCTGGTCGCCGCCTCCCGGGTGGCCGGGGCCACCGGTGCCCGGCTGCTGTGCGAGACGTTCCCGACCCGCCACGAGCGCGGCGCCGGCATCCCCGACGTCAGCCGCCTCGCCTACCTGGCCGAGTTCGCCGAGGCCCAGCTGGCCGGGCTGAAGCACCTGGTCCTGGTGGACGCCAAGGCGCCGGTCAGCTTCTTCGCCTATCCCGGCAAGGCGAGCTGGCTGGTGCCGGAGGGGTGCGAGGTCCACGTACTGGCGGACGGCAGCCACGACGTCCCGGTCGCCCTGGAGGCGCTGGCCGAAGTGCTCGGAGCCCCGGCCGGCGGCGCCGACCGCCGGGACGCGACCCGGCCGGACGTGCCCACCGGCGCCCTGACCGCCGAGGCGGTGGCGCAGGCGGTGGGCGCGCTCCTCCCCGAGGGCGCCATCGTCTCGGACGAGGCCAACACCTCGGGGCTGTCCGTCCCCGGCATGACGGCCGGCGCCCCCCGGCACGACTGGCTCTGCCTCACGGGCGGGGCCATCGGCCAGGGCCTGCCGGTGGCGACCGGGGCGGCGGTGGCGGCGCCCGGCCGGCGGGTGCTGAGCCTGCAGGCCGACGGGAGCGCCCTCTACACGATCCAGGCGCTGTGGACCCAGGCCCGCGAGGGCCTCGACGTCACCACGGTGATCTTCAACAACCGGTCCTACGCCATCCTCAACCTCGAGCTGAGCCGGGTCGGCGCCGGCGCCGGCGGCCCGAAGGCCCGCGAGCTGCTCGACCTGCGGCGTCCCGACATGGACTTCGTGGCCATCTCGCAGGGCCTCGGCGTCCCGGCCAGCCGTGCGACGACGGCCGAGGAGTTCGCCGACCAGCTCGGACGGTCCCTGGCCACGCCTGGGCCGAGCGTGATCGAGGCGATGGTCCCGTCGCTCATATGACCCGATCGGCGGCACGCCCCGTAGTGGAACGAGCACGCGATCCACGCCCTGTGGCCCGGTACCTCTGACTAGGCTGCGTACGCCGTGTAGCACTCCCGTGCTTCTCCGTCACGGTGACCCCGAGTGGGGCCAGGGCCGCTGGGCCGGTCCCACCACTCACGTCATGAGCCACAGGCCTTGTCCGAGCACCTGACCGTCCTGGTCGCGTCCCTGCCCGTCCCTCCCGAGCGGGCCCGCACCGCCTCCGAGGCGGCCACGTTCGCCACCGTGGTCCGCCGCCAGGGCGGCGAGGTCACCGTCGGCGCCCCGCCGGGCACGCACGAGGCCGTGTTCGACGGCGTGTTCGAGGCCGCGCGGGTGGCGCTCGGGCTGGCGCAGGCCGGCTGCCGGGTCGGCCTGTACCGGGGCGACGCCACGGGCCGCGCCGGGCGCTACGAGGGCCCGGCGGTCGACGCCGCCCGGGCGCTGCACGCCCTGGGGACCGAGGGCGTGGCATTACCGGCCGGCGTGGCCGGGGCCGTCGGCTCGCTGCTGCCGGCCCAGGGGCGGCTGGACGACCTGGGCTCGCACGCCCTCACGGGCCGGGGGCCCGAGCGGGCCTTCGCCGTCTGTCCGCCCAGCTCCGAGGCCGGAGGCACCGACGCCGCCACCCCGGGCGGCCACCTGTCCTGGCCCTGGCGATGGGCGCCGCCCTCGCTGGTGGGCCGCGACGACACCCTCGCCGCCCTCCGCCTCGAGTGGGAAGCGGCCGGCGAGGAGGCGCGGTGCCGCCTCGCGGTCCTGTCCGGCGAGGCGGGCATCGGCAAGACCACGCTGGCGGTCGAGTTCGCCCTGCAGGTCCACGCCGAGGGCGCCGGCGTCCTGTACGGCCGGTGGGACGGCGACGCCGTCGAGGACTACGCCGGCATCCGCGAGGCGCTGTGGTCCTACGCCGACAGCTGCCCGGTCCCGGTCCTGAAGCGCGACCTGGCCGACCACGTGGGCGAGATCGCCCGCCTGCTGCCGGGCGTCGGGCCGCGGCTGGGCGGAGTGCGGGCGCCGCTGCCGGCCGATCCCGACTCCGAGCGGCGCCGGCTGTTCGACGCCGTCACGACCTGGCTCGCCCGCATGGCCGCCCGCCACCCGGTACTCGTTGTCCTCGACGACCTGCACTGGGCCGAGCGGTCGTCGCTTGCCCTGCTCCGCCACGTGCTCACGCACCTCCGGGCGCCCGTCGTCCTGCTGGCGACGGTCCGGTCCGACGAGGCCGACGACATGGGACCGCTGCACGAGCTGACGCAGGTGGCCAAGAGCGCCCACCTCGTCATCGACGGGCTCGAGACCGCCGAGGTGGAGGAGCTGGTCCGGGCCAACCTGGGCCGCCCGGTGGCCGTCGACGAGGCGGGGAGCCTGACCCGGCTCAGCGAGGAGACCTCCGGCAACCCGCTCTACCTGACCGAGGTGCTGCGCCACCTCGCCGACGAGCCCGACCCCGACCTGGGCTCGCTGGCCGTCGCCCTGCCCGACCGCGTGCAGGACGTGGTCCGCTGGCGGCTGGAGACGCTGCCCGCCGCCGCCGTCGAGGCCTTGGAGGTCGCCGCCCTGGTCGGCGAGCGCTTCCGGACCGAGGTCGTCGCCGCCGTGGTCGGGCGCGACCCGCTGGCGTTGCGCCGGGACCTCGACCTGGCGCGCCGGGCCAGCGTGGTCCACGAGGTGCCGGGCCCCGTCCACCGCCTCGGCTTCTCCCACGGGATCGTGCGCCGGGTGCTGGGCGACGGCATCGCCCCCGACCGGGCGCGCGACCTCCACGCCCGGGTCGGCCTGACGCTGGCGGAGCGGGCGCAGGAGCTCGGGGCGCCGGCCGCCGAGGTGGCCCGCCACCTGCTGCGTGGCGAACGCGACCACGCCGAGGCCGTCCGCTGGGCCCGTGAGGCGGCCGAGGAGGCCCGGCGCGAGACCGCGTTCGAGAGCGCCGTCGACCTGCTGTCCCAGGCCGTCGAGCTGGACGCCCGCCACGGCGACGACCTCGCCCTGTCGTGCGCCCTCCGCCTGGAGCTCGCCGAGGCGCACGACCGCGCCGGGGAGTTCACCGCCCGCGACCAGCGCTTCCGCGAGGCGGCCGAGCTGGCCGACCGGCTCGACCGCGACGACCTGTACGCCCGCGCCGCCCTCGGCTACGGCGGGCGCCTGCCCTCCTCGCCGATCCACAACCCCGAGGCGGTGCGCCTGCTCACCGAGGCGCTCGACCGCCTCGGCCCGGAGGACACCCGGAACCGGGCGCTGGCCCTCGCCCGCCTGGCCTCGGTTCAGCACAACGTGGTGCCCCACCAGGACCGGCGCCGCATGAGCGACGAGGCGGTGGCCATCGCCCGCCGGCTGAAGGTCCCGAGCGTGCTGCTGTCGACCATGCTCACCCGCGTCCAGGCCCTGGAGGGGCCCGACGACGTCGACACCGGGCTCGAGACGGGCCGGGAGGTCATGCGGACCGGCGCCCGCATCGGCGACGTCGACATGGAGCTGCAGGGGGCGAAGGCCCGGCTCACCGCCCTGCTCGCCACCGGCGCAGTCGAGAGCGCCCGCGACCTGGGCGCCCGGTTCGTCGAGCTGGCCACCGCCAACCAGCACCCCGAGCACCTGCGCATCCGCGACATGTGGTGCAACATGCTGGCGGCCATCGAGGGCCGGTGGGACGACTTCGAGTCGGGCGCCGCCGCCCTCGAGGCCCAGCTCATCAAGGCCGGCCACGACCAGGGCCCGTTCATCGTGTGGAGCCAGTGGTTCCCGGTCCGGTGGGTCCGGGGGCGCCTCGACGAGGGTCGCCCGCAGATCGCCGCCATCAACGAGGCGGTGCCCAACCTCCCGATCGCCCAGGCCCTGCTGGCCGCCATCGACGCCTCGTGCGGCGACCTGGCCGGCGTGGCCCGCATGGTCGACGGCGGCGAGCTCGGCCGCCTCGACGAGGTGGAGCGCAGCTTCCTGTGGGTCCCGATGACGGCCGCCGCCGCCATCGCCGCCAGCCTGCTGGGCGACGTCGACTGGGCCGACCACGTGGCGTCCCTGCTGGCGCCGTACGCCGAGCGGCACTGCGTCATGGGCTACGCCTGCTTCATGGGCCACACGCGCTACCACCTGGGCGCGCTGGCGACGACCGCCGGGCGGCACGACGAGGCGGTCCGGCACCTCGAGCTGGCCGTCACCAAGCATGACGAGCTGGGCTCGCCGCCGTTCGTGGCGCTGGCCCAGCGGGCGCTCGCCCGAGCGCTGGCGGCCCGGGCGGAACCGGGCGACGGCGACCAGGCGCGCAGCCTGGTGGCTGCCAGCGAGCCGGTGATCCGCGCCCACGGGCTCGGCGGCCCGTCCTTCGCCGCGCCGTTCGCCTGAACCCGAGGCGGCCGGCCCCGGGGGCCGACCTGCCCGGCCCCGCCGGGGGGAGGCGGGACCGGGGGTCGTCGGCCGGGGGGCGGCCGAGGCCGGTGCGGTCAGGGGTTGAAGCGGTCCAGGTGGGTGCTGACGACGGGGAAGACGTCCTCGGAGGCGTTGCGCCCGATCAGGGCGTCGAGGTGGGCGTAGCCCGGCAGCACGCGGCGGGTGTAGAGCTCGGGGTCGTTGTGGCGGGACAGCCACCGCTGCGTGCGCAGCATGCCCTCGGGCCGGAAGATGCGGTTGCGGGCGCCCGACACCAGCAGGATCGGCAGCCGGAACCGCTCCGGGTTGGCCGTGTACACCTCGTCGCCGTGGACGTCGACGGCCACGCCGCGGCGGGCGATGGCGGAGAGGTGGTTGAGCGAGGCCAGGTTCCCCACCCCGAACATGTCCTCGAGCCGGTCGTGCGTGGCCTCGTCGAGCTGGTCGTGGGCGTGGGTGCAGCCGTAGATGGCGTTGATCCACCGGCACACCGCCTTGCCGCAACGCTCGCCGGTCGAGAGCGGCAGCGCCCGCAAGCCCATGTCGAGCAGCGTGTTGCGGACCGACGTCCCCACGAGGGGGGCCACCTCGCCGAAGCCGAGGGACTTCAGCCGCTCGCCCACGCGGGCCTGGGCCTTGAGCTGGTTGAACGTCGAGACCGCGGGGTGCAGCCCGAACTGCATGAACACCGCCGAGCGGACGCCCGCCAGACCGGCGCCGAGTGCCATCATCCCGCTGACCGAGCCGACGCAATGGCCGACCACCTGGACGCTGCCGGCGCCGGTGACCCGCAGAACCTCGGCCACCGCCGCCGGCCAGTCCTCGCAGGCGATGTCGTCGACCGTGAAGCTGGTGTAGGCGGACGGCAGGTCGATGCTGGCCCGGTAGTCGAACAGCCAGACGTCGTAGCCCTTGCCGGTGAGGTGCTCGACCAGGTTCTGGCGCACGGTGTCGCCCAGGAACGAGGTCGCCGACATGCTGAACCCGCCCGCCAGGAGCACCGGCCCCCGCCGCCCGCCCTCGTAGCGGATCAGGCGCAGCCACGCGTCGGGGCCGATGGCGTTGCCCTCGTGCCAGTGGCCGCGACCGTCGCACCAGCGGGGCTCGGGGCAGGGCACGTCGAGCACCCGGGCGCCCCCGCCGGTGAGCGGCACGGGCTGCGCCGGCTGCTCGGGGAAGCGGCCCACGTCGTCGAGCGATCCGGCGTAGATCCGCCGTAGGCCCCACAGGAACTTGGCGTCGAATCGCGCCGTCCACAGCAGGCGCTCGGACCGGCTGGCCACGCCCGTGACCCGCATGGTCGTCAGCTGGCGGGCGAAGTCGCCCACCCCGAGCCGGAGCACGCCGGCGGCGACGGCCGCCCCGGTGGCGTCGTCGGCGATGGTGACGTGCAGCGTCGTGGTGTCGGACCAGGCGTCGAGCCCGGCCCGGTCGTGCAGGTACTTCACGCCCTCGAAGCGGAACCGCCGGCCGTCGTCGGCCACCAGCAGCATCGAGTAGGTCATCGTCCACGTCTCGACCCGGGTGGCGTCGCTCTCGAGCAGGCGGAACGCGCCGTCGAGCACCCGCAGGCGCCGCGGCGACAGGACCGGGCAGGTCACCGTGCCGGACAGGCGGCCGGCGCGGGCGGTGTCCTGCAGCAGGGCGGGCAGGTCGTCGATGCCGATCGTGACGACCATCTCGAGCGCGGTGCCGTCGGCCCGGCCGCGGTCGGCGCCGGCCTGCGGCTCGGCGTCGGCGGGGTCGACGGCGGCGCCGCCGATGCCCCCCACGGGGCCGGACATGCGCTCGGTGAATCGCAGGCCGGGTACCGCGGTCACCGGGTCGCCCACCGCGAGCCGCGGCGTGGGTTCGGCGGCCGGCCAGCGCGGGTCGGCCGCGAGCAGGGCCGAGGCCCGCTCGGCGAGGGCGGCGATCGTGAGGAGCGGGTTCACCGCCAGGGGCCGCGGGATGATCGACCCGTCGACCACCAGCAGGCCGTCGTGGACCTCGTCGCCGTCGCCGACGAACACCCGCCCGGCGTGGTCGACCACGCCGGTGGACCCGTCGTCGCCCATCGCGCAGCCACCCAGCGGGTGGACGGTGACGAGCGGCTCGCGCAGGATCGGCGTCCACAGCGGGTTGCGCACGTGGACGGCGCCGAGCCCGGCGGTGGCCTGGCGCAGCAGGCCGTCGGCGGCGTCGAACACCGGCAGCTCGCCGGCCCCGGCCCAGTCGACCACGACCGTGTCGCCCTGCGGGCGCAGCGTGCCGTCGCCGGCGTCGTCGCTCATGACCAGGTAGGTCAGCGTGGCGTCGGTGCGGACGTCGCGCCGGCCGGCCGCGGAGGCCGCCAGGGTGCGGGCCGAGCGCCACAGCCGCCGGCCGAAGCCCGCCAACCCCTTCCCTTCCGGGGTGTCGGCGCCGGCGGCCAGGGCGAGCGCGGCCGGCATGATCGAGGCCAGCGGGCCGGGGACGATGCCGTCCTCGATGAGCACGTTGCGCCCGGGGCCGGGCCGCCCCGCCAGGTCGATCATGCCGGTGATCGAGGGGCCGACCGTCGTGTCGACCGTGAGCGGGAGCCGGCCGCGGCCCACGCCGCCCACCGCGTCCTTGGCGCCGTAGGCCCAGGCCAGGGCGTCACCGTTGCCGCTGAACCGCTCGCCGAGCCGCGACGACACGGCCAGCCCGGCCTGGCGGGAGCGGTGGAGGATGCCGGTCGAGCCGAGCGTCCCCGCCGCCAGCACGACCACGTCGGCGTTGACGAACAGGTCGGGCGCCCCGAACCGGTGCCGGCCGTCGGCCTCGGCCGCGAACGTGACCGTCCACCCGCCGCCCTCGGCCGGCACGACCGCCCGCACGTCGGTCTCGACGAACAGCTTCGCCCCGTGGGCGACGGCGTCGGGCAGGTAGTTCTGCAGGACCGTGCTCTTGGCGCCGTGGTTGCACCCCGCCACGCAGTCGCCGCAGAGGTTGCACTTCTCCATCCAGACGCCGGCCTCGTTCTCGTGGGCCTCGAAGGCCACGTTGACGGGGACCGGCTGCACGACCCCGCCGAGCGCCTCGGCGGCCCGCCCGAGCGCCGAGTACTTCCGCAGCACCACCGTCTCAGGGACCGTGGCCGTGCCGAGCATCCGCTCGGCCGCGTCGTAGTACTCGTCGAGGACCTGGCGGCCGTCGGTGCGCAGCTCGGTCGGCCAGCGGTCGTCGTCGAACACCTCGGCCGGCGCCCGCAGGGCGACCCCGGCGTTGATC
>Ga0126307_10002764_pt1 | contig 11904 bp, 11 predicted proteins | sample Plot28_FD_89955 | JGI IMG/M metagenome (GOLD analysis project Ga0126307, IMG submission 89955) | Serpentine soil microbial communities from UC McLaughlin Reserve, CA, USA - Plot28 | ecosystem: Environmental > Terrestrial > Soil > Grasslands | place: USA: UC McLaughlin Reserve, Lake County...
GGATAGCGGGCCGTGTCGACCACCTGGCCGATCAGCTGGGCGTCCGTTGCGGTCAAGGGATACCTCCCGGCGTAGGAGACCCACACGCCAGGCGGTGACCTCCCCCGGCCGGCCCACCGACTCTCGACGTTCCCCGTCCCTTACGTGAGCCCCGACCGGTCTAGCACAGCTTTCCGCGCAACCTCATTTCGCCCATTCACTGTGACATGGGACACCGCTATTGCCCGATGTCGGACCCGCGTCCGAGCGCACGTCCAGTTCGCGCACCGCCTACGCGGGCGTGAGGTGGCGGAGCGCTGCGCCCATGAGGTCGGCGAAGTTGTCGCCGTAGAACCGCGCCCGGGCGTGCGGGTCGATGTCGGAGGCGTCGAGGGAGGCCTCGAACCGTTCGATGGGGCGCCGGCCGCCCTCCACGTGCGGGTAGTCCGACGAGAACAGGCAGACCTCGGGGCCGGACTGGGCGATGATCCAGCCCACGTCCTCGGTGGGGTAGGGCGTGAAACGCACCTGCCGGCGCACGTACTCGCTCGGCCGCAGCGACAGCTCGCGCAGCCGGTCCTCGTGCCGGGCGAAGGCGTCGAACGCCGACTCCATCTGCCGGGTCCACGACGGCACCCACACGGCGCCCTGCTCGATCACGCCGACCCGCAGGTCCGGGAACCGCTCCAGCACGCCGTCGAAGATCATCGTGGCCAGCGTCTGGGCCGGCGGCCCGGGGATGCCCATGTAGTCGACCGAGCGGAAGTTCTCTTCGCCGCCGTGGAAGTCCGGCGGGATCGGCAGCCCGTTCACGAAGTAGTTCTGGTCGATCAGGTCGCCGGTGCCGCCGACGTGGAACACGACCGGCAGCCCCGCCTCCTCGGCCTGGCGCCACACCGGGTCGAGGCGGCGGTGGCTGGGGGAGTGGCCGGGAGGGCACCCGGACGCCACCAGGAGGGCGGCGGCGCCGCCGGCGATGGCCTCGCCGGCCAGCTGCCCGGCCCGGTCGAGGTCGGCCAGCGGGACGTAGCAGGTGGGGAGGAGGCGCGGGTCGACCGAGCAGAACTCGACCAAGCCCCGGTTGTGGGCCCGGGCGGCGCCGATGGCCAGGTCGATGTCGGCGTGCTCCCAGTCGTGGAGCCGCCGGTTGTGGAACGTGTTGAACACCAGCTGGCTGGCGAAGCCGAGCATGTCGAGGGCCCGGGGCCGGTCCTCGGCGACGAAGCTGCCGGTGGCCGCGAAGTTCTTGCGCGCCATGACCTCGTCGTCCTCGGCCGCCCGGTACTCGTTGCTGGCGTGCTTGGCGGCGAGGCGGGCGAAGGCGGCCTCGAGGTCGCGTAGCTGCTCGTTCGGGTCGCCGGTCTGGCGCAGCTCGTTGCCGGAGGAGTAGCGCAGCGGCTCGATGCGGTCGCGCACGTCGGGGTCGGCGTACTGCCGCAACCACCCCGGCGTCTCCATGATGTGGGCGTCGGCGTCGTGCACCACGAGCCCGGTCTGGTTGTACGGCACGGCGCATCCCCCTCGTGCGAGCCCGGCTGGGGGCCGTTGTACCACCGTCTCGTGCCGGAGACCCGGGCGGCGGGCCGGGTGGCGGCTGCCGAGCGGAGCGCGTCCCCGACCAGGGGTGGGTGCTTCCCGGCCCGCCTCGTCGACCCGGGTTGAGCGTCCAAGACGTGGCGGCCGGTCGCCCCGACGAGGTGTCATGAGGGGATGAGCCTCGTCGTCGTCCATTCCGGGGAGTCCGCCACGTCGCGCACGCGAGCGCTGGCCGTGGCCGCGCTCGAGGCCGGGGGCGGAGGCCAGCTGATCGAGCTGTCGGCGCTGTCCGCCGACGGCCTGCTCGGCCGGCATCCGGACTCGGCCGTGGACGCCGCCGTGGCGGCCGCGTCGGGCGCCACCCGGCTCGTACTGGCCAGCCCGATCTACCGGGCGACGGTGAGCGGGCCGATGAAGGCGTTCCTCGACCGGTTCCCCAGCGGGGCGTTGGCGGGCACGGCGGTGGTCCTGGCCGCCACGGCCGCCGCCCCGCAGCACTACCTGGCGCTCGACACCAGCGGGCGGGCGCTCGTCGCCAGCCTCGAGGGGTGGACCATGCCCACCGTCGTCTACGCCCTGTCGGCCGACATCGTCGACGGCACCGTCTCCGACGACGTACGGGACCGCCTGGGCCGGGCGCTCGACGAGGCGGCCCGCGTCGCCGGCCCGTAGTGGGCCGACGGGCCTCGCCGCGATGAGGTCCCGCGGTGGCGGCGACGACGCCCACCGGGGGACGGAGGCGGAGGCAACGCGGAGCCGCACGCCGCCGTACTCTGGTACCGCGTGATGCGGTGATCCTGGCACGAGGGGTGTCGCCGGGCGTCACCCTGTGGCGAAGGCCGGCGATGACGTACCCGTGATCCTGAGGGGCGGGCAGGGAGAGCGCGATGGGGGTGGGTCCGATCGTCGACGTGCGCGTCGTCGAGGAGGGCGAGGGCTACGTCGTCGAGGCGAGCGGTGAGCTCGACCTCGGCGCCGTCGAGGCCATGACCCGGGCGGTGATGGCCGTGCGGGCGGCCCGGCTGTGGGCGGACCAGCCCCTCGTGATCGACCTGGCCGATGTCGGCTTCATGGACTCGGAGGGGCTCCGGGCGCTGCTGGTGGCCCGGCAGCTGGGGGGCGGGTCGCCGCGATCCGTGGTGCTCCGAGACCCGAGCGAGCGGGTGCTCGCCACCCTGGCGCTCGCCGGGCTCGGCGACGCCTTCGCCCTCGACCTGCCCGGACGAGCACCGGCGTCGTAGCGGCATGCAGGGACACCTGACGGCGACTCCGGGAGGGCGGATGAGCGACCGACACGTGTGGGGGATGATCGACGCGCAGCCGATCGTCTTCCCGGCCCGGGTGCACGAGTCCAGCGTGGCGATGCTGCGCTACCGGGTCCCGGGCGAGGCGCTGCGGGCCGTCGTCCCGGAGGAGGTCTTCCCGTTCGCCGCCGACGACGACGGGCTCGTCCGGGTGACGCTGCTGCTCGCCGACTACCGGAGCGGCGACTGGGGCCCGAGCGCCTACGCCGGCCTCACCGTCCCGGTCGTCCCGGGCATCGCGGGCGTCCCGCGTGTCCCGGGGGGTGACGTGCCGTCCGCCGCGGCCATCCAGCTGTGCCGGGGCGTGACCAACGCCGCCTTCACCGACGAGGTCATGTACTGGGCGCTCGGGCTCTCGGGCGCCCTCGGCGAGCTGGATGTGACCTACCGGCCGGACCACGTGGCCGTGCGGGTGGGGTCGGGCGGTGACGACGAGCTCTTCGTCCGCCTGCCGCGCCCGCCCGCCGCCGACGCCGGGCCGGTCATCCAGGCCGACGTCTACACCTCTGCCGGGAAGGCGCCCCGCCGGGTCCGCTACGAGCTGGAGGCGCCGGTCGTGCCGCTCGCTCCGGAGTCGATCGTCATCGAAACCGGGACGGGGCCGCTGGCCGATACCGTCCGAGCGCTCGGGCTCACGCGTTCGCCCGACACCTGCAACTGGGGCGAGCGCCTCGGCATGTCGATCCACCGCCCCCACCAACTCGACCTGTCCCCACCCGGCGCCGCCGCTCCCGCCGACGCCCGGCGGACCATGCCCCTCCCGGCGCGACAAGACCAACGAGCGACGAGCTACGGTCCGTGGCCTTGACGTGGCTGGGACGCGCGTCGGCCGGCTGGGTGCCCGTGACGGTGACCGCCGTGGCCTCCGCCCTACCAGCGATGACGGCGGGCAGCGACGCCGTCACGGCGGACGAACCCCGGTGGATGACGCGGTCGGAGGAGTTCCGGGGGCGGTGGTGACCGGCGACTTCGCCAGAGCGACGGCGGCGTCCGACGACGTCACGCGCCTGGGCCCGGGCTGACGCCGGCGGCCCGCCCGGGGTGGTTCAGCGGGGAATCAGTGGCGTGTCAGGGGGCTGGCCGACGGTGCGGTGGCGGCGGGGAGGTGCCCCGACCCGCATCCGAGTGGCCAGGAGGCCGTCGTGTCCGTCACCCATCAGCCGTCCCTCGTCCGCACCGTCGCCGGGACCGAGGTCCCCCTGGCCGGGGACTGGGAGGTCGACCCCGGCCACGCGGAGGTCGCGTTCGTCGGGCGCCACTTCATGATGACGAAGGTCCGGGGCCGCTTCACGGACGTCGCCGGCGTCGTCCGCATCGCCGACGACCCCGCCGACTCGGCGGTCGAGGTCACGATCGGCATGGCCAGCGTCAGCTCCGGCTCCGCCGACCGGGACGACCACCTGCGCTCGCCCGACTTCTTCGACGTGGACCGGCACCCGACGGCCACGTTCCGGTCCACGCGGGTGGCGTGGGCGGGGACGCGGGCCACGGTGGACGGCGACCTCACGATCGTGGGCGTCACCCGGCCGGTCGTCCTGGAGGTCGAGTACCTCGGCGCCGTCGGCGACCCGTGGGGTGGCCGCCGGGCCGTGTTCTCCGCATGGACCGAGGTGAACCGCGAGGACTGGGGCCTGACCTGGAACATGGCCCTCGAGGCGGGCGGCGTGATGGTGAGCAAGAAGATCCGGATCGAGATCGAGGTCGAGACCGTCCTCGCCGCCGACGGCGGCACCCCCGTCCCGGAGGCCTAGGCCCCGGACGGCGCCGGCGCCTAGGCCGGGTCGGCGAGGGCCTCGAGCGCCCAGGCGGGCGGCCGGGCGCGGCCGGACCGCTCGCAGGCGGCGATGCGGCCCGGGCCGAGGCGGGCGCGGGAGCGGGCGACCGCCACCTCCCGCCGGCGCGCCGTCCCCGGGGCGAGCGTCACGCGGTGCTCGTCCCGGACGGCGGCGGCGCAGCCCCGGAGCTCGGCGGCCAGCTCGGGGCGGTCGCCGTCGCAGTCATCCGCCAGGGCGTCGAGGGCCTCGGCGGTACCGCCGGGGTTGGTCATGCCGATCGCCTGGGCGAGGGCCGACCGGTGGGCCCGGGCGGCGCCCACCGGGTCGCCGGCGGCCCGCCGGGCCCGGCCCAGCGTGAGAACGGCGGCCAGCTCGCCGACGTGGGAGCCGACCGTCCGGGCGAGCGCGACCGCCCCGCCTGCCCGCTCAACGGCCTCGTCGGCCCGGCGCGCCATCAGCAGGCCGCCGGCCAGGTGCTCGAGAGCCGCGGCGTGCATCCACTCGCCCTCGACCGCCGCCAGCAGGCGCTCGCCCGCCTCCAGCGTGGCGAGGGCGGTCTGCTCGCCGACGGTCGCCAGCGTCCGTCCCAGGCGCGAGAGGGCGAACCCCCGCCCCCTGTCGTCGCCAACCCTCGCGAACAGGTCGGCCGCCTCGGTGAGGTGGAGCCGGGCGCGGTCGTACTCGCCGAGCCCCCACTCCGCCGTGCCGAGGGCCAGCAACGTCGAGCCGACCAGCCGGTCGTCGCCGGTGCGGCGGGCGGCCCCGACGGCGTGGTCGCACGCCACCCTCGCCTCCGGGTAGCGACTGCGGTAGAGGTCGAGCATGCCGACGCCCCGGTACACGGAGGCGGTCGTGGCGTCGTCGGCGTCCACGGCGCGGGCCCGCGTGAGCCAGTGGTCCGCCTGCACCAGGCGGCCCTCCAGGACGAGGAACCCGGCGACCGCGCCGGCCAGGCGCGCCCCGTCGGCGGGCCGCCCGACGGCGAAGGACCACTCCAGGGCGGCGAGGACGTTCACCCACTCCTGCCGCAGCACCGTCGACCGCCCCGGGAGCGGCCCGTGCGAGACGGGGTCGGCAGCCAGGGCGATCGCGGCGTACCACGCGGCGTGCCGACCCCGGACGGCCGCCGCCTCACCCGGCTCACCGGCGAGCAGGTCGGCGGCGAAGGCCCGGAGCGTGTCGAGGAGGACGAAGCGGTCGTCCCGGGCCACGACCAGCGACCGGTCCACCAGGTCGCCCAGCCCCTCGAAGACGTCGTCGCCCGCGTCACCCGCCACGGCGGCGGCCGCGGCGAGGTCGAAGGAGGCGGGGAAGGCGCCGAGGCGGCGGAACAGGCGCCGCTCGTCCTGCCCGAGCAGGTCGTAGCTCCACTCGACCGCGGCCCGCAGCGACCGCTGGCGCCGCTCGGCGTCCCGCCCGCCGCGGGACAGCAGGGCGAACCGGTCGTCCAGCCGGGCCAGGATGCCGGCGGGGGAGAGGAGGTTCGTCCGGGAAGCCGCCAGCGAGATGGCGAGCGGGAGCCCGTCGAGCGTCCGGCAGATGGCGGCGACGTCGGCGGCGTTGTCGTCCGTCAGGGCGAAGTCGGACCGGACGGCCCGCGCCCGGTCCACGAACAGCCGCACCGCCCCGGACGGCTCGACGTCGACCAGCGTGACGGCGCCCTCGTCGGCCAGCTCCAGCGGCGGGACGCGCCACGCCACCTCGCCCTCGATGTCGAGCGGCTGCCGGCTCGTGGCGAGGACCCGCAGGCCGGGTGCCCGGCGCAACAGGAACGACGCCGCCCGGGCCACGGCGTCCACCACGTGCTCGCATGTGTCGAGGACCAGCAGGGCAGGCTGGGCGGCGAGGCGGGCGGCGACCGCCTCCAGCGGGTCCCGCCCGGGGACGGCGGGCACGCCCACCTCGGCGGCCAGCAGGGCGGGCAGGGCGCCGGCGTCCTCCAGCGCGCTGAGTTCGACGACGAGGACGCTGTGGTCGCGGCCGGCGGCCCGGGCGGCCTCGACGGCCAGGCGGGTCTTGCCCACGCCCGCCGGCCCGACCAGCGTCACGAGTCGCCGCTCGGCCAGCGCGGCCCGGACCTCCCCGACCTCGAACGCCCGCCCCACCAGCGGCGCCACGGGCTCCGGTACCCGGGACGGCAGGGGCCCGAGCCCGCCGTCGTCGCCGACCGCCGCGGTGGCCGCGTCGCCGTGACCGGGCCCGGCGGGTGCCGGGCCCGGTGGGGACCAGTCGAGCGCCGGATCGTGGTCCAGGACCCGCTTCTCGAGGGACTGCAGTTCGGCACCCGGCTCGATCCCGAGCTCCTCGACGAGGTGCTCCCGGACGGTCCCGTAGGCGCGCAGGGCGTCGCCCTGGCGGCCCGAGCGGTACAGCGCCACCATCAACAGCGCCCACGCCCCCTCCCGCAGCGGGTTCTCGCCGACGTGCTGCCGGAGGACGATGGCGGCGGCGTCCGCCCGGCCCAGCGCCAGCAGCAGGGCGGCCCGCCGCTCCTCGGCCTGCGCCCGCAGTTCGTCCAGGCGCACCACCTCGCCCCGGGCGAAGCCGGTGTCGGCGATGTCGGCGTACGGCGTCCCGCGCCAGAGGGCCAGCGCCCGCTCCACCTCGGCCCAGGCGGCGGTGAGGTCGGCCGCCGAGGCCCCGGCCGGTCCCGTCCCGGCGGGCCCGTCGCGGCCCTGGCCGGGGAGGGATGCGGCCCGCACACCGGCCTCGAACCGCACGGCGTCGACGACCGACGGGTCGGACGCCACGAGGCGGTACCCGCCGGCGCCCCAGTCGACGGCGAGCCGCCCGGCGAGCGGGTCGAGCTGCTTGCGCAAGCTGGACACGAGAACCTGCAGCGCGTTGCGGGCGTCCTTCGGCGGCCGCTCGGGCCACAGCAGCTCGACGAGGGCGTCCGCCTCAACGGGGCTGCCCAGGCGGATGGCCAGCGCCGCCAGCAGCCGGGTCGGTCGGCCGGGCCGCACGGGCACCGGCCCCTCCGCCCCGCCCACCTCCAGCGGGCCGAGCACGCGGAGCAGCGGCGGTGCGTCCTCCGACGACCCCTGCGCCGACACGGCGGCATCGTACCGACGCCTCCCGCAACCGGGCCGGGCGCCGGCGGGGTGGCCGGTACGGTGACGCGGGTGGCGAAGGCTCCGGCGACCGAGGTGGAGGTGGGCGGGCGCACGGTGCGGGTGTCCAACCCCGACCGCGTGTACTTCCCGGCCACGGGGGCGACGAAGCTCGACCTGGTCGAGTACTACATCGCCGTCGGGCCCGGCATCGTGAACGCCCTCCGGGAGCGGCCGTGCATGATGCACCGCTTCCCCAAGGGCGTCGCCGAGGAGAAGGTGCACCAGAAGCGGGTGCCCGGCGGGGCGCCGCCGTGGCTGGAGACCGTGCGCGTCCACTTCCCCCGCTACGGGCTGCACGCCGACGAGCTGTGCGTGACCGAGCTGGCGCAGGTAATCTGGGCGGTGCAGATGTCCACGGTCGAGTTCCACCCGTGGAACTCCCGGCGAGCCGACGTCGAGGCGCCCGACGAGTGGCGCATCGACCTCGACCCCATGCCGGAGTGCCCGCCGGAACGCGTCCGCCGGGTCGCGCACGTGGTGCACGAGGTGCTGGACGAGCTGGGCGCGGTGGGCTGGCCGAAGACCTCGGGCGGGAAGGGCATGCACGTCTATGTGCGCATCGCTCCGGACCACGGCTTCACGGACCTCCGCCGGGCCGCCCTGGCCTTCGCCCGGGAGGTCGAGCGGCGGGCGCCGGACGACGTCACGACCACGTGGTGGCGCAAGGACCGGGACCCGAAGGCCCTGTTCGTGGACTACAACCAGAACGCCCGGGACCACACGATGGCGGCGGCGTACTCGGTGCGGGGCGTGCCCCAGGCCACGGTCTCGACGCCCATCACGTGGGACGAGGTCGACGACGTCGAGGCGAACGACTGCACGATCGCCACGGTCCCCTCCCGCGTCGCCGAGCGGGGCGACCTCCACGCCGGCATCGACGAGTCCGTCTTCGCCATCGACGAGCTCCTGGCGTGGGCCGAGCGCGACGAGCGGGCCGGCGCCGTGGACGCCGGCCTCCCCGACGACGAGGACGCCCCCGGGTCCCCGTGAGGTCAGAAGCGCCAGCGGCCCGTCCGGCTGAAGCCGTCGCGGCCGGCCCAGCCGGCGGAGCGCCAGGCGAGCGCCCGGGCGGCGCGGATCGTCGTGAACGGGCCGTACTCGTCGACGTCGTAGGCGTAGTCGTATTTCGCGTCGTACGCCGCGACCAGGTCGGGCGCCGTCGTGCGGTCGGTGACCGCGCCCTCGACCAGAACGACGTCCGTCCCGCTGTCGAGGTGGACGGTGACGGGGGCGCCCGTCACGAGGGCGCGGGCCAGCACCGGGCTCCCCACGCTGAGGTGCAGGTCCGGCGCGGCCCACACGCCCCAGACCGGCCGGGGGTGCGGGCGGCTGGTGGGCGTGGCCGTCGCGGGGACCACCCAGTAGGTGCCGGCCGCCGTCAGCTGGTCACCGACCCACGACCACTCCAGCGACTCGGCGGTGCTGGCGGCGCCGTACATGACCAAGGTCTCCGGGATCGGCTCCATCACCCCATCGTGCCGCGCCGGCCGCCCCCGCGACCGGGGGACGCCGTAGCGGCGATCGCACGCGCCGTCCCATTGTTCGTGACCCGGGGCGTTCCGTGGGGTTGACTGGGGGCGGGCGGCCGGACAGGCGGAGGGGGAGGGTGGAACGGACGACGACCTGGGGGATGATCGACGGGCGGTCGGTCGTCTTCCCGGCCCACACCAGCGAGCTCAACGTGCTCATGCTCGTCTTCGTGACGCCCGCCGAGGTGGTCCGCTCGTGGCTGCCCGGCGACGACTTCCAGCTCGCCGTGGCCCCCGACGGGACGGTCCACGTCGTGCTGGCCGTCCACGAGTGCCTCGGCGGGGACTGGGGCGCCTGCAACACGTGCGACCTCTCCGTGCCGGCGCGTCCCGTCGGGGCGTCGGCGTCCGACGAACGGGACGGCGTCTACCTGCGCGACCCGCTGGTGAACCGGCGGTTCCACGGCGAGATCGCCTACTGGTGCATGGGCATCCCGCGTCGCGTCGCGGCCGTCGACGTGGCCCACCGGCGCGACAGCGTGTCGTTCCTCGTGGCCGAGGGCGACGAGCCGGCCCTCGACGTGCGCGTCGCCGGGGCGACCCCGGCGGCCCGCTCCCGGCTGGTCCGCAACCGCTGCTACGCCTACTTGGACGGCGAGCCCGTCGTGGTGCCGTTCGACCTGGAGTTCCCGGAGCGGTTCCTCGACCGCGACAGCGTGACGATCGTCCTGGGGACCGGTCCGCTGGCGGACGACCTGGCAACCATCGGGCTCCCGCGGCGGCCCGACGCCGTGGCCTGGGGCACCGGGCTCGACTGCACATTCCACGCCCCGTACCCGTACACGCCCTGACCCCGACGAGCCCCGGGCGGAGCGGGGCCGGCCGGGCCGGCTCAGCGCTGCCAGACGCGGACCCAGTCCACCTGCATCTCCAGCGACTCGGGCCGGGGACCGCACCCGTCGCAGCGGCTCAGGTACTGCATGGTGAAGATCAGCTGCATGGGCTGGGCCGTGGAGTCGTAGGGCTCCATGCACTGGATCTGGACGCCGTCGAGGTACGTGCACATCTGGTCGGCGGTCCACGAGCCGGCCCACGTGTGCCAGTCGGCCAGGTTGGTGTCGGGGAACTCGACCGAGGCAATGCGCTGCTCGTCCGGCGTGTCGCAGTAGCCGCCGTCGCTGTTGTCGGTCGTGTTCCGGTGCAGCGCCGTGAAGTACCAGCGGTTGGCGGGCCGGCCCCCGGTGCCGTTCTCGACGCCATTCTCCATCATGTCCCACTCGGCGTTGAGCCTCGAGCAGTCCTCCCACGGCCAGGCCTCGGTCTTCGTCTGACTGAACAGCCAGAACGCCGGCCATGACCAGGAGTTGTCGCTGTAGCGGAGGCGGGCTTCGAAGTAGCCCTCCTGCCACGCCCGCGGGTTGCGGTAGCTCGGCTCGGCCTCGGTCCGCGGGCCGGTGGAGGCCACGTGGCCCCACATGTAGTCGTTGGCCGCGGTGCTGGTGATGGTCAGGTACCCGTCGCGGATCGTGGGCGGGAGCGCCCCGCCGAAAGGCGCCGTATGCCACACCGCCGGGTCCGGGGCGGCGCCCGCGAACTCGTCGTGGTAGGCGAGCGCGTAGCCGGCCCCCTCGATCGGCCCGGGCGTGGGGACCGTCGGCGGGGCGGGGGCGCCCGGGGTCGCCGGGTCGCCCGGCGCGGGGGCCGGCGCCGCGCCGGGATCGGGCGGGAGGGTGGTCAGCGGGGTCGGCGGGGCCGGCTCGGCCTCCGGCAGCTTCGGCCCGGTGACCGACGGCGTCGTGGTGGTCGTCACCCGGACGGACCGGTCGGGGAGGGGGACCCGCGCGTGCTCGTCGCCCTCACCGCCGAAAGGGGGACACGGGCGAGAGCGGGGAGACCGCCAGTGCGGCCAGGATCAGCACCAGCGCGACGACCAGCACCCGCCGCCGGCGCCGGCCCGGGACGGCCGGGGTGGTGCCGTCGCCGGGGGCCCCGCCGTCGCCGTCCGCGGCCGGGACCGGCCTGGGCGGGACCGCGACGGCCGGCCGCTCGGCCGTGTCGACGTCGGTGCCGGTGTCGGTGTCGGACGTGCCGGGGAGGGGCGCGCCCCCGGTGTCCTCCGGCGCAGGGTCGACGGCCGGCGTCGTGTCGTCGGCCGGCATCGGACCGGGGGCGCGCCGGGGCGCGGGCAGCGCATGGTGCCGTTCCCCGGTCGTCGATCGCACGGACTCCCAGCCTCCGCCGTCCTGCCGACCCGCCGGCGGACACGCTAGAGGCTCCGCGCCGCACTCGCACCGCCTCACGTCTGCCGGTCGCACCCCCGGGGCAGCATGGGGGCGATGGCGACCGTGCGCGACCCGAGCCTCCCGAGCCCGACCGACGCCCTGGCGGTGGTGGCGGAGGCCACCGGCGCCGAGCCCGCCGACCTGGCCGCCCTCACCGCGGAGGGCGCCGAGCAGGTCTTCCCGCCCGGCGCCTGGCTGTTCCACGAGTCCACGCCGCGCCGGTGGCTGGGGTTCGTCACGGCCGGCACGGTCGAGCTGGTGCGGGGGCTGCACGGCGAGGAACGGGTGATGGCCGCCGTCGGTCCCGGCGAGGTGGTGGGCGCCGGGCTGCTTTTCGACGACGGCGCCCACCTCGACAGCGCCCGCACCCGGACCGGGGCCACGGTCCTGGCCGTGCCGCGGTCGGCCGTCGAGGCGCTGCGCGACGAGCGGCCCGACGCCTA
>Ga0126307_10002765_pt1 | contig 11903 bp, 16 predicted proteins | sample Plot28_FD_89955 | JGI IMG/M metagenome (GOLD analysis project Ga0126307, IMG submission 89955) | Serpentine soil microbial communities from UC McLaughlin Reserve, CA, USA - Plot28 | ecosystem: Environmental > Terrestrial > Soil > Grasslands | place: USA: UC McLaughlin Reserve, Lake County...
AGCTACGCCTTCCTTGACCGGGTTCGGCGCGCCGTCGACGAGGTCCTTGGCCTCCTTCAGGCCCAGGCCCGTGATCGCGCGAACGACCTTGATCGCCTGGATCTTCTTGTCGCCGGCGTTCGTGAGCACGACGTCGAAGGAGCTCTTCTCCTCCACCGCGGCACCGTCGCCGGCCGGAGCGCCGCCCGCCGCCGCCACCGCGACCGGTGCGGCTGCGCTGACGCCCCACTCCTCCTCCAGCTTGTTCTTGAGCTCGACCAGGTCGAGGACGGTCATCGTCCCCAGCTGCTCAACGAGCTTCTCGGTATCGGTCTTAGCCACTCTGCTCCTCCTCTTGGTCCGCTTCTGACTCCGGCACGGTTTCGTCGGCCTCGGTGGGCGGCTCTTCGGTCTTCTCTGGTGATGTTTCCTCCGCCTCCGGCCCGGCTTCCTCCGGTGTGGCTTCCTCCGGTGTGGCTTCCGCTTCGGGCTCTGCCTTCGGCTCGCCTTCGCCCTGCTCCTCGAGCTGGCGGATGCGGGCGTCGATCACGCCCACGAGGTCGCGCAGCGGCGCCGCGAAGAGCCCGACCACGGTGGTCAGCGGCGCGGCGACCGCGCCCACGAGCTGGGCGCGCAGCACGTCGGCGGCCGGGAGCGTGGCGAGCCGCTTGATCTCGACGTCGCCGACCACGCTGCCCTCGAGGAGCCCGCCGCGGATCACGAGTACGTCGTTGGCCCTGGCGGTGTCGTTCAGCACCTTGGCCACCGCCGCCGGATCACCCTCCTCGTTCAGGAAGGCAATCGCCGTCGGCCCGTCGATCAGCTCCAGCACCTCAGGCTTGCCCGCGGCCTCCGCCGCGAGACGCGTGAGCGTGTTCTTGACCACGGTGAAGCGCGCCCCGGCCTCGAGCAGGCGGGTGCGCAGCTCGTCGATCTCCGGCATCGTCAGCCCGCGATAGTCGGCGACCATCAGGGTCTCCGACTCGCGCAGGCGCTGGGCCAGCTGCTCGACTACTCGCTCTTTTTGCTCTTTCAGCATCGATTCACCTCTTCACGAAACGAGCCCGCGCTCAGGCGGGCTCGGAGAGGCTCGCTGCCTTTCCTGGTCCGCCTGCGTTGGACTTCCGCCTTGCGGCTGCCAACGGTCTTCGGCTTGGGCTCTTACGCTGGGACTACGTCTTCTTCTGCCGGTGTTCCTTCGAGCTCTTCCACGATGCCCTTCGTCCTCGCCGGATCGACGTGGATGCCTGGGCCCATCGTGCTCGTCAGTGTAACGGTCTTGAGGTAGCGGCCCTTTGCGGCCGACGGCTTCGCGCGCATGATCTCGTCGATCAGCGCCGCGTAGTTCTCGAGCAGCTGGCGCTCGTCGAAGCTCTTCTTGCCGATGGTGACGTGGACGTTCGCGCCGCGGTCGGTGCGGTACTCGAGCTTGCCGGCCTTCGCGTCGCGGACGGCTTTGCCCAGATCCATCGTGACCGTGCCGGTCTTCGGGTTCGGCATCTTGCCGCGCGGCCCGAGGATCCGGCCGAGCTTGCCCACGACACCCATCTGATCGGGAGTGGCGATCGCTACATCGAAGTCGTCGAAGCCCTCCTCGATCTTCGCGGCCAAATCGTTCGTGCCCACGAGGTCTGCCCCGGCCTCCTCGGCCTCGCGGGCCTTGTCGCCCTCGGCGAAGACAGCGACTTTGGTCTCGCGGCCAGTGCCGTGAGGGAGCATCAGCGTCCCACGCAGCTGCTGCTCGGCGTGGCGCACGTTGAGGCCGAGGTTGAAATGCGCCTCGACGCTCTCGTCGAACTTCGCGGTCTCCGAGCCCTTGAGCAGCTTGACCGCCTCGACGGGTGAGTAGAGCTGCTCGCGATCGATCGACGCGCGCGCGTTGCGGTAGGCCTTGCCGTGCTTCACTTTTCGGTCTCCACGCCCATCGAGCGAGCGGTGCCGGCGACGATCAACATCGCATGCTCGACGTCGCGGGCGTTCAGGTCGGGCATTTTTGTCTCGGCGATCGAGCGGAGCTGATCACGCCTCAGGCGCCCGACCTTGTCGCGGTTGGGCTCGCCAGAGCCCTTCTCGAGCCGCAGCGCCTCCTTGATCAGGACGGCTGCCGGCGGCGTCTTCGTGATGAAGTCGAAGGAACGATCCTCGTAGACCGTGATCTCGACGGGGGTGATGCGACCGTTCTCCTGCGCGGTCTGCGCATTGAAGGCCTTGCAGAACTCCATGATGTTGACCCCGTGCTGGCCGAGGGCAGGCCCGACAGGCGGTGCAGGGTTGGCCTGCCCGCCAGGGATCTGCAGTTTGATGAGGGTGAGAACCTTCTTGGCCATCAGTCGATCTTCTTCACCTGGTCGAAGCCGAGCTCGACGGGAACCTGGCGCTCGAAGATGTCCACGAGCACCTTCAGCTTCTGCTGGTCGGGGTTGACGTCCACGATCTCGCCGTCGAAGTCCGAAAGCGGGCCGGACGTTACCTTCACCGACTCGCCCAGCGAGAATTCGACCTGGGCGCGCGGGCGCTCGCCGGTCGCTGCGCCTGTGCGCAAGATCCGGTCGACCTCGCCCTGAGACAGCGGAACGGGCTTCGAGCCGGCCCCGACGAAGCCGGTCACCCCGGGCGTGTTCTTGACGACCGTCCAGGACTCGTCGCTCAGATCCATGTTCACGAGCACGTAGCCCGGCAGGATCCGCTTCTCGGTCTGCACCTTCTGGCCGTCCTTGGTCTCGACGACCTGCTCGGTCGGGACGACGACGCGGCGGAAGCGCTGCTGCTGCGCCATCGAGTCGATGCGGTGCTCGAGGTTGGTCTTGACTTTGTTCTCGTGTCCGGAGTAGGTGTTGATCGCATACCAGCGGAACATGGCTACTCCTACCCGCCCAACAACACGTGCTGGACGAAGCGACGGAAGATCTCGTCGGCCAGGAACAGGTACACGCCCACGATCACGCAGGCGATCAGGACGACGGCGGTCCCCTGGATCAACTGCGGCTGACCGGGCCAGTCAACCTTCTTCAGCTCACCCCAGGACTCTGCCACGAAGTTGCGGAAGCCGCTGCCGGGCACGTGGCGGCCGCCGTCCGCCGGCGCGGGCTCTGCGGTCGGGCGCAACTGCTGACGCGGCGGGCGCGAGCGCTGAGCGACGGCCTGGCTGTCTTGCTGTGCGGCGCGGCGGGCGCGGCGTTCGGAGCGGGTCTGGCGGGCCACTAGCGAGTCTCCCGGTGGGGCGTATGCCTGCCGCACCAGCGGCAGTACTTCTTGAACTCGACGCGGTCGGGCGTGTTCCGCTTCGATTTCTCGGTCTGGTAGTTGCGCCGCTTGCACTCGGTGCAGGCGAGCGTGATTCCAACTCTGACTCCGGTTGCCATGTTCTTCTCTGCGTCTCCGAGTATTCGAGGAGGTAGCGGCGGGAGGACTCGAACCTCCGACACGCGGATTATGATTCCGCTGCTCTAACCAACTGAGCTACGCCGCCGCGCGCGGGTGAGTGTAGCAGTCGTCCTTTCGATTCTTAGGCGGTCGCCGTGCACGTCCACGAGCTCAACTGGATGCAGCTGGAGGAGTATCTCGCGCGAGACGATCGGATCATCCTCCCGCTCGGCTCGACCGAGCAGCACGGCTACCTCTCGCTCGGGACCGACAACATCCTCGCCGAGCGCGTCTCGGTGGAGGCTGCCGAGCCGTTGAATGTGCCGGTGTTGCCGGTGCTGCCCTACGGGCTCACCCCGGCCTTCGCCGCGTTTCCCGGGAGCCCTTCGCTTCGCCTCGAGACCTTCGCCGCGCTTCTGCGCGACCTGCTCGACTCGCTCTGCGACCAGGGTTTTCGCCGCTTCCTGCTCGTCAACGGTCATGGTGGCAACACGCCCGCCGGCTCCCTGGCACGTGAGTGGATGGCGAGTCGCCACGACGCACAAGTGATCTTCCACAGCTGGTGGGCGAGCGAGCGGGTTCTCGCGCGCGCGCGCGAGATCGATCCCTCGCCGAGCCATGCGAACTGGTTCGAGAACTTTCTCTGGACACGGCTGGCGGGCGTCGAGCTGCCCTCGGAGCCGAAGGCGCCACTCGACGAGGCTGCCTATCGCGTCGCCGGCCCGGCGGGAATCAGGGAGCTGCTGGGAGACGGCGTCTTCGAGGGTGCCTACGAGCTTCCGGATGCGCAGACCGACGAGGTCTGGCGTACGGGAGTGGAAGAGGTGCGGGAGTTGCTCGAGAGCGGCTGGCGATGAGCACGCACGACGATCCGATCGCCGAGTTCAATGCCTGGCTCGAGAAGGCCCGCCGGGCGGATGTGGCCGTCCCGGAGGCGATCACGCTCGCCACGGCGGACACGTCCGGCCGGCCGTCGGCGCGGATGCTCCTGCTGAAGGGCGCAGACGAGCGCGGCTTCACGTTCTTCACGAGCTACGAGAGCCGCAAGGGACGCGAGCTGGAGGCGAATCCTCGAGCCGCCCTCGTCGTCTACTGGCAGCCGCTCGGGCGCCAGGTCCGAGTCGAGGGAACCGTACGCAAGCTCTCGGCGGAGGAATCGGACGCGTACTTCGCTACGCGACCGCATCGCAGCCGGGCTGCGGCCGCCGCGTCACGCCAAAGCGAGGTCATCGAGGGCCGCGAGGAGCTCGAAGCCGAGATCGAGCGCTTGCTCGCCGAGCACGGCGACGAGGTGCCGCGGCCCGAGCGCTGGGGAGGCTACGTGCTGGAGCCGGAGACGATCGAGCTCTGGCAACACGGAGACGACCGGGTGCACGATCGTCTCAGGTTCACGCGCGAGGACGGCGGCTGGCGCCTCGAGCGACTCGCGCCGTAGCACGATTCGGTTCAGGTTGTCCGCGCAGACGCGGGTAGCGACGTTCGCGCGTCGTGCTCGTCCTGCTCTACTTGATGAGGGTGAGCATCTTGAACATCGGCAGGTACATCGAAATGATGATGATGCCAACCATCCCGCCGACGCCGATCATCATCAACGGCTCGATGATCGACGTGATCGACTGGATCGCACTATCGACCTCGTCTTCGTAGAAGTCAGCGATCTTCTCGAACATCTTCTCCAGCTCGCCCGTCTCCTCGCCGATCTTCACCATCTGGGCCACCATCGGCGGGAAGACCGGATGTTCGATCATCGGCTCGGCGATCGGAACACCTTCGTGAACCCGCGTTCGTACGTCTGCGAGCGCTCCCTCCACCACCCAGTTTCCGGCGGTCGCTCCAGCGATCTCCAATGCCTTGATGATGTCGACGCCAGCCGCGACAAGTGTCGCGAGCGTCCGCGAGAGACGGGCCATCGTCACCTTCAGCACGACGTCGCCGATCTTCATCGGTATACGCAGCTTGAGCCGGTCCCAGGCCTGACGCCCGGACTCGGTTCGCTTGTACCGCCGGATGGCCAGAATCGCGCCGATCAGCAGCGGGAAGATGATGAACCACCTTCCTCGAAGCAGGTCGGAGGCGTTGACCACCCACTGAGTCAGCGTCGGGAGGTTCCCGCCCAGATCCTTGAAGATCTTGCTGAAGATCGGAACGATGAACATCAACATCGCCGTCAGGACGAGCGTCGCGAAGGCGAAGACGACCGTCGGGTAGACCATCGCGCCCTTGACGCGTCTCCGGATCTTCGCCTCCTTCTCGATCTGGAAGGCGACCCGGTCGAGGACCTCTCCGAGCATTCCCGACGCCTCGCCGGCCTCGACCATCGCCACGTAGAGCGTGCTGAAGATCTTCGGGTGGCGCGCCATCGCCTGAGAGAGCAGAAGCCCACCCTCGACGTCCGCGCGCAGCTCGCTGATCACGGCCGCGAGATAGAGATCATCCGTCTGCTCTTCGAGGATCACGAGCGCGGCGACGATGTTCAGGCCGGCCTCGATCATCGTGGCGAACTGCCGCGAGAACACCTGCATCGAACGCGGCTTGACCTTCTTGAAGACGGTCCTGAGGCTGTCGTCCCCGCTCGCGGGCAGCTCACGCAGGCGCTGCGCCAGCAGTCCGCGCACGCGAAGCTGCTCGCGCGCCGAGTCGATCGTGGGCGCGTGGACCTCGCCGCTCGTCTCGAGGCCCTCGATATTGATGGCGCTGTATGCGTAGGCGGCCATTTACGCTCCCGTTCCCTGGTCGAAGGTCGACTCCATGCGGGCGATCGAATCGAGCGTTTGAGCATCGCGAACAACGACCGCGACGATCTTCACGGCACGGCCCGGAAACGGACTGGTCGTCTCGACGCGCTCGCGCACGTAGGTGTCCACCCGATAGTCGTTGCCATCGGCACCCTTGACGTTCAGCTGAATCGGCTCGCAGGCCTCGGCGGGAACTCCGCCCGGGCAGCTCGGAACCGGAGTCAGGTCGCCGGCGGCCTGCGGATCGCTCGTGTACTTCGCGTCGAGCGGGCTGCTAGTCAAGACGATGCTCCCGTAGCTGAGCGCGCGGTAGAGCTCGAGCCGTGCTTCCGCGAGCGAGGCCGCAGTCGACGTCCGGCTCGCTCGCCGGAGCGTGAAGATCCCCGCGTTGAAGGCGGCGACGGTGGCGAAGATGGCGACGTTCAGGACCATCAGCGCGATCAGCAGCTCGACAAGCCCGAAGCCGTCGCCATTCGCGAGGAAACGCCGGACGATGCCGGGCCGGCGGTTCGGCCGAGCGAGCGGGTTTCCCGCCGCAGTCGTCACCGGATCGAAACGAGCCGGAGCTCGTAACGCTGACCGTCGCTCGTGTTCATGAGCGTCAGCGTCCGCCCGGCCCGGAGGGTCACGGTCCCGTTGCCGCTCGCGAAGGATCCGCCCGCGATACCGATCGTCGCGACGTTGGCCTTGACGGAAACGAGCCTGAAGGTTGGATTGAGGGCAGGAAAGGACTGTGAGACGTCGACCGCCTGGCGTTGCCCGTTCACGTCGATCAGCGCAGCCGCTGTCTTGGAGGTCGAGACGCCGCCGCTCGAGGGAGCCACGGAGGCCGACTGTCGGACAGGCGCAGCGGAAGCAGTGGCCGGCGGAGCCGTCGGGCTTCCCGTCGAAGAGGAGAGGGTGGCGGGCGCGACGGTGCCAACGGGAGCGGCCGCGGTTTCGGTGATCTGCTGGGCGAAGGGATCCTTGCTGTCGAAAAGCTCGAAAGAGTAGAGCTGCGAGCGGGTGCGGCGAGGGGGGACATCCGATTCCGGGAGCTGCGTCGAGCTGACCGGGACGGCAACCGCAGTCACGCTTGCCGGCGTCCCGGGGTTGGTCGCGGGCGCCGCTGCCGGCGTGGGGCTATTGTTCCCGCGAAGCATCTTCAGCGTGCGCGGGCCCTGCACGACGAGCAGGACGAGGAACAGGCCGCCGAGGACGAGCACCAACTTCTTCTGCTTGCGCTCCTTCGTGGCTCTCATGCTGGCGATCTTGCGATTTTTCGTATTCATCAGGGAGTGGGGGTCGAGGAAGCGGCGGCGCTCGCCGACGCGGGTGGGCTGGAGGCGGGCGCTGGCGTAGTCGTCGTTCCCGGTGCACCCGCCGGGGCAGCGGTGGCGGTGCCGAGGACAAACGCGTCAACCGTCAGCTCCGCCTTGATCTGGGGGAACTTCTGCTCGCCCTCGGCGAAGGTGAGTCCACTGAGGGCGAACATGCGGCCCTTCGTAATCAGCTTCTTGTCGTGGACCTGGACGAGGTTGCGGAGCCGGAAGAGGAAGTCGGCGAGGCTGTAGAAATTGCCGCTGAAAGTCAGGGAGATGGGATGGATGTCGAACGACGTCTCGCTCGTCGGCGGCGCCGGGACGATCTCGTCGAACGAGATGCCGGATGCCAGGGCGAGCTGGTTCAGCTCCAGGATCACGTCGGGCATCCCGACACGGTCAGGCATTGCCTTGGCGAGACGGAACACATCGGCGGCCCTGATGGTCTTCAAGTTCTTCGCGAGCGCCGACGTGCGGTTCCGCTCGATCTGCGCCTCGACCTGCGCCTTCTCGACGCCGAGGTCGTGGGCCGTCGAGCGCTTCGGCGAGATGAGCACGAAGTAGCCGAGGATCGCGACCAGGAGCAACCCGGCACAGACGAGGGCAATCTGGCGCTCGCGGGAGAGGCCGGAGGCGCGTCGCTCGCTCACTTGGTGTCACCTCCGCGGCGAACGTCGGCGGCGATCGTGAACCGCACCACACGCACGCCGTTGAGTTCTTCGGCGGTGCTCGTCTGCAGCTGCACGTTCTTCAGGTCGGGCACCACTGCGAGGCGCGAGAGGAGCCGCGCGACGGCAGCATGCGAGTACGAGTGGCCTTCGAGCGTCAAGCCCGTAGGCGTCATCTCGGCAGTCGACGCGGTCGCCGCCACCGCCGACGCGTCCGTCGTGCTTGTCGGCGTCGTGCCTGTGAGGTTCGTCAGCCAGACGTCGTCGGGCATGACGAGCGCGAGGCGGCGGAGGATACGGTCCCACGCCACGCGCCGACTGAGGGTGGAGGCCAGGGCGAGCGTCCGCCGCTCGCGGGCGCTCAGGAGGCGGTTGCGGGCGAGCGAGCTCGAGGCGTGTGCGGGCGTCCGAGCCAGCTCCGCGCGCGCCTGCTCGAGGTCCGTGCGACCGCTCTTCACGTCGCTGCTGGCGACGGCAGCCGCGATCGCGAGCGCGAGGATAACTACGGCGCCTCCGGCGGCCGCGATGATCGGCACGGCCTTCCGACCGCCCTCACTCGGGGTGCGGCGCGTGCGCGTCTCTTCTCTCGGAAGGAGATTGACGGCGCGCATCAGTCTTCGATCCCCAGTCCGATCGCGACGGTGAGCGACCCGGCCGCGCCGTTGTCGGCGACGTCGTGCGCGCCCCGGACGCGGGTGAACGGGTCGGCGACTCGTACGCGGATCCCGGTCAGGCGCTGGAGCTCGTCGTCGAGTCCTGGAATCTGGGACGTGCCGCCGGTCAGCATGATCTCTGTGATCGGAAGCGCTGCCGGCTGCGCCTGGTAGAACTCGAGCGAGGAGACGAGCTCGCGCCCGAGCGACTCGAGCTGGCGCCGCACGGCGTCGCCTGCCTTGTCCGCGGCTTCGGGCTGCTCGCTCTCTGACATCGTGCTCGGCAGAAGCGACAGGGAGTGCTTGACGGCCTCCGCCTCGGCATGTTCCACGCCGAGCGCCTTCTCGACCGCCTTGGTGAGCGTGTTGCCGCCCCATTCGAGCACGCGCACGAACTCGCACACGCGCCCGTCCGAGACGGCGACGGTTGTGCGGTCGTGCCCAATCGTGACGCCGATCAGCGCAGCCTCACGGCTCTCGGCCGGATCGGAGAATGGGCGCGAAAGCGCGCGTAGCAGAGCGAAGGCCTCCAGGTCGATACCGACGAGCTGCAGCTGCGCCACGGTGCAGGCGAGCGCGAACCGGTCGATCAGGTCGCGATATGTCACCGCGAGGAGAACCCGGCCCGGTCCCTCGGGGTCGTCGAGCAGGTGGTAGTCCAGCATCGCCTCCTCGATCGGAATCGGGAGTGCTTCGTGGGCACGGAAGCGGATCGCGTTCCCGAGTTGCTCCGGATCGTCGACCGCCGGGCGCTCGAAGATCCGAACGCCGATCCGGTTGCTGCCGACGCCCAGGCGGATGTTGCCGCGCGGGAGGTCGTGCTGGCGGAAGAACGCATCAAGCGCCTGGGCCAGCGCTTCCGGCTCGCGCACCTCGCCGCCGGAGACGATCCCGGGCGCCAGTTGTTCGCGGGCGGTGCTGACGAGACGCGGACCACCGTTGTTCGCGATGACCGCTGCGGACAGGTGCGATGCACCCACTTTGAGGCCGACGAGCTGCTTGGCTCGACGGAACCCGCCGCCCCCGCTGCGCGCGGTCGGCTGCTTACGGCGCCCGAGCGTGATCTGCCGCTTGAGGAGCGAGGAGGGGCTCATCGCCGCGCTCCCGCAACCTGCAGCCCACGGAGGGCCGGAGGCAAGTGGTCGTCAGATGCGCTCTCGAAACCGCTGCGCTCGAGCGCGCTCTCGAATTCTTCGGGCCTGCTGCTGGCGCCCAGCGCGACGTCCTTGCCGATCACGCGCCGGATCGTCAGGTCGGCCAGCGACTGCTCCATCGTCTGCATGCCCCTGGCCGTGCTCGTCTGCATCACCGTGTAGATCTGCTCGACCTTCGCCTGACGGATCAGGTTCCGGACCGCGTCGTCCGGCAGCAGGACTTCGAGCGCCGGCACGCGGCTGCGGCCGTCCAGCGTCGGGAGCAGCGTCTGGGTCACCACGCCCTCGAGCGAGGCTGCGAGCTGCGTCCGGACCTGCCCCTGCTGCTCGGCGGGAAAAACGTCGATGATTCGGTCGATCGTTCCGGGAGCGCTCTGGGTGTGCAGCGTCGCGAGAACCAGGTGCCCGGTCTCGGCGGCCGTCAGCGCCGTCGAGATCGTCTCCAGGTCGCGCATCTCGCCAACCAGGATCACGTCCGGGTCCTGGCGGAGCGCAGCCCTCAGCGCCTCTGCGAATCCCGTCGCGTCGGGACCGATCTCACGCTGGTTGACGATGCAGCGCTTGTGGGTGTGCAGGAACTCGATCGGGTCCTCGATCGTGAGGATGTGCTGCGAGCGCTTGCGGTTGACCTCATCGAGCATCGTCGCCAGGGTGGTCGACTTGCCCGAGCCGGTGGGGCCCGTGACGAGGACGAGACCGCGCGGCTTCTCCGCGAGCTCGAGCAGGACGGCCGGCAGGCCGAGCTCCTCGGCCGACTTGATCCGATCGGGGATCAGGCGGAAGGCCGCTCCGATGCTCTCGCGCTGGAAGTAGACGTTCACGCGGAACCGAGCGAGCCCGGGGACCGCGTGGGAGAAGTCGAGCTGACGCTTGATCTCGAGGTTCTTCTGGCGCTCGGTCGAGAGCATCCGGTAGAGGAGGTCGCGCGTCTGCTCGGAGCTCAGCGGCTCGAAGCCGTCCAGGGGCTCGAGCTCGCCGCGCACTCGGATCATTGGCGGCGAGTCCGCTGTCAGGTGCAGGTCGGAAGCGCCTTGCTCCGTGACCTGCTCGAGCAGCGTGTCGATTGCGAAAGACGTCTGCGGCATGGCTCGGGCCAAGCTATCGGCGCCGGTGATCGGTTCCTTTAGCCTCGAGGCGTCGTCGGCCGCGCCGGCTGGAGGTTCCGGGGCGGACTCGGGGTGTCGCGCGCGCGCGAGGCGGCTGAAGACGAAGGATCCCTCATCTCAGGGGCGAGGGCCGAGTCCCGTGCCCGTCTGGCCAGCGCGCCCTCCCTCACGGCGGGTGAGATGCCTCACCCTCGAATCACCCGTTCGGGGGCGTGCTTCCGCAGCCGCCGCGCCGATAGAGCGCTGCGTCGAGGTTCCCCACTCCAAAGGAGAGCACATGCTTACCAACCTCCGACAGCGCGTCGCAGCCCGGGACGAGAGCGGTTTCACGCTCATCGAGCTGCTTGTCGTGCTGATCATCATCGGCGTCCTGCTCGCAATCGCCGTTCCCTCGTATCTCGGCTTCAAGGACCGCGCGAACAAGGCGGCGGCGGGGTCGAACGTCCGCGCTGCTTTGCCGGCGGCAGAGGCCTACTACTCCGACCAGGAGCCGCAGACCTACGTCGGCATGTCTACTGCCTCGCTTCGGGCCATCGATGCCGGCATCTCGAACAGCCTGACCGTGGGTTCGGCGTCGGCCACCGGCTTCTGCATCGAGGACACCAAGGGCAGCTTCACGTACCACTTCACGCGAAGCCCCACCGTGTCTGCGAGCACGAACGCGGTCGTCGCGGGCGCCTGCGCGTAGTCATCGCTCCTCGCTTGATCGTTTCACTCCACGGAGAGGGCGCGGGAAACCGCGCTCTCTCTCTATCCCTGATTCGAGGGTCAACCATCTACCCGCATTGCCGATAGGAGGCGAAGAAGCCGCATGAACACGACTCTGAGTCCCCAGCAGCTCCGTCTGGCCGCCCTGCTCGGCCTGCTCTTCGTCTTCGTGATCGGAGGCGGGATGTTCGTCCTTGGCCAGAAGCAGCAGAGCCAGAACCAGCAGACTTCTACGC
>Ga0126307_10002766_pt1 | contig 11902 bp, 9 predicted proteins | sample Plot28_FD_89955 | JGI IMG/M metagenome (GOLD analysis project Ga0126307, IMG submission 89955) | Serpentine soil microbial communities from UC McLaughlin Reserve, CA, USA - Plot28 | ecosystem: Environmental > Terrestrial > Soil > Grasslands | place: USA: UC McLaughlin Reserve, Lake County...
CTACCTAATAAAGTGGTATTCTAAAACATATTATCTAATGAGAATCAGACTCTTCATGATAAATCTTTTTAAAGCTGTAAGAGGATAATCTGCAATTGTCAGAACACTCAGATCTTAAAGTTGGAAAAGCGGAGCTAGGATTCAAAGTTATTTTCTCAATAGTTGTATCTCTTTTGATTTTATCAATGGGTGTGTCTTCCATGTCTCCCACTGCTGCTTTTGCAACAACACAGCAGGATTCTGACGGAGATGGGCTTCTAAATTCATGGGAGACAACTGGAATTGATGTAAACAGAGACGGCAGAATAGATCTTAGTCTAAAAGCATTAGGAGCCAATCCTTTACATAAAGATATTTTTGTAGAGGTGGACTATATGCGGTTTCATAAACCTAGAACCCAGGCCATAATGAATGTTATTAACAGTTTTGCTAAAGCTGACGTCACAAATCCTGATAGAAGGCCAGGTATTACATTGCACGTACTGGTAAATGAGCAGATACCACATCAAAATACTATAAACGGCCTGTCTGGACTAACGGCTATAAAGAATACAAGGTTTGGTTTTGCAATTGAAAGAACATTACCTGATGTGGCAAATATTATCGCTGCAAAGAAACTTGCTTTCCATTATGGGTTGTTTGTTCACAGTCTAGCTGGTGGATCCTGGTCAGGCATAGGCGAACTACCAGGTAATGATTTTATAGTTTCACTAGGGTCAAATGCTTGGGGAGTAGATCCTGTAACAGGTCATAGGGTTGGAAGCCTTGAACAGCAACAGGGTACATTTATGCACGAACTCGGACACAATCTTAACCTAAGACATGGAGGAGGAGATAATATAAACAGAAAGCCTAACTACTTGAGTGTGATGAATTATTTATTCCAGATGGGCTCCACAGTTGCTAGCAGACCACTCGACTATTCTAGATGTGTTGTTGCTGCGCTCAATGAGAACAGTCTTAGTGAGCCAGCCGGAGTAGGTCGTAGCTGCCCACCAGGCTTGTGGACATTCATTCAGGCTATGAATCTATTAGTGCGAACCGGTACTCCTATCGATTACAATAAAGATGGAAATAAAGTAGGTATCAGAGTAGCAACAGACCTCAATGGCGACGCCGCCCCTTCAACCTTGGTTGGATATGACGACTGGGCAAGAATACTGTACAACTTTAGAACTATACCTGCTGGTGCTTCTGGAGCTGCGGCAGGTGTTAATGTCACTGGTATTACTCCTCCTGAATTTGGTAGACCTCTATCTGCTACTACTGACGAACCTGAATTCTCGGCAGAAGATCTTAGAGAAGACAGGCTTCGACTCTTAGCCGGCATTGAAGAGGCAATACAAACTCTACCACCTATCGCCTTTAGAACTCCTGAAGCAGCTGGTCAAGCAAAGGGAGCTTTTAGCGCAGAAATACGAACCTCACCGACTGAAAGTATAGCCGCTCTACTTGATGCAAATGATTTGAATGGAGCTATACAAGAGCTAACTGAACTAAAAGCAAGGGCCGATTCCTCTATGGGAGGATCTGCTGCAGATGATTTTATAGTAGCACCTCAAGCACAACAGGGCGTAACATTTCTGATAAATAATCTAATACAGACACTAGAAAAGCAAAAGTGAGGTTAAACAACCCAACTACTTTTTCCTTAGCTAATTCAGCGCTATAGAAAGAAATTTGCAATATGTAATAATCAGCAAGATCGAGACTGTAATTCATGTGCCGCATCAATAAGATCAAGACAGATACAATTTGCCAGGAGACATCCCGCATATTGTTTCAATCAATTTAATTGCAATAGTGTTTGCTACGATACAATCCTTAAGTTACCCTATTGTAATTTACTGACTATAGTTATGTTTATAACATTACATACCGTAAAATATAGAGTAGTAATCAATTTTTCTTGTCACAAAGAAGGCTATTATGAAATAAAAAACCTAGCAAAAACTCTTGGGATATCATTACTGACAATACTAGTTTTATTATCTTCTCTTTTTTCTAATTCATTAGCGGAGGAGGTAATACCAATATCTATTCAGAGCCAGCAACAACCATTGCAAAGCCTGACGACAAATACTAGTACCGGTCTATCCGACTTTGGCACTTCTATTTCTCATATTACTAATATAACCGAGTCAGTTAGTCCAGTTTCAGAAGAAGGCATGACCTGTCCTGGTCTCGTAGATGTAGACCCAGGCTCTACAGCATACAATATTCAGAACATACGATGCGTACAGCAACTCTTCAACAGTTGTACGCCTTCAACCTTTCTGTTGGTATATGGTTTAGGCTCAACACATGTTTCTATCAAAGGGAAAAATGATAGTAATAATATTAGTTTATGTCCCATCGAGTTCAGACAAGAGACCGAAATGGGAGAAAGTCAACTTTATAGTTGTTTGATACCCCTTGATAAAATTGCTACCTGGAGTAGCTGGAAGAATGCCGATGGTTTGACAGCCTTGGATGGTATCTTATCATTTTGTAGTGATACTACTTAGACGACCTATGTGCTCATTGTGCTATAAAAATAAGCGATACTGCACCTCGAACTGCTTGTCGCATAATTCGGAATGCAAACATGATGTTTGAGGTTTGTTGGTGGCAGATTGTGATGTCCTGCCACATAATGATTGACATTGTAAGAAGACTTTAAGCGGGCTAAAGATTTGGGTCAACGAGTATACCTCAGGAAGATTCTTTGGCGAGGTCAATTTTCCACTTTGAAGTATCGATCACGATGCCCCGGTGGGGGTATAATATCACTCATGGCGTAAATGCAAATTGAAACAAAATGATGATCCTCCAAATCAACATTTTACTCAAACTATATCTTGGGGCAATTCTGTCTGTCGGTCCAAACGGTCTGTAACGTCGTAGGATACCCCGACAGTAGAGCTTGGCTCCCATGCGATTGCTAAGCATTGCTAAGGTGTAAAACCGAAAAGTGAATCAGCAAAGTAGATTCTATCATTACTGGGGTCATTCTATAACTTGATTCTGGATCGAAGGCCTATTACCAGGAAGGATTGTGCGCCTTATAGCATACTGCTGTCACTTCACAGTATTAGAAAAAACCTGGATTCGACTATTTCCTTCATCTGAGATGTAAACATCCTGCGAGTCTTTATCGATAGAAATGCCGTCTGGTTTGTTCAGCTGGCCATCAGCAGAACCCTGGTTTCCCCATGTTGTTATGAAGGTGCCATTGGAGTTGAATTTCTGGATGCGGTTATTTTCAGAGTCTGTTACAAATACGTTACCTAGGCCGTCTGCTGCCACACCGTATGGATGGTTGAACTGGCCATCAGCAGAACCCTGGTTTCCCCATGTTGTTATGAAGGTGCCATTGGAGTTGAATTTCTGGATGCGGTGATTGTCCGTGTCAGCAACTAGCACTTCATGCGTACAAGGGTCAACCGAAATGCCCTCAGGATTGTTAAACTGACTCTCGCCGCCCCATGTTGTAACCACCGTTCCATTTGAGCTCAATTTCTGGATGCGGTTGTTGCTATAGTCTGATACATAGACATTACCTGATGAATTGTCTATACCCAGACCTGCTGGGTTAAACTCGACGGTGAACTTTCTTAGAAATAAATAGTTGCCACCAGAAGTAGTAGCATTATTGGAGGAATCTGCTTTAGGCGGATTGCCAACCGGAGGACAGCTTAAACTGTCAGGACTGCTTGATAATCTGCTGGCCGCAGTTGTGTTAGTCAAAGAAGCAACGGGGGTTTCAGTTGTGGTGGATGGGGTCTGAGTGGGAAGAGGAGTCGGGGTTGGGGTTGGTTTTGGTGTTGGAGCAGGAGAAGGTGAAATGGTCGGAGATTGAGTAGGAGTAGGCGTCGTTGGACATGACTCAAATAGCTTATTGCAGGCAAGACTGGTATTTCCTTGGGTGGTTGAGGCGCCTCCCTCATCACATGTCTCTAAATATCTATTGCATATTTCCGTAGTGTCGCCAGCGCCAAAATCTTGCTCATCCCTGTCCTCGTCGTCATCGTCTCCATTTGAGCTAGCAGAAAAGATAGATAAACCAGATTCGTAAGTATAATAACTGTTCATTGGTTGCCTATTATCGAGGCTATACTCCTGCGACAATGATCCATTGGGGGCATATATTATCACAGCAGACATGAAAAATACTGCGGCAGTAGTTGATACTATCCACGAAAGAGTTTTCCTCTGCGCTTGCATCTGCAAGTTATGGTAATCTTGGCATATCTATAAAGTTTCCACATCGCCTTAAATTGATTGTTACACCACAATGGCCCAAGTATAATCATAACGATAAATTCCTTTATACCTTCCCGAATTATCCCTAATTATTATACTCCTTTATACGACCTCGCAGATAACACTGCATGTTAAAACCTTCACTATTCATGATGCTGCTGATAGTAACAGCACAACCAGAGGTTACGCGACGTCCCGCTTATTTGGTTCTATTGCTGAGCTGGTATTGACGAAGTGTTCTGATTTTGTTCGTAATTTGCCCGGAATTGCTCATATCCCGAGATGGAGGTATCACGGAAGTTGTCGGGGTTATATTCCCAATGCCATGGCTCTAGAATAAATGGATACCAACCATATTTCTGGGCATTCAATAATAACCATTTATACGTTGGGGTTTGTAACAATTCTATTATATTGTTAAATGGTGTCGTATGTATCTCCTTATCTCTCTGATATGGTCCGGGAATCATTTTAAAATCTATAGCCAGGCCTATTGTATGAGAATTAGGACAGCTGGCAACAGCATTAGGATTGCTAACTTGTCCAGCCCGGGCGTTAGCTGTACTACAGGACCGATCCGAGTTTAGAATTCTAAGGTCCACTCTATCGGCCTTTGCAGCTGCATACATTTTTGCAAAAGATTCAGCTGCATACTTGTTGAGTTTATTCTTACCCTGTGCTGGGACTATTTGCTCCAGTATATACTTACCCATAATCGGATCAAGTGATGGATTAAGGGTATCCTTTCTTGCAATCGCAGTACTTGCTAGTGGTGGATATTGACCATTCTTACCTGGTAGTCGGGCATCAATTGGCCGGTGTTCGCATGCAATTTTTACCAGAGCCCTGTACATCTCTCTAGCCTTATCCTCGTTAGGGCCGAATCGTGGATCTCCGCTATTGTATAGAATTTGGATTACACATAGAGGTTGATGGAGGGGAGTACCTGTACAGATGATGGTGTTGATCCCAGTTGGGAAGCGTAGGAAGTTCCTATTAGAGTATTAGATAGCGCGGCACTTAGTAACACTACAATTAAAATTCCAGAAATTGTGATGACATATATGTGATTTTTTTCCAATCGGTCTTTTTTGACCGCTGAAATATTTAAAGTTAGTTTAAGAGGCTTCTTTCTTTAATTGGCAAGTCAAGAATTATCGGGACTGGTATATTGGTGCCAATAAACAATGACAATTCACCTGATGGCAGGGGCTTGTATTCTCGTACAATAGATAGCAAAGAAGTATATAAAGTCAGGAGACGTGCAGTAGTGTAGCCTATGAAACGTTATTGTTGCTATAAAGCCAGGCAAAAATCATGATAAAGCGCAAACCTCTCCTGGCTTAGCATTTTCTACGCATCTCTGCGATCTCTCAACGTTATCGTCTATAATAGCTTGCCCCATACTATCACTAAGATCATCACTATCATCATTATTTCTATCTCCTGTGTCTTCTAAACCGCTTGAATTATCATTATTATTGTTATTATCTGCACTTTCTTCTTCTGCTTTTAATTCCTGAATCATATTCAATGCTTCATCAAGTGATCCGATCGAAGAATCCCAATCACCCCTCAAAAGGCTGGAGTTTGAGAGACTAAGCAAACGCTGGACTTCAGAAATCGTCGGTTCAGTTGATGCAAAAACAGCCGTTGGTAGAAAGAATAAAGTAAAGAAGACAAGAAAGCCTGTCATGGAGCCAGAAAGTCTCAAATTCCAGGAATTTCTAAGAATACTGGTTAGCATATATATTCATCTATTTCCTATTACAACCCCAGTTTATAACACCACTGCAGGCCACTAATTCAAATTGTGCTAATGAATTGCAAAAAAGTCGCCAAAAGAGTCGTATCGTTGGATTATCATCAAATGGATACTGGCTAATGCTTCTCATGCACGAACCAGGTGACAATAGTACAGAAGTCATACAGGAGGATGATGGGAAGGAACTGAATCAGGCTGCACGCATCGAAAGGTAGTATCTGAACACACCACCAAAACATACTCACTACTCGCCTTGATTTACTAGACGTTAATTTGCTTAGCTTCTGCCTATTTTATACCGCCAATATAAAGCAGCGGCTCTTTATCATCGTCCGTGAACACCGCGGCCCCTGGGGACAGAATACCTGTTATAAAGTATCCTCGACCAGCGAGATCACATGTAACTAGAGGATTATCATATAATCCAAATCTTGAAAACCCGTTCAGAACCTCAGAGGTGCGAAGGCATTATCAATTGGTCAAAAGTGGATAGCATTGATATAGACGGTGACAGTTCAAATGATCATTAGAATATTTTCCTAAGCAGGCGGATGTCCCATGAAGGCATCGCCAGAACTATACTCTTCATCTGACGTGTCCGTTATGAGGTTGAAAACAGCAGCTATGGGGGGGTACCAGTATCCGTAACTTCATCACCTTCGCCATTGTTATCACCGTCATTATCATTATCATTACCGTCATTATCGGGCTCATCTTCATCCTCCGTTTCATCCTCTTCTTCTTGTTCTGTAATCGATTGCAGCTCCTCTGTAATCGCTTGCAGCTCTGTGGGAGTCTCGACTGCGCTTATATCATCAGCTCTCTGGACGCCAGTATTTGCATCAGCAGTGACAGAATAGCTTGCAGCAAAAGGCTCCCCATCTATATTGTGAAGAGAAATAGCATTGCCTGAAAATGGAAGCGATGCTACAAAGCCTCCTTCTTGAAATTCAGGTACAATATTAGATATCGTAACTGAGCCTTCACCTCCTGGCAATGGTAGTACGTTCAGCGCTCCGAACTCCGTAGGTATGGTAGGCATAGTTGAGTTAGGAGCCCTGTGCAATACTTGAACCTCAACTGGTTTTGAAGCTGTAAAGGTTAACGTTCCATCATATACAGCGTTATCAGGCCTCAGCCGCAAAATGACGGCACTCTGATGTGTCTCATGTCCTGGAAGAGGGTCTGTCGATGAGGTGACCAATCCTTGTTGGGAAATCGTCTGTGTAGGTCCTCCAGTAGCATTTGCTCCAGCAGTGGTTGCTAATGCTTCCTGAACAGAACCTGTCACGAGAGGATAAAGCGTGAGGAGTGCTAAGGAAATAGCGGCTAGGAATATACCTAAAAATGTTAAAGTATGTTGAGAACTAGGCGGTCGAAGCATTGTCTGGTTCATTATGCATACTGCATCATATACTTTGGTTTATAAGGTTATCTTTAGAGGAGGAGGTCGGTTGGTTTGCATCCCAAAATTCATTTTCTCGCCCAAACGTAGCTATTGCTGTCAGCATGTTCCTCTTGCTTCCTTAGCTCAATCTCTGGCGCCAGTTTATTTTGCAACTAGCTGGGCGGAATACCCCCGCCCATTTGCAGGCTTGGATCCGTTGCACTGGTACCCAGTCCTCCAGCTCCGGCACTCAGTCCTTGGTCTACTGGTGGTAGTGGTGGCGGTGGCCCTGGCGGTGGCCCTGGTGGACCAAATTCTCCCGCTAGTCCTTGATCGATTGGAGGAGCACCAAATTCTCCAGTTAGTCCTTGATCGATTGGAGGAGCACCAAATTCTCCAGTTAGTCCTTGATCGATTGGAGGAGCACCAAAATCAACGCCGGTGCCGAATTCGTCAAAGCCTGCCCCACCAGCAGCAGAAGCTGCCGCCTCCGGAGTAGAGATATTCCTAGTTTTGTCGGTAAAAATCACCTCTGCATTTCCCTGATTATCATCACTCCACAGGACAAACAACTTGCTTCTAGAGACAGCTATATAGGGATCAAAAGACTCCGTGGGGCTGTTGCTCAGATTCTGAACACGACCAAATGTAGCTCCATTGTTGGTACTTCTGGCTAAGAATATATCACTGCTTCCTCCGGCTTCCACGGTTCCCGATTCAGCCGTCGCACTAGAAGATGTGTCTTCCCATACCACATAAACATTATTTCCAGAGACTGCAACTCTTGGATCAAAAGATATGCCATCATTATTGCTGAGATTTTTTGCGGTGGAGAAAGTAGCACCGCGGTCAGCACTTCTGACAAACTCGATCTCACTATTTCCTTCTGACGTTGCATCTTCCCATACGACATAGACATTGCCTTCAGATACAGCAATTCGAGGATCAGTTGATTGACCGGGCGAATCACTCAGGTCTTCTGCGCTAGCAAAATTTGCACCGCTGTTAGTGCTTCTAATCAGCATAATTTCTGATTGTGTAGAATTTCCCAAACTGTAGTCCTCCCATACCACATAGACGTTGTTTTCAGAAATGGCTATTCGGGGATCCGATGACTCCCCAGGAGAATTGCTTATGTTACGAGATGGAGCAAAGTTAACACCGTTGTTTGTGCTTCTAACTAATATTATCTCACTGCCTCCTGCAGTATCATCTTCCCACGCTACGTATACATTACCTCCAGAAACAGCAACATTTGGATTAGTAGAAACCCCAGGATTATTGCTAAGAGTCCTTGCGCTAGTGAAAGTGGTCCCAGCATCCGAGCTTTTGGCAAACATTACCTCTGAGTTTGCGGCATCCGAAGTAGTGTTTGTATTGACTTGTTCCCATAAAGCATATACATTACCTCCAGAAACAGCAACATTTGGATTAGTAGAATCTCCAGTGGCATTGCTGAGGCTCCTTGCGCTGGTAAAAGTAGCGCCTCTATCTGAACTCTTGGCAAACATTATCTGCCCGTTTCCTGTATTGTTGGTGTCTTCCCACAGCAAATATACATTGCTTCCAGATACAGCGAGTCTAGGGTTAAGAGAATCTCCAGCGGTTTGAGTGACATTACGAACAGTAGTAAAGTTCTGACCACCCAACGAACTAATCAAAAGTATTTCCCTGTTACCACCGGTGGTGTCCTCCCATGCTACAAACACATCACTTCCGGAAACAGCAACATTTGGATTGGTGGAATCGCCAGTATTGTTGCTTAGAATCGTCGTTACAGGAGGAGGAGCTGTTGGAGGGGCCGCTGCTTCTGTCTCATTTAGAAGTCCAGCACCAAATTGATCCTCTGCTCCAACTCCTCCAGCACCTAATTGATCTTCTCCACCGATGCCACCGGCACCTCCTCCGCCACCAAATTCGTCCGTCACTCCAAAGTCATCTGGACTGGTGATACTAGCGTTTGGAAGCGCTCCATTATCAACCCCTCCAGGTAATGCACCATCGGCTAGAGTACCATTAGCAAATGTATCGTTGCCAAACGTGCCGTCGGGTAGAGTATCATTGGTTATATCTGTTCCAGGAAGGCTACCATCGGGAAATGTAGCATTGGTTACATCACTGCCTGTTGCGTCGATAGGTGGAGGAGGAATGCTTGAAGAGTTGGCAGAAGTGATGTTTGAAATATCAGGAAATCCAGTGGGCGCTATCGTCGAAGTATTGGCAATACCTCCAGAGGTAGACAGAGCAGGGTCAGCAGTTGGTGGAGGACCGACAATCGGGTCTTGCGCTTCGACAGGTAGTAAAGGAATTATCCAAGTAGTAATCTGAGCGGCTGGCGCAACAATGATTAAAACGATCAAAACAAGTACTTTCTTCATCGCTTTACTGTTTTTATAAAATGTTTTAGCAGACAACTACTTACGGAAAAACAATGACATGACTATAAGAGTTTCGTTCCGAACGCGATTGGTCTGACATCCCTGAACTAGTTTCTTGATTGCTCAAGCATCATAGCGTGGCTCCTAGGTTTAACTGTCAGGAATCGGATCTGCGTATAAATTGACCTCGACCCAATGTGACATGCAGCAAATAGTAGAGGAAAAGCATTACCAAGAAATATCAACAATAAGCCAAAGACAAGGCAACCTGGGATTGTTCAAAAAATTGAAGAAAATCCGGAGTGGTTGGCCATCCTGTTTGGGCTTATGGTACAACTCCAGCCGGGTTGCCGGAGGCTACTGCGATTTGATCTCGGATCTCACCATTTTGATTTTTTATAGTATGGACATTTACATACGCCTGACCATTGCTCATCAGGTCCACTAATGCCGACAACTGCTTACCTCTCAATGGACCTTCAAATACGGAGGAGGTGATATTGCCTGTGTATCCGCCAAACAAACCCGGAGAGGGATCTGCCGTTTTATACAAAGTTACTATAATAGGTCCATTAGATCCTGGCCCTCCCTGATGAATATGAGCAGCTGTCACATTATACAAATCCGATACGGACAAGTCATAGTCTATGAATGTTTGGTTATTTACAAAGGTAGCAGCTCCCGATGCTGTAGTCCTTACAGGTGGCACCTCCATAGCTCCTGTCATATTAGATGCCACGAAAATCTGCCCCTGCTGTTGCGCAAATACTGTCTGTTTGGCCGTGCCTAAGGAATTTTGGCTCAAAATTGCGGTCGCATACAACAACGCCAGCGTAATAGTTGTGATAAAGATTACCTGTTGTGCTCTCTTAACTACCATACGAATTATTTACCCTAACCCGGCATGGAATAATAAGCATTTCCTTCTATACTGGCGTCCCTCGGTTTGTCAAGAATGAAGGTATTATTCATAGCTGACATGTAAAATATTTATAAGAATTAGATTTGCATTTCACACATTTTCTATAGCCGTTACCTTAGTCGACTGTAGAGCTGTATAACATTAGGAACTATTTTAAGCAAACAGCTGCCAAAGATTTTTAGAAAAAACAATCTGTTTAGACGTGGAAATATGCTTCCGAGCATTATGATAATAAATGGAAGTACCGGTATCAAGTAGCGAGGACCGCAAGCCAGTCCACCACTCCACGAGATCGAGGTCAAGACCGACTGGTAGTTGTCTTAGATTCTAGACTATGCATCTTGATTTAGAATAAATGCTTTCAAGTTAGCAATTGCGCTATTCAAATCTTCCATAAGTAGTTAATTCTAAAGTTAAGCTTCAATTAGGAGGTACATACACCCATATTTTCTCCTAGTTGTCAAAACGTTCAATATTATCAATTTACCCATAAAACTTTTATAGTTGATTGATTAGCCAACAACAGGATTGTATGATATTGAACTCCAACCTTAAACAAAGCCATAAGGAGAAAATCTCGAAAATGATACTACTAATTGGTATTGTAATAGGCCTTACATTTAATGCGGAAATTGTTATGAAGAGTTACTCTCAACCCACACCTACTCCTGCTCCTTCTCCAGGATCTCAGGGAGTAGTACCACAACAACCACAACAACAACCACAACAACAACCACAACAACAACCTCAGAGCGGCCAAGCGGAGTTGACGCGACTTCTTGCAATTGAGGACAATATTCAAAAATTGCTGGCACAATTAGATACTCGAAGAGGACAGATAGAGAGTCAGCTTTCACCACCACCAGAACTGACACCAAAACCTGCCCCCTTAAGTCAGCAACAACAGCAAGAATACTTCAGGCTGCTCCAAGATATAACGAATAGGCAGCAACAATTACTTGATCAATTACAAAAACTTGACCTTCAAATACAACAGGTACAGCAGCCGGCGTTAAGACAGCCACCACCAGGAGCGAAACAAATACTGGAAGCACTGCCAGAAGAGCAACTACAACAGTTACCGCCAGCTCAGCAACAGCCAACTCAGCAACAGCCAACTCAGCAACCGGAAGTACCGGTAACTGTAAGATTCATTTCGATCAAAGTTAACAATGACAGAGATCCAAACACCTTTGGAATTCAAA
>Ga0126307_10002767_pt1 | contig 11895 bp, 12 predicted proteins | sample Plot28_FD_89955 | JGI IMG/M metagenome (GOLD analysis project Ga0126307, IMG submission 89955) | Serpentine soil microbial communities from UC McLaughlin Reserve, CA, USA - Plot28 | ecosystem: Environmental > Terrestrial > Soil > Grasslands | place: USA: UC McLaughlin Reserve, Lake County...
ACAGACGGGTCGACCGTCGCCTCGATCTTCAGAACCAGGTTGTCGCGGAACGTCAGTACCAGCACCGCGAACAACCGACGTTGGGCGAACGCGAGCAGCACTGGTTCCCCGACCGGCCCGGTGACCAACGTGGCGCCGTGGCCCAGGTAGCGCAGCAGATTCTTGGCGACCTCGTCGGGGCCGTGGTTGATCTGGGGCGGCGGGGCGAAGTCGCCGAGGATCGTGCCAACGCCCCACACGGTCGGATCCAACACGGCTGCCAGCGCTTGCAGGTCGCCGTTGGCGCAGGCGGTGATGAACCGTTCGGTGACGACTTGATGTTCGGCCTCCGTCACGTCGGCCTGCCGTGGCGAGGCGCCGGAGAACTTCGCCCGGGCCCGCCGGGCGAGCTGGCGACAGCTGCCGACGGGCCTGCCCACCGTCTCGGCGATCTCCGCGAACGGCATCTGGAACACGTCGTGAAGCACGAACGCCACTCGCTCACCGGGACTCAGCCGCCGCAGCACCTCCAACAGCGCGGTGCGGACCTCGTCGTCGAGCGTGACCCGGTCGGCGGGGTCGGCGTCCCGCGACACCGTGATATCGAGAGCACCTGATTCGTCGGGTTGTTCGTGGCGGGCCCGTGCCGACCGCATCCGGTCCAGGCAGAGCCGCCCGGCGACGACCGTCAGCCAGGCACGGACGTCGTCGATCTGTGACGTGTCGGGGTGCGACAGCCGAAGGAACGCCTCTTGTGCGACGTCTTCGGCCTCCCCGACATCGCCGAGCATCTGGTACGCGAGATTCACCAGGTATGGGCGATGGCTGCGCCACGCCACTTCGACCGACCGTGAATCGCTCATGAATCTACGACGAATCAGCGGACCGAAAAGTTACACCGGCCGCTGTGTAACTTTTCCGGGCGCGACGGCGTCCTTGATCGCATGAACGCAATTCTTGTCACCGGCGCAACCGGCAACGTCGGCCGCCCTCTCGTCACACAACTCGCAGAAGCCGGCGTGGAGGTCCGTGCTGTCACACGCCGACCCGACGCCGCCGATCTTCCCGCCGAGGTCGAAAGGGTCACCTCGGCCGCAGACGGCCTAGCCGGCGCATCGGCGGTGTTCCTGAACTCGCGCGCACTGGGTGACGAACTCGAGCCGTTGGTAGCTCGGGCGCGCCGCGAAGGTGTCACGCGCCTCGTCGCGCTGTCGGCCATCAACGCCGACGACGACTTCTCGCGGCAGCCGTCACGATTCCGCGGCGACCGCAACAAGGAGGTCGAACAGCTCGCCGTCGACTCCGGTTTGGAGTGGGTGAGCCTGCGTCCAACGGTGTTCATCACCAACTTCTTTGGCATGTGGGCGCCACAGATCCAGGCCGACGACGTGGTCAACGGTCCGTTTGCGACGGCGTCGACCGCACCCATCGTCGACCGTGACATCTCCGCCGTGGCAGCGCACGCGTTGCTCACCGATGACCTTGTCGGCCAGAAGATTCCGCTGACCGGACCGCACGCGTTCACGAACGCCGAGATGGTCGATGTCATCGGCGCCGTCCTGAACCGTCCGTTGAGGTATCACGAAGTACCGGCCGCAATGGTCCGGCAGCGCTTCATCGGCCTGGGCTTCTCGGCCGAGTTCGCCGACGCCTACATCGCATTCCTGTCCGCGACGTTGGAAACGCCCGCGCTTGTCACCCATGAGGTGGAAAAGATCCTCGGCAGGCCCGCCACCCCGGTCGCAGACGCTGTCGCCGCGCATCGCGACCTATTCACCAACCAGTAAGGGAGACAGGCCATGTCGGAGTTCCATCCACCGCGGTACCTCAAGCCGATGAACAAGTTCATGATGGCGGTCCAGAAACTCGGCATCCCGACGGGCCCCGCGATGGTACTGACGGTGCCGGGCAGAAAAACCGGTAAGGCGCGCAGCACGCCCATGACGCCGTTCGAGCACGACGGCGGGCTCTACGTCGTCGCGGGATATCCCGGCGCCGACTGGGCGTCCAACGCGCGCGCGGCCGGTGCCGGGACGCTTTCGCGCGGGCGCAAATCGCGACACGTCAAGATCGTGGAACTGGATGCAGCGGAATCACGTCCAGTGTTACGGGCATTCGCTGTCAAGGTGCCGGTCGGTGTCGGGTTCGCCAAACGCGCGGGCCTCGTGAGCGATGGTGCGCCGGATGAGTTCGCGGCGCTGGCCGGCCAGCTCACCGTGTTCCGATTCGACCCCTCCTAGGACATCGCCTCGGCGGTCGCACGCTGCACCACGACATCGCCGGAGCTGGTCCGCGCGTGTACGAGGAGCGTCTCGTCACCCTGTGCCGGACCGTCGGACGGCGTCAGCGTGTTGCGGACTTCGCCGGATCCCGTCTGCAAATCAAGCCGAGCCGCAGTGCCTTCGGCGACGCCGACCACGACCTCTCCGCTGGCCGTCTGCGCGGACACGCCGCCGTTGATGGCGGTTGAGACGGTGACATCGCCAGAAGCGGTCTGCGTGTTGACGTTGCCGTGCAGGCGCCTGACGGTCAACGAGCCGCTTGCGGCGCGGAACTTCACCTCGCCTTCGAGGTCGCCGATCGTGGCGTCGCCGGACGCGGTCGCAATCGTGGTGGATCCCTTGACGTTATCGGCAGTCACGGCGCCAGAAGCCGTGTCCGCCTTGATATTTCCCGTCACCGATTCCACTGAGAAGTCACCGCTGGCCGACGCGAGCTTGCAATCGGAGTAGCGCCCGTCCGCTCGGACCTGTGCCGACGCCACCGACAGATGCAGGCACGATCCTTCGGGTAGCGAGATATCGACGATCACTGCTCCCCTGCGCGGAAACGCGAATCCTCGCTTGCTCGTCACGGCAAGCGTGCCGTTGCTGAAGTCGATACGGGTTTGTTCGGCAGCCTTGACATCGTGGGGCCGGGACTCGTCGCGGGGCCGAACCTCGGCGACAGTGTCGTCGCGATCGCCCGCCACGAGCCGGATGGACCCGGCGGCGATCTCGACGACCGCGGTAATGGGGTGGGGGGTATCAAAGTTGGGCATCGTGTCTCCTGTTCGGTGTGGTTGGTCAGCGGACCCAGCCGCTGTAGGACTTGCCTGAGGCACTGCGGGAGCGCCGAGCGCAATTCGAGCCCAGCGCAGCGGCGGCCGCCCGGACCAGCCAGGCGTTCACCGACAGCCCGTCGGCGCGCGCGGCAGCGTCGACGCCGGCCCGCAGGTTCTCCGGCAGCCGCAGCGTGACACGCCAGGTGCCGCCATCTTCCTCCGACTCCGGCGCAAAGACGGTGGGCGCGTCCGGCAGTTCCGCAGGCGCCGCCGACACCGTGAACTCGGGGTCGCGCCCGCGCAGCCGGACGTCGACCGAGCCGGGCGCGAGTTCGCGGGTGATCTGTTCGGCCGCCTCGGACAGCGCCTCGAGCAGCGCCAGCCGGATCGCCGACTCCAGCGGGGCGGTCAGCCGTTCGGCAAGCGCTTCGGCGTCCGACCCTCCTGCGCCGGCTGCCACGGACAGCTCGTGGCGCACCGCGTCGACGTACGGTTGCAACTCCATGGTGTCATGATGACATTATTTTAGTGTCATAGCAAGCATCACTCTGGCGCAGCGGCGTCAATCGCCTTCCAGCTGCGCGAATAGGCCGTGCATGTCCATCTGCCCGCGGTGCGCCACCACCATGTCGCCCTGAAAACGGTCGATGTGGATCACTCCGACCGAGACTTTTCTGCCGGTAGGCGCGTGACCCTGGAATTCGCCGGTGTGGGTCCCGACGAATCGGCATCGCGAAATGGCGTGCGAGCCGGCGACGAGAAGCTCCTCGATCACGTGACGTCCATCAGGGAAGCCGCGATAGAACGCCTGCAGGTTGGCTCGCCAATCGTCCAGCCCGATCGGCGCGGAACTGCCGACCTCGACGACTACCCGTGACGACACCAACGCATCGAAGGTCGACGTGTCCTGTTTGTCCATTGCCCCGTAGAGGCACTCGACCATTTCTCGGATCGCATCGTCTGACGAATCAGCCACGAAGCCAACGATATCCGTCGATGGCGGCGGACTACCGCACCTTCTCGATGATCGTCTCCGCAAATCGCTCGATCGGTTCACGGAAGCGTTCGACGTCGCCGGCGCCCGCGCCTTCCATCCCCGCCCACGGACTGCCCATCACCGCGGTGATCCCGACGTCTTCGGCCCGCTTGTACAGATCGGGCGTCGGTGGCTCGAGCAGCGCCAACAGGATCTCGAAAGGCTCGCCCTCGCGACCGTATTCGCGGCGCAGATCCTTCAGTTTCTTGGCGTAACGGACCGCGTCGTCCCATGCGTAGGCGTAGCCGACCCAGCCGTCACACAGTCGGGCCGCACGCCGCAGCGCCGCGTCGGATTCACCACCGCACAGGATCGGCACCGGCGCGTCCGGATGAGGTTCGATCATCATTTCCGGCACCTGGTAGTGCTCGCCGCTCCATGACACCCAGCCGCCTCGCCACAGCGCGCGCAGCGCGGGAATCATCTCGTTCAGCCGCTTGCCGCGGTTGTCGAAGTCCTGGCCCATCAGTTCGTACTCTTCGCGCATCCATCCGACGCCGACGGCCAGAGATACGCGTCCGTCGGATACGACGGAGGCGGTGGCGACCTGCTTCGCCACTTCGAGCAAGGGGCGGGAGGGCGCGACGTAGACGGCGTTGGAGAATCGCAGTCGCCGAGTCGTCGCCGCCATCGCTCCGATGAGCACCCACGAATCCGGCCACGCGGTGTCGGGTGACCACATCGGCTTTCCCGTCGGCGAATCGGGATACGGCGAAGACAGCTCGCGCGGGTAGATCATGTGGTCCGAGCAGACGATCCCGTCATAGCCGGCCTCGTCGAACATCCGCGCCACCGCGATGGCGTCGGACGTATCCATGAACGCTGTGCCGCTCCAAAACTGCATCCTGTTTCTTTAGCCGCAAACTCGGGCGGCAGCAAGGGCGCGAACGCAAGGAAGCGCTATTACTTCCTGATACCAAGCCCGGCGTCGACCGGCAGCGTGATACCTGTGACATATCGACCGGATTGACCGCACAGATACACCATCGCCTCGCTGATGTCGGCGGCATCGATCATCTCCACGGCCAACAGGTTCTGCAATGCGGGAAGCGCCTCGGGATGCTCGCCGAAGTACTGCTCGACGTAGTCGTTGATCAGCATCGGCGTGGCGACCCCGGTCGGGTGCACCGTATTGACGCGAATGTTCTTCTCCGCCAAAGCCGATGCGTAGTAGCGCATGAGACCGACCACTCCGTGTTTGGCCGCTTGGTAACCGGCCAGACCATGACTTCTGACGCTGAACCGCGGACACAAGGAGTTCAGTCCGGCCGTCGAGCTGGTGATGACGATCGCTCCGCCCTCATCGTGATCTAACAGCGCGGGCAGTGCTGCTTCGATGGTGTAATACACGCCGTTCAGTAGCACGTCGACCGCGTCGACGTAGCGCATCACGTCGTCGATGTCTTGGGATGTGGCGGAAAGGATTCCGGCATTGGCTAGCACGTAGTCGATGCGGCCGAACTCGGCCACCCCGCTGTCCACCGCGGCCTGCAGGCGCTTGAAGTCGCGGACGTCGCCCTGCTCCGCGACGATGCGGCGGCCCGTCTTTTCGACGAGGTTGACCGTCTCGTCGAGGTCCTCCCGGCTCGACATCGGATAAGGCACCGTCGCCATCTGCTCACACAGGTCGAAGGCGATGATGTCGGCGCCTTCCTCGGCAAATCGGACGGCGTGCGAGCGGCCCTGTCCCCGCGCCGCGCCGGTGATGAACGCAACCTTGCCCTCGAACTGACCTGCCATCGCTGTTCCCCCTTGTGCGCGGTCGACGCTACGCCTGAGCAACCTGCGCCGTCAGCGAAAACATCAGTTCAAGAGGTGTACGGCGGCGTGTAGTAGACCTGTGCCAGAATTGTCTGCAGTACTCAGCCCGACTGTGAGGAGCAACTGTGGCCAACACCGAGGTGGAACGTCACACCGGCGTCGACGTCGAAGATGTGCCGTCCGCGGCGTGGGGCTGGTCGCAGGAGAACCATCGGCTGATCCACATCGGCGGGCTGCTTTCGGCGGCGTTCCTGCTGTTGATGATGCGGGGCAACCACGTCGGTCACGTCGAGGACTGGTTCCTCATCGGATTCGCCGCACTCATCGTCGTCGCGGTTGCGCGTGACTGGTGGCTGCGCCGCAGAGGCTGGATCAGGTAGCTCAGACCGAATACAGCGGGCGGAACAATCCGGTTCCGACCCGGAAAAGCGCCTCGGTCGGTGTGACCGAATCCGTCAAAACACCGGCGGCGACAAGGGCGTGCGATTTGAACGCCTGTGCGGCCGAACTCACCCGGTGCTCGACCGAGTCGGCCTGACGACCGAGTTCGACAGGCCACGTCGTGCCCCAGACGATGACCTCGGTGAGCCCACGCTTCAACAGCCGAATGATCTCCTCACGCACGCGCGTGTCGGCGTGCAGGAGATCCGCGCTCACCGCCACCGCGCCAACCAGTAACACACTCCTCACCATCGAGGGGAAATCCTCGTCCAGATCGCGCGCCGCGGCGCCGAGAATCGTCAGCGGTCGGGGATCACCGCCACCGGCGACCAGCACGTTGACGTCCCACCCTGCCCTCGCGCGGTCGCACAACCATCCGCCGACAGACTGCACAACGTCCTCCGCGCTGGATGCGACGCCAGTGACCTGGTACCTAAGAATCCTTCCCGCGGTGGTCAGCCGATCTATCGGACTGATGCCCGCGGCGGTGGCGTCATCCGCGGTGAAGGATCGGGTTGCCATAGGTGTCCTATCCACGACGTCGTCCAATTGGGGCACACCAAGAGCGTGACACTTTTGCGAGGTTCTGTAAAGGTTCGATTGTCGGCACTTCCTCCCGTCAGCCTTGGCCGGCGCCCGCCAAGAGGGTGACAGTTTCGTCTCAATCTATAACGCTGTGGCCTGGGGTCCCCTCAGCGTATGAGGTCAACCGGCCGCCGCTGCCAACGGCAGCGCATCACCGACAGCCGTCAATTCCGCGGAAAGTCCTGCTGCCGTGCGTATTTCAATGAACGCGTCGAGCATCGCGTCGGTCGCCTCGTGCGGGTCGTCGAGTGTGAGGTCATCGGTGATCACCGAGATCGCGAGTTGGTCGACATAACTCCACACCGTGATGTTCAAGCCGCTGCCCGTCACTACCGGTCCGACCGAATAGATTTCGCTGATCGTCGCACCCTCGATGCAGCCACGCTCTCGCGGTCCTGGCACGTTCGAGATGGTCAGGTTCATCACGCTGGCCGATTCCATTCGCCTCGCCTGCATACGGAAAAACCGCGGCGCGAGTGCTGGCGGAAGGTAGGACAACCACGCCGGAAGCAACGTGGGCCCGAGCAACTGATTGTTTTCCTTCGCGATCGTGGTGGCCATCGATGTAACCCGCACCCGCTCAAGCGGGTCGTCGATGTGCACCGGTATTGACGGGGTCATGTAGGTGAATTCGTTTCCCACAAGCCGTTCCGGAGACGTGTTGTAGCTCACCGGAACTCCGGCGATGAGCGGAGCGTCGGCTCGCCCGTCGTACCGCAACAGCAGACGGCGCAGCGCACCGGCGGCCGTCGCCAACACCACGTCGTTGAGCGTCACGGAGAGTTGCTTGCTGGCCTCCTTGACGTCGGCGAGGGCAAGCGGTGCCGTCGCGAACCGGCGCCCGGGGCTCACCACGTGATTGATGAAGCAGTCCGGCGGGGCGAAGTTTCGGGCGAGATCCGGATGCTGGCCCCGCTCCCTGGAGCGGCGACGGACCCGGGACACACCGGCGGCGGTTTCGCTCACCAACCGGGGCAGCTTTCGGATGAGCCTGACGTGGTCACGTCCGGCCGCCTTCAGCAGATCGGCCCGTGTCCAAGCCGGATCGGAACCATCGGAGACACCAATATCCGAAGGTGGCTGGTAGGGCTCCATCACCTTGGCCATCTGGTTGGCCGATGCGACGCCGTCGGCCAACACGTGATGCACCTTGTGGATGACCGCGATCCGGTCATCGGCCAAGCCTTCGGCGACGTACATCTCCCACAGCGGACGACTGCGATCCAACGGCGTGCTCGCGATCTCACCGATCAGCTGATCCAGTTCGCGACGGCCACCGGGGGCCGGCACCCGCGCTCGGCGAACGTGGTAATCGAAGTCGATGTCGTCGTTCACCACCCACATCGGGTGATGTAGCTTCAGCGGAACCTCCACCAGCTGATGACGAAGCGGCGCCATGGCCCGCAGCCGCGGATACGCCACACGACGGAAGACGTCGAAGCTGAACCCGCCGTCCACATCGGACACGTCGAGCACGCCGATCTTCAGCGTGTGCATGTGGATCTCGGGTGTCTCGGTGTAGAGCATCAGCGCATCCACGCCGTTGAGTCGCCTCATGTCCCGCCCCGTTCGTCAACCACCCATTGCACCCCTCATGCATTCCCGCCACGCGACTTCAGCCAACATTCACCCAGGGTGTGACGCTTCACGCAGAATCTGTAAAGCTAAAGTAATGAGTCTTGTCGCCGGGCGTGGCCCTCTCAGCAAGGATCCCGCAGGCTGGTTCTCGGCCCCCCTGCCCGACGATCTCGTCTTCGTCGAGCCGCACCTTCGACGCGTCCAGGCGATCCGCAACGGTCAAGTGGTCATCGACACCGAGCGGGCGCTGATGGTGCACCGCCGAGATCATCCCCTCAGCTACGCATTTCCACCCGACGAGGTCGGTGAACTGCCCATGGATCCGGAGCCGGAGGCGCCGGGATACGTCCATGTGCCCTGGGACGCGGTCGACACGTGGCTCGAGGAGGGGCGCACGCTCGTCCACTACCCACCGAATCCGTATCACCGCGTCGACTGCCGGCCGACGAGCCGGGGACTTCGGGTCATCGTCGCAGGCGCCACACTTGTCGACACCGTGGACACCGTGATCGTGTTCGAAACCGCGCTGGAACCTCGGCTCTACGTCGATCCGTCGGTCGTCCGCACCGACATCTTGCGGCGCACCGAAACCAGCAGCTACTGCAACTACAAGGGCTACGCGACGTATTGGGCGGCAGTGGTCGGCGACACTGTCGTCGACGATGTGGCGTGGAGCTATGAGGACCCGCCCCCCGAATGCCTACCCATCAAAGGACATCTCAGCTTTGACGCAGACCGCGCCGACGTAGTCGCCGAGTTGCCCGCAGCCGGGGAAGCGCCCGACTCCGGCTGCGTTGTGTGACGCCCGTCACACCACGTGAGGTGACCTCGCACCCTACGGTTCCGTCACCGTAGGTTGTACATGGTTACGGTTGCGTACGTCTTCCCTGCTCATCCACACTTTCTCCAGTTGCTAACCGGAGGGAATTGCGTTGGGTCACTACATCGCCAATGTCCGCGACATCGAGTTCAACTTGTTCGAGGTGCTGAAGCTCGGCGACGTCCTTGCAACGGGCGGCTATGGCGATCTCGACGTCGACACGGTGCGCACGATGCTCGACGAGGTCGCCCGGCTGGCGGAGGGTCCGGTGGCCGAGTCCTTCGCGTCGGCCGACCGCCATCCGCCCGTTTTCGACCCGGAGCATCACACCATCAGCGTGCCCGGCGAATTGGCGAAGTCGGTACAGGCGATCAAGGACGCGGAATGGTGGCGAATGGGCATCGCCGAGGAGATCGGCGGCGTTCCGGCGCCTGCGGCGCTGACGTGGGCGGTCCACGAGATGCTGCTGTGCGCCAATTCGTCGGCCGCCTTCTGGTACGCCCTTGGCCCCGCAATGGCCAACGCGCTCTACATCGAGGGCAACGATCAGCAGAAGCGTTGGGCGGCAATGGCCCTGGAGCGCGGCTGGGCGGCCACCATGGTGTTGACCGAGCCGGACGCTGGCTCCGACGTCGGTGCGGGCCGCGCCAAGGCCGTCGCTCAACCAGATGGCACGTGGCACATCGAGGGCGTGAAGCGGTTCATCTCGGGCGGCGATGTCGGTGATACCGCCGAGAACATCTTCCATCTGGTGCTGGCCCGCCCTGAAGGGGCTGGACCGGGCACCAAGGGTCTGAGCCTGTTCTACGTGCCGAAGTACCTCTTCGATCCGGACACACTTGAAATCGGCCCCCGCAATGGTGTTTTCGCGACCGGGCTGGAACACAAGATGGGCCTGAAGTCCTCCCCCACATGCGAATTGACGTTCGGCGCGCACGGCATCCCCGCCGTGGGGTACCTGGTGGGCGACGTCCACAACGGCATCGCGCAGATGTTCACGGTCATCGAGAATGCGCGGATGACGATCGGCGTCAAGGCGGCAGGCACCCTGTCCACCGGCTACCTCAACGCGTTGGCGTTCGCAAAGGAACGCGTGCAGGGCGCCGACATGACGCAGATGACCGACAAGGCAGCACCCCGGGTGACGATCATTCATCACCCGGATGTGCGACGCAGCCTGATGACACAGAAGGCCTACGCCGAAGGTCTGCGCGCCCTCTACATGTATGCCGCCGCACATCAGAACGACGATGTCGCTCAGCAGACTTCGGGCGCCGATCCGTCGATGGCGCACCGCGTCGACGACCTGCTGCTCCCGTTGGTCAAGGGCGTGAGCTCCGAACGCGCCTACGAATTCCTGACCGAGTCGTTGCAGACCTTCGGAGGCTCTGGCTTCCTGCAGGACTACCCGATCGAGCAGTACATCCGCGATGCCAAGATCGACTCGCTGTACGAGGGCACCACCGCGATCCAGGCGCTGGACCTGTTTTTCCGCAAGATCATGCGCGACCGCGGGGAGGCGCTGGCCCACGTGGCCGCGCAGATCAGCCAGACGGTCGAGACGTGCGACGCGGCGCTGAAAACCCAAGCCGAACAACTGCGCACCGCGCTGGAACACGTCCAGGCCATGACGGCCACGTTGACCGGCTACTTGATGGCGGCGGCCGAACAACCGACGGAGATCCAAAAAGTCGGTCTCGGCTCGGTGCGATTCCTGCTCGCGGTCGGTGACCTGCTGATCGGCTGGCGCCTAATTGTGCAGGCCAACGTGGCCCAGGCCGCGCTTGCCGCATCGAAGGGTGATGAGGCGTTCTACCGAGGCAAGATCGCGACTGCGACGTTCTTCGCCGCCAATATGCTGCCGAACCTCAGTGGACTGCGCGGCATCATTGAGCACCTCGACAACGAGATCATGAGCCTGCCCGAGGCCGCGTTCTGACTTCATCAGGCGACCAACTCGGTGGGCGCTTTTCGATGAACGCCTGTACCCCCTCGAGTGCGCTCGGGTCCATCATGTTGCAGGCCATCGTCGCACCGGCGTCCGCGTAGGCGGACGCGATGCCCTCCTCGAGCTGGCGGTAAAACAATGCCTTGCCCATCGCAACCGCGACGCGCGGCTTGGCGACGATTCGCGCGACCAGCGCCTCGACCTCGCCGTCAAGCGCTTCCGGCGCCGCCACACGATTGACCAAACCCTTGGCGCAGGCCTCCTCGGCGGAGATGAAGTCGCCGGTGACGAGCATTTCGAAGGCTGCCTTGCGGGACACGTTGCGCGACAGCGCGACGCCCGGGGTCGCGCAGAACAGCCCGACGTTGACGCCGCTGACTGCGAAGCGCGCGTCACGGCTCGCGATCGCCAGGTCGCACATAGCAACGAGCTGGCAGCCGGCGGCGGTCGCGAGGCCCTGCACGCGCGCGATCACCGGTGCCGGCAGCTGCTGGATCGCGAGCATCACGCCCGAGCACTGCGCGAACAGGCGCTGGTAGTAGTCGAGCGACGGTTCGGCGCGCATCTCCTTGAGGTCGTGGCCGGCACAGAAAGCCTTGCCTGACGCGCCGAGCACGACGGCGCGCACTGACTCGTCCTTGGCGAGCGCATCGCACGCCCCGCCCAGCGCCGCGAGCATCGCCTCCGAGAGTGCGTTAAAGGCC
>Ga0126307_10002768_pt1 | contig 11892 bp, 15 predicted proteins | sample Plot28_FD_89955 | JGI IMG/M metagenome (GOLD analysis project Ga0126307, IMG submission 89955) | Serpentine soil microbial communities from UC McLaughlin Reserve, CA, USA - Plot28 | ecosystem: Environmental > Terrestrial > Soil > Grasslands | place: USA: UC McLaughlin Reserve, Lake County...
GAAGATCAAGCTCGAGAAGGTATGAAAGCTATAGGTATGGATGAATGGTTTATCAATTCTATGATGGAGTTATTCAGTATTACTAGAGCAGGTTATGTATCAGATGTATCACCTGCAGTTGAGGAAGTGACAGGTAAGAAACCAATAACTTTTAGTGAATTTGCAAAAGACTATTCAAGTGCTTTCAGATGATTAATCTCATATATATTTATTCATCGGGATTGTGTGGGATATCTGCTTCTGATAATGTGAAGAAGAAAACCTTTAAAGCTTAGACTGTTGTTCCTGCAATAGGAACATACTTTTAGCACGGATCTCCTCTCTGATTGCGTCGAACTATTAATCAATACATATATTACAAAATCTAATATTTCTCTTTATCTATGATAGTTGAGTGACAAATTTGAGTCAATTCTGTCCCAGATCCCACCGAACCGGTGTTAACCTTGACCTGTAGAGGAAGAAGGGGATGACGATCCACTAGGAGATGTAAACCCAGAATGGGATTCAAGCCATGAATAAAGATCTGCCAAGACATATGATTGTATTGGTCCCTGGCTAGTTTGCCATTGAGATGAAGGGTAAAATTCGTGTCCAAGATCTGGATATGTGATCAGTATGTGATCGGGATGATTTATCTCTGTCAGTTTTTGCTGCAGTAAGAAAGCCCCATAAACTGGAGCTTGTGTATCGTTTTCTCCATTGAGTATTAGAATGCTGGTGTTTGAAGGAACCTTGCTAATGGTATTTAAATTTGGTTCTAATGCAAAAAACGAGCTTTGATATAATGAACAACCTTCTAAATTGGTACATTTACCAGATGATTCTGACAGCGTTGATGCTGATGACGGTGAGAAGAATGATTTTGCCTTCTCTATTAAAGCTGGTCTGAGTTCCGCATCGATGTCTATGTAAGCATTATTGTTGGGATTGTATTCTGGGTTTAAGAGTTTAGTACCATTGGGAAGATTCTGTGTAAGAATTAAGCTGATATTACCACCAACTAAAGCTTGGAAAGTCACATCTTTGGATGCTTCTTGTACTGAAAGTGATCCATTATGATTAACATCTAATACTTCTTTAGCATATAGAAGTGGCAAACTTACTACTTGAAAATACAGTATTTCACTCATGTTTTGTGCTACTGCTCCCATAAGCACAATATTCTTTACTTTATCAGGATTATCAATTGCAACTCTGGGGCCTATAACTGTACCTTCGCTATGACCTAATACTGTTATTCTGCTATTATCAACTTCAGGCTGCTGCGTTAAAACTGCTAAAGCTTTGTTTCCATCTTGTTCTAAATCATTAATTGTCAGATTTCCCCATACGTTGCTATCCAGAATTGTATGATTTGTACCTATTCCTCTCTTATCATATCGAAGTGTTGCAAATCCTCTTTCAGATAGATATTCAGCTATTTGAAAGAATGGAGTTGATGGATAGATCTTTTCTCCTGTTTTATTATCGATGCGAATATAACCTCCAGTTTCATTCATATCTTCTGCACCAGATCCAGTTATAAGCAGAACACCAGGAAATGTTCCATTTACTCCTGCTATAGCAGGATAAGTAAACTGTGCGTTAGTCTTGAGTCCATTACCTAAGTCTATAACTAAATTTCTATATTTTATTGTCTGTAAATCTGATTGAGCATGAACTGTGAAAATACTCCCATCACCATAAAATAAGAAAGATATAGAATAAACAGTAATGACTAACGCTATTATTTTTACTGGCAACAATAAAAACATACATCAGAGTAATACGATAATGAGTATATAAGAATGCGACAATTACTTCTGAAATTAACTTTCACTAACAAGGCCATATTTTTCAAATCTGTAAGCTAGTGCAAATAGATGTACAATTAACAAGCATCTAATATTTAGTATATTAACAGAACGACATAGCTATAACTTAAAGATAAATTACTAAAAAGGAAGAAAAAGAATTAGCAAAGATAAATGTGATTTCTATAATGCTAGTGATTTTAAAGAACTACAAAAGCCGCATTAACAGACAGAAACAAAGGTCAAGCACAGTTAGTTGCAAGGAATTAATATTTAAGAAATTTGGTGACAAATTTGAGTTGAATCTGTCATACATTCCACCGAAGCCGTGCCAATATTGTCGCTTTATTTAGGCATTATCTTGTATTATATCTAGGAGAATAGTTGTTCGTTACCCAGAGAAAGACGAACCTATTCAAAACATTGTCAGTATCTTTCCTTTTTTATTAATAGATTATATTTGTAAAAGTTAACAATATTGCTAATTAGTTAAAGAGAATATGATTTCTAAAAAGTAATGCTGACAATAGTAGTAATACTTGCCAAACGATAACAAAGTTAGTGATATAATGTTTAAGATAACAAAATTCAACATCTGCATCATTGGAATGTTGGTAGGAATAGGACTTATTAGTCTCCTTCCTGTTATGGTTCTGACATGCAGGGGGGGCTGTACTCTTGGCAATTAGGACGATGACGTGTTAGAACAGTCATCTTCTTATTTTTATGTCTCACTAGGTCAAATTTTTTTATAATGTGCGGATAAGAAGTAGGGCCATTACATCGAGCATAAACATGTGAACCTTCAATTCCTTACCTATTTTCTAACTTTGCAATTATTTTTAACACCCATTCTAATGTATTAATTCTCATTATATCATTACGATCTGCAATTCGAGATATCAGACGATCCGTAGCTTCACCTTCGTAAATATGATTTTTCATAAGATTACTCTTAAGATCTTGAATCTCCTTTTGTAGTATCGTTTTTAATTCTTCGAGTTGATTCAACCTTTAAGTTTTAATTAGTTCATCTTTTAAATATTTCTTACGAGCCTTTGGGTATTAAGATATCTATGCATCTATTTACCTTCTTTCAATTCTTACCAATATGCACTTTCAGACTCAATATTAGAGGAAGCATCCCTTTTCAAGGAGATGTATTCATTAATTTTCTCTAAACCTTTAAAGATTCCTTCGACTGCAAAAAGCGAAGGAGCTTTTGTCGTGGGAAGGTCACCACAACAACTTTCTTCAAATTTCTTGATATTATATTCTACATACTCAATGCTCAACCGTTTGAAGAGATCAATAGCCTTCATAGAATCATCCGAATCATCTACCAGCAGAATTGGTTTTCGCTTAACCACAAGGAATTATAGCACGATAGGAGGATAAATGCCTAACACTGCTGTTCATATATCCTACTATGACAGATAAATTTAATGGTGTTAGTTAAATCTTTGGTAAGATCACTCTGAATTAGATCATGATAGTTTTCGTCTCTGTCATTTCCCATTCCCTTCAACTAGAACAGACTCCGGAGTCAATTGCTGAAAGAATAACAAGATTGGCAATATTTTTCTTTTCTCTCTCAATAACTTTAGGTTGCCGTTTTGATAGCTTCGATAATAACCAATAGAAACATTGAAACTTTGCTTGTAACTTTCATACAAAAGAGTGTAGAACCATATTTGATTTTCAATTAGAACCTATTAGAGTATGACTCCCATTAGACTGTTTTTTTCTGTCACAATCTATTATCAACTTAAATAATATCGATAAGTGAGGACACAGGTAGATTAGAAAATTCGTGTATCTCTGTTACTGCAGTTTATTTACAGCATAGGAAAACGTCAGACGTTATCACATGTTAGAAATAAGATATGTTTACCTCACATACATATCTTTTCTATAGAGTAACAATATGTTTATCCTCATAATTATTTTCTTCATTATAATAGAGTGGATCATTCTCATTGTAGGGGACCATCACAATTATTTCTTTCCAGTATCCTGCATGCAAGGATAGACAGAAATTTCTGATTATAGTATTTTATAGATTTTATTATTTTTTATATTTTAACAATGATGTTAATTTCTCAGCAAAGCTTCTGAAGTTGGGCGTTTGGATATTCTCCTGGTTGAAGTTTAAGGTAATCTCTTTTAATTTTATAGTTTTTGTTTGAAATCAAGATCTTCTCTTTATTATAAATTCAACTTTTAGTTCAAATGGGCTTATTGTAGCTATCATGTCACTCATGATTATAATTAAAGAGGAAAAGTCTGCTCACTCGTTTGAAATAGTGTTAATATCTCTTTCCGTTCTAATTATGCACTACATTTCTTATCGTTGTATAACTATTATAAAACTTAAAGATATAACACTACAACAACCACCTAGATCTACTTAGATAATAATACCGGTAAAGAAACATACTGATTAGAGTCTGCAATCAAAGAGTAACTTTTTATTTTGTATGTTTGTAATTTCTCTGTAACCGCTACTCCAAATGCAGCCTGACCATCTGGGCGAATATTTACTGGCTCAGCCAATGCTCTTCCAATTGCGATTACCTTCCCATCCTTATCATATAACGTAGCTATTGCACTTGAGTCTGTGGCTGTTAATGGACCTCCATTTAAAATTCTGCCGTTTATATAATAAAAACCCAAAATATCAAGTCTAGAATTATCAGATTGAATTTTTAGCACTATTGGTGTACTCTTCTCAATAGCAGTACCTGACGCAGATAATTTAAAGTCCTTTACATCATTAACATTTTTTGTATTGATGTATAGTATCTCAAATGGAGATATCCCTCCTGGATTAATCGTGCGTAATTCAGAGGACCTTTGAAATTCATCGAGTAACTTTCCATTGGCATTATAAAATATGGCCTTTACTACTACATTTGTCATGGCTTTATCTGATATATTTTTTACTTCGCCATAGACATGAATAATTTTATTTCTGTCTGTAAATGACGATGTGTTTTGAATTAAGAAGTCACTTGTTGTAAAAGCCCTCCCATCTCCTGTATGTATAATAACCATTATAATATTTGTGCCAAGTAAGAATAAGACCATAATTATAGTGATATTAATTCCCAACAACTGTACAAACATGTATGTGTAACTCAACTTATTAACTTACTTTATCCATATACATTGTCCGGTTATCACGTATACAATATCGCATAACTCTAGCTTTTAGTATAAACATAATGATGAATATATCAATACTATCATCCATGTATTTTTATTACTCCACATAATGATTGTGAATCAATTGATCATAAAATCTAACTGACCTAATATGGACAAATTCAAGTATGCCGTATCTAGATAGCTCTCTGCCAAACCACTATTTTTAATTCCTCCAAATGGAACTCGTAAATCATATATCCTACATCTTTGTTGTCTCAAAACTTTTTGTCTTTTTATCATCTTCTTATTTTTTTGGTCAATATTACTGCAATCAGATGAGACACAACGGGTAGAGTATTACCGATAATAAACGAATTTACCCGATCTTCTATCTTACGATCTTCCACAGTTAAGCGTTGATGATGTTGATACATATGCTCAGCCCACGATCCTACAGTAAAGATTTCGTAATACAGATTTGGATCCGAATCATCACGATACAAACCCCAATTTATTGCACCATCACGCAAACGCACTCTTCTTAGTTCTTTTATAGCTAGAATAAAATCATCTAATGTTTCTGGGTGGATATGGTATTCTAGTTTCACAAGAACCGGTCCATCTTGTAGATTAGGTTCGATTACCATCATTGGTTCAGGCCAATGTCTTGAGGGTGTTTTATTTATATCCTTTAGATCTCCCGTCAGTTTATATTTAAATACAACTACCAGACTGAAGATAGTCCCTATTGCAGCAAACAAGAAGGCATAATGAACTCCATAGTACTGTGCTACCAACCCCCATATTGCACTTCCTAAGGCTATGGATCCTTGGTATATCAGCAAATATATAGAAAGTCCTCTTGCACCAACCCATTTTGGAACTGATTTAAACATTGAGTAATGTAAACTTGAGATAATGAATATCCATCCTGACCCAGCAGCCATCATTGCTATCGTTAAGACGACTAAATTATTCAAAGGAAAGAACCAACATAACAACTGCAAGCAAGATTATTGAAAATGTAACAATTTGCTCAAAATGCTTTAGCCTTCTTAGTATAGGGTATAATGTAATTCCTCCTATTATAGAACCTGCGCCAAAAGAAGGCAACAGCAGCCCATATCCTAATACTCCTAGAGTTATCGTCTGCTGGCTAGCTAATACGGGAAGAAGGGCAGGTATAATGCTTCCAAAAAATGCAAATGCAGTAACGCGAACAAACATTGATTGAGCTTGAGGAGAATTATACACATAATGCAATCCTGATTTAATTGCATCCATAACATGCTCTGGCGCCAATTCTGTCTTGGAAGAAGAAACTGTTTTCGTTCTTCGCCATCGATATATTATGACAATCATTACAACAATGGTTAATGCATTAAGTAAAAATAAGTATCCTGGATTTGCATTGATAAGAACTAACGCACCGATCAATGGTCCCATGGCAACGCCTATGTTGGCCGCCACACTCACCAAAGTTATGGTTTTGTGAACTTCTGTCCTGGAAACCATCTCACTTGCAGCAATGATCGACATTGGCATATTCATGGCGATCCCGATTCCAAGCATAAAAGTAAGTACTAACAAAATTGATGGTGTAATTATATTATATATTGTAAGAATGCTTAGAATAATAGCTATAATAAGCATCCAGCTTCTGATAATCAAAAGGAATTTGCGACGGTCGAAAATATCTGAAAGAGCACCTGTAGGTACTATAAACAATACTACTGCTAGACTTGTAGTTGCCTATATCATAGCGATTAAAAATGGAGAATGCGTTAGTGTAGTCATTAACCATGAAGCTCCAATAACTTGCATAGAGTTTCCAATATTTGTAATTATTAATCCTATCCAAAATAGTAAAAATATTTGATGATTTAGAAGAGGCATCCATAATGATTTATCTTTTTGTTCTTCTTCTTGCTTATCGAGATTATCGGTATTCTTCTCGTCACTGTCTTCCATATACATCATATTTTCGTAATTATAGTTCTGTATATATGATTCTGTTAACTCTCATTTAAAGAAATAGAAGGGAAATTAGGCTCTTTCCAATTAACAGTAAAAACTTATAGCTGAAGATATTATACTTCACTTTTATGCTCTTAAGAAATAGAACATCTTCTTCAAAGTACATCTTCTCTGCAATACACTTTTGTACTTTTCAGATCTGTTTCTATAAGAAAAGACATTTCAGCATTTATCTCCATTTGTAAGTAGAAACCATGTTTCCATTTGATATTGGATTTCGCTGTAAAATTGTAATGAACTATTAAAAACACTGGGCATGGAAGTAACAATTTCTCTCGTATCTCATCTAAGTTCTATGCATAATATCCCGCTCAAAGCAGGGTTTGATACATATATGCTGCGCACCCAGTTTAAAGAAATAGGGGGCCGACATAAAAACAGAGATGACTATCAAAACTAAGCGAGCTTCAAGATCTGTACCTGCGGAACCTTCAGATGGTAAACGGTTGTTGATTGTACTTAAACCTAGTTCAGCTTGGAGGCAAGGCATTTCATATGACAAACCACACGTACCAGAGCTAGCACCAGATGATGCCTTATTTGATAAATACGAAAAAAATATAAAGTCACACAAATGGACTGAAGAAGAATGGAGCGGGTATGAAGAAGAGTTTAGAATGTTAATGATGGAGCGTAAAAAGGCTCAGGAATTAATGAGATCACTAGCAAAACAGTATGCTAATTCTGATACGAAGAATGTAACCTTACTTTGCTTTTGTCCTGATGAACGATACTGTCATAGACGTTTAGTTAAGGAAATGATCTTATCGATCAATCAATCTTATATATCGTCAAGAAAATGACTACAATTAATCCTATGGAATGGGCAGCAAAATCTACAAAAGATATAGTCTGCTAGGCATGCTTCTCTGTTACAACAAAATCCTACCTCATAATGTCCAAGTGCTTAAATCATTATAGTTATGAGTATGTAAGGATGCACTTCCATCGGATGACTGCTGACGATGAGGAAATGAAAGAAAAAGAAGAAGAGCAAAAGCAAATGTCACTTAAGCAATATATTATGGTAATAAATTAGAAGGTTAGAAATTTTTATGATTCTTTAATTGAACTTTATATTCTAAAATATGTTCTTTCTTCCATTCATAACTTTGTGTATCATTATCTTTAGCAACAGTCTAAAAATCATAATTTCCGCCAATGCGGTCTCCTGCTTCATTAAGTCTTATTTTACCTGATATCCCATCAAATGATTCCGCAGTTTCAACAACGATCTCTTTAAATGATTTGGTTAAATTTTCATTACTATGGTTAAAGGTACTATTGTTATCAAGGCTTAGAGAGGCTATCCAATAAGAATCATAGGCAAGTGCAGGATATGTTATTGAACTGACTTCATGTAATTTTTTTTGAGTACTTCTTGCAGATCACGAGATTTTTCTGACTCGCTATCTATAGCATAAAGAGGATTGGAAAGATCAGTTTTCATTGCAAACAATGCTGAATCAATGTTCTTTGTTATATGATGATTTTGTGCTATGCTATCACTGCCATACCATCTTACTTTTCCTAGGAATTCATAAAGAGGCGATTGTATTAAAATAGGTGTTATCTCGTCAAAAGAGATTACATATACACCTACAGAATTAGCACCATATTTTTTTACTGCATCAGAGACAACTTCACTTAATTTTTCTAATTCTTGATTCCACATTATGAAATTTATCCTATGTAAACTGGTAGCAAATTTCCCTGTATGTGGTTTATAATTAATCCCCTCTTCTACTCTTCCTCCTAGTTTTTCAAAATGAGATTTAGTAGATTTATAGAGCTCATTTCCATATATATCACCATCAATTTGAATAAAAAATGAATTTGTAATAGTGTTGTTTTATATTTTATATTTGCAGAAACAAATAGTGTTATGACTCCAAATTGATCCTCAATTGTTTTAGAAAAAATATTATTTCATTCCTGTCATACATACAAGAATTTGGATACCTTATCCTATCTTATAACTTTCTCAAGATTAAGGGACGAGTGAAGGGTTATAGATCGATTCAAAATATTTTTTCGCTAAATTTTCTGGTGGATTAGTACTTGTTTCACATTTGTTGGTAATACATTAGGATTCAGATGAAATCCCCATTCAAAAATGGGGGGCCAGAGAGACGCAAATGAATTTTCATTTGAATCTCAAATTATTGGTTAAACCATAACAATAAATGTATATAATTAGTCGATAAAAATTGTTATGAGTCTTACTGGAAAATGAAACTGGTTATTTTCTGATTCAGCAGTAGTAAGGAGAATCATAAATTCTTTTTGAAAAAGTATGTTTAATATTATTTCTTTTATTCATATTATCAGCATTTATGGAGTAGTTTAGTATTATATGATCTTATGAGCTAATATATTCAGTCTTATATAATCGAGATTCCATATCATTTCGAAATGATTTTGCTCAATTTCATTTAATATAGATTCCAGATATTCTTCTTTATCATTATCTGATTGAATGTATCGTAAATAAGGTCTTAATACGACTGTCTTCAGATACAATGAATAACTACTTCTATTGGCAAAACTTATTGATGTTTCTGATAAATATACTTTGATGTTTTTGTATCCTATTTCATTGAGAAGTTTTTTGGTATCTGATGGTTTCGGAAAATACCATTCTTTTTTCCATTCTTTAAAATAATCTTTGAATTTTTCAGAGTCTTTTACTATGTCAAAAATAGAAATAGCCTTCTTTAAATTTCCATATCCCCCACATTGAATAAGTAATTGTCCATTTAGATTTAGTAATTCAAAAAATGTATTGAATAACTTTTGATGATTTAATATCCAATGCAACACGGCATTAGAAAATATTACATCTACTTTTGTTGAAGTAATCTCTGAACTAAGATCAAGAAGATCAGAATTAATAATAGTTACATTTTCAAATTGAGACAAATTATCTTTTGCTTTATGAATCATATTAACATCAATATCAACAGCATATATCTTTCCATTTGGAATTTCTTTTGCCAAAATTTTTGTAACTCTTCCTGAACCACATCCTGCATCCACTACAATTTCATTACCTGTCCAATTCCTTAATTGAATAAGTTTTAATGCGAATTCTTCTTGTATTGTAGAAACATTATCATATGTTTCTGCATCCCATCCATTGCCATCTCTTGCCTTCATAATATAGCAGATTTATTATACTACTAATAATTGCAATATCTTATATTTTTGCTTCAAGTTTTTTCTCTTCATTTGTGATGTAAAATCTATCTAAATAGAGGATTCTCCTTTTATAATTGGGCCTTGCTGGTTCATATGGCGTTCTGATCATATAATACTATTTAATATTCTATAATGTATATATGTATATATATATCAAATAAAAACTCATTATGAATACTTGAAGTCTATAATATCTAAACATTAGGTTGGTTAAAAGGAAGCAAATACGGATGTAGATTTAGTATAAAATTATTCTCTTCATCTATATATTAAATGCCACTATTATCCTAATTTTTTCTTTGACTATTTTTGGAAAGGACCATTCTATAGAAATTATTTTAAGAGAATCATCTACTGAATTGGATACCTGCAAATCCGTTATGATAGAAAGAGAGGAAATAAAACTATCATTGCCTATGATTCTTGATTGTATTATTCTTGCAAAATCTGAGTCGAAAAAGAAGAAAGAAAGTTTGTAAATTCCTCGAATCTAAATCAAAACAACATTAATAATTTTATTACAGACATAGGTGCAAATATAGGATTTTACACAATATTTTTTGTAAAAAAGATTCCACATGCAAGATTATTTCAATTGAAGCATCAAATAAGATATATCATCAACTTTTGCAAAATTGTGAATTAAATAATCTTGATCGGTTGAAGGTTTTATTAATTAACAAAGCCGTATCTGATAGCGAATTTAAAAATGCAGAGTTTTACGAAATTGAAAGTATGTCTACAATATTGAACGAATTTCTTATTAATATATATATATCGGATAGGAATAATCAAATTGATACTAATGAGATCGTTGAAACCAACTATAGATAGCAACGAGATCTCTGAAAATATTGAAAAAATTCTCGTTAATGAAGATTGATGTAGAAGCTGCAGAACTATTGGTCCTGAATAGTGCAATTGAAACCCTAAAGCAAGGAAGAATAGAAACTATGATAATAGAGTTTCATTCTCGCGGAAATTATATTCATATTATCAAACTCTTGAGAGTTAAGATACTCAATAATTTCAAAAGAGCGACACCAAATCGATAAGAACCCTGAATACACCGACGGTCATATTATAGCAAAATTGATCAAATGATCATCGTCCGATTCTCCAGACTACGATCAAATAATTTCACGAAATCATTGTCATCATTTTCTCCTTGTCATTCTCACGATCTATCATATTACTTTCAGAAAGTATGGGATTATTAAGTAACCTGCTCTATAATCCATTATTTGAACTGTTTTATTGCAAATTCTTCGGATTGTTTAATAAAAATTGTATCTTTTAGCTTCCATTCTTCTTGAGGAATCGAATCAAAAAACTCTTGCATACATAATATAAACCGAAATCGTAGATTTCTATTATTCTCGTTTATTCCATATCGATATAAAATTTTTGAAATAGTTTCAAATACTTTATCATAGTCTCTCTTGAAGGCAGGAATTTCAAACGTTTGATATAGCATAGAAGTTATTTTGTTTAAGTCTTGTTGAATGGATGGATAGTAGTCGTCGTCATTCAATTTCTATTTTTCATCTCTCATACTCATAATTCTTTAATTCATTTGGTTGATAAACTCTATCAAGTTCTCATTGCGTTAGCTGATCGTTTTTTTTCATAAAATAATATATATCTCTTCCGTCGAAGCATGACAATTTATTCCTATAATTTTTTTGTAATTTCTGACTCTAATGTA
>Ga0126307_10002769_pt1 | contig 11891 bp, 12 predicted proteins | sample Plot28_FD_89955 | JGI IMG/M metagenome (GOLD analysis project Ga0126307, IMG submission 89955) | Serpentine soil microbial communities from UC McLaughlin Reserve, CA, USA - Plot28 | ecosystem: Environmental > Terrestrial > Soil > Grasslands | place: USA: UC McLaughlin Reserve, Lake County...
AGAACCAGGTCGCGACGGGCCCGTACATGATCGAGAACGACGAGTCGGGCAAGGCGATCGGCTACCAGGCCGGCCGCCGCATCCACCTGGTCCGCAACCCGAACTGGGAGCGCTCCTCCGACTACAAGCCGGCGTACCTCGACGAGATCGACATGCCGCAGGGCAACGACGACACGAACGTCGCCTCGCAGCGGATCCTCGACGGGCAGAGCATGCTCAGCGGGGACTTCTCGCCGCCGCCGGCGATCCTCTCGCGCGCCGTCCGCGGCGACGAGAAGGACCAGCTCGAGCTTGTGCCGGCCGGTGGCGGCCGCTACGTGTCCATGAACACGACGGTCAAGCCGTTCGATGACGTCAACGTGCGCCGCGCGGTCATCGCCGGCTTCGACCGCAACGCCATGCGCCTCACGCGCGGCGGCGAACTGGTCGGCGACATCCCGACGCACATCCTCCCGCCCGGCGTGCCGGGGTTCGAGGAGGCCGGCGGCATGGAGGGCCCGGGCCTGGACTTCCTGAGCAAGCCCGCGGGCGACCTGGCGCTGGCCGCGGAGTACTTCAAGAAGGCGGGCTACGCCTCGGGCTCCTACGAAGGCGACGACGAGCTGCTGATGATCGGCACCTCAGAGGGCGTCGCCCAGCAGGCGGCGGAGGTGACCAAGGAGCAGTTCGAGCGGCTCGGCTTCAAGATCCGGCTGCGGCTCGTGACGCAGGACGCCATGTACACCAAGTACTGCAACGTCCCGGCGGCGAACGTCGCGATCTGCCCGAACGTCGGCTGGTTCAAGGACTTCGCCGACCCGCAGACGCTGCTCGGCCCGACGTTCGACGGGGACAACATCATCCCCCAGAACAACTCGAACTGGTCAGAGCTCGACGTCCCCGAGATCAACCAGGCGATGGACGAGGCGGCCCGGCTGACCGATCCGAATGAGCGCGCCGAGGCGTGGGCCCGGATCGACCGCATGGTCTCCGAGCAGGCGCCGGTCATCCCCTGGATCTGGGACAAGACCCCGCTGCTGCGGTCCGCGAACGTCAACGGCGTCGCGAACCAGTTCAACTCGCAATGGGATCTGGCCTGGACGTCGCTGAAGTGAGTGCCCGCGGGCGCGCGCCCCGACGGGCTCTGGCGGCGCCCGCCCGCGTCTGACGCCACCCGGCGCCCGCCCCCGTGCCACCAGCACGGGGGCGGTCACCGTGCGTCGTCAGTCACGACCGGGCATCCGCCAGTGACCCGCCAGGCGCACGCCCGGAGGCACCGGCCCCGTTGGGGATGCCGTTCGCCGGCGGGAGGCGCAGGTGCAGCTCCGCACCGGCGCCGCCGCCGGCGGCGGACGCCCACGCCGTGCCGCCGTGCATCTCCGCCACCTGTCGCACGATGGCCAGCCCGAGGCCGGAGCCGGGCAGCCGGCGCGACTCGGCGGAGCGGTAGAAGCGGTCGAAGACGTAGGGCCGGTCCTCCTCCGGGATGCCCGGCCCTTCGTCGCGCACGACGAGCTCGCCGGCCGCCACGGCGACCTCCACGCGGCCGCCGGCCGGGCTCCACTTGCGCGCGTTGTCGAGCAGGTTCGTGACCGCGCGCTCGAGCCGGGCGCGGTCGGCGCGCACGGGGCTCGGCCGCAGGTCGCAGTCGAAGCTCACGCGCGGGGAGTGCCCGCGCACGCGCTCGATGCAGGCGGCGGTGAGCTGCGCGAGGTCGAGCAGCTCGAGCTCGCTCTCCGGCGCGCGCTCGCGGGCGAGCTCGACGAGGTCGCCGACGAGCACGGTCAGCTCGCGCAGCTGCGAGAGGAGGTCCTCGCGCAGCTGCCGGCGCTCGGCCGGGGGCAGCTCGTGCGCGCGCGAGAGCAGCTCGACGTTGGCCTGCACCGTGGTCAGCGGCGTGCGCAGCTCGTGCGAGGCGTCGGCGATCAGCTGGCGCTGCGCGCGGCGGGACTCCGCCAGGGCGCCGAGCATCGAGTTGAACGAGCGCGCGAGGCTCGCGAGCTCGTCGTCGCCGATCGCCTCGACCCGGCGCGAGAGGTCCTGCGTCGCGGCGACGTAGCGCGCGCCGCGCGTGAGCCGGCGCACCGGCGCCAGCGCGCTACGCCCGACGATCCCGCCGAGCAGCGCGGCGATGCCGACGCCGCCGAGGCTGACGAGCAGCAGCACCAGCGCGAGCTGGCTCATGGTGGCGTTGACGGTCTCCAGCGAGCGCGCCGCCTGGAGCGCCTGGCCGGCGACGAACGGCCCGACGTAGACGCGCACCTCGGTGTCGCCGAGCCGCGAGTCGTAGAAGAACGGCTGCGCCCGGCCCTGCGCCACCGCGAGCACCCGCGATCCGGCGGCGAGCAGGGCGCGCCGGCCCGGCGGCGGGGTGATACGCCCGGCGCTGGAGACGACCTGCGCGTAGCCCTCGCGCTCGCCGAGCGGCGACGACGGCAGCAGCAGCCGGAAGTTGCGCCGCTCGCCGGCGCGCTCGATCGGCGCGGACGGCGTGCTGCCCTGCTCCCGCGGCCCGGGCTCGGTGAGCACGGAGGCGCTGAGCGCGCGCAGCCCGTCGTCGACCGACCCGCGCAGCTGCTCGCGGACCGAGACGTAGGTGATGACCGAGGCCAGCGCGACCGCGACCGCCACCGCGATCGCGGCCAGCAGCACGATCCGGCGCCGGAACGACATTCAGGCGGCCAGCATGAAGCCCACGCCGCGCACGGTGTGCAGCAGGCGGGGCTCCCCGCCGTCCTCGGTCTTGCGCCGCAGGTAGCCGACGTAGACGTCGAGCGAGTTCGACGTCGCGCTGATGTCGTGCCCCCACACGCGCTCGTAGATGATCTCGCGCGGCAGCACCTGGTCCGGGTTGCGCAGGAAGAGCTCGAGCAGCCGCTGCTCCGTGCGCGTCAGCTCGAGCGGCCGCTCGCCGCGCGTGGCCCGGCACGTCGCGAGATCGAGCGCGAGGTCGACGTAGGCCAGGCGCTCGCCCGGCCGGTCGGCGCCGGCGCGACGCAGCAGCGCGCGGACGCGGGCGTTGAGCTCGTCGAGCGAGAACGGCTTGACGAGGTAGTCGTCGGCGCCGGCGTCGAGTCCCGACACGCGGTCGCCGACGGCGTCGCGCGCGGTCAGCATGAGGACGGGCGTGCGGTCGCGCCGCTCGCGCAGGCGGCGGCAGACGGTCAGCCCGTCGACGCGCGGCATGCTGACGTCGAGCACGACGGCGTCGAAGCCGCCGCTCGACAGGCGGTCGAGCGCCTCCGCGCCGTCGCCCGCGCAGTCGACGTCGTAGCCCTCCACGCCGAGCGCCCGGCGCAGCGTGCGCGCGAGCGCCGGGTCGTCGTCGACGACCAGGAGGCGCTGCGTGGCGGTGGTGGCGGGACGGTGCATGCAGGGCGGATATCGGCGCGGTCTGAGAAAGCTCTAAGAGTGGCCCGAGGGTTCTTAGCCGATTCTCACGGCGCGCGGGAACAGTGCGCCGAAGAAGACGGGGGAAGATGAATCTGACGCGCCTGCAGACGTTCGTCGAGATCGTGCGCACCGGCACGTTCGCCGGTGCCGCGGACGCGCTGACGTTCACGCCCTCGGCCGTCTCGCAGCAGATGGCCAAGCTCGAGGCCGAGACCGGCGCGCCGCTGATCGACCGCGGCACCGGGCCACTGCGCCTCACGGAGGCCGGCCGGCTGCTGCACGAGCGGGCGCGCGGCATCCTCGGCGCGGTGCGCGAGGCCGAGGCGGAGCTCGACGCGCTGCGCGCCGGCGCGTCCAAGCGCGTGAGGCTCGGCTGCTGCCCCGCCGCGTCGACGGTCGTCGTCCCGCGCGCGCTGCGGCTGTTCCGCGGCCGGCTGCCGACCGCCGTCGTCGCGGTGCGCGAGTGCGCGGCGCCCGACGTGGTGGCGGCGCTGAACGCCGGCAACGTCGACCTCGGCCTCGTCGCCGTGCCCGCCGGCGGGCGCGACGAGCCGGGCCTCGTGGCGCAGGTGCTGCACCGCGACCGGCTGATGCTCGCGCTGCCCGACCGCGACCCGCTCGCCGCCCGCGAGGTCGTCGACGCGGCGGCGCTCGACGGGCGGCCGCTGCTCGGCGACCCGGAGGCGGCCGACCTGCGCGCGTGGGCCGCAACCTCGCGCGCGGCCGGCGTCGAGCCGCGGCTGACCGGCTGCGGGGTCGACGCCCCGCGCGCCCGGCTGGCGCTCGTGGCGGCCCGGGAAGGGCTGGCGCTCGTCCCTGGACCCGGCCCGCTCGGCGAGCTGCTGCCGCCCGGCGTGACGCTGCGTCCGCTCGACGGCGCGCCGGAGTGGGAGCTGCGCGCGCTGCGCCCCACGGCGGCGGTGCTGCCGGTCGTCACGCTGGCCATGCTCGACGCGGCGCGCGCCGCCGTGGCGCCCGTCGCGGTGCGGCGTAAGGCCCTCCACGTCGCCTAAGGGGTCGGTGTAGGCGGTCGCCCGATGTACGGGCGGCGCCTTAGCCGTACCTTCGATTGCATGACCGCCACCGCCATCACCACCAACCTGGACGCCGTGCTCATCCGCCCCGCCGCCGAGACCGACGCCGGCACGCTGAAGCGGCTGGCGCAGCTCGACAGCTCGTCCGTCCTCGACGGCGACGTGCTGCTCGCCGAGGTCGACGGCCGCGTGCTCGCCGCGCTGCGGGTCGACGATCGCGTCTACGTCGCGGACCCCTTCGCGCGCACGTCGGACCTGGTCGACCTGCTCGCGGCGCGCGCCGATCGCATCCGCAAGCCCGTCCGCCCCGAGCGCCGGCTGCGCCTGCCGGTTCTGCGCCCCGCCGCCTAGCGCTCGAAGTACGCGTCCAAGTCCTCGAGCGCGCCACGGATGACGGCGCGCGCGATGAGGCTGCGCACCGGCCCGGGGACGAAGCGCCCCGGGTCGAGCCGGACCTCGAGGTCGACCTGCGTCCTGCCGCCGACGAGCGGCTTGAAGCGCCACTCGCCGGCGAAGTCGCGGAAGTCGCCCCCGAGGTACTCGCTGCCCAGGCGGTGCGGGCGGTCGTGGATCTGGCGCAGCCGGTAGCGGACCTTGCGCACGCGCGCGTCGACCTCGTACTCGACCACGCAGCCGCGGCCCTGCTCGTCGCGCTCGAGCACCCGTACGTCGCACACCGCGCCCTGCCACTCGGGCAGGCGCTCGTAGTCCGTCAGCGCGTCGAAGCACGCCTCCGGCGTCGCGCCGATCACGGCGCTGCGGCGGGTGTTGTAGGCGGGCACTAGGCGCCCGGCTTGGTGACCATCAGGAAGATCGCGAGGATGACGAGGATCCCCGTGACCGCACCCATCATGCCCTCGCGGCGGGCGGCGCTCTGGTACTCGTCGGAGAGTCGCTCGCCACCCTGCTCGCGCTCGGCCATCGCCGCCAGCCGGCGGTCGGTCGGGATGAAGTAGGCCCCGTTGATCGCGCCGATGACGATCACGATCGCGAACGTGGCGCTGATCCAGAACGACCCGAAGCCCCAGTCGCCGTCGATCGTCTGGTAGATCCCGGTGAGGACGATGACGCCCAGCGCGGGCGTCGCCAGCCGCTGGTTGATGGCCAGCTGTACGCGGTGCACGTAGGCCAGGTGCCGCGTGCCGGCGCGCATCGCCACGGGGAAGAGCAGCGACTCGGCGAACGTCGCTCCGAGCCCGACGACGACGGCGGTGACGTGGACGAAGACGGAGAGGCTGTAGAGCGTGACGGCGGCCAGCACGGCGCCGGGAAGGCTATACCGTGGCCCCGGATGCTCCGCGTGCTCCCCCTGCTCGTGGCGGCCGCGCTGGCGCTGCCCGCGTGCGGAGGCGACGACCGCCCCGCCGACGGTCCGGCGGTCGTGGTCTGGGCGGTGGGCGACGGCGCCGACGGCGGGCCGGCGGCGGAGGCGGTGGCGGAGCGGATCGTCGAGGACCGCGCGGCGCGGCTGCTCTACCTCGGGGACGTCTACGAGACGGGGTCGGCGGAGGAGTTCGCGGCGCACTACGAGCCCGTGTACGGATCGCTGGCGGAGCGGACGGACCCCACGCCGGGCAACCACGAGTGGCCGCTGCACGCGGAGGGCTACGACCCCTACTGGAGCCGCGTCAAGGATCGCGAGATGCCGCGCTGGTACGCGACGCGCGCCGGCGGTTGGCGGCTCATCAGCCTCAACAGCGAAGTCGACCACGAGGACGGATCGCCGCAGGTGAAGTGGCTGCGGTCGCAGCTGCGGCGGGTCGGGGGCACGTGCACGATCGTGTTCTGGCACCGGCCGTTCCTGAACGCCGGGCGCTACGGCGACCAGGTCGACGTCGCGCCGTTCGTCGACGCGCTGCGCGGGCACGCGGCGATCGTCCTCACGGGGCACGATCACAACATGCAGCGCTTCCGGCCCCAGGACGGCATCGTCCACTACGTGTCCGGCGCCGGCGGCCACAGCCGCTACGAGGTCGAGTCGGGCGACCCCCGGCTGGCGTTCTCCGACCACGGGCACGACGGCGCGCTGCGGATCCAGCTGCGGCGGCGGCGCGCGGACCTCGCCTTCGTGGCGTCCGACGCGACCGTGCTCGACCGCTCGTCGGTGACGTGCCGGCGCTGAGCGCCGACTACGTGATCGTGGGCGGCGGGTCGGCGGGCTGCGCGCTCGCCGCCCGGCTCTCGGAGGACCCGTCGGTGAGCGTGCTGCTGCTCGAGGCCGGCGGCCGCGGGCGCCACCCGAACATCGCCATCCCCGCCGCCTTCGCCAAGCAGTTCAAGACGCGCCTGGACTGGGACTTCACGACGGAGCCCGAGCCGCACTGCGCCGGCCGCGGGCTCTACATCCCGCGCGGGCGGGGACTCGGCGGGTCCAGCGCGATGAACGCGATGATCTACGTCCGCGGGCGCCCATCCGACTACGACGGGTGGGGCGTCCCGGGCTGGACGTGGGAGGACGTCCTGCCGTGCTTCGAGCGCTCGGGGCTCGTCGTCAGCGAGCAGCGGTCGCCGCGGCGGCTGACGGGGCGCTGGATCGCCGCCGTGCAGGCCGCCGGGGTGGCCGACGAGGTGGCGCCGACGCGCTTGACGCAGCGCAACGGCCGGCGCTGGAGCGCGCACGACGCCTACCTGCGCCCGGTCCTGCGCAGGCCGAACCTGACGGTGCGGACCGGCGCGCAGGCGCTCGGGCTCGAGCTCGCGGGCGGCCGGGCCGTCGGCGTGCGCCTGCGCCGGGGCGGCGTCGCCCGCGCGGGCCGGGAGGTGATCCTCGCCGCGGGGGCCATCGGCTCGCCGCAGCTGTTGATGCTCTCCGGCATCGGCCCGGCCGAGCACCTGCGCGACGTCGGCGTGCCGGTCGCGGTCGACGCGCCGGGCGTCGGGGCGAATCTCCAGGACCACCCGTTCGTCGCCCAGGTCTGGGAGTCGCGCGTCGGCGAGTCGCTGTATGACGCCGAGCGCCCGCGCTTCCTGGCCGAGTGGCTGCTCCGCCGCAGCGGGCCGCTGACCTCGCCGGTGGCGGAGGCGATCGCCTTCGTGCGCAGCCGCGAGGGGCTGCCGGCGCCCGACCTGCAGTACCACTTCGCGCCCGCCTACTACGTCGACCACGGGTTCGCGGAGTACGACGGCCATGCCTTCAGCTTCGGCCCGGTGCTGATCGCGCCGCGCAGCCGCGGCGTCCTGCGGCTGCGCTCGGCCGACCCGGCGGCGAAGCCGCGCATCCTCACCAACTCGCTCGCCGAGCCGGACGACCTCGCCGCGCTCGTCGCCGGCGTGCGCCTCAGCCGCGAGATCGCCCGCCGCGAGCCGTTGGCGCAGGCGGCGGGGCGCGAGCTGCTGCCGGGGCCGGAGGTCGGCGACGACGACGCGGCGCTCGGGGACGAGGTCCGCCGTCGCGTCGAGCTCCTCTATCACCCGGTGGGCACGTGCCGGATGGGCGTCGACGACGACGCGGTCGTCGACGAGCGGCTGCGCGTGCGCGGGGTCGAGGGCCTGCGCGTGGCCGACGCGTCGATCATGCCGGTCATCCCGCGCGGGAACACGAACGCGCCCACCGTCATGGTCGCCGAGCGCGCGGCCGAGCTCGTGCCGGGGTGAATCCCCGACTCGCCCAGGGCTTCCACCTCGCCCGTCCCGCCCCGCCCGCCGAGGCGGCGGCGGCAGTACGATCCCGCTGAACCGGAGAGAGGAGCCCACATGCCCGACCAGCAGGACGTCCCCGGGACGCTGACGGATGACGACATCGAGACCCGGCGCATCGGCGGGTTCCAGGCCGAGTCCTATGCGGACGACGGCGACGACAGCGGCGACGACAGCAGCGACGACACGGGCGACGACACCGGCGACGTCTCCGACACGGCCGACACGGGCGACGACAGCGGGGACGACAGCGGCGACGACAGCGACGACTCCTAGCCTCCTCGCCGGGGCGCTCGAGCTGACGCTCGCGCCCGTCGGCGCCGACGCGTTCTTCGCCGAGCACTCCGAGCGGCGCCCGCTCGTGGTGCCGCGGGGGCAACCGGGGCGGTTCGACGGGATCCTCCGGACCGGCGACGTCGAGCGGCTGGTGTGCGAGACCGGCCTGCGCATGCCGGCGTTCCGGCTGGTCAAGGACGGCAAGCCGCTGCCGGCCGCCGACTACACCGAGGACGTGCCGTGGCGGCCCGGCAGCTTCAGCGGCCTGGCCCGGCCGGAGCGCGTGGCGCAGGAGCACGCGGCGGGCGCCACGATCGTGCTCCAGGCGCTGCACCTGCACTGGCGGCCCGCGGCGCTGTACTGCCGCGGGCTCGAGCAGCGGCTCGGCTTCCCCGTGCAGGCCAATGCCTACGCCACGCCCGCGAGCGCGCAGGGCTTCGCCGTCCACCACGACACGCACGACGTCTTCGTGCTCCAGGTCGCCGGCGCGAAGCGGTGGCGCGTGTACGCGCCGGTGCTCGAGCTGCCGCTCAAGAACCAGCGGTGGTCGCCCGCGCTCGGCGACCCGGGAGAGCCGGTGCTCGACTTCGCGCTCGAGGCCGGCGACACGCTCTACCTGCCGCGCGGCTGGCCGCACGAGGCGTTCGCCGCGCACGACGACTCGCTGCACCTCACGATCGGCCTGCACCCGCCCACGCGGGTCGACGCGCTGCGCGCCGCGCTGGATGCCGCCGCGGCCGAGGACGTCGAGCTGCGGCGCGGGCTCGACGGCGAGCTCCCCGGCCTCGCCGGCCGCCTCGCGCCCGAGGCGGTCGCCCGCCGCGCCCGGCGGCGCTTCGTGGCGAGTCGCCGGCCGATCCTCGACGACCAGCTCACCCAGGCGCGCGCCGCCGCCGGCATCGGCGCCGGCGACGCGCTCGAGCGGCGTCCGACGGTCATCGCCGACGTCGAGCCGACCGGCGACGGGGTGACCCTGTGCTTCGAGGGCCGCGAGCTGCGCTTCCCGTCGCAGGCGCGCGACGCCGTCGTGGCCGTGCGCGCGGCCGCGGGCCCGTTCACCGCGGCGGAGCTGCCGGAGTCGCTGGACCTCGAGGGCCGGCTGGTACTCGTCAGGCGGCTCGTCCGCGAGGGCTTCCTGCGGGCGCTCAGCCCTTGACGACGCCGATCGGGCGCAGCTGCGCGACGCGCGCGGCCAGCCCGGCCCGCTCCACGACCGCGACGACCCGCTCGACGTCCTTGTAGGCGAACGGCGCCTCCTCCGCCAGGCCGCGGTCCGAAGGGCAGCGGACCGTGATGCCCGCGGCCTCGAGCTCACGCCGCAGCTCGGCGCCGCCGATCCGCTTGCGCGCGCCGGTGCGGCTCAGCGCGCGGCCCGCGCCGTGGCACACCGTCCCGAACGAGCGCTCCATCGACCCCGGGCGGCCGGCGAGCACGAACGACGACGTGCCCATCGAGCCGGGGATGAAGACCGGCTGGCCGGGGAAGGCGCGCGTGGCGCCCTTGCGGTGCACGAGCACGTCGCGGCCGCCGTGGCGCTCGGGCTTGGCGACGTTGTGCGCGACGTCGTAGACCTGCGCGGTGCCGCGCGCCGCGTCGTCGCCGAGCACGCGCCGCACGGCCGCCCGCACGCCGTCGGCGATCGCCTGCCGGTTGGCCCAGGCGAAGTTCGCCGCGGCGGCCATCGCGCCCAGGTAGTCGCGCCCCTCGGCCGACGACGCGGGCGCGCAGGAGAGCTGGCGGTCGGGCAGCGTGATGCCGTGGCGCGACAGCGCGGCATCCATGCGGCGCACGAAGTCCGTGCACACCTGGTGGCCGAGCCCGCGCGAGCCAGAGTGGATCAGCACCGTGACGGCGCCCCCGGCGATCCCGAAAGCCTCGGCGGCGCCCGGCTCGAGGATGCGCTCCACGCGCTGGACCTCGATGAAGTGGTTGCCGGAGCCGAGCGTGCCGAGCTGGCCGCCGCCGCGCGCCCGCGCGCGCTCGGAGACCAGGCGCGGCTCGGCGCCCTCCAGCCGCCCTGCGGACTCCGTGCGCTCGACGTCCTCCGCCGCCGCGCCCAGCGCCCGCGGCCCGTCGCGCAGAACGCGGTCGAGATCGGCGCCCCGCAGCGCACGGCGACCCTCGCGGCCTGCGCCGGCCGGCACGCGGCGCGCGATCTCGTGCACGAGCGCCTCCTTGCGCGCGCCGAGCTCGCCCGCGCTCAGCGGCAGCACGAGCAGCCGCACGCCGCAGTTGATGTCGTAGCCGACGCCGCCCGGCGAGACGACGCCGTCGGGCAGCGCCGTGGCCGCGACCGCGCCCACCGGGAAGCCGTAGCCGAGATGGATGTCGGGCATCGCCAGGGCGGCCTCGACGATCCCGGGGAGCGTGGCGACGTTCTCGAGCTGGACGAGGCTGTCGTCGGCGGCGATCGCCTCGAGCAGCTCCGCGTCGGCGAACACGCGCGCCGGCACGCGCATGTCCGGCCGGCGCTCGGCGATCTCCCACAGCAGCGGTCCGGCCTCGCGCAGCTCCATCACACGTCGAGCACCGCGCGCGCGTACCACCCCTCGCCGTCCGGCTCGAAGGCGAGGCGGTGGTAGGTGACCGCCTTGACGAGGTGCGGCGGGGATCCGCGCCGGCCCGCCACGACCGCTTGCACGCCGCCGTCGCCGAGCTCGAGCGAGCGCACGGCCGCCGGCACGAAGCCCTCGGTCTCGGCCAGGAAGACGAGCTCCTCCAGCCAGCCGGCGAGGAGCGCGGGCAGCTCGCGGCCCTCGACGGCCACGGCGCGCACCTCCGCATCGCCGTCGCCGTCACCGAGCAGCTCGCCCAGGGCACGCGCCCCCTCCGCGAACACGGCCTCGCGGCTCCGCGCCATGATCGCCAGCTCGAGCTCGCCGACATGGTCGCCCCAGGCGTACGCCATCCCGCCGAGGGTAGGCCGTCCACCATGAGAGCGGTCACCTGGCACGGCAAGCGCGACGTTCGCGTCGACACGGTCCCCGATCCCGTCATCGAGGCGCCGACGGACGCGATCGTCCGCGTCACGTCGAGCGCGATCTGCGGCTCCGACCTGCACCTCTACGAGGTCCTCGGCCCGTTCATGGAGGAGGGCGACGTCCTCGGCCACGAGCCGATGGGCATCGTCGAGGAGGTCGGCTCGGAGGTGCGCGGGCTCGCCGTCGGCGACCGCGTCGTCATCCCGTTCCAGATCGCGTGCGGGCACTGCTTCATGTGCGAGCAGGACCTCCAGACGCAGTGCGAGACCACGCAGGTCCGCGAGCAGGGCATGGGCGCGGCGCTGTACGGCTACACCAAGCTCTACGGCCAGGTGCCGGGCGGCCAGGCGGAGCTGCTGCGCGTGGCGCATGCGGGCTACAACCCCATCAAGGTGCCGGAGGGGCCGCCCGACGACCGCTTCGTCTACCTGTCGGACGTGCTGCCCACGGCGTGGCAGGCGGTCGAGTACGCCGGCATCCCCGCGGGCGGCAGCGTCGCCGTGCTCGGCCTGGGGCCGATCGGCGACATGGCGTGCCGCATCGCGCTGCATCGCGGCCACCGCGTGTTCGGGGTCGACCTCGTGGCCGATCG
>Ga0126307_10002770_pt1 | contig 11890 bp, 16 predicted proteins | sample Plot28_FD_89955 | JGI IMG/M metagenome (GOLD analysis project Ga0126307, IMG submission 89955) | Serpentine soil microbial communities from UC McLaughlin Reserve, CA, USA - Plot28 | ecosystem: Environmental > Terrestrial > Soil > Grasslands | place: USA: UC McLaughlin Reserve, Lake County...
CCGCCGGGCCAGCAGGCGTCGGCGAACGGGGTCATCATCGAGAAGGCCAAGAGGCCGCCGGGGCGCAGCACGCGCGCGGCCTCCGGGATCGTCTTGTACGGGTCCGTGAAGCCGATCGCCCCGTGGTCGCAGAAGACGATGTCGAAGCTCTCCTTGGAGAACGGCGTCGACTCGGCGCTCGACTCGACGAGCGGGAAGTGCACGTCGGCCTCGGCCATCAGCTTGCGCGCGTGCTCGAGCTGTCGCTCGGAGACGTCCAGCCCGACCGGGTGCGCGCCGTTGCGGGCCAGGTAGATCGACCACTGCGCCGCGCCGCAGCCGAGCTCGAGCACGTCCTTGCCGTCGACCGGCCCGAGCGCGTGGACCTCGTCCTCGGAAATCTGCCACACGCCCCAGCCCGGACGCTCGATCTTGAGCTGCGGGCCGTGCTTCAGCTGGTAGCTGTCGCTCTCGCGATCCCAGTAGGAGCGGTTGTGCTCGACGTACGCCACTACGGCGATTGTTTCATTACGCGCCGCCGGAGCGCGCCGCGACAATTTCCTCGCGCTCGCGCAGGCGCGTGGCCCGGCGGTGCTCGGCCTCGCGCAGGCGGCGCCGCTCGTCGTCGGTCTGCGGGTCGACGGGCGGCACCCGGGCGGGCTGGCCCTCCTCCGTCAGCGCCACCATCGTCAGGTACGCGGTCGACGTGTGGGTGACCTCGCCGGTGTGGACGTTCTCGGCCTCGACGCGCACCCCGACCTCCATCGACGTGCGCCAGGCGGCGTTCACCGTCCCCCGCACCGTGAGGATCATCCCGACGAACACCGGGTGCAGGAAGGTCATGCGATCCATGCCTGCCGTGACGCAGCGGTTCCCCGAATGGCGGATGGCCGCGATGCCGGCCACCTCGTCGCACATGCGCATGATCGTGCCGCCGTGGACGTTGCCCGCGGTGTTGGCGTCCTGGATGCCCATCCACCGCGTGATCAGGGAACTCGATTCAGAGGGCTGGCGCGGGTCCATCGGGCGGGTAGTCTAGGTCCGCACTTGGAGTCCAAGGGAACTTGAGAGAGGAGCTGCCATGGCTGGGCTAGGCGGCCGGATGTCGACGACCATCAAGGCCAAGATCTCGAAGATGCTCGACCGGGCGGAGGATCCCGGCGAGACGCTCGACTACGGCTACAACAAGCAGCTCGAGCTGCTTCAGAACGTGAAGAAGGGCATCGCCGACGTCGTCACGGCGAAGAAGCGCATCCAGATGCAGGCCCAGAAGCACGAGCAGCAGATCGTCAAGCTCGACACGCAGGCCCGCCAGGCGCTGTCGCAGGGCCGCGAGGACCTGGCCCGCACCGCACTCGAGCGCAAGACAGGGCTGCAGTCGGAGCTCCAGTCGCTCGACACGCAGGTCACCCAGCTCGAGACGCAGCAGGAGCAGCTGATCGCGAACGAGAAGAAGCTCCGCCAGAAGATCGAGGCCTTCCGCACGAAGAAGGAAGTCATCAAGGCGCAGTACTCCGCATCCGAGGCGCAGGTCCGGATCTCCGAGGCGGCGAGCGGAGTCGGCGAGGAGATGGCCGACCTGGGCCTGGCGATGCAGCGCGCGGAGCAGAAGACCGAGGACATGCAGGCGCGTGCCGGCGCTGTCGAGGAGCTCGAGGCCGCGGGCGCGTTCGACGACATCACGGCGCTCGGCTCGGGCGGCCAGGACCAGATCGACAAGGAGCTCGCGCAGCTGACGTCGGGTGCCCAGGTCGACGACGAGCTCGCCAAGATGAGGGCCGAGCTCGGGACCGGATCACCGGAGGCCCAGAAGCCCGCACTCGGTCAGGGGGAGCAGGCGTGATCGTCCGAATCTCAGGCGAGGGCCAGTTCCGGATCCCCGACGAGGATCAGGACAAGCTCAACGAGCTCGACAACGCGGCCGTCGAGGCCGTCGAGGCGGGCGACGAGGGGCGCTTCCAGGAGATCTGGGGCCAGATGCTCGCGATGATCCAGAGCGACGGCAACGCGCTCGACGGCGACGAGCTGGTCGAGTCGGACATCATCCTGCCGCCGCGCGACATCACGCTGGACGAGGCGCGCCACGAGTTCACCGGCGAAGGGCTGATCCCGGACTAAAGTGGTGCCCTCCGTGCTGATCACCGGAGCCGGCCGCGGCATTGGCCGCGCGGCCGCGCTCCGGATGGCGGCTGCCGGCTGGGACGTGTATGCGGGGGTGCGCCGAGCGGAGGACGCTCCCGACGGTGAGCGGCTGACGCCGGTCGTGCTGGACATCACCGACTCCGATCAGGTCGCGGCGCTCGGTGATGCTCTGCCCGAGCGGCTGGACGGCCTGGTCAACAACGCGGGCATCGTGGTCCCGGGGCCGGTGGAAGCGCTGCCCCTCGACGGGCTGCGCCGGCAGCTCGAGGTCAACGTGACCGCGCAGGTTGCGGTGACCCAGGCGCTCATGCCGAAGCTGCGGGCGGCGCAGGGGCGTGTCGTGTTCATCTCGTCGGTGAGCGGGCGGGTGGCCGCACCGTTGATGGGTGCGTACAACGCGTCGAAGTTCGCCGTCGAGGGGCTGGCCGACGCGATGCGTGTCGAGGTCCGGCCGTGGAACGTCGACGTGGTGCTGGTCGAGCCGGGATCGATCGACACCGACCTGTGGCGCAACGCCCAGGAGACGGCCACGGAGGCGGAGGAGGCGATGGCTCCCGAACAGCGGTCGCTCTACGCGAAGCACCTCGCCGGCATGCGCAAGGCCGTATCGCGGATCCAGAAGCAGACGGCGCCGGTGGACAAGGTCACCGAGGCGATCGAGAAGGCGCTCACGGCCGACCGGCCGCGTTCCCGCTACCTGGTCGGACCCGACGCGCGCGTGCAGGTGGCGCTGCGAGCGGCGCTGCCGACGCGGGCGCTCGACACTGCGCTGACGAAGATGATGGGCCTCCCTCGCAAGGTCTGACACAAGCGTTTCGTAAAGATCGCGTGCAGGCTGTTTAGCCGGGCGCGTTACCGGAACGCCCTATGTATGGCGACCACGCTCACGCAAAACCAAATAACGCAGGAACGCGGTAGCCATCGGGGGAGACGAGACCGATGGGCAGAGCCTCACGACCCGAGGAGCAACGCCCGCCCGCCGGGCAACGGCGATCTCGATCGCCGCGCGGCGGACCGCAGCCGGGAACGGCTGATGGCGGTCCTCGGGCGCTGAGTCCGACGTACGAGGCTTTCGGCTCAGCGCGCGGCGTCGAGGAACGCGTCAACCAGCTTCTTCGGCGCCCTCGCTAGCCAGGCCTCGACGATCACCTCGTCCAGGTCCTCTTCTGAGATGAGGTCGAGCCGCACCAGGATCGCTGGGTAGCCGTCGAAGTGCGGGGTGGTGAAGAACGCCTCGCCGCCGCCGGCGAGAAGCGCCTCCTTGGCGATCAGGTGCTCCACGCGGGCGCCCAGGATCGGCCCCTCGGGGGCGTCTGATCCGAGTGCCTCGAGGTCCGAGCGGCGCAGCGGGCGCTCCCACACGAACAGCTTGTCCTTCACGACCCACTGCCGCAGCCCGCGCGACGTGCGCTCGCTGGTCTCCGGGAGCGCGAGCGCGATCCGCTGCACGTCGTCCCAGGTGGCCACGGGGGCGAAGTTACCGGCTGTCCTGACTTATGGGTCCAGTGGACCCACAGGGCAGGACAGTCGAAGCCAGAATCGCGCGGATCGCCTCCGCGCAGGCTGGGGTGATCACGCGTGAGGAGCTGCGCGCCGCCGGCGTCTCGAACGAGGAGATCAAGCACCGGGTGCGGATCGGGATGCTGATCCGCGAGTACCGCGGCGTCTACCGCGTCGGCCACCGCGCGCCGAGCCTCGAGTCGCGCTACATGGCCGCGGTCAAGGCCGGCGGCGACGGCGCGGCGCTCTGCGGCGCGGCCTCGGGGTACCTCCTTCGCATCCTCAAGGCCTCAAAACCACCCCCGCCGCAGGTGATGACCCGAACGGAGAAACGGATCACGGGCGTGAAGACGCGCCGCACCAGAAACATCGACCGCCGCGACGTCACCAAGGTCGGCGCCATCCCGTGCACCACTGTCCCCCGCACGATCGTCGACCTGGCCGCGACGCTCGACGAAGCCGCCCTCGCACGTGTCTGCCACGAGGCCGGCGTCCTCTATGGCACCACACCTCGCCACATAGAAGCCGTCCTCGCACGCCGCCCGAACGCTCCCGGAGCGAAGCGCCTCCGCCGAGTCCTTCACGGCGACACCAAGGTCGCGCTCTCCGTCCTCGAGCGCGAGTTCCTCGAGACGCTGAAGCGAGAGGACCTGCCGCTCCCCGACACCAACCGCCGCGTCGGCGCCTACCGCGTCGACTGCCGCTGGCCAGGGCACGACCTCACGGTCGAGCTCGACGGCTATCGCTACCACAACTCCCGCCACTCCTGGCAGCAGGGCCACGACCGCGAGCGGGAGGCCCGCGAACGCGGCGACGATTTCCGGCGCTTCACCTACGCAGACGTCTTCGAGGACCAGCGCTACATGCTCGGCGAGCTGCGGAAGCTCCTCCGCTAGCCGCTAGAGCGGGATCTCCCAGAGCGGGAACCAGCGCTCGAGCTCGGGCTCGATCGGCAGCTCGTTCTCGAGCTGCGCCTTGAGCTGGAACTCGCGCTCGGTGTTGCGCGCCTGCGTCCCCGGTGCGGGCACGAAGGGGTAGTACTTGCCGCGCTTGAAGTTGTAGATGAAGTAGACCGGCTTGCCGCGGTCGTCCTCGAAGGCGAAGACCGCGGCCAGCAGTCGATCGCCGTAGCCACCGGCGGAGAGCTCGGTCGACACCACGTTGACGGCCTGGACCACGTCGTCGAAGTCGGGGTCGCGCAGCACGATCCAGCGGTAGCCGAACTCGTCGTCGTGGGTCTCGACCGTCGTACCGGTGTCCTCGGCGGCGCTGCGCAGCAGCTCCTCGGTGTCGCGCACGATCTGCCCGAAGTCGGCCGTCCCGAGCGGCTGGAACACGATGCCCGCGGCGTTCCTGTGCTTCAGCCCGAGCCCGGTCTCCATCGTGATCTGCGCGGTGACCATCGCGAAGATCCGGTCGGGCGCCGGGCCCTTCAGCTTCTTGCCCCCGCCGAAGAGGGCGTCGAGGAAGCCCATCCGCTAGGCGTTCATGTAGGCGGTCGCGGCGCTCTGCTGGAGCTCGGCCTCGATGCGCTGCAGGCGCTCGATCCGCGCCTCCATCGGCGGGTGCGTCGAGAACAGGCCGGTAACGGCGTTCTTGGCCGCTGCCGGCATGATGAAGAACGCGTTCATCTCACCGGCGGCGCGCAGGTCCTGCTGCGGCACCCGGTGCATCTGGCTGTTGATCTTCATCAACGCCGACGCGAGCGCGCTCGGGCGGCCGGTGATGATCGCCGCACCGCGGTCGGCGGTGAACTCGCGGTAGCGCGACAGCGCGAGCATCAGGAAGAAGCTCAGGGCGTAGACCACCCAGGAGACGAGGAGCACGACCAGGAAGCTCGGGTTGTCGTCGTCCCCGCCGCCGCCGAAGAACAGGCCGAACTGGGCGATGATCGCTGCGATCGACGCGAAGAAGCCGGCCATCGTCATGATCAGCACGTCGCGGTTCTTGATGTGCGAGAGCTCGTGCGCCATGACGCCCTCGAGCTCGTGCGGCTCGAGCGTGTTCATGATCCCGGTCGTCGCGCAGACGACGGCGCTCTTCTTCGAGCGGCCCATCGCGAAAGCGTTCGGCATCGCCATGTCGGCGACCGCGATCTTCGGCTTGGGAATGTCGGCCTGGATGCAGAGGCGCTCGATCATCGCGTGCAGCCCCGGCGCCTCCTGCGGGGAGACGACCTTCGCGCCCATCGACGCGAGCGCGAGCTTGTCCGACAGGAACAGCTGCGCGGCCAGCAGGCCCGCGATGACGACGAGCATGATCGCGAAGCCCGCACCAGCGGCGAACATCGCGCCGACCAGAGCCGCGTACAGCAGCCCCAGCAGGAAGATGGTGAGCAGCATCCGGAACTGGAGTCCCGGGTCCCTACCGAACGATGTCTTGGTGCGAGCCATACGCCAATTCTAGATAACCGGTTAACCCGCCGGTAAAGCGCCGGGCGTGTGCTACCTTCGCTGCTCCCGCTGGGCCAAAAACCCCTGCATAACGCAGGTAAACCGAACTCTTTCCGGCGGCCCGGGAACACCGATGAAGAAGCTTTTCCTCGTGGTCATAACACTTGGCCTGACGGCCTATCTCGCACTGCCCATGCCGGGTCAGTCGCGGTCGCTCCAGGACAAGATCGAGCGCAAGGAGCGCGAGGTTCACAAGAAGCGCGCGCGCGAGGGCGTCCTGACCCAGGACATCACGAGCTACAGCACGCGCATCCGCGGGCTCCAGGGCGACATCCGGCAGTACGCCTCACGCGAGCAGAAGCTGCAAGGTTCGTTGCAGCAGAAGCGCGCGGAGGTGCAGCGCGTGCAAGACCGGCTCGAGGTCGCGCAGGACCGGCTGGTGCGGCTGCGTGCTCGCCTGAAGGAGGCGACCGAGGTCCTGTCCACGCGCCTCGTCGAGATCTACAAGGACGACGAGCCGGACATCCTCACGGTGATCCTCGAGTCCGACGGGTTCGCGGACATGCTCGACCGCACCGCGTTCCTCGACCGGATCTCCAAGCAGGATCGCGCGATCGTCACCCGCGTGCGCGAGCTCAAGCGCGAGACCAAGAAGCTGACCGACGAGCTGGCCGAGCTCGAGGAGCAGAAGCAGGCCGCCGCCGACGCGATCCTGGCCCAGAAGAACGAGGTCGCGCAGGCGCGCTCGCGGCTGGTCGAGCGGCAGAGCGCGCTGGCCGACGCGCGTGGCAAGCGGCGCGGCTTGCTCGCCGCCGCGCGTGAGGACCGCGCGCACCTGGAGGGCGACCTGAAGGCGCTCGAGCGCGAGCAGGCGGCGGTCCGGGCGCGCATCCGCGCCGCGCAGGCGTCGGCGGCCGGCGCCTCGGGCGGCGGTGGTGGCGGCAGCGCCAACGCCCCGATCAAGCGCGGGTCGGGAGGCCTGATCTGGCCGGCGAACGGCCCGGTGGTGTCGCCGTTCGGCCAGCGCTGGGGCCGTCTGCATGCCGGCGTCGACATCGCGGTCCCGAACGGGACGCCGGTGCGCGCATCGCAGTCGGGCCGCGTGATCATCGCCGGCGTCGTAGGCGGCTACGGCAACTACATCTGCATCGCCCACAGCGGGTCGCTGTCGACCTGTTACGCGCACAACACCTCGCTCGGCGTCTCGCAGGGCCAGGGCGTCAAGCAGGGCCAGGTGATCGCCTCGTCCGGCTGCACCGGCCACTGCTTCGGCCCGCACATCCACTTCGAGACCCGCGTGGGCGGGTCGCCGGTGGACCCGATGGGCTACCTGTAGCTCGGGTAGGGGACAATCGTCCGCGTGAGCGAGGCGAACGAGTCCCCTGAGCGCCCGCGGCGCGAGCCGCCCAAGCTCGTCCGCAAGCTGCAGGAGCGGCGCGAGACGCACAAGGACCGGCACCTGGCGGTGCGCTTCGCGTTTGCGGCGGTGGGCATCGCGCTGGTGGTGGCCGGGCTGATCATGCTGATCACGCCCGGGCCCGCGTTCGTGATCATCCCGGTCGGGCTGGCGATCCTGTCGCTGGAGTTCGCCTGGGCGGGCCGCCTGCTCGACAAGAGCCTGGAGAAGGCCGACGACGCGAAGCGCAAGGCGCAGGAGGCGAGCCGCACGCAGAAGCTGCTGAGCGTGGCGGCGACCGTCTGCGCCGTGGCGGCGGCGGTGGTCGTCGTGGTTCTGTACGACCTGCCGGGGCCGCTTTAGCGGGCCGCGCGTCGCCCGTCGCTAGGGTCCGCGCCGCGTGCAGCCCGAGCTCGACATCGGCCCGCTCACCCTGCAGACCTTCGGCATCTGCTTCGCGGTCGCCTTCCTGTTCGCGGGCGGCCTGGTCGCCCGGCGGCTGGTCGAGATCGGCGAGCCGGGGGACTGGTCGTACGAGCTGATCTTCTGCGCGCTCGTCGGCGGCCTGGTCGGCGCCCGCGTCGACTTCCTGATCCAGAACTGGTCCGAGGCGTCCGACGACCTACTCGGGTCGATCTTCTCCGGATCGGGCCTGGTCTGGCTCGGTGGCGTGATCGGCGGCGCGATCGGCGTCGTTCTGTGGGCTCGATGGCGCGGCTTCCTGGGGCTGCGCCTGCTCGACGTGTGCGCGCCGGGACTGGCGCTGGGCTACGCAGTCGGGCGCATCGGCTGCCAGGTATCTGGCGACGGCGACTACGGCAAGCCCTCCGACCTGCCCTGGGCGATGTCGTACCCGGAGGGCACGGTCCCGACCGACGACGAGGTCCACCCGACGCCGATCTACGAGACGCTCGCGATGGGCCTGGCCGCCCTCTGGCTCTGGCAGCTGCGTGACCGCTACAAGCCCGGCGTCCTGTTCGCGATCTACCTCGTCATCGCCGGCGTCGAGCGGGTGCTGATCGAGTTCATCCGCCGCAACGACGAGCTCGCCCTGGGCCTGACGCTGCCGCAGCTGATCTCGATCGGGATGGTGGCGGTCGGGGCCGTATGGCTCGTGCGTGCACGCGGCGAAGGCGGTCTGGTCGCGCCACAATCCGCCTGATGCAGATCTCCAACCTGAACGAGGTCGAGCAGTTCACGACCCTCGACGGCTCGGGCATCCGCGAGATCGCCGGCCCCAGCTGGACCGCCGCCGAAAACCAGAGCCTGGCCGAGGCCACCGTCCCGCCGGGCGGCCAGACCGCGGAGCACTTCCACAAGCGCACTGAGGAGATCTACTACTTCACGGCCGGCGCGGGCCGCATGAAGCTGGGCGACGAAATGGCGGACGTCAAGGCCGGCGACTGTGTCGTGATCCCGCCCGGGACCCCGCACAAGCTGTGGGCCGGCGAGACCGAGCCGCTGGTCCTCCTGTGCTGCTGCGCACCGGCCTACAGCGACGCCGATACGGTCATCACCGAGGCCGAATAGACCCTCTGTGAGGGTCATCACACGGACACTCGCCCTAGCCCGTTTGAGGTAAAGGCTCGCGGCTTTCATGCCGATGGGGAAGGTGCAATGCGTCCCCTCCCCGCAATCCTCCTCGCCGCCCTCACCGCGGTCGCGATCGCCGTCTCGGCCGTCCTCATGGCATCGCACTTCGGGATGCGCGATTGGCCGACTCCTCCGATGCCGGACACGGCAACGCGGCTGATCACGCCCACCGAGGCCGTGGGTCGCGCGAGCGAGCGCGACGCCGACGACGTGGTCGACGCCGAGGTCACCGCCGACACCCGCGCAGACACGCCCCGGCGCGCCGCGCGACGCGCCCGCGGCGGAGCGGCCACCCGCCCGGAGGGCGCCCGCCGCCGTGCCGATGGCCCGGAGAACCGCCGCAGCGGCGGCCGCTCAGGCTCGCGCCGCTCCGGCGACCGTAGCAACGACGGCCGGCGCCCGGCGAACCCCGCCGGCACCGAGACCGCGCCCGCGACGACCGAGCCGCAGCCCAGCGAAGCCGCTCCCGCGCCGACCGCTCCGCCGACCGGCTCCGGCGGCCAGGTCCAGGCTCGCCCGGACCAGAGCACCCTGCCCGAGACCGACCCGCCGGTCACGCTCGAGCCGATCGTCCCGGTGCAGCCGGACAGCGGCGACGCCGCCGGCGACTCCGCTGACGACGGTCCCGGCCGCAAGCGCGGCCGCGCTCCCGCCGGCGACCTGCTCGACCAGCTTCCCTAGGCCGTAGAATCCCGGGCCGGAGCGCGGCCACGGACCAGGCCGCACGACGCCCAACCAGAGCCGCACGGGTCCACGTAGACACGTGAAGACCGGCAAGGCCTACATCTCGAGCTTGGGCACGACGGGGCTGCTGATCGCCTCGTCGGTGCTGCTGCTCCTCGTGTGCGGCACACTCGTCGCCTTCGACCGGTGGCCGGACGACGAGCCTTCGCGCGCGGACGTTGTCGCCGTCGACGGGTCGGACCGAGCAACGCGTGCCCGCGAAGTCATTGCCGAGCGGCGCCGCGCCGCGGGCGCTCGAGCCGTCGAGAGGCGCCGCAGGGCCGCCGCGCAGCGCCGGCGCGCCGCGGGCAGGGCGCCGGCCGCTCGTGCCGGCAAGGAGTCGAAGGCCGCGCCGGTGACCGATCCCGTGATCTCCAACCTGCCCGCGCCGGACTCCGACGGTTCGCCAGGACCGCCCTCCGGCGGCTCGGCCGCTCCCACCGCGGGCGCGCCTGGCGCGGGCGGCGGGTCCGGAGGCGGCGGAGGCCAGGGAGGCGAGACCACGCGCCAGATCGGCGACGCCGTGTCGAACGTCAGCCCGGAGGCGGGCGGCGCGATCGGCGACGTGGGCGGCTCCCTCGATGGCGCGATCGGCGGCAGTCCCCCGTCACTCGCCCCGTAGACCCGGATTCTCTATTTAGTTGACGGAGGCGTAGCCCGCCCGGTTCATGGGAATGGGTCTCCCAGAGCGCGGACACGGACGAGCCCGCGCCGTACCCCTGGGAGCGCCGTCGGATGCGAGCGCGAATCGCCTACATCTCGAGTCTGGGAACGACCGGTGTGCTCGTCGCATCGGCCTTGGTGATGCTGATCCTCGTCGGCGCGCTGCTCGCATTCGACCGCTGGCCGACCCACGCCGTCGCCGAGGCCGAGACCGTGCCGATCGCAGACGATGGCCCCCGGGCAATTCGCCGCGCCGCGCCTGCGGCCACGAAAGTCGCCGCCGATCCCGCCCCGTCCGCCCGCGCCGCCCGCCTGACGCGCGCGTCGCAGAAGTTGGTCAGCGCCGCCGCCCGCGCCGGGCGCGTCGAGAGCCACGCCGCCGGCACAGCGCCCGCCCAGACCGTGCGCGATCCGGTCGTCTCCAGCCTTCCCGCCCCCGAATCCGCGCCGCAGCCGACCGTGGCGCAGCAGGAACCCGCGGCGCAGCCCGCGCCGTCATCGGACAGCCCGGCACCCGCGCCCGCTCCGGTGGGCTCGGTGGCGCCGGGCCTGCCGATCCCGCCCGGCACGCTCGACCCGAGTAACGGCGACGTCGTCGGCGACACGACGAGCGAAGTGAGCGGCGCGGTCGGGCAGCTGAGCCCGTCGCTCGGCCAGACCGTGCGCGACACCGGGACGACCGTCGACCAGACGATCGGCGGGCTGCTCGACGGCTCCGGCGGCTAGAGCCGCGCGCGGCGCCGCACGGCGTCCTGGATGAAGCGCAGCGACGCCGCCTGGATCTCCATGTCGTGCTGCAGCGACCGGTGGTGGCCGCCGGGCAGGATCAGCAGTCGCTTGGGCTCGCCGGCCGCGGCGTACAGCTCCTCGGACACGGTGTAGGGCACCTGCTCGTCGCCCTTGGCGTGCATCAGCAGCAGCGCGGTGTCAGGGGCGAGAGCGCCGGCGGCGTCGTGGATCGAGACCGTCTCGAGCCACGGCTCGATCGCCTCCCGGTCCGCGCGGAAGCCCTCGAGACGGCCGCCGCGCAATCCGCGCAGCAGCCCGTCCTGCGTCGCCGGGCAGATCGCGGCGACCGCGGCCACCGCGCCGTTAGAGCGCGAAGCGGCGCCGATGGCGGTGAAGCCACCCATGCTGGACCCGCGCAGCGCGACCTCCTCGACGCCCGCGGCCTGCCGCAGGACCTGGCACATCAGCAGCGCGTCGTCCCACGCGTTCGGCCCGAGCGCCCCCTCGGAGCGCCCGTGGCCGCGCGCGTCGTAGGCCAGCGCGGCCAGGCCGAGCTCGCGTGCGGCGCGCGCGAAATCGAAGTGCGACTCCTTCGCGGAGCCCGCGCCGTGGCAGATCACGACGCCCGCGGTGGGCGGCTCCTCGGGCACGAACAGCGCATAGGCGAGGCCGTCGTGGGTGCCGAGCGAAGGCAGTGGCGGCGCCGGGTGCTTCATAATCGCCATTCGATCATGTCCCGCCGGCTCGAGCAGCAAGCGGCGCCGGCAGGTAC
>Ga0126307_10002771_pt1 | contig 11889 bp, 12 predicted proteins | sample Plot28_FD_89955 | JGI IMG/M metagenome (GOLD analysis project Ga0126307, IMG submission 89955) | Serpentine soil microbial communities from UC McLaughlin Reserve, CA, USA - Plot28 | ecosystem: Environmental > Terrestrial > Soil > Grasslands | place: USA: UC McLaughlin Reserve, Lake County...
AGGCGCACCTCGCAGCTGAGCTGCGCCAGGACCGACGTCGCGCCGTAGCTCTTCGTGCCCGGCCCGGCCGCCAGGCGGTCCGCGACCTCCCGCTGCACCATCGCCACCAACAACCGGGCTTCCGAGAGCTCGGCGAGCGATTTCAGGAGCACCGTGGTCGCGACCCCGTAGGGCAGGTTCGCGACGACCTTGACCGCGCTCGGCTCGAGCGACGCGAGATCGAGCCTCACGGCGTCCGCGATGTGCAGCGTCGTATTGGCGAACGGGGCGAGCGCGTCGGTGAGCGCCGGCTCGAGCGAGCGATCCACCTCCACGACGTGCAGGTGCGCCACCCGCGGCGCCAGGTACTCGGAGAGCACGCCGAGCCCACCGCCGACCTCGAGGACGACGTCCGACGGCTCGAGGTCGGCCGCCTGCCCGACCAGCTCGAGGATGTTGTCGTCGATCAGGAAGTTCTGGCCGAGCTCGCGGTTCGGCCGCACGCCGAAGCGCTTCAGCCGCCGAAGGCTGGCCTGGCGCGGCTCGGCACGTGGCCCTGAGCGCGGCTCGCCGCCCGGCGGCCTCACGGCCCGAAGACGCGTTCGGCGTTCGCCTCGACGATGCGCTCGATCTCGTCGTAGCGGGTCCCGCGGAGCTCCGCCAGGAAGCGGGCGGTGTGGACGACGTTCGCCGGTTCGTTCGGCCTGCCGCGCACGGGCTGTGGGCTGAGATAGGGCGAATCGGTCTCGACGAGCAGCAGCTCGTCGGGCAGGGAGCGCGCCGCGGCGTGGAGCTCGACCGCCTTCGGGTAGGTCAGGTTCCCCGCGAAGGAGCAGAAGTAGCCGCGCTCGACGCACTCGTCGAGCCGGCCCGGTGCTGAAAAGCAGTGGAGGACGACGGCGGGGAGTCGGTCGGCGTGCTCGCCCAGGATCGCGAAGGTGTCGTCCTCCGCGGCGCGAGTATGGATCACCACCGGCAGGCGGACGCGCGCGGCCAGCTCGAGCTGCGCCTCGAACGCGCGCCGCTGGTCCTCGTGCGGCGCATAGTCGCGGTAGTAGTCGAGGCCGGTCTCCCCGATCGCGCGCGCCTCGGGAGTCGCCGCGGCGCGCTCGAGCGTTTCGAGGTCGCCGTCGCCGAAGCCCGTCGTCTCGTGTGGGTGACGGCCCACCACCGCGACGACCCCCGGATGCTCGCGCGCCGCCGCGAGCGCCTGCTCGATCGACTCCGAGTCGGTGCCTACGGTCGCGAGCCTCCAGACGCCCGCGGCCCGCGCACGCTCGACGAGCTCGGTCACAGGCGGCTCGCAGAAGTCGAGGTGGCAGTGGCTGTCGATCAAGGACCGCTCATGCGGCGTCGGCCTCGATCCGCGGGAAGAGCTGCCCGAGCTCCCCGAGACCGGCACCCCCGCCGACGGCGCCGAGCCGAGCGGCGTCGAGCGAGAGCTCCTCGCGTCCCAGCGCCGCCAGCAGCCTCTCGGCGCTGCGCGGCATGAACGGCTGGAGCAGCACCGACACGACGCGCAGGCCCTCGGCGAGCGTGTACAGGACCTCGTCGAGCCGCTCGCCGCCGCCGTCGTCCCTGGCCAGCTTCCACGGCTCCTCCTCGGCGACGTAGCGGTTCAAGAGCTTTATGCGGCGCCAGACCTCGTCGAGCGCTGCCGTGAGCTCGACGTTGTCGATGCGCTCCTCCACCGCCTCGCGGAGGCCCTCGAACTCGCTCGCCACCGCGGCGCTCGGCGCGGCGTCGGGAACGACGGCGTCGCGGTAGCGCCCGATCATCGCGAGCGTCCGGCTCGCCAGGTTTCCGTACTCGTTGGCCAGCTCGGTGGTGTAGCGGGTCTCGAAGCCCTCGGGGGAGACCTCGCCGTCCGAGCCGAAGCTCACCTCGCGCAGGAGGTAGAAGCGCAGAGCGTCCTCCCCGTAGAGCTCGACGACCCTGAACGGCTCGATCACGTTGCCGAGCGACTTGGACATCTTGTGCTCGCCCAGCAAAAGGAAGCCGTGGATCCCGACCCGCGTCGGCACCTCGAGCCCGGCCGCCATCAGCATCGCCGGCCAGATGATCGCGTGGAACTTGAGGATGTCCTTGCCGATCAGGTGAACGCTCGCCGGCCAGAAGCGATCGGTCAGGTCCTCGCCGTCGCGCGCATACGAGAGCGCCGTGTAGTAGTTGAGAAGAGCGTCGATCCAGACGTACACGACCTGCGACTCGTCCCACGGGACCGGCACGCCCCACTTGAGGCGCGCGCGGCTGAGCGAGAAGTCGAGCAGCCCGCCCTTGATGAACGAGCGCGCCTCGTTGTAGCGCGTGTCGGGCGTGACGAATCCGGGGCGCTCGGCGTAGAGGCGCTCGAGCGGCTCCTGGAAGGCGGACAGGCGGAAGAACCAGTTGTCCTCCTGCTCGATCTCCAGCTCGATCTTGTGAATCGGGCAGCGATTGCCGTCCTCGAGCTCCGACTCGGTCTTGAAGTCGGCGCAGCGCGGGCAGTACCAACCCTCGTAGTGGCCGGCGTAGACGTGGCCGTTGTCGTGGATCCGCTGGACGACGTTCGCGACCTTGGCCATGTGCTCGGGATCGGTGGTGCGGATGAAGAAGTCGTTCGTGACGTTCAGCGCCGCGGCCAGCTCCTTGAAGCGGACGGCGTTCCTGTCCCCCAGCTCGCGCGGCGTGATCCCGAGCTTCTCCGCGGCCTGAGCGACCGGCTCGCCGTGCTCGTCGGTGCCCGTGAGGAAGAACACGTCGTCGCCGCGCTGGCGCATGTGCCGGGCGAGAACGTCGGCGGCGATCGTCGTGTAGGCGTGGCCGAGGTGTGGCTCGCCGTTCACGTAGTAGATGGGCGTGGTGACGTAGTAGGCCATGCGCCTGTTCGACTCTATCCGGGGCCGCGACCGGCCCCAGGGCGCCGGCCCGGCGAGCCGGGCGGCGGCGCCGCCGTCCGAACCATGAGCCGCGCATCAGCGCGTCCCGAAGAGCGGTCGCAGCGCCCGCCTCAAGCCGACCGTGCCGCGGCCCGCGGCGGCGCGGCCGCCGTCCGTCAGGCCGAGCACGGCCGCGGCCATCAGCACACCCACGCAGGCGAGCAGCATGCCGACGTCCGGACCGGTGCGGCCGCCGGGCTCGGCGCCACGACCGGCGCCGCCCCCGGCCGCGGCCGTGGCGGCCGAGCGGCTCGCCGGCTCGCTGTGCTCGAGGACGCGGGGAGACTGCACGGCCGTCGCCACGCGGTGCACGCCCGCCCCCTCCGGCCGCGCCTCCGCGGCGTGCCGTGGCCGCGCGGCCGGGCTCGGCGCACTACCCACGCCGGAGCGGCGCGCCGGCAACGAGAGCCGCCCGGCGGGCGACGGGACCGCGACGACCGGGGCGCGGGCGCCGCCGCCGACCGGCGCACGACTCGGCGCGAGTGAGGGCACCGGCCCACCGGCGGGCGCGCGCCGGGCCGCGGGGAGTCGGCGCGGGAGCTCCAGCGGCGCGGCCCGTGGTGTCACCGACGGCACCGGCGCGGCCAGCGGCGCCGGCGTGACCGGAACCGGCTGGGGAGCCGGGGCCGGCCTCGCGCCGGGCGGCGCCTCCGGAGCCGGCAGGAAGTCGAGCGGGTCGCGGTAGGCATGGCGCGTGCCGGCCTCGCGGACGCCGAAGTGAAGGTGCGGCTCGCTGGCGGAGCGCGTGCCGCTGATGCCCACGCCTCCGAGCCGCTCGCCCGCCGACACCCGCTCGCCGGCGCGCACTGCGGCGGACGAGAGGTGGAGGTACGACGTATCGAAGCCGTCGTCCGTCCGCACGCTCACGGTGAGCCCGGAGGAGCCGGCCACCCCCGCGAAGCGGACCTCGCCGGCCGCAGCCGCCACGACGGGCGCCCCGACGCTTCCGGCGATGTCGATGCCGCGATGCTGGCCCGCGGCGTACGGGTCGTCACCGTTGCGGTACGGCGTGATGACCTCGCCGCGGAGCGGCCACGTCCACGCCGCCTGCGCCGCGGCCGGAGGGGAGAGCGCCGAGGCGGCGAGGAAGACCGAGATGAGAGCGGGTGCGATGGATGTCGTGAGGCGAGGCATGGCGGCAACGTACGTCCGCGGGCGCGGCCGGCGCCACCGGGCCGAGCCGAATTGGAGCGGCCGCGTGGCGAAGCCGTTACACAACGCGCTGAGTCGTTGCAGGCGCCCCCCGCCCGGGCCGCTTCCACCACCTACTCGGTCAGCGCCGCGTACAGAGCATTGGCGCTCGCGCCCGTCAGGCCGGCGACGACGCCGGCGGCCTTGCGCGGGTGCGCGCCGGCGTCGACCAAGCGGCGCAGAGCGTCGAGCGCGGCGGGGTCGACCCGCGGGGAGTCCTCGGCGTGCGTCGCGGGCCCGAGCACCAGCACGACCTCGCCGCGGGGCGGCGCCCCGGCGTAGCGCCCGGCGAGCGACGCCGCCGAGCCGCGCACGACCTCCTCGTGCGCCTTCGTCAGCTCGCGGCAGACCGCGACCTCGCGTTCCGGGTCAAGCTCCGCGAGCAGCGCGAGCGTCGCGGGCAGGCGCCGCGGCGACTCGAAGGCCACGAGCGTGCTCGCCTGCGCGCCAAGGAGGCGAGCGAGCTCTCCTCTCTTGCGCGGCAGGAAGCCCTGGAAGTGCCATTCGTCGGCGGGCAGCCCGGACGCCACCAGCGCGGTGATCGCGGCGGACGGCCCAGGCAGCACCTCGACCGGCAGCCCGGCCGCGACGCAGCCGCGCACGAGCAGGTAGCCGGGATCCGAGACGAGCGGCGTTCCGGCGTCCGACACGAGCGCCACGACCTCGCCCTCCCTCATCCGCGCGACGAGCTCGACCGAGCGCGCCGCCTCGTTGTGCTCGTGATAGGAGACGAGCCGCGCCGAGACGCCGTAGCGATCGAGCAGGACGCGGGTGCGCCGCGTGTCCTCGCACGCCACGACATCGGCCTCGCGCAGCGCGGACAGCGTCCGCAGGGTGATGTCCTCGAGGTTCCCGATCGGCGTCGGGCAGACCACCAGCCGCCCGCTCACGCGACCCCCACCCCGAGCGCGAGCAGCGCGGCACCGAGCATGCCGGCCTCGTCGCCGAACTCCGCCGGCACGATCCGGACGCTGTCGCGCATGGGCGGCAGCGCATGCGCCGATACGACCTCGCGCGCCGGCGCGAGCAGCAGCTCGCCGGCCCGCATCGCCCCGCCGCCTAGCACGATCAGCTCCGGATTGAACGTGTTGGCCACGCCGACGAGGCCGAACCCGAGCCGGCGGCCGACTTCGGCGACGGCCTGGCGCGCGGCCGGATCGCCGCCGTGCGCGAGCTCGGTGACCACGCCCCCGCTCAGCTCGAGCCCCTCGGCCAACCGGCGACCGAGCGTCGACTCCGGCCGCTCCGCCGCGAGCGCGTGCCCGAGCTCTCCGATGGCGCGCCCGGAGACCTCGCCCTCGAAGCAGCCGACGCCGGGGCAGGCGCCCGGACACTCGGGCCCGTCGAGTGAGAGCACGACGTGGCCGAGCTCGGGCGCGAAGCCGAGCGCGCCGCGGTACACGTTGCCGTCGATCAGGACGCCAGACCCGATCCCGGTGCCGAGCGTGATGAGGACGGCGTGGCGCGCATCGCGAGCCGCGCCGGCCCGCGCCTCCGCAAGCATCGAGGCGTTGCCGTCGTTGTCCACCACGACCGGCAGACCAAGCCTCTCGCTCATCAGGTCGCGGAACGGCACGCCGTCGAGCGGCAGATGGTTCGACCAGCGCGAGACGCCCGTCTCCCACTCCACGAGCGCGGGGATGCCGAAGCCGACCGCTTCGACATCGGGAGCCGCCGAACGCACCTCCTCGACGGCCTCGACGAAGATGTCGAGCGTCTCCTGGCGCTCCTCGCCGCGCCACGTCCGATGGACCCGGTGATGGACCACCAGGGCCTCGTCGACAACGCCGCCGAGCAGCTTCGTCCCGCCGGCATCGATGCCGATGACGCGCCTGGGCGGCATGGCGGTAGATATACAGAGAGGCGTGAACAAGCCGAAACCCGGCCCGCCCGAGTACAAGGTCTACCGCTCCCGACGCAAGCCGCTCGCGCGCGGAGCCGACCTCGACGCGCTGAAGCGCCTGCTCTCCCGCGCGCGCGACGGCGGCGAGGCGCCGCCGCGCGAGCGCGGCCCGATCACGCCGGGGCGCGTGCTCAAGTGGCTCGCGATCGCCGTGGCCACGTGGCTCGCGCTCTCGCTCGTGCTCTTCCTCGTGAGCGCAGCGACGCAGGCGGGCCTCTCCGAGGAGACCGAGAACGCCCTGTCGAGCGGCGGCAACATGTTCACGGGCAGCACGATCCTCGTGCTCGGCTCAGACGTGCGCACCGGCGAGTCGATCGACGAGTCGGCCAGCGGCCCCGGCCGCTCCGACTCGATCATGCTGATCCACGCGGCGTTCGGCAGCGTGCGCAAGCTCTCGATCCCGAGGGACGTTCAGGCAGACGTCCCCGGCCACGGCCCGAACAAGATCAACGCCGCGTACGCGTTCGGCGGTCCGCCGCTGGCGATCGAGACCGTGGAGAAGTTCCTCGGCAACGGGATCGAGATCAACCATCTGGTGGAGGTCGACTTCGCGGACTTCCCGGCGTTCATCGACTCACTCGGCGGCATCACGGTCAACTCGAAGTCGAAGATCTGCGCGCCTCCCTTCGACAACTTCTGGAAGGGCATCCACTTCAAGAAGGGCGAGAACGAGGTCGACGGCACCCGCGCGCTCGGCTTCGCGCGTGTGCGCAAGAACGACTGCGCGCCGGGCGAGGACGATCGCGACCGGGCCGCGCGGCAGCAGGAGGTGATCCGGGCCGTTTCGGACGAGGTGACCTCGCCGGGGACGTTCTTCCGGTTGCCCTGGGTGAGCTGGAACGCGCCGCGGACGCTCCGCACCGACATGAGCGGTCCCTCGCTGCTCGGCCTGTTCGCCGACGTCGCGAGCGGAGGCGCCGGCGACACCGAGGTGATCGAGACGTCGCTCTGCGAGCAGACGGGGCTCTGCACACCTGGAAACCTGTTCGTATCGGACGGCGCCAAGCGCGACGCCGTGCGCAAGCTGCTCGAGGGCGACTAGCGCGGGCTCAGCGGCGCCCCTCGATGGCGGCTCGCACGACCGACCGGTCGGCGACCGAGCCGACGACGTGCGTCTGCGGCGCCGCCAGCACATCGAGCCCCACGACCTCATGGCCGTCCGCCGCGAGCTCGCGGGCGAGCCCCTCTCCGAGATGACGGGAGCTGCCTGTCAGGAGGACCCTCATCCCGCCAGACGCTCGATCAGCTCGGCCGCCCGCTCGGTCCCCGGAGCCGCCCGCAGCCGGCGCGAGAGCGCGCCGAGCCGCTCGCGCATCGGCTCGTCGTCGAGGAGCCGCGCGACCGCGTCGCGCAGCTCGGCCGGGTCGTGGCCGTACGTGTCGAGCCGGAGGCCGAAGCCCGTCTCGTGAACGCGCTGGGCGTTGTCGTGCTGGTCCCAGAACACCGGCAGCACGACCATCGGCTTGCCGAAGTGGAGGCACTCGGTGACCGTGTTGTTGCCGCCGTGCGTGATCACGACGTCGACCTGCGGCAGGATCGACGCCTGCGGGAGGAACTCCGCGCCGACCATGTTGCCCGCGAGCGCGAGCTCGTCGTGCTGGGGCCCCATCGAGACGATCACTCGCCATGGCGTCTCGGCGAGCGCATCGATCAGACGCTGCATCAGCGGTACGTCTCCGGAGGCGAGCGAGCCCAGGCTCAGGTAGACGAGCGGGCCGTCGCCCGCGGGCAGCTCGAAGCCCGGGTCGGTGGCGCGGACGCTCGACTCCAGGTTGTGCCAGGCGGCGCCGAGCGGGTCGGCACGGCGGTAGTCCAGCTCACGCGGGTACAGGTAGAGGTTGAGCCACGGGCTCGTGTGGATGAACTCGAGGTCGGCAAGCGGCGGCGCCCCGCGCTCCCGGCAGAACCCGTCGAAGTCGGCGTGCGGCTCGGCGTGGACGCGCCGGTACTCCTCCCGGTAGGCGTCCCACCGCGAGCGGTCGTCAGTCGGATAGCCCGAGAACGGCGGCGGCACGTCCGGGTCCTTGATCTCCGCCGGGTTGCACGAGGCGATCCGCACCCATCGCCGGCCGGACGCCGGCAGCGCGGGGAACGAGACGACGTTGTCCTCGACGATCACGTCGGGGTCCACTTCCTCGATGATCTCGACGAGCCGCTCGTCCACGTGCTTCGCGCCCTCGATCAGCGCCTGGAACGTCGGCGCGATGAACTCCTCGAGCTGATCCAAGGTGGGCTTGCGGAAGACCGGCGCCGTGTCGCGGATGAAGTCCTTCCAGAACTGGCCCGGGTCCTCCTCCTGCTCAGCGGGCGGCTGAAGGCGCATCAGGCGCTCGTCGAACCCCTGCTCGGCGAGCGCCCCTTCGAACGACTCCTCCACGATGAAGAGCACGCGGTGCCCGCGGCGTCGAAGCACGTCGCCGATCCCGATGCAGTTGTTGGTGGGCCCGTAGGCGCCCTCGGGGAAGAAGACGACCGTTCGCGCGGGAGGCACCTAGCTAGTCCGCGGAACTCGCCGAGGAGCCGCCCTCGGACTTCTTCTTCTTCTCGCCCGACGACTCGCTCTTGGCCTCGGGCTTCCCGCCGCTCTCGCTCGAAGCCGCCGGCTTCTTCTTGCCGTAGTCCGTGGTGTAGAAGCCGGATCCCTTGAAGTGCACCGCCACGGGGTGGAACACGCGCTGTACTGGCGCCTCGCATGTCGAGCAACTCGCGACCGGGTCGTCAGTCATGCGCTGCATCACCTCGAAAGTGTGACCCCGCTCGCAGCGATACTCGTAGATCGGCATGGCACTCTGAGTATAGGAGTGCCAAGCGCGGCTCAGGCCGCGTGCGGGGGCTCCGGCTCGTCGAGGTCACGCAGCAGAGACACGCGCGCGGTGTGCCACAGGATCCAGGCCGCCAGATGCGAGATCGGGCTGAACGCGGTCCGCACCATCGCCCGAACGTACTCCGAAACGGCGCGCCCGCGACAGCCGAGGCGCGGCCGAACAACGGAAACTCCGGGATCTTCACGGGTGGATAGCCTGCCCGGCTCATGGTGACCATGGAGAAGATCGTCGCGCTCTGCAAGCGGCGCGGGTTCGTCTTCCCGGCCTCCGAGATCTATGGCGGCATCGCCAACACGTACGACTACGGCCACTACGGCGTGCTCCTCAAGAACAACGTGATCGCCGAGTGGTGGAAGGCGATGATCCAGGAGCGCGACGACATCGTGGCGCTCGACTCCGCCATCATCCAGCACCCGCGCACGTGGGAGGCGTCGGGCCACCTGGCGGGGTTCACCGACCCGCTCGTCGACTGCCGCAGGTGCAAGCTCCGCTTCCGCGCGGATCACCTCGAGGAGGAGCGGGCGGGTGAGGGCACGAACCCAGAGATCCGCTGCGGGCTCGCGCCGTCGAAGCTCCCGGGAGACCATCCCGAGTGCGACCTGACGGAGGCGCGCCAGTTCAACCTGATGTTCGAGACCCAGATCGGTCCCGTCAGGGAGGCCGGGTCGATCGTCTACCTGCGCCCGGAGACGGCGCAGGGCATCTTCCTCGACTTCAAGGCCACGCTTCAGTACGCGCGCCGCAGGCCGCCGTTCGGGATCGCCCAAGTGGGCAAGTCCTTCCGCAACGAGATCACCCCCGGCAACTTCGTCTTCCGCACGCTCGAGTTCGAGCAGATGGAGATGGAGTTCTTCGTGCCGCCCGCCGAGGCCGAGCGCTGGCACGACTACTGGATGCAGGAGCGAATGCGCTGGTACGAGGCTCTGGGCCTCGACCGCGCGAGGCTGCGGCTGCGCCCCCATGGTCCGGACGAGCTCTCGCACTACTCGAGCGCGACGAGCGACATCGAGTACGAGTACCCGATCGGCTGGTCCGAGCTCGAGGGGATCGCAAACCGCGGCGACTTCGACCTGACTCAGCACGCCGAGTTCTCCGGAGAGAAGCTCGAGTACGTGGACACCGCGACTCAGGAGCGCTACGTGCCGCACGTGATCGAGCCGGCCGGCGGCGTCGGCCGGACGCTGCTCGCGCTGCTGTGCGACGCCTACCACGAGGAGGAGGTGGAGGGCCGCCAGCGCACGGTATTGCGGCTGCTGCCGAAGATCGCGCCCGTGAAGGTCGCCGTGCTGCCGCTCGTGAACCGCGAGGGCATGCCGGAGCTCGCGCGCGAGGTCTACGAGGACCTGCGCCGGCTGATGCCGGCGGAGTACGACGCCGGCGGCTCGATCGGCAAGCGCTACCGCCGTCAGGACGAGATCGGCACGCCGTGGGGCGTGACGGTCGACGGGCAGACGCTCGAGGATCGCACCGTCACGCTGCGCGACCGCGACACGCTCGAGCAGTCGCGCGTTCCGCTCGACGCGCTCGCCGGCGAGCTGAGCGGGCGGCTCGCATCCTAGGGCCGGTCAGGCGGGCGCCGTCGACTCGTGCTGGATGGCCGGCAGGAGTCACTCCATACAGGCTTGTACCTTCGCCACGTCGCCGCCGGCCTGCTGCAGGCACTCGACCTGCGAGAGAGCGTCCTTCGTGGAGGAGTCGGAACCGCCGCCGCGCTGACCGCCGCTCTGGTCGAGCGCGCGCTGGGTCGGGTCCGCGAGGCCGGAGCCGTCCGCATCCGCCTGGAACACGATCCCCGTGCGATCGCCCGACTCCGCGTTGATCGACCAGCCGAGCTCGCCGCCGACGAGACCGCGCTCGAGGCTCATGTTCGTGACGTGCAGGCTGCCGTCGCGCTCGGCCACGGCCGCGGCAATCTTCTCGGTGAGGCCGGCGTCGATCGTCTCATACGGGAACTGCGAGCCCTCGATCGAGCCCGAGCCGATGATCTTCACCTTGAACTCGCCCATCTCGCCGTTCTTCGCGTAGTAGCGGTAGCCCTTGGCGCGCTCGCCGTCCTTGATCTGGAACTCGACCATGTACGGCAGGACGCCGACCTTGAGGAGCTCCGGATTCGTGCCGGCGTGCTCCTCCAGCGCGGTGAGGGCCTCGCCGAAGTTGTCAGCGCGATACAGGCTCTCGGAGGCGTCTATGTCGGTCGGGTCCGAGGGCACGTTCTCGAAGCCGACCTCCTTCGTAACGTCGTCGACCTTGTCCATCACGACGGTCTTGATCAGGTAAGCGGGAACGGCCACCAGGGCGAGCCCGACGAGGGCGAATACGAGCCGTCCGGCGATGAGCATGCGCATTGAAGTTCTCCGTTTTGGGGTTGGGTTCTGTCCCAACCGGCACACGGCGGGGGAATTACGCCGCGCCGCGAAGACATCGGCGGCGCGGGCACCGCGCTTGAGCGGCGCGAGGAAGCGGACGCCGTGCGTCCGGCTCAGTCGGCGCCGAGCAACCGGCGGGCGGTGTCCACGCCGAGCTCGAAGGATCCCCGGCGGTCCCAGTCCAGATCGGAGAGGACCTGGATGCCGAAGCCGTCGCCGAGCGCGAACAGAATCGAGGCGACGGAGTCGGCGTCGGCGCGCAGGTGCACGATGCCTTGGCGCTCCTTCTCGCGCAGCCAGCCGGCCAGCCGCTCGCGCCACTGGCGGTAGAGCTCGGCGAGCTCCGCGCGGATCTCCTCGGAGTGCCGGGAGGCGCTCAGCATCTCGTAGATCACGGCCTGGCCGCCGGCGTCGTCCTCGAGGAACTCGTTGAGGCCGACCACCAGGGCGTCGACGATCTCGTCGACGGTGTCGGCGCGCGCCAAGCGCTCGTCCATGTTGCGGTTGCGGATGTCGCAGTCGTGCCGGACGACCTCGACGAGCAGCCGCTCCTTCGAGCCGAAGTAGTAGTGCAGGAGGCCGCGCGAGACGCCCGCCTCGCGCGCGACGACGTCGAATGTCGAGGCGGCCGCGCCGCGCTGGCCGACGCTCTCGCGCATGGCCGCGATGATCCGCTGCGCCTTGTCGCCGTCGAGCCGGCGAGCTGC
>Ga0126307_10002772_pt1 | contig 11888 bp, 14 predicted proteins | sample Plot28_FD_89955 | JGI IMG/M metagenome (GOLD analysis project Ga0126307, IMG submission 89955) | Serpentine soil microbial communities from UC McLaughlin Reserve, CA, USA - Plot28 | ecosystem: Environmental > Terrestrial > Soil > Grasslands | place: USA: UC McLaughlin Reserve, Lake County...
CGCTACGCCGACCTGCGCTCGGTCATCACCGAGGCCGCCGGCCGCTTCGCCAAGGACGTGGCCGAGGGCCACTACCCGGCCCCCGAGCACCAGTACCACTGACGGAAAAAAGTAAGTAGTTGCGGGAACAACTACCTTGCGATGCTTGTTGTGGCGATCGTTGTGGTAAACGACTCGCCTGTCCTGTGAGAGGAGACAAGCATGAGCGAGGTAGTCACGAACCCTGGGGTCCGTGTCGTCAACGGCCGGCCCGTCCCTGAGCCCGGCACCTGGGAGATCGACCCCTCCCACCAGTCGTTCGAGTTCGTCGCCCGCCACCTGATGGCCAAGGTGCGGGGCAAGTTCTCGGGCGTCAGCGGGGTGGCCACCGTGGCCGAGGTGCCCGAGGAGTCCACCCTGGAGATCGAGATCGACACCACCACCGTCGACACCGGCGACGAGACCCGTGACGGCCACCTGCGGTCCAACGACTTCTTCGGTTCCGAGGACCACCCCACCATCAGCTTCCGCAGCACCGGCATCCGCCCCGGCGACGGCGAGACCGAGTGGAAGGTCGACGGCGACCTGACCATCCGCGGCGTCACCCGCCCGGTCACCGTGGACCTGGAGTTCCTCGGCGGGGCCATCGACCCCTGGGGCAACCAGCGGATCGGCTTCTCGGGCGTGGTCGGTGAGGTCAACCGCGAGGACTGGGGCCTGACCTGGAACGCCGCCCTGGAGACGGGCGGGTTCCTGCTCTCCAGGTCGGTCCGCCTCGAGATCGAGGCCGAGCTGATCAAGAAGTAACCCCGCCCCCGAACGGCCGGCGCTGGTCTTGCCTAGGGCCGGGCGCCGGCCGCTGACTGCGGCTTCGGACTACTTGCCGCCGCTCCCGAACAGCGCCACCGGGAGCGTCAGCGCAAGAATCCTCAGGTCGCTCTGCAGCGAGAGGTCGTCGATGTACTCGAGGTCGATCTCGACATGCTCGTGGGCGAGCCCTCACCGCGGCAGGTCACCTGCCACAGCCCGGTGAGACCCGGCTTCACGCGGTGACGCTCTCGCTGCCAGGACTCGTAGCGCTCCACCACTTCCACCAGCTCGGGTCGAGGGCCGACCAGGCTCATGTCACCGACCAGGACGTTCCAGAGTTGCGGCAGCTCGTCGAGGCTGTACTTGCGCAGGAACCTGCCCAAGGGCGTATGACGCGGGTCGTTGTCGGTCTCGTGGCAGACTCGGCGGTCGGGGCCGCTGTAGGGCAGGACTGCCTGGCGCCGGTCCGGCCGCATCGTGCGGAACTTGTAGATCACGAAGGGACGGCCACCTCGGCCGACCCACTCTTGCCGGTCGATGAGGCCTGGACCGAGCGCGATGCGGATGCGACGGCCACCGCCGCTATCAACGGCAGGGTGAGGATGAGCAGCACCACCGACCCGACGGTGTCGATCACCGGCTTGACGATCCACGGGTAGAGTGAGTGCCTACGCTCGGGGAGCCGTATGACGGTTTCGGCCGCCCGTATTTCCTCTGTCATCGCCGCCGTCCTTGCTGACGCCGTCCTTCGGTGGCCTGGCCGGCCAGCTCCTGCGCGAGCAGGCGGGCGACAAACCAGGGCTCGACCAGGTAGCGACGCCACAGCCGCCGCGGCTCGCAGACAAGGCGGTAGAGCCACTCGAGCCCGGTGCGCCCGAGCACCCGAGGCGGGGTCGGCACGGCCCCGGCCACGTAGTCCAGACAGGCCCCGGCCGGGAGGATAGCCTTGGCCCGAAGCAGCGGGCGGTGCTCGAGGATCCAGTGCTCCTGCCTTGGCATGCCCATACCGACGAGCAGGAGGTCGGGCGCGAAGGCGTTGAGCGCGTCGACCACGCGGTCGTCCTCGGCGCTCCCGGGCGACGGGTCGAAGTAGCCATGATGATAGAACTGCTCAAGGGTCGGGTAGCGCTCGGCCAGGACGACCCGGGCCTGCTCCACCACCTCCGGCCTCCAGCCCAGGAAGGCGACCCGCCAGCCACGACGCTGGGCGCCCTCAAGCAACGGGGCCAGCAGATCGACGTAGGTGACCCGGTCGGCAGGGCGTAGCGGTCGACCGAGCAGCCTGGCCATCGCCACGATGCCCATGCCGTCGACGTGGACCCAGTCAGCCTGCTCGTAGAACACCTGCATCCGCTGGTCGGTGCTCATTAGGCGCACGCTATGGAGGTTGTGATGGGCGATGACGATCTGCCGGGCGTCCTCGACCGCCTGGGCGATCAGCCGCTCGATGTCGGCGATCGAGAGGGCATCGACATGTACCCCACAGAACTCCGCTGAGCGGAGGCCAGCGAGCACGGCGCCGCCGGCGCGGCGTGCCTGAAGGTGGCTGACCTGTCTGAGGCCGCCGCTGTCCGGCTCGGCCCGAGCGTCATGTAGCTGAACCACCGTCCCCCCATCCCCCAACATCGACTGCAGACCGGATTGCCGACGCATTGCCTCTGCACGGGAGGCTGCGCCAGGGCACATACCTTCTGCTAGATGTGGCGTCGCTTACATAAGCAAGAGCAGTACGCAGGGCCGTACTTTCTCGTGTTCTGCCTACGTGCATCGACGTATCCCTCAGCCGTCGTAGACATCACATTGGGGTTAGCAACGTCTGCGACTCCAACGCCCTACGGAATGATGAGTTGTCGAATTGCCCGTTTGGGTCGCCTACATTCGGCCGCAGGTGCTGATGCGAACTCATGGGGATCTTCTCGAGTGGGTTGCTTGGCCGACCCGCGCGCGTCCGGTCCGCGACGGCGGACCGGACGCATCCTGGGGCCTGCCCCTAGCGGTTGGCGTTGAAGTGGTTGGAGACCTGGGCGGCGGTCAGAGCGACGGGATAGGCTGCAGCCTCATCGACCGTGCCGTTGAGATAGGCGCTGGTTGGCCCGCTCGGCCAGCTGCCGAGGTTGTCACCCTCCGACGCGCCAGTAGCCGGTGTAGCTCTGGGCGAAGTTTGGTCAATCGGGTTCCGACCAGCACACCGTCGACGTACATGGCCATCCCGCCGGATCCCAGAGTAGCGACCACATGGTGCCATTGGCCGTCGTTGTAGCGGTAGTTTGTTGAGGTTGGTGTAGCCTTCTGCGGTTCTTTCCGTGATCTCGTCCGCCGCAGGAGCCCACCCACCCGCCGATGACTACCCGCCGCCCCTGCCCACCCGCGCCCGGCCCGCTGGAGGACTACGCCACCCAGTTCGACCCACTGCTCGCAAGCCTGGCGCAGCGCCGGGGTCTGCGCGACTACCTGCAGGGCTTGCTGCTGCCTCGTGATCGCAACAAGACCTTGACCGCCCTGGCCGACGCCGAGCCGATCACCGGCGCCCAGCACCGCCAGGTCCAGCGGCTGCAGTGGTTCTTGTCGGAGTCGACCTGGGACCACGAGGCGGTCAACCAGCAGCGGATCGCGCTGCTGTGCGCGGATGCGACGACCGCGCCGCACGCCCAGGGGGTGCTGGTGATCGATGACACCGGCGACCGCAAAGACGGCAACGCGACCGCGCACGTGGCCCGCCAGTACCTGGGGTCGGTCGGCAAGACCGACAACGGCATCGTGGCCGTGACCAGCCTATGGGCGGACGCGCGCTGCTACTGGCCGCTGCATGCGGTGCCGTACACGCCGGCGTCGCGGTTGGCCAAAGGCAAGCGTGACTCGGGGGTTTCGGACCAAGCCGCTGCTGGCCGCCGAGCTGGTGCAGGCGGCCCGGCAGGCAAAGATCCCGTTTCGGGCGGTGGTGGCCGACTGCTTCTATGGCGACAACAGGGGGTTTGTCGAGGCGCTGGGTCGCGCCGGGGTTGCGTTCGTGTTGGCCCTAAGCCCCGCAAGGGCATCTGGGCACCCGATGATGCGGCGCACACGCCGGTGGAGGCCGCGCGGGCGCTGGGCTGGGGTGGTTGGCGGCGGCCGGGTCCCTGGCGGCGGCTGACCCGCCGGTTCCGCGACGGGCATGCCGAGACCTGGCGGGCCGCCGACGCCCGCCTGGGCGGCTGGGGCCCGGACCGTCGGCATCGGCTGGTGGTGGCCACCACCGACCCGGCCACGCTGCCCAAGCCGACCACCTGGTATCTGCTCACCAACCTGGCTCGCCCCGCCTCACGTCGTGCCCAGCAGGCCCAGCTGGCTGAGATCGTGGGGGCCTATGGGCTGCGCAACTGGGGCGAGCAGGGCTACAAGCAGGTCAAGGACGAGCTGGGCTGGGCCGACTTCCAGGTCCAATCAGACCGGGCGATCCGGCGGCACTGGACGCTGGTGTGCTTGGCGTTCAGCTTCTGCTGGCACGCCGGCCATGCTCAAGGGGCGCAAGCTGGTGGACCCGCGCCACTGATGTGGAACGGCTTGTCAAGGGAGCGTTTTGCCTGGTGAAGGGCATGGTTGTCGGGCATGGGAACGATGGCGCTGTGCTGGCGGGAGCAGGCAGATGGTGGCTGCTGGTCGGGTGGTGGCGGCCTGGGGGGCGGCCGGGCTGTTGGGTGGGCACGACGTGCCGGGGCGGTGTGGATCGGCTGGCCGCCACTCTGATGTTCGCGGGTTCGGACCGCAGGTCGGTGATGCGCAGGAAGGTGCCCCTGACTAGCGTCGTCTCCGGGGTGGCCGGAGGGCATAGAGGCGGCGGGGATCGGTCCTGCAACGGCGGTGCCCGGGCACGTCGTGACGATGTTCACCTCCCCTTGGCCGATCAGCGGTGAAGGTGGCTGCTGGTGGGTTGTCAGGCGGTGGTCATCTCGGCCCACAGGAACCCGGCGAGCTCGCGGGCGATGGCGGTGGCGACCACGTTCTTGGCGGTCTTGCGGGCGGCCAGACGTCGGAAGCGGCCGCACAGCCGCAGCTGTGCCGCCCACGCCCGGATGACCACCTCGGGATCCAGACCCTGCTGGCGGGCGGCGATGGTGGTGCCCACACTGGGGCGGTGCTGGTAGGCCCAGGCCGACTCGACGAGTTGGGTGCGCAGCTGGGTGTTGCCCGCTCGGGTGATGTGGCCGCGGCGGGTGTGCTGGCCGCTGGAGTACTCGCTTGGCACCAGCCCGCAGAACCCCATGAAGGCACTCGCCCGGGCGAACCGGCGCCAGTCGCCGACCTCGCTGGCCAAGGTCAGCCCACCCAGGCGGGTCACCCCGCGGTAGGCGGCCAGGCGGGCCACCTGGTCGGCGAACGGGCCTTGGTCCTGCCAGAGGGCCAGGTCGGCCTCGACCGCGTCCAGTTGCGCGTCGCGGACCTCGAGCACGGCCCGATAGTGGCCGAAGGTCGTGGTCAGCGCCGGCTCGTCGAAGTGCTGACTGGCCAGCCAGCGGTCAAAGGCCTGGGTCCAGGCCACCCCGCCCCGCCAGACCCGGCCGTGGCGGAGCAGGAACTTCGAGAGGCGATGGCGGGCCCGGGTGCGGTCGGCGACCATGTCAGCGCGGGCCCGGCACAGATCCCGGATGGCTTCCTCGGCCGGGGTTGGGATGCGGATGGCGACCAGTTCCCCAGCCCGGTGCAGCCGCGCCAGCCGGCGGCAGTCACGGGCATCGGTCTTGACCTTGTCGCCGGGAGCGGTGGGGATCAGCGAGGGGGCGATCACCTGGCAGCTGACCCCGATGCGCTGCAGCAGCCGGGCCAGGTCATAGCCGGTCGGGCCGGCCTCATAGCAGGCTCGCAGCCTCCGGGGCTCACCAAGGCGGCCGACGAGCCTGCGCACCGAGGCCTCGTCGTGGGGGATCCGGTCGACCTCGGGGACCTGCTGGTCGGGCAGGAGGATCCCCACCGAGATCGTGTCGCGGTGCACATCCAAACCAAGATGGACAGGCCTACGATGGGAGACACTAGCCACGGCCGGCTCCTTCCGTATGTTGGCTCCGCCCGCTCAGTGTGGGTGACCCACGCAGATGCGGACCGGAGCCGGCCGTTCCATGCTGACTAGCAACCACACCGGTGCCGCCCGCGGCAGCCGCGCGGGGGCCTGGCAACGTCTCGATCCGGGCCGCCGCCACCGCCCAGGGGGCCGGCGTGGGGTGTCGTGGCCGCAGGCGCTGCGGCGGGTGCGCGCCTGGCTGGCCCCGTGGGTATGGCTGCAGCGCTGCTGGCGTGGATGGTCGACCAGCCCGCCGCCCGGCAGTTGCAGCAGGCGCTTGACTAGGTCAGAGCCGGACGGCCGCTCTACCTCTATCTCCCACCATAATCCACAGACTACCGTTAGGCAGGGGCGAGACGATGGTCTGCGCCGACCCGGTCCAGACGCCGAACACGAGCCTTGCGGCGTTGGTCATGTAGACATGCCGGTCATAGGTGCTGCTGTTGCCGGTTGGCGCATTGCCGAAGCCGACCAGATTGCCGCCCGTCAAGGTGGTGGTCTTGAACCAGAGCTCGGTCGAGAAGGCCTGCGGGTTGTTGAAGGTGCTCCCAGACCTGACCAAGCCATTGGAGCCGTTGTCTCGCACGATGGCCCCGGCGCTGGTCAGGTAGGAGCGCCCCGTCGCCGGACCAGGTGCCGGAGATGCGCCGCAGCCGGATCCCGCGGGCGCTCAGCAGCCCAGGGCCCAAGGCTCCCGGGTCCCATGCTTCAAGCGTGTTTCATACCTTCGGCCTGTTCAGCGACCTGAGGCAGATCAGCGCACAGGCCAGGTACACGAACCCGAGCAGGACGTCGACGCGCCGCTCGTAGCGCACCTCCAGCCGCCGGTAGCCAACCAGCCACGCCAGCGACCGCTCCACCATGTACCGGTGGCGGCCGAGCCGCTGGCTGGACTCGACGCCACGCCGGGCGATCCGGGCCATGGCCTCCAGCAGCACCGAGTCGTGCGTGTTGGCCGCTGACAGTCATACCGCCAAGGGGGTCCCGCCTCGGTCGACCAGCAGGTGGTACTTGGACCCGGGCTTGCCGCGGTCGATCGGGTTCGGCCCGGTCAGGCAGCCCCCGCTTGGCGCGCACGCTGATCGAGTCGAGACTGGCGCGGGACCAGTCCAGCTGGCTGTCGCGGCTGAGCTGCTCGAGCAGCAGGCGGTACAGCTGCCGCCAGACGCCGGCGCGCTGCCAGTCCCGCAGGCGCCACCAGCAGGTGATCGGGCTGCCGCAGCCAAGCTCGCGAACAGGCAGCAGCCGCCAGGGACGCCGGCGCGCGGCGCGGTCGTCGATGCGGGGCCGGCCGCCGTAGCGGCGTGGCGGCGTGGGCAGCAGGGGTTGGATGGTCTGCCAGAGCTGCTCGGGGATCAGGGTGTCGGCGGTGGTGGTCATGGCCGCGGATCATGCCGCTGGGCAGAGCGAGCAGCAAGAACCGGCCGAAGGTTCAAAACACGCTCTCAGCCGAGATATTGTCGCCGAAGGCCTCCTTGGCGTCCACCCGGAGGTATGCGTCGACCCGGGCGTTAGCCCAGTGTCCTGGTAGGTCACCATCGGCGTGTTTCACAACGTCGAGGTGACGACCGGGCTGGTGTAGATCGGCGTCGAACCGCCGTCCCGGTAGAGCCGGTAGACTAGGTCGGCGTCGTCGTCGGTGGTCGCCTGCCAGCTCACCGACACCGTGCCGTTGGTGACGCTGACGGCCGCGGGCACGGCCGGCTTGCGCGGGTTGGTGAGGGCAGGTGCCGCCTGGAAGCGGGCGAAGCCCTGCTGCTGGTTGTTGACGTAGGTGGAGTCGCCGCCGACGAACAGCTGGTTGCCGTCGGTGGCGAACACCCGCGGTCCGAGCGGCTAGCCGTTGGTGTTGGGATACCAGGGACCGAGGGTCCCGTCGGAGATGCGCTGGGCCAGCAGGTGGCGGCTGAGGTTCGCGCCCGTCTCCTGGAAGCCGCCGTTGAAGCTGCAGTTGTGGGCATGCGAGCCCTTGTAGGGGAACGACCCGATCGGCTCGACGGCCTGGGTGGCCGCGAGGCAGTCGTTCCTCCAGATGAGCGCACCGTCGCTCTGCCTGGCCGCAAAGGTGCCGTCGTAGCAGCGCCGCCGTTGCCCTCGGCCGCGAAGTAGACGTTGTCGTCGTCGACCGCGATGTCCTTGATATTGGAGTCGCAGCTGGTCGTCTTGGCGGGACCACATCGGCCGACGCCCAGGGCTCGTTGCTGCCGTCGACCGGGTCGAGCGACCCGGTCGCCCGCCGGGGCCAGCCGTTGAGGTTGTTGAAGTAGCCCCCGACGAACACCCGGCTCCCGTCAGGAGTCACCGCCACGCTGGTCACTGGGCCGTCGACGGACGGCACCCAGCTCGTATCCAAGGCGCGGGTGGCCGTGTTGACCGCGCCGAGCCGCGAGCGGGCCTGGCCGTTCATGAACCCGAACAGGCCGCCGACGTACACCTTGGTGCCGTCGACGGACACGGCCATGCCGCGCACGGCCGCGGTGGCGGTCGGCGCCCAGCTCTTGAGCGCACCGGTGCTGGTGCCGAACGCGGCCAGCCTGGGCCGGTTCAGGCCGTCCACGGTGGTGAACTCGCTGCCGACATAGATGGTGCTGCCGTCGGGCGAGGCGGTGATGACCGAGACGCGGGCGGAGATGTCGTGGCTGAAGCTCAGCGCTCGCCGGTGGTCGCGTCGAAAGCGGCGATGCGGTTGTGGGCGACCCCGCCCACCCCCTGGGGCTGCGCCGGGAGGGCGCACGGCGGTGAAATCCCGCCCACGTAGATCACGTCGCGGGCGTAGCCAAGCGCCCACATGACGCCGTTGGTCTGCCAAGACGACGACGTGTTGGCCACGACGGTCCCCCGCGACGCCATCGCCCGCACATGGGACCCAAGGCCATGGCCGCTACTAGCGCCGGCGCCAGCAGCCGAGCGATCTTACGCATTCGCCCCCCGTACGCATCCAGGGTTCCGTAAGCCGGGCAGGCCTCCGGGAGTGTAACTTCGGGAGCATAGCTTCGGGGCACGCTTGGGAAAGCGCACGGATTGCGTACCGATCGGCACTTCAATATTCGTATACGACCTCAAGCAATACGCTGGCCTCCAGCGTCGAACGGGACAGCCGGTGGCATCAGAAACCTTGGGCCGTTCTGGGGAGGTCGCTGCACAACACCGTAGTTACCCTGCCCAGGAACTCCACTGCCTTACGAGGGAGACCATGTCCAGGATTCACGTACCCACCTCGGTGCCCCCAGATGAACGACCGACTCCAGCAGGGCCCCTCCCAGCTTGACCGGGCAAGCTACCCTGCGGCCGCAGGGCATCGGGACCAACCTCACCTGGCTCGTCCAACAGCTCTGGGAGCGCGAAGAACAAGCGGGCCGGGTACGCGTGAGCATCGACGGCACCGTGCCCCCCGGCTTCCGGCCGGTCGAGCAGTTCGCGGTCGTCCCCCACCTGGGGCGGGCTCGCTTCCTCATCCCGCTGCACTCCCGGCGGGCCGCCTGGGCCTCGACCGCCCGCTACAACGCGCTGCGCCCGCTACGGGTCCGGCTTCCCCGAGCGGTCATCGGGGCCGGGATGCGGGCCGGTCTGGCGCAGCGGCTGCTGCATGACCGCTTGGTGGTCTGCGTGGCCGACGACACCGATCCGGCGGTGCTCCCCCACCTCCTGCTCGGTGCGCACCTGCGCGACCTGCTCGGCGGGCAGGAGGTGGCGATGGCGATCGGTATCGGCGACGCCGCGCCGAACCGGAAGCCGACCCTGCAGCTGTTCGCCCCCGACGGCCGGGCGCTCGGCTACGCCAAGCTGGGCTGGAACGAGCTGACCAGGCACCTGGTCCGCAATGAGGCACGGGCCCTGCGCGCCTGCGCCGAACACCGGCTGCGCCACCTCAGCGTCCCGCGGCTGCTCGCCTATAGCCGCTGGAACGGCCTCGAGCTGGCGGTGACCGCTCCCCTGCCGACCGGGGTTCGCCGCCACCGGCCCCCCGGTCGCGTCCCGCCGCTGGAGGTCACCCGCGAGATCGCCGAGCTCCACGGCGTCCGTAGCCAGCCGCTGCTGGCCAGCTCGTACTGGGCAAACGTCCGTCGGCTGGTGGCTGAGCATCGGACCGCTGGGGACCCGCGGCTCGGCCCTGCCCTTGAGCGCTACCAGGGTCTCCTGCAGCGCCGCTGCGCCGCCACGACCCTCACCTTCGGCTCCTGGCATGGCGACTGGGTGCCCTGGAACCTGGCCTGGGAGGGCGCCCGGCTGTTCGCATGGGACTGGGAGCACAGCGGCGAGGAGGCGCCGCTCGGCTTCGACCTGCTCCACTGGCACTTCCAGCTCGCCTTCATCGGCGAGCAGCGCAGCCCATCCGCTGGGATCGCACGTTGCCTGCGCGACGGCGTTCCCCAGCTGGTCAGGCTGGGCGTGGCCGAGCCCGCCGCCCGTGACAGCGCTGCGATCTACCTACTCGAGCTGGTCCTGCGGGCCGCTCGGATGAATGCCATGGGCGCCGGCTGGAATCCCCGCTTCTACCCGGAGGTCCTCAGTGTGCTCGCTGCACAGGGAGCCGAAGGGAGGAGCTGGACAACGTGACCTGGCGTGAGCAGGAAACCTGGCCGCTGGTAAGCGTCGTGGTGCCCACCCGTGACCGGCCGGAGCTGCTCCGGCGTGCCGTGCAGGGCATCCTCGACCAGCGCTATCCGGGAGAAATCGAGTGCGTGGTCGTGTTCGACCAGAGCGAGCCAACCGAGATCGGCGTGGAACCGGGCGAGCGACGCCGCCTGCGTAGCGTCCGGAACGACCGCGCACCGGGCCTGGCCGGCGCCCGCAACGCCGGCGTGCTGGCGTCCGGCGCTGAATTGGTCGCCTTCTGCGACGACGACGACGAGTGGCTGCCCGACAAGCTGCGGCTGGAGTTGCAGGCGATGCGAGCCAACCCGGAGGCGGTCATGGTCGCCTGCGGCATTATTGTCCAGTACGAAGGACGTGCCATCAGGCGCCTGCCGCCCGGAAGGTGGGTCACCCACGAGCAGCTGCTGCGCAAGCGGCTGATGGAGGTGAACCCCTGCACCATTGTGGTCGAGCGCAGCATCCTGCTTGGGCCGATCGGGCTGGTGGATGAGGATATCCCGGGCGGCTACTGTGAGGACTGGGACTGGCTGCTACGGGCGACGCAGGTGGCGCCGGTGCTGGTCGTGCCGCAGCCGCTTGTTCGGATCCACTGGCACACCTCGTCGTTCTTCGCCGAGCGCTGGCAGACGATCATCCGCGCCCTCCTCTACTTGCTCGACAAGCATCCGGACCTCGGCCAGGAGCCAGCTGGGCTGGCGCGTGTCGAGGGCCAGATCGCCTTCGCCCACGCCGCCCTCGGGCAGGCCGGCCCGGCGCGGCGCTGGGCCGGACGTGCCCTGCGCCGGAATTGGGCCGAGCGGCGTGCGTACGTGGCGCTGCTCGTGAGCGCGCGCCTGCTGCGCGCCGAGACCGTCCTGCGCCTGGCGCACTCGGCCGGGAGGGGCATTTAGGTGACGGTGACCGTGCTGTACATCGCCGGGCTGGGTCGCAGCGGCAGTACCCTGCTCGAACGGATCCTCGGTCGCGTCCCGGGGTGCGTCCCGGTGGGCGAGGTCGTCTTCCTCTGGGAGCGTGGCCTGCGCGACAACGAGCTCTGCGGCTGCGGCGTCCGGTTCCGGCAGTGCCCATTCTGGACCCGGGTTGGTGAGGAGGCGTTCGGGGGCTGGGAGGCCCTCGACGTCGCCCAGGTGCTTGCCCTGCGCCACCGGGTCGACCGCCATCGCTACCTGGCGGCCTTGCTGGTTCCCGGGCTGTGGCCCGCCTTCCATCGTGAGCTCCGCCGTTACGCCGACCTGCTCGAACGGCTCTACCTGGCCATTGGCAGGGTCAGCGGGGCCGAGGTGGTGGTCGACTCCTCTAAGGAGCCCTCCTACGTCTACCTGCTACGTCATGTCCGAGGAGTGCGGCTCAGGGTCGTGCACCTCGTGCGGCGCAGCCACGGCGTCGCCTTCTCGGCGTCCAAGAAGGTCGAGCGACCCGAGGCAGTCGGCGCCAAGGCCTACATGGCGACCAGGTCGCCGACCGCCACCGC
>Ga0126307_10002773_pt1 | contig 11886 bp, 9 predicted proteins | sample Plot28_FD_89955 | JGI IMG/M metagenome (GOLD analysis project Ga0126307, IMG submission 89955) | Serpentine soil microbial communities from UC McLaughlin Reserve, CA, USA - Plot28 | ecosystem: Environmental > Terrestrial > Soil > Grasslands | place: USA: UC McLaughlin Reserve, Lake County...
CCTTGGCATCGCCATCCTTATAGCCATGATCCTAAACGTCTACGTCGCGAGGTTGCGCGGCGCAGGGAGGGCATGATGGAGAACGGCTCCACGAACGGCTCGGACTTTTTGCGTGTAGAGGGCATCGTCAAGAACTTCGGTGCTGTGTCTGTCCTCAAAAGCGTTGATCTGCACGTCAGGGAAAGGGAAGTGCTCGGACTTATTGGGGACAACGGGGCGGGCAAGAGCACCCTGCTCAAGACCATAACGGGCTTCCACCGTCCCGACGAGGGCAAGATCCTGCTTGAAGGAGAAGAGGTGACATTACGCTCCGTCTCCCAGGCGCGCTCCTTGGGCATCCAGACCGTCTACCAGGACCTCGCCCTAGTCAACGAGCTCTCGGTATTCCACAACATGTTCCTGAACGGTGAGATGACCATCGGGCCTTTCCTCAACAACCGCAAGATGAAAGAGAAGACCTCCCAGTACCTCGAAGACATGGGCGTCAACATCCCCTCCATAGACACCGAGGTGGCAAGACTTTCGGGCGGGCAGCGCCAGGCCATAGCCGTCGCGCGCGCGGTCTACTCGGACGCGAAGATGCTGCTTTTGGACGAGCCGCTCGCGGCGATGGGAGCCAAGGAGGGGGCCTTGATCCTCGACCTAATACAACGCCTCAAGGAGGAGCGGGGCATACCCATGATCCTGATCGTCCACAACTACGCCCAGGTCTTCGACGTCTGCGACCGGGTCAACCTGCTAAGGAACGGCCGCATAGAATACGACAAGCCTGTCGCCGAGACCTCCGTCGAAGAACTCACCGAACTTGTCGTATCCGAGTACCGCAAGGCCCGCGAGACCGGCAACGGCGGGTAGGGCAGGGTCGACGACCCTGCCCTACCCGCGCTTGTCAGCTTTCGCGTGTGCGAGTCCTGGCTGACGAGGCGGCGCAGCCGCCGGGCTGACAAGCGAAGGCGCAAGGCGTAGCGCGATAACATGCGCGGGTTGGGGAAGCCTCAAGCCTTCCCCAACCTGCTGTAAGCAAGTAAACTCCGGCCATAGGGACGGCCGAAGGAGCAGGAGTGGAAAGACCCGTAGCCTCGGGAAGGACAGCGTACACGGTCATCGGGCTGGTCTTCGCGCTGCTTCTTGGCGGGTATTTCGCCTACCGGACCAGCGGTGTCATCCTGGCGTTTCTGCTGACGATACTCCTGTCCATCATACTCAGCGCTCCTGTCAACTACCTGACTAGGAGGGGGTTACCGCGAACGTGGGGAGTTCTTGCCGTGATCGCGGCCATCGGGGGTGTGTTCTGGCTTCTCGGTCTGGCGCTTGTCCCTGCCGTCGAGGCGCAATCCCGTCAGTTCGCCGAGGCCTTTCCGACGCTCCTGAACGAAGCCCTCGCCCTGGCCAACCGTCTCCAGAGCTTCTTCGGGCTTGGCACCAAGATCGGGCTCGACCCCGAAAGCCTGTCCAGGCTCGGGCAAGAGGTACTCACGGGGAGCACCGTATCGACGGCTGCGGGGGTGGGGTTGACCGCAGCGACCGTGGTCTCTCTGGCAGCGGTCGTATTCATCTCCACCATCTATCTGGTCGTCAGACCCGAGCCCTGGGTCAACGGGTTCGTCTCGCTTTTCCCCGCGGGATGGCGGCAGAGGACCCGAGAGGTGCTTCAGACGCTCTACCACACGGTACAACGGTGGTTCCTCGGTCAGCTCGCGGCCATGACCTTCATCGCCGTTTTCTGGGCCATCTCGCTCTCCCTGATCGGCGTGCCTTTCGCTCTGCTCATCGGCATCTTCAGCGGTCTGATCTCGTTCATCCCCTACCTGGGCGCGCTCATCTCGATCGTTGTCCCCGTACTTCTGGCCCTGATCTCGGACCCTTTCACGGTCGTCTGGGTGATCCTGGCCTTTGTCATCATCCAGCAGATAGAGGGCAACATCCTTCAGCCGATCGTAATGAGCCGGGCCGTGGATCTGCACCCCGCGTTGGTAGTGTTTGCTATCCTGGTAATGGGCACGCTCTTCGGCATCGTGGGGGTCTTCCTGGCCGTCCCACTCGTGGCCGCTTTGCAGGTTCTGGTGCGCGAACTCTGGGTCCAAAGGATGGACCAGATAGGGACCGATCCCAACCCTCCAACCAAGAAGGAGCAATCGAGACGCAAACTCCCAGGCCCGATCAGTAAACTCCTGAAAAAGCGTCGTGCATAAGGCTTTTGAGCCTTATGCACGACGAGCATGTCAGCCACTCAGCACGCCGCTTCCCGGCTTGTCAGCACGCCGCCTTCCTTCGGTCGGCGGCTTTCAGCAAATCAGCTAGGGCCTGCTAAAGCTGAAATGCTAAGAAGCGCCCGACAGGGCGCGTGCTGACGAGCGGAGGCCTTAAAGGCCGGAGCGTGCTGATAAGCTGAAATGCTAAAGCGTTGACATAGAGTAGCCATACCCCTATTATTGAATCGTCGTTTAAAGGAGGAGTGTATGGAGACTGTGCGGAGTTGGACCGATCGGGACCTCCGCAGGCTCGACGAGATCATCGTCGAGGGTGAACGCCGGTTCAAGGAACGCCAGCCCCGGTCGCGGGCTCTGATCGGGGAGGCGCAGGAGGTTCTGGCGGGAGGGGCGACTTCGAGCTGGCAGATCGCCCGTCCGCAGATGATCTGGGTAAGCCATGGGGAGGGCTCCAAGCTCTACGACGCCGACGGGGGGGAGTATGTGGATCTCCACGGCGGCTACGGCGTGGGTGCTGTCGGCCACGGACATCCGAAGATCGTCGAGGCTTTGACGCGCAGGGTTCCGCGGGGGACGCACTTCGCCCAGCCGACGGAGGACGCTATCGCCGTGGCGGGCGAGCTCGCGCGGCGTTTTAATCTTCCGCTCTGGCGTTTCTCCAACTCAGGGACCGAGGCGACCATGGATGCGGTGCATCTCATGCGCGCGATCACGGGCCGGGATCTGATCGTCAAGGTAGAGGGCTGCTACCACGGGCATCACGACTCGGTCATGGTCTCCGTGTCGAACGGGAAGGATGAGATCGGACCCGCCGAACGTCCCTATAGCGCGCCTTCGGGGACGGGCATACCGCAGGCCATCACCGACCTCACCCTGATCGTCCCTTACAACGACCTCGACGCTCTGGAGCGGCTCTTCGAGGAGCATCGGGGGCGGATAGCGGGCATGATCCTCGAGCCGATCATGATGAACGCCGGTGTCATACCTCCCGAGGAGGGCTACCTGGAGGGCGTGCGCGAGATAGTCCACGACCACGGCGCCCTGCTCGCCTTCGACGAGGTCAAGTGCGGCGTCACCACGGCCTACGGAGGGGCGAGCGGGTACCTCGGCGTACGCCCCGACATGGTGTGCCTCGCCAAGGCGATAGGAGGTGGCGTCCCCTGCGGGGCCATCGGCGGGACCGAGGAGGTTATGGGCCGCATCGCCGACGGCACCTACGAGCAGGTCGGCACCTTCAACGGCAACCCGCTCACCATGGCCGCCTCCCGCGCCACGCTGACCGAGATCCTTACCCCCGAGGCCTACGATCACTTCGACCGGCTCGCCAGGATCATGTCCGAGGGGGTGCGGGACGTCGTAGAAGAGTACGACCTCGCCGCCTACCCGCTGGCGTTCGGGGCCAAGGGGTCCGTAACGTTCTCCGGCAGGAGGGTCCGCAACTACAGGGACTTCCTGGAGCTCGACGACCGTTTCAGCCAGGCGCACTGGCTCTTCCAGCACAACGGCGGCGCCTTCTTACCACCGTGGGGGAAGGCGGAGCAGTGGACGCTCTCGGTGCAGCACTCCGAGGACGACGCCAGGCGCTTCGTGGACAACTTCGGGAACTTCGCGAGGGCGTTGCGCGGGTGAACGCAGAAGAAGGACAAGCGGGAGGTCACGTACAACTCGTAGATCTCGCCAAGCGCTTCGGCGGGTTCGAGGCGGTGGGCGGCATAGACTTGGATATCCCGCCCGGGGAGTTCTTCTCGCTGCTAGGTCCCTCCGGGTGCGGCAAGACGACGACCTTGCGCATGATCGCCGGTTTCGAGCGCCCCAGCGCAGGAAGGGTCTTGCTGGACGGCAAGGACGTATCGGATACTCCTCCCAACCGGCGCAACGTCAACACCGTGTTCCAGAGTTATGCCCTCTTCTCCCACCTGACGGTCGCCGAGAATGTCGCCTTCGGGTTGCGCTTCGCGAAGGCGTCCAAGGAGGAGACCCGTAGCAGGGTCGGACAGGCGCTCTCCCTCGTGCAGATGCAGGAGTTCCGCGACCGCAGACCGCACCAGCTCTCCGGCGGCCAGCAGCAGCGCGTGGCGCTCGCGCGGGCCCTGATCCTGAACCCTTCCGTCTTGCTGCTGGACGAGCCGCTCGGCGCGCTCGACGCCAAGCTCAGGAAAGCGCTCCAGATCGAGCTGAAGGCCCTGCAGGAGCAGGTAGGGATCACCTTCGTCTACGTTACCCACGACCAGGAAGAGGCCCTCACCATGGCCGACCGTATCGCGGTGATGAACGAGGGCCGGATCGAGCAGGTCGGCTCACCCCGCGAGGTCTACGAGGAGCCGGCCTCCGCCTACGTCGCTGACTTCCTCGGCGTCTCGAACATGCTCCAGGCCGAGGCCTCCGGTAGAACCTCTGACGGCAGATGCCGGGTCAGGGTCGGGGACGTCGAGCTGCTCGCCTCCCAAGGTCACACCTCGGCCAGGGGTTCCGTCAAGGTGGTAGTGCGTCCCGAGCGGGTGCGCGTAGAGGCCCCCGGGGAGACCGGCGAGAACCGGTTGCCGGGGAAGATCGAACGCGTAGTCTACGCTGGCGCCATCTCCCAACTCGTGGTCACCCTCGACCAAGGGACCCCGATCCGGTGCATGATGGCCAATGATGGGGTCGGGTCGTCCTTCGACCGCGGAGCATCGGTATCGTTGTACCTGCCGTGCGAAGCCCTGCGCGTGCTACGTACCGAGACCGCCGGATCGAACGAGGAAAGCGGAGAGCCTTCCGCAGAACCCGCCTGGGTAAATCCTGTTGCCTGATACCTTTACAGATCCAGGCGGGCGAAGTCTTCCACCGCGGATCCTTGCGCGCCTTCCTCTCTGCGGGAACGGCCCATCACCAGGATTGCGATCGTGATGGCCAGCATGGAGGCGAAGAGGAGTATGCTCGCCAGGGCGTTAAGCGCCGGGCTGGGGGCCGCCCGCGCGGCGCTGTAGAGCTTGACCGGGATGGTGACCGAGGACTGGTCTCCCATCAAGAACGCGGTTATTACGAAGTCGTCTATGGAGATCGCGAACGCGATCATGAGGCTGGCCCAGATGGCCGGGGCGAGCATCGGCAAGAGCACCATCTTTATCGCCTGCCACTGCGAAGCCCCGAGATCCATGGCCGCCTCTTCGTACTCTCTTCCGACCGCGAACAGGCGGCCGCGCACGATTATCACGACGTAGGAGATCGTGAAGGTCACGTGTCCGAGGAGTTGGGCCTGGGTCCCGAGCTGCACGAAGCCGAAGAGGTAGACGAACACCAAAAACAGCGACACGCCCATCACTATCTCCGGCGTGACGAGCGGGAAGAGCATGAGGAAGTTGGCAGGCCGTGAGCCCCACCCGCTCCAGCGCGCCAGACCTATGGCAAGCGCCACCCCGAGGGGTGTGGCGATCAGCATGGTCAGCCCCGCAAGCTTGAGGCTCTGCAGCAACGCGTCGCGCAGCGACGGGTCGTGCAAAACGGAGAGGTCCGGGTCCTGGTAGTACCAGCGGAGCGAGAAGCCCTGCCAGGTGCTGCGAGAACGTCCTGCGTTGAACCCGAACAGCACGGCTATCGCCACGGGGACGAGCGACCAGAGCACGTAGAGCCAGGTAAAGAACACGAGGAAGCGTGGTCGGCCCCAGGGGTTCGACCACCACGTCTGCAGGCGGGCGAGCGGCGTCTTCCCGCCGGAAGTGTCTACCTGTGCGCTCACGACCGGGCCTCTCTCGTCGCCCGTGCCACGCTGTAGAGATAGTAGGTCATCAGGAGGCCGACGAAGACCATGAGCACGATGGTTAGGGCGGCGCCCGTGCTACCCCCGGCGCTGGCGTTGATGTTCTGTTCGATCAGCTTGGCGATCATGTTCGTCTTCGGTGACCCTGACAGCAACGTCGCCGTGTAGTAGTCGCCGAACATCGGCAGCATGATGATCACGCACCCCGCGAGGACCCCCTGGGAGGAGAGCGGTAGCGTGACGCGCAAGAACGCCTGGGCCGGACTGGCCCCAAGGTCCCTTGCCGCTTCTATGACGCGCTGGTCGATCCTGTCGAGCGCGGCGAAGAGCGGCAGGATCAGGAACGGCACGTAACCGTAGACCAGGCCTAGTATGACGGTCTCATGCTTGCCCACGAGCCACTCCCGCGGCGCGTCGAGCGCCCCGACGAACATGAGTATCTGGTTGACGTAGCCATCCGTGGTCAGCAAATTCACCCAGGCCAGCATCCGCATCAGGTAGTTGATCCAGAACGGCGCGATTATCAGCATCAACAGTAGGACGCGGTAGCGGCCGGCGTGACGGGCGACGTAGTAGGCCACCGGATAGCCGATCAGCAGGCTCAGGACGGTGGCCGCGGCGACGTAGGCGAGCGTGCGCAAGAAGACCACCCCGAGCTGGCCGGTGAACAGATCATCGAGCACTTCGACGAACGTCGAAGGGTCCCACCGGAGCGGGTTCCAGACGGGCAGCGAATCCCCGAAGATGGGGTCCGAGACCCCCATGGCCATCGCGAGGATCGCATAAAGAGGCGTTACGAAGAGGACTATCAGCCAGAGTACGCCAGGAAGGGCGAAGGAGGGCCACAAAAGGCGTCGCTCGCCGACCACCCCCCTCTCGCCGGCCTTGCTCACGGCCCTAGCCGCCCTGCTGGACCCTCGACCACGCGTCCAGCCATCGCTTGTCCTCCTCGGGCGTCAGCTGCTGGGGTGTCTGGCCCGTGTCGAAGTCGCTCTGCACGATAACCGCCGTTTCGAGGTTCTTGACCATCGTCCCGTCCTCGACGAGTTTGTTCGGCTCTAACGTGTTTACAGGCGGCTGGTAGCCGTTCCAGCTGAAGTTCTTCATCGCCACCTTGTCGTCGAGCATGTAGTTGAGGAACATGTGGCCGAGCACCGGGTGCTCCGCGCCCTTGAGCACCGCGAGGTTGTCGTTGGATACGTAGCCTCCCGCCCCGCCTTGCGCCTTCGGGGGCCACACGTAGCGCAGCACCGAAGGGTCGTCGCCTTTCGGCATGTAGTAGGGCGCGTAGACCATGTCGCCCGACCATGCATGGTGGATGCCGAAGACGCCTTCCGGCAGCTTGGAGTACGCACCGTCGATGGTGTACCGGATGTTCACTAGGTCCGTCAGCTCGACAAGGCCATTCTGGGCGGTCTTGAGGTCGTCCGGGTTGGCGCCGTTGATCTCGGTGATGCCGCCCCTGTACATCCCGACCCCTATAGTCTCCCTGTAGTCGTCGTAGAGCCCCGCTATTCCCTTGTACTCGGGGTCCCAGAACGCCTCCCAGGGGTTGTCCATGGCCGCGATGTCGGCGTCGACCATGTCTGTTCGCCAGCCGATCCCGGTCAGGTAGACCGTGTAAGGGACCGTGTAGCGCGACCCCTTGTCGTAGTAGGGGTCTGCGAGCATCGGCCAGATGTTCTTCTTCAGATTCGGCAGGTAGTCGTGGTTGAGGGGTTGCACCAACTTCCCGGCCACGAACTTCGGGATGATCTCGGCCGTGGGGACGAAGACATCGAAGTCCACCTTGCCGGTTCTCAGTTTCTGGGTGGCCTCCTCCAGGTTGTAGAAGGTCGTGAGCTCGACCTCGACGCCGAACTCCTTCTCGAAGTCTTTGAGCACGCGCGTGTAGATGTAATCAGCCCAGTTGTACAGGCGCAAAGGCCCTTTTTCTGGCTCGAGTCCGGAGTCGATCATCGGGTTGTCCTCGTAGAGGGGCTGCTTGGCGGGGTCTTCCCTGGTGCCGATGACCACACGCGAAGCCGACGACGAAGAGCCGACCCCCGAACCGCAACCAACAAGCAGCCCGCTCGCCGCGGCCGTCCCCGCCATCAGCCTCAGCGCCTCGCGACGCGACATGCGCCGCCGCCAGGGCGGCCTCTCCCTCGGGTGGAACGCCATCTCTATCAACCTCCTCTCGGGACGTCCGGGACGTCCCTTCCCTACCCCTCGGCCGGGACCTCTTCCCACCCGGTGCCCTTTTCCCTCTGTCCGAGCGCGTCGAAGCCCAACTCCCTGGCAGCCGCGCCGAGACACATCTCGTTGGCCATCTCTCCGCTCACCGCAGGGTCCCCGAACAGCACCTGCAGCGCGAGGCCGTCCATGAGCGCGGAGAGGTACGTCGCGAAGCGCTCGGGATCGCTGGGCCCGAACTCGCCGGAGCGCTGGCCCTCTCTTACCACCTCGGCGATGGTGTTGCGCCAGCGGCGTTCGAGCGCCTCGCGCTTGCGGGCCGCCTCGTCGTTGCGCAGAGCCCGCGACCACAACTCGACCCACAGCGTCCAGTAGTCGTCGGCCTCGCGTTGCACCACCGGCGGACAGGCCAGCTCTATCAGCCGTACCAGCCGCCCCGATGCGCCCTCGATGCCCGTAAGCTCCCGGAAAGCCTCTACGTAGAAAAGGTCCTCCGCATAAGCGAGCGCCTCGGTCAGAAGCGACTCCTTGGACCCGAAGTAGTACACGACCAGGGCCGGACTCAGGCCCGCCCTGTTCGCCACATCAGCGATGCGCGTCTCGCAAAGCCCTCGCTCCGCGATCACCTCCATGGCCGCCTCCAGCATCTGCGTGCGGCGCTTCTGCGTCAACTTGGGCCTGGCCGCCATTCTCCTCCCACACTCTACATCCAAACTTGTGAACCACTATTTAATGCGCAACGATAGCATAAGCTCTCGCTCTGGTCCACTAGTACCGGCTATCCGCGATCGAAAAGAAACGTCTTGCCACCGCCAGCGCAGGGTGCTACATTGAATAGTGATTTAATTACCGATCACAGGCTTTCGAGAGGAGAGGCGATGCGGGGCGGATACGGGGCCATAGTCATCGGCGGGGGGCACAACGGGCTGGCCGCGGGGGCCTATCTCGCCCGTGACGGGCTAAAGACGGTGGTGCTCGAGGCCCGTCACAAGGTTGGCGGGGCGGCCACGACCGACGCGCCGTGGCGGGAGGCACCGGAGTTCAACGTCACCACCTACTCGTACGTGATGAGTCTGATGCCCCGGCGCGTCATCGACGAGTTGCGTCTGGAGCATCACGGGTACAAGGTGTATCCGATGGGGCCTTCTTACTACGCATTCTCCGATGGGCGGTCCCTGACCATGACCGGGGTGGACGCCAAAAAGGACTATGAGGCGCTCGCTCGGTTCTCGCGCAAGGACGCGGAGGCGTACGGGGAATGGCGGAAGTGGTTGGGAGAGCTGGCGGCCATCCTGGAGCCCTTGCTGCTGACGACGCCGCCCCGCATAGGGTCGAGGCATCCCCTTGACCTCCTGGATCAGCTGAAGCTGGCGTGGCGGATGCGGGGTCTCGACGTGGGGCGGGTGGGCGAACTCACCAGGCTGATGACGATGAGCGCCTGGGACCTGCTCGACGGCTGGTTCGAGTCGCCGCAGATAAAGGGCGCGATGGCGGTCGACGGCATCATAGGGACGTGGGCCGGTCCGGCGACCCCGGGGACGGCGTACGTCTTGATGCACCACGAGATCGGGGACGCCGGCCTCGGCCTCAGCTCCTGGGGGTATCCCAGGGGAGGCATGGGAGCCGTCTCCGACGCGTTGAAGCGTTCGGCGGAGACGTTCGGCGCAGAGGTAAGGACCAACGCGCCGGTCGAGCGCATTTTGCAGAGGGATGGGCGCGTAACGGGCGTGGTGCTCGAGGGCGGCGAGGAGCTTACGGCAGACCTCGTGGTGGCGGCGACGCACCCGAGGATCACGTTCCTGGAGCAGCTCGGAAGGGAAGAGTTACCCGAGGACTTCGTCGGCAACATCGAGCGGTGGAACTCCCGCAGCGGGGTCGTAAAGATCAACCTGGCCCTCTCGGAGCTACCCGACTTCACCGCCGACCCAGGTGTCGGGGAACACGTGGGCGGGGCCATAGAGCTGGCCCACTCCATCGACTACATCGAGGAGGCCTTTCAGGACGCGCGTCGCGGCGAACCGGCGCGCCGGCCGTTCTCCGACGGCGTCATACCCACGGTGTTCGACCGCACGCTCTGCCCCGAGGGGTACCACATAATGTCGCTCTTCACGCAGTGGGTCCCGCACGAATGGTCGGAGGAGCCCCACAGGGAAGAGCTCGAGGCTTACGCGGACCGGGTGATCGACGGCTACGCCGAGCTGGCGCCGAACCTGAAGAGTGCAGTTATGCACCGCCAGGTATTAGGACCTTACGATATGGAGCAAGACATCGGGCTCGTGGGAGGCAATATTTTCCACGGCGAGCTTTCGGCCGAGCAGCTCTTCCACATGCGGCCGGCCCCCGGTTACGCGGATTACCGGACCCCGATCTGGGGCCTCTACCAGGCCTCCTCTGCCACCCACGCCGGTGGCGGGGTATGCGCCATCCCAGCGTACAACTGCGTGCGGGAGATCCGGCGCGACCGGCGCAGGGAGAGCCTTAAGAAACGCCTGACCCTGCGCAACCGCGGATAGCATGGTGGCTGCGAACGATGCCCTGCGCGCCATGCTGGGGGCGCGTTCCGTCGCGGTCGTCGGCGCGAGCCCGAAGTTCGACTCGCCTGGCAACCACATGGTGAGACAACTCATCATCGGCGGCTTCTCCGGTGGGGCGGCGGCGGTCAATCCCAAGTACGACGAGGTGGAGGGCATCGCCTGTTTCCCTTCGCTTAAGGAGGTGCCTTTCGTCCCGGATCTGGTACTGCTTGGCGTGGGCAACCGGCGGCTGGAGAGGCAAATGGAGGAGACGGCCTGCTGCGGCGCCAGGGGCGTCGTCGTATTCGCGAGCGCGCTCGAGGACCCGCCAGGAGATCCTCCGCTGACCGAGCGGCTCAGGAGCATCGCTGCCGAGGCCGGTATGGCCGTCTGCGGCGCCAACTGCATGGGGTTTGTGGACGTCGAGCGCGGGCTGCGCGCCCTTGCCTTCGAGGAGCGTGAGGACCTGGAGCCCGGGAACGTAGCCTGGATCTCCCACTCCGGCTCCGCCTTTACTGCGCTGCTGCACGCCGAGAGGGGGATACGCTTCAACCTCGCCGTCTCCCCGGGCCAGGAGCTGACTACCACGATGGCCGACTACATGCTCTACGCCCTAGAGCGCGAGTCGACCCGGGTGATCTCGTTGTTCCTGGAGACGGTCAGAGACCCCGAGGGGTTCAGACTGGCGCTGGAAACTGCGGCACAGCGGGACGTGCCCGTCGTCGCGCTGAAGGTCGGGCGGACGTCCACCTCCCGCAGGCTGGTCACGGCCCACTCCGGCGCGCTCGCCGGCGACGCCGCCGCCTACGAAGCCCTGTTCGACGCCTACGGCGTGGCGCGCGTCGGAACGCTCAACGAGATGGCCGACCTCGTGGAGCTACTCGGGGCGGGGCGCCGCGCCGCACGGGGAGGCCTCGCCGCGATCCTCGACTCCGGCGGAGAGCGGGCGCACCTGGTCGACGCGGCGGCAGACCTCGGGGTCCCCCTCGCCAGCCCCTCTGAAGAAACCCTACGGAACGTCGCTTCGCGGCTGGAGCCGGGCTTGCCCGCCGTCAACCCCCTGGACGCCTGGGGTACGGACAACGATCCCTACAACACCTTCCTGGACTGCTCCAGGTATCTGGCCGACGACCCCGACACGGGGGTGTTCGCCTACGTGGTGGACCTGCACAGCGACCGCGCCGAGCGGGGGCACGCCTGGGCTGCGGAGCGGGTCTGGGCCTCGACACAGAAGCCGTTCGCGGTGGTCTGC
>Ga0126307_10002774_pt1 | contig 11885 bp, 8 predicted proteins | sample Plot28_FD_89955 | JGI IMG/M metagenome (GOLD analysis project Ga0126307, IMG submission 89955) | Serpentine soil microbial communities from UC McLaughlin Reserve, CA, USA - Plot28 | ecosystem: Environmental > Terrestrial > Soil > Grasslands | place: USA: UC McLaughlin Reserve, Lake County...
CCCGACAGCCGGCTCGTCGTCGTCCCGGACAGCGGCCACGTCACCCAGATGGAGCACCCCGAGCTGGTCGCCCGGGAGGTGCGTCGACTGCTCGACGCCGCGGCCCGCGTCTCGGGCGCCAGGCCGCCCGGCGGGCGATGAGCTCGAGGTACTCCCGCTCCAACGCGAAGTCGCCGTCGCCCCGGTCGCTGCGCGCCGCGAGGTTCTCCAGGGCGGCGTCGAGCTCGGCGACGCGCTCTGCGTCGTCGCCGACGCTGCGGTAGCGACGACCGTCGGGCCGTACCTGGTCTTGAAGTAGTCGCGGAACGCGGCCGGCCGGTCGAAGATGTCCACCGGATGGTGTGGCGCCTCGCCGTGACGCGGTGTCCCCGTCACCGAGGAGCGACCGCATGTGCTCCTCGTCGCCCCACAGCGGGGGCGGCTGTGCCCCGGGGGGCGGTGCGGGGCGAAGGCTCGTCGGCGCTGCGGCCGTGGTGCGGGGCGAACATCACGCCGATCGCGGAGAGCACGTGGTCGAACTCGCTGTCGGCGAAGGGCAGCGACTCGGCGTCGGCCTGCCGCCACTCGAGGTCGAGACCCTCGCCTTCGGCGGACCGCCGGCCGGCCTCGAGCAGCTCAGACGTGAGGTCGCTCGCGACCACGGTTGCTCCGGCGCTGGCGGCGGGGATCGCCGCGTTGCCGGTGCCCGCGCCGACGTCGAGCACGCGGTCGCCGCGGCCGACTCCCACGATCTCGACCAGAGCCGCCCCGATCGGCCGCACCAGGTCGGCGGCGACCGCCGGGTAGTCGTCGAGCGCTCACATGTGGCGGTGCCTCTCCTTGAGCGCGGCGTCGGCGGCTGCATCGGCGGGGCTGGTGGCGTCGGTCATCGGTCGTCCTTCCCGGGCCCTGGCCGGCCTTCTTCGCGGGTCACAGCGGCGTGACGTAGGCGCCGGAGATGCCGCCGTCGACGAGGAAGGTGGAGGCGGTGACGAAGCTGGACTCGTCGCTGGCCAGGAAGAGCACCGCGTTGGCGATCTCGGTCGCGTCGGCGAAGCGGCCCATCGGGATGTGCACCATCCGCCGGGCGGCCCGCTCCGGGTCGGAGGCGAAGAGCTCGCGCAGCAACGGTGTGTCGACCGGGCCGGGGCACAGCGCGTTGACCCGGATGCCCTCGCGGGCGAACTGGACGCCGAGCTCGCGGCTCATCGCCAGCACGCCGCCCTTGGACGCCGTGTACGAGATCTGCGAGGTCGCCGCGCCCATCACGGCCACGAAGGACGCGGTGTTGACGATCGAGCCGCGCCCGCGTTCCCGCATGTGCGGGATGACGGCCTTGCAGCACAGGTAGACGCTGGTCAGGTTGACCTCCTGCACACGGCGCCACGCGTCCAGGGAGGTGTCGAGGATGGAGTCGTCGTCGGGCGGGGAGATGCCGGCGTTGTTGAAGGCGACGTCCACGCCGCCGTAGGTCTCGACGGCGCGGGCCACCATCTCCTCGACCTGCCCGGCGTCGGTGACGTCGCAGTGGACGTACGTCCCACCGACCTCCTCCGCCGCGGCACCGCCCTTGTCGTCGTCCATGTCGACGACGACAACCCTGGCGCCCTCGTCGGCGAACCGGCGCGCTGTGGCGAGGCCGATGCCGCTCGCGCCGCCGGTGATGATGGCCGTGCGGTCCTGGAGCCGACCTGTCATCTGCTCAGTCCTCCGTGCTGATGAAGACGTTCTTGACGTCGGTGAAGGCGTCGAGGGCGTCCGGCCCGAGCTCGCGACCGATGCCGGACTGCTTGAAGCCGCCGAACGGGGTGGAGTAACGCACCGACGAGTGCGAGTTGACCGACAGGTTGCCGGTCTCGATGCCGCGGCTCACCCGCAGGGCACGGCCCACGTCGCGGGTCCAGATCGAGCCGGACAGCCCGTAGACCGAGTCGTTGGCCATCCGCACCGCGTCGGCCTCGTCGTCGAAGGGCATCACGGCGACCACCGGCCCGAAGACCTCCTCGCGCCACACCGGGTCCCGGTCGGACCGGGGCAGCACGACGGTCGGGGGGTACCACCAGCCGGGGCCGTCGGGCGCCGAGCCGCGGAAGGCGACGTCGACGTCGCCGCCCTCGACGAACGACGCCACCCGCTCGCGGTGCTCGGCGCTGATCAGCGGGCCCATCTCGGCGTCGTCGCGGCCGGGAGCCACCACCTTGACGCCGGCGACCGCCGGCTCGAGGAGCTCGAGGAAGCGGTCGTGGGCGCTGCGCTCGACGAGGATGCGGCTGCGGGCGCAGCAGTCCTGGCCGGCATTGTCGAAGACGCCGTACGGCGCCGAGGCCGCTGCCTTCTCCAGGTCGGCGTCGGCGAAGACGACGTTGGCGCTCTTGCCGCCGAGCTCGAGGGTCACCCGCTTCACCTGCTCGGCCGCCCGGGCCATGATCCGGGTGCCCACCTCGGTGGACCCGGTGAAGCACACCTTCCGAACCAGCGGGTGCGCCACGAAGCGCTCCCCGACGACCGACCCCCTGCCCGGGAGCACGGTGAGCACGTTCTCCGGCAGCCCGGCCTCGAGCGCCAGCTCGGCGATGCGGACCGCCGTCATCGGGGTCAGCTCGGCCGGCTTGAGCACGACGGTGTTGCCGGCAGCCAGCGCCGGGGCGAAGCCCCAGCCGGCGATCGGCATCGGGAAGTTCCACGGCACGATGACCCCCACCACGCCGAGAGGCTCCTTGAAGGTGATGTCGACGCCGCCGGCCACCGGGATCTGCCGGCCGAACAGGCGCTCCGGCGCGGCGGCGTAGTAGCCCAGGACGTCACGGACGTTGCCGGCCTCCCAGCGGGCGTTGGTCACGGTGTGGCCGGAGTTGCGCACCTCGAGCTGCGCGAGCTCCTCGATCGCGCCGTCGACCGCGTCGGCGAAACGGCGCAGCAGCCGGCCCCGGTCGGCCGGTGCGACCTCGCGCCAGCGGTGGAACGCGGCGTGCGACGCCTCGATGGCGGCGTCGGTCTCCTCGGCCGAGGTGAGCGCCACCGTGGCGACCTCGTCCTCCGTCGCAGGGTCGACGACGACGTGCGTCTGCGTCATCGGGAAGCCGTCACATCCTCTCGAAGCCGCGGAACCGCTCCCAGTCGGTCACCGTCGCGTTGAAGGCGGCGAGCTCGACGTCCGCGTAGTTCGTGTAGTGGTCGACCACCGCGTCGCCGAGCGTCTCACGGGCCAGCTGTGAGCCGTGGAAGAGGTCGCGCGCCTCCTGCAGGGTGCGTGGGACGTGGGGGTGGTGCGAGGTGTAGGCGTTGCCGCCGAACGCCGGCTCGAGCTCGAGCTCCTGCTCGATGCCGCGCAGACCGCTTGCAAGCATGCCGGCCATCGCCAGGTAGGGGTTCACGTCTCCGCCGGGCAGCCGGTTCTCCAGTCGCATGCCGGCGCCGTGGCCCACCACCCGCAGCGAGCAGGTCCGGTTGTCGTAGCCCCACGCGGTCGACGTGGGAGCGAAGCTCCCCGCCTGGAACCGCTTGTAGGAGTTGACGTTGGGGGCGTACAGCAGGGTCAGCTCGCACATGGAGGCCTGGATGCCGGCGACGAACGAGCCGAAGAGCGGGGTCATGCCCGACCCCTCGTCGAACACGATGGCCCCGTCGCTGCCGCGCAGGCTCATGTGGATGTGGCACGAGTTGCCCTCGCGCTCGTCGAACTTCGCCATGTAGGTGATCGACTTGCCCTGCAGGGCGGCGATCTCCTTGGAGCCGTTCTTGTACACCGAGTGCTGGTCGGCGGTGCGCAGCACCTCGTCGTAGAGGAACGCGATCTCCTGCTGGCCCAGGTTGCACTCGCCCTTGGCGGACTCGACGACGAAACCCGCCCCGAACATCCCGTTGCGGATGGCGCGCAACAGCGGCTCCACCTTGGTGGTGCCGAGCACCGAGTAGTCCACGTTGTAGCGCGTCGAGGGTGTGAGCCCGCGGTAGGAGCTGTCCCAGGCGTGCTCGAAGGTGTCGTCGAAGACCATGAACTCGAGCTCGCTCCCGGCCAGGGCCACGAATCCCATCTCGGCGGCCTTCTCGACCTGGTGGGTGAGCACACCGCGGGGGCTCTCGACCACCGGGGAGTGGTCCTCGTCCAGCCAGGCCAGGTCGCACAGGACCATCGCGGTGCCGGGCAGCCACGGCAGCGGCCGGAGGGTGGCCAGATCCGGCACCAGCTCCATGTCGCCGTAGCCACGCTCCCACGAGCTGATGGCGTAGCCCTCGACGGTGTTCATGTCGATGTCGACGGCGAGGAGGTAGTTGCACGCCTCCGTCCCGTGCTCGAGGACGTGGTCGACGAAGAACTGGGCGTGGAACCGCTTGCCCTGGAGGCGGCCCTGCATGTCCGGAAATGCCGTGATGACGGTGTCGAGGGAGCCGTCGGCCACCTGGGCGCGCAGCTGGTCGACCGTGAGCGCGGGACTGGTCGTGGTCATCGCGGGCCCACTCCAAGGGGTCGGGAGGCGTCGTGTCGAGCCGGACACTAGCGACTCGCCGGTGGACTCCTTGCCCGAATCGGCTGCGCGAGGCGTGCCGGGGGTGCACACTCGCGCCGACGGAAGGACTCGTGTCCGCCGGCGGGGGGTCGGACCTCGTTGCCAGGAGGGTGACCGTGGCTGTTGATCCGAGCCAGATGACCGACGACGAACGCCGCCTTGCCGAGATGGGCTACAAGCAGGAGCTCAGCCGTAACTGGTCGGGCTTCTCCAACTTCGCCATCTCGTTCTCGATCATCTCGATCCTGGCCGGCTGCTTCACGAACTTCGGAGCCGGCTGGAACAACGGCGGGCCGATCTCCATCTCCTGGACCTGGCCGCTCCTCGGCATCTTCATCCTGATCATCGGGTTCACCATGTCCGAGCTGGTGTCGGCGTACCCGACATCGGGCGGCATCTACTGGTGGGCGTCCAAGCTCGGCGGGCCCAAGGCCGGCTTCTTCACCGGCTGGCTCAACCTGATCGGTCTCGTCGCGGTGACCGCCGGTGTCTCCTACGGCTGCGCGACCTTCATCGACCTGACGCTGAGCACCTGGTCCGAGTCGTACCTGGACGGCTACTCGTTGACCCGGGTCTTCATCACGTTCCTCGTCGTGCTCGCGGTGGTCTCGGTGCTGAACATCTTCAGCGGGCACCTGATGGCGATCCTGAACAACGTCTCGGTCTGGTGGCACGTCGTCGGCGCTTCCGCGATCGTCTTGATCCTGGTGTTCGTCCCGGACCAGCACCAGTCCTTCAGCTACGTGTTCACCGAGCGGTTCAACAACTCCGGCTACTCCGAGGGCAGCACGTCTGGCATGGCGTTCTGGTTCGCGGTGGTGCCGTTCGGCTTCCTGCTGACGCAGTACACGATCACCGGTTTCGACGCCTGCGCGCACCTGTCCGAGGAGACCGAGACCGCGTCGATGGCGGCCGCCAAGGGGATCTGGCGGTCGATCTTCTACTCCGTGCTCGGCGGCTACATCCTGCTGCTCGCGGTCGTCTTCGCCGTCCCGAACAACGACGAGGGTGCGCCGGCCAACGCCGAGGTCGGCGCCGGCGGCGTCTCCTTCATCTTCAACGAGGCCTTGGGGGCGGACTGGGCCGGCCTGGTGCTGTTCATCTCGGCCTCGGCGCAGGTCTTCTGCGCGACCTCGTGCATGACCTCGGCCTCGCGGATGCTCTTCGCCTTCAGCCGGGACGGGGCAGTCCCCGGGTCGGCGCACTGGCGCGAGCTCTCCGGGCGACGGGTGCCGGCGAAGGGCGTGATGTTGATCGCGGTCATCGCTGCCCTCGTCACCGCTCCTGCGCTCCTCGAGGTCAACATCGGCACCGACGACGCACCGCTGATCATCCCGGTCGCCTTCTACGCCGTGACGTCGATCGCCGTCATCGGGCTCTACCTCTCCTTCGCCATCCCGATCTGGCTGCGCTGGCGGGCCGGCAGCTCGTTCGTGGGCGGTGCCTGGACCAACGGCGAGAAGTACCGCTGGATGAACCTCATCGCGGTCGCCGAGATCATCATCGTGTCGTTCTTCCTGATGCTGCCGTTCGTGCCGGCGGCCAACCCGCTCAACGACGAGTTCGACTGGAAGTTCGTCAACTACGCGCCGATCGTCACGCTCGGCGCGCTGCTCCTGCTCTCCATCTGGTGGAGCGCCTCGGCCAAGAACTGGTTCACCGGGCCGAAGCACACGATCGACCAGGCGGTCGTGGAGGCCTTCGACACCTGACCGGCGCGAAGCGAGGCGCCCGGCCGGGCTCAGTCCGGCCGGGCGACCTCGTCCAGCAGCCGGTCGAGGTCCGCTCCGTCCAGCTCGGCGACCGCGAGGTCGTACTTCTCCATGCCCCAGGACCAGAAGTCGAAGTCGATCGGGCTGACGACGGCCTGGATGGACGCCCACAGCGTCCAGCCGTACCTCGCCATCATTCCGAGCAGCCGGGCCCGGGCGACCTTGTGGCGCAGGTGCTCGCCGTAGTAGCTGTCGACGAGCACCTCGAGCTGCTCGAGACTGAGCAGGCTCTCGCTCCAGATGTTGCCCAGCTCGAAGCACGGGTCGTTGTTGCCGCCGTACTCGTAGTCGATGAGCCAGAGCCGGTCGCCGTCGTCGACGAAGTTGGCCGCGAGCAGGTCGTTGTTGCACGGCACGGTCGGCTCAGGACGTACGGCCAGTGCCTGCTGCACGCGCGCCACCTGAGGGGCGAAGTCCAGGTATCTCGCCGGCATCCGGTAGCCGCGCTCCAGCACGATCCGCTGGTAGCGGCGCTGGACCTCGAACATGTCGAAGTCCGCGACGAACCGCGGCCCGGCGTGCAGCATCCGGACGGCCGTCGCCGCCCGCACCAGGTTGGCGTCGACGTGCAGGTCCTCCGCCCTCAGCGTCCGGCCTTCCACCCACTCGACGACCAGCGCCTGGTGGTGCGGCAGGTAGGCGAGGACGGCCGGGGCGGCACCGCTCTCGGCCGCGCGCAGCGAGTTGGCGTGCTCCGCGTCGCGGTCGATCGCAAGCAGGTCCCCGTCGCTGCTGGAGAGCCGGACGACCGCGGTGCAGCGCGGCGTCGTCACCTTGAAGTTCACGTTGGTGAGCCCGCCCTCGAGCGGCTCGACCGTCCGCGGCTCGTCGCGCAGGAGGTCGAGCTCGTCGACCACCTGCTGCAACCGCTCGGCCGTGCCGGCCACGTCAGACACGTCAGCCACGACGCCGGAACCTACTAGGCTCCGCCCGTGCCGGCCGAGCGATCGTTGCCCGACGCCGCGCGCGTCGTCGTCATCGGTGGCGGCGTCGGGGGAGCGAGCGTGGCCTTCCACCTCGCCGAGCTGGGCCGGACCGACGTCGTACTGGTCGACCGGTCCGAGCTCACGAGCGGCTCGACCTTCCACTCCGCCGGGCTGGTCGGGCAGCTGCGGGCCGACCCGACGCTGACCCGGATGAACATGTACTCCGTCGAGCTCTACCGGCGGCTGCAGCAGGGCGACACCCCGCCCGGCTGGGTCGAGTCCGGCGGCATCCGCCTCGCCTCGTCGCCCGAGCGGATGGAGGAGATCCGGCGGCAGGTGGGCTGGGCGACGGCGTTCGGGCTGGACCTGCAGGAGATCAGCGCCGCCGAGGCGCACGACCTGTTCCCGCTGATGGACCCGGCCGGCGTCGTCGGCGCGGCCTACCTGCCCAGCGACGGCTACCTCGACCCGTCCCAGCTGTGCTACTCGCTGGCCAACGGCGCCCGCGCGAAAGGCGTGCACGTCCACCCGCACACCCGGGTCGTCGGGATCGACACCGACCGCGGCCGGGTCACCCGGGTGCGCACCGACCGCGGCGACATCCTGTGCGAGGTCGTCGTCAACTGCGGCGGCATGTTCGCCGCCGAGATCGCGCGACTGGTCGACGTGCGCGTGCCGCTGGTGCCGATGTCGCACCAGTACGTCGTCACGGAGCCGCTCCTGCCGCCGGGCAGCGCCCCCCTGCCGACGCTGCGGGACCCGGACCTGCTCGTCTACTGGCGCCAGGAGGTCGACGGCCTGGTCATGGGCGGCTACGAGCGCGACCCGGCGCCCTGGACGGCCGACCTGCGGAGGTACGACGCGATCCCGGCCGACTTCAACGGGCGCCTGCTGCCGGAGGACTGGGACCGCTTCGAGGAGATCACCGCCAACTCGCAGGTCCGGGTGCCGGCGATGGCCGACGTCGGGCTGCGCAAGGTCATCAACGGCCCCGAGGCCTTCACGCCGGACAACGAGTTCGTCCTCGGCGAGACCGAGGTGGACGGCTTCTTCGTGGCGGCCGGCTTCTGCGCGCACGGCATCGCCGGAGCCGGCGGCATCGGCAAGGTGATGGCCGAGTGGATCGTGTCCGGCGACCCGGGCTTGGACCTGTGGCACATGGACGCGCGGCGCTTCGGTCGGCAGTACAGCTCGCCGTCGTACACGCTGAAGCGGACGATCGAGACCTACGAGACCTACTACGACATCGTCTACCCCGGTCACGAGCGCGAGGCCGGCCGCCCGCTGCGCACGGCGCCGGCCTACGAGTGGCACCGTCAGCACGGCGCCTCCTTCGGTGAGAAGGGCGGCTGGGAGCGGGTCAACCACTACGAGGTCAACGCGACCGCGGGCGACGAGGCGGAGCGGCCGATCGGCTGGGCCGGCCGGCTCTGGTCGCCGGGCGTCGGCGTGGAGCACCGGGCGACCCGCGAGACGGCCGCGCTGTTCGACGAGTCGTCCTTCGCCAAGCTGCTGGTCAGCGGCCCCGATGCCGCGGACCTGCTGCAGTGGGTGTGCGACAACGACGTCGCCCGCGGGGTGGGCGACGTCACCTACACCCAGGCGCTCAACCAGCGCGGCGGCATCGAGTCCGACGTCACGGTGACCCGGCTGGAGGCCGACGCGTTCCTGGTCGTGACGGGCACCGCCTTCGGGTCGCACGACCTGTCGTGGCTGCGCCGGCAGGCGCGCCGGCGCAGCGCGGTGGTGCGCGTCGAGGACGTGACGAGCAGCCTCGTGACGTACGCGCTCTGGGGTCCGCACGCCCGCCGCGTCCTGCGCGAGGTGACCGGCGCCGACCTCTCCAACGATGCGCAATCCTTCATGACCGCGCGCGACATCTCGGTCGACGACGTGCCGGTGCGGGCGCTGCGGGTGACCTTCGCCGGTGAGCTGGGGTGGGAGCTCTACGCCCCGAGCGAGTACGGCGTCCGGCTCTGGACCGCGGTCTGGGAGGCCGGCCAGGAGCACGGGCTGGTCGCCGGCGGCTACCGGGCGATCGAGAGCCTGCGGCTGGAGAAGGGCTACCGGGTCTGGAGCACCGACATCACTCCGGAGACCGACCCCTGGTCGGCCGGGCTGGGCTTCTGCGTCAGGCTCGACAAGCCGGGCGGCTTCGAGGGTGCCGACGCGCTGCGCGCGATGAAGGAGCAGGGGCCGCCGGCGCAGCGGCTGCGCTGCCTCACCCTCGACGAACCACGGGCGGTCGCCCTGGGCGGCGAGCCGGTGCGTGTCGACGGCGAGGTGCTCGGCCGCGTCACGTCGGGCGGATACGGCTACACGGTGCGGCGCTCGATCGCGTTCGGCTACCTGCCGGCCGAGGCGTCCAGGCCCGGCACCCGGATCGAGGTCAACGTCTTCGGCGACTGGGTGCCCGGCGAGGTGACGACGCAGCCGCTGGTCGACCCGAAGGGCGAGCGGGTCCACGCCGACGGCTGAACCCCGTCCGCTGAACCCCGTCGGACCTCAGGCCTCGGTCAGGGCGGAGAACGCTTTGCGCAGCCGTACGTCGTCGTCCTCGGCCAGCGACTGGAACTGGTAGCTGCGGTCGAGCACCGAGGCGTCGGGGAAGATCAGCGGGCTGAGGGCGAGGTCGGGGTCGATGCGCTGCATCTCCTCCTGGGCGCCCTCGACCGGGCAGATGTAGTTGACCCAGGCGGCGACCTTGGCGGCGACCTTCGGGTCGTAGTAGTAGTCGACGAGCCTGGCGACCGCGGCGCCCTTGGTCGAGGCCCGGGGCACGAGCATGTCGTCCGACCAGATCATCAGGCCCTCCTCGGGCACCACGAACTTGATGTTCGGGTTCTCGAGCTGCATCTGCAGCACGTCGCCGGACCAGGCCAGGCAGGCGGCGATCTCGCCGGTGCGCAGGCCGCGGACGAAGTCGTTGCCGTAGAAGCTCGACACCTGCCCGGTCTCCTGCAGTTCGCCGATCCGGTCGACCGCGTCCTCGACGTCGCGGGTGACCAGGTCGGTCGGGTTGCCGCCGGAGGCGAGGACGACCATGCCGACGGTGTCGCTGAACTCGGTGAGGAAGCCCACCCGGCCGGCCAGGTCGGAGCGCTCGATCAGCTCGGAGACGCTGCCGATGGCCCGCTCGACCCGGCGCGCGTCGTAGGCGATGCCGGTCAGCCCGGCCTGCCACGGCATGGAGAAGTCCCGGCCGGGGTCCCAGTCGGGCTCGGACAGCGCGGCCACCAGGTTGGCCGAGTTGGGGATCAGCGACCGGTCCAGGCGTTGCACCTGGCCGGCCCGAACCAGCCGGGCTGACATCCACGAGGTCAGGGCCATCACGTCGTAGCCCACCGGCCGGCGCTTCGCTAGGTCGCCCTCGATGCCGTCGACGAACTCCTGGTTGTCGTTGATGTCCTCGCGGTAGTCGACCTGGATGCCGGTCTGGTCGGTGAACGCCTCGAGCGTGGGGCGCTGCTCGGGGTCGTCGTCCGCGACGTCGATGTAGTCGGGCCAGTTGGCCCAGGTGATCGCTGCCGCCGTGCCGGAGGGCTGGTCCGGGGAGGGGCTGGCCGTCCGGCCTGCGGCGCCGTCGGCGTCGTCTGGGTCGTCACCGGAGCAGCCGGCCGCCACCCACAGGGCCGCGAGGGCGGTGCTGCCCAGGACGGCGCGCCGGCTCGGCCGTGCTCGCCCGCCGTCCACCCGCACCTGACGCTCCCTGCCGGCTCATCCGTGGGTCGCCGCGCGACCGGACCGGGCCATGATGGTGCCCGCGGTGACCACGGGCAAGGCGCACGCCGGCGTTGCCGCAGGTGAGGGGCGGTTTGACAGGCGCGCCAGGTGCGGCAACGCTCCCTCTCCGTGGAACCGGGGCAGTCGGGGCGGCACGAGCGGGCGGCGCGCGTCACCGGCTCGCGCAGCCACCGGCGCCAGCCGCGACGCCCGCGGAGACCCCTCCTCGGGGCGATGGCCGGGCTGCTCGTCGTGGCTCTGGTCGCGGGGCTCGCCCTGACCTGGCCGTTCGGCGGCTCGACGGACGCCGCGGGGGAGACCTGCCAGGGCGGCACGGTCGTGCGGGTCGCCGCCGACCCCCAGGTGGCCCGCCTCGTCGACGAGGTCCTGACCTCGGCCGGTCCCGACGACGCCGGCTGCGTCCCGGTCGGGGTCACCGCCCGCCGCTCCTCCGAGGTCGCCTCCGAGGTGTCCCGGCGCACCGGCCAGGGGTTCTCGGCGCCGCTGCCCGACATCTGGGTCCCGGACTCGTCGCTCTGGCTGGCCGTGGCGCGGAGCACCGACGTGGGCACCCGGCGCATCGTCGGCCAGCCCCGCTCGATGGTGACCAGCCCGACGGTGATCGCGATGCAGCGGGACGCGGCCGAGGACCTCGGCTGGCCGTCGGAGCAGCCCGGCTGGTCGACCCTGACCGCAGCCGGGTCGGGGCTGCGGGTCGCGATGACCGACCCGTCGAAGGACGGGCCGGGTCTCGCCAGCCTGCTCGGGGTCCAGGCGGCCGGCAGCTCGGCGGCCGGCGGGGCAGGGGCCGCCCTGGCCGGCTTCGCCCGGACCGTCTCGGTGCCGGTGCTCGGCGACGACGACCCCCTGGAGTCGGTCGCGTCCGGCGACTGGGACGCCACGCCGACCACTGAGCAGGAGGTGGTCGCCCACAACGCCGGCGACGGAGCCGACGGTGCCGACGGTGCCGACGGTGC
>Ga0126307_10002775_pt1 | contig 11885 bp, 10 predicted proteins | sample Plot28_FD_89955 | JGI IMG/M metagenome (GOLD analysis project Ga0126307, IMG submission 89955) | Serpentine soil microbial communities from UC McLaughlin Reserve, CA, USA - Plot28 | ecosystem: Environmental > Terrestrial > Soil > Grasslands | place: USA: UC McLaughlin Reserve, Lake County...
CGCCGCCGGCGAGGAGCCCGTCATCTTCCACGCGAACGGGGTCGGCGGGCCGGCGATGGAGCACCTCGTCGAAGCCGGCGCACTCGGCGGGGTCATCGACTACACGCTCTCCGAGCTGGCGAACTCGCTCCTGGACGGCATCCACGCCACCGGCCCGGACCGGCTGCGCGTGGCGGGCCGGCACGGCGTGCCACAGGTCGTCGTCCCCGGCTGCGTCGACTTCTTCAACCAGGGCGCTCGGGACACGCTGCCCGAGCGCTATCGGGCGCGCAAGACCTACTTCCACAACCCAGTCGCGACGCTCGTCCGCCTCGACCGCGACGAGGAGGCCACGCTCGGCCGCATGGTCGCGGAGCGCCTCAACGAGGCGCGTGGTCCTGTCCACGTCGTCGTGCCGGCCCGCGGCTTCTCGCTCGCGGACGCGGAGGGCGGCGACCTGTGGGACCCCGAGGCCGACCGCGCGTTCGTCGACGCCCTGCAGGGCAGCCTGCGGAGTGACATCCCGTTCGAGGTCGTCGACGCCCACGTCGACGACGTGCCGTTCGCCGACGTCGTCGCCGAGCGCTACCTGTCCCTCGTCCAGGAGCCAGCCAATGCCTGATGAGCGTCCCGTCTCCAACTGCCTGCTCGACCTCGCGCCCCCGGACATCGAGTGGTTCCAGCAGCGCTCGGACCTGATCCTGATCCCGATCGGGTCATGCGAGCAGCACGGGGCGCACCTGCCGCTCGGAACGGACACGATCACGGCGCTGGAGGTCTCGCGCCGCGCCGCGGCCAAGGCCGACGTGCCCTACGCGCCGCCGTTCTGGGCCGGCTACTCCCCGCAGCACCTGCGCGACACGGAGGCGGGCGTCGGGACGATCACACTCCGCGCGAACACGCTCAACGAGGTGCTCTACGACGTGGCGCGGTCGCTCATCCACCACGGCTGGAACAAGCTCGTCTTCGTGAACGGCCATGGATCGAACACCAAGGTGCTCGATCCGCTGCTGCGCCGGATCAAGTACGAGACCGGCGCCTTCGTCGCGCTCTACAAGCCGTACGCCGAGCGCTACATCGGCCTGCTCTCCGACCTGCTCGAGAACCCGCCGGACGAGACGCCGGGCTGGCATGCATCCGAGCTGGAGACCTCGCAGGTGCTCGCCCACGACGCGCGCCTGGTTCACATGGACCGCGCCGCGCAGGACCGCGCGCGGGTACCGCCGTGGCTCCCCGAGTCGTTCATCAAGACCGACGGCGCTCCCGATGTGGAATTCGACGGGTACCAGTACTTCGTGTTCCCGATGGACCACGGCGAGTTCTCCCGCACAGGGGTCATCGGGAACCCGATGACGGCCACGGCCGAGAAGGGTGAGGAGGCCCTCGAGCGCTTCGCCGATCACCTGGTCAAGGCGATCGACGAGTTCCGCCCGCTCGAGGTCAGCATCAGGCGGAGGGCGTTCGAGGACCGCGTCTAGCGCTATGCCGCCAGCCCTTCGCCGCGCACAGATCCTCGAGCGCATCCAGCGCGAAGGCGGCGCGTCGGTCGCCGACCTCGCGCGGACGCTCGCGGTCTCGTCGATCACGGTGCACCGCGACCTCGAGCGGCTGGCCGCGGAGGGTCTCGTCGAGCGCGTGCACGGCGGCGCGCGCGCCCTGCAGGGCACCAATTCGACGGGGGCCGCGATCGCCACGGCATGGATCCAGCGCGTCGGCCAGGCCAGCGCGGCCAAGGCAGCGATCGCCGCGCACGCCGCCCGTTACGTCGAGCACGGGGCCACGATCTTCCTGGACGCCTCCTCGAGCGCCCTCGCCCTCGCGCGCCGGCTGATGGTCGGCGCCCCGAACGAGGTGACGCTCGTCACGAACTCGCCGGCGATCGCGTACGAGATCCAGGCGGATCAGATCCACGTCGTCGTCGCGCCGGGCGAGCTCGACCAGCACATGCGGATGCTCGCCGGCCGCTGGACCGTCGACTTCCTGTCCGAGCTCAACTTCTCCGTCGTCTTCGTCTCGGCGGCGGGCTTGACGCTCGAGCAGGGGCTCACGACGGCGCGCCGGCCGCTCGCCGACGCCGTGAACGCGGCACGCGCGAGCGCCGAGCGGACGATCGGGCTGATCGACTCGACGAAGTTCGGCCGCGCGTCGCTGCTCTCGATCGCCCCGGCCCAGGAGCCCGACGCGATCGTCACGGACAGCGGCCTGCAGCCGGAGCTCGCCGAGGAGTACCGAGCCGCCGGCGTGCGGCTGGAAATCGCGAATACCGAGGAGGAGACGTGACTCGACCGGTGACCCTGTTCACGGGCCAGTGGGCGGACCTGCCGCTGACGGAGCTGGCCACGAAGTGCGGCGAGTGGGGCTTCGACGGGCTGGAGCTGGCCTGCTGGGGCGATCACTTCGATGTCGCCGAGGCCGTCAGCGACCCCCGCTACGCGGCCGGGAGGCGCGAGCTGCTCGAGCGCCACGACCTCGGGTGCTGGGCCATCGGCCAGCACCTGGTCGGCCAGGCCGTCTGCGACCGCATCGACGAGCGCCACCAGGCGGTCCTGCCGCCCGACGTCTGGGGCGACGGGGACCCGGAGGGCGTGCGCCGGCGCTCCGCCGAGCACATGAAGGACACGGCGCGCGCCGCGGCCCAGCTCGGTGTGGAGGTGGTGACCGGCTTCACCGGCTCACCCCACTGGCATCTCCTCTACTCGTTCCCGCCCAACGACTTCTCGGTGATCGAGCGTGGCTATCAGGAGTTCGCCGAGCGCTGGGGGCCGATCATCGACGTCTTCGAGTCCGAGGGCGTGCGCTTCGCGCTCGAGGTGCATCCGACGGAGATCGCCTACGACTTCCCGACGACGCACAAGGCGCTGGAGGCGATCGGCGACCGGCCCGGCTTCGGCATCAACTTCGATCCCAGCCACTTCGAGCATCAGTTCCTGAACTCGGAGGCGTTCATCACCGAGTTCGGCGACAAGGTGTTCCACGCGCACGTCAAGGACTCCAGGCGCCGGCTCGACGGGCGCTCGTCGATCCTCGGCGGCCACCTCGACTTCGGACAGCCCGGGCGCGGCTGGGACTTCGTGTCGCCCGGCCACGGCGACGTGGACTTCGAGGCGATGTTCCGTGCGCTCAACCGGATCGGCTACGAGGGCCCGCTCTCGATCGAATGGGAGGACTCGGGCATGGACCGCGACTGGGGCGCTCCGGACGCCCTCGCCTTCGTGCGCAGGACGGACTTCGCGCCGTCCCAGGTGGCCTTCGACGCGGCGTTCGCGAGGGAAGGCTGATGTCCGAGGTCGGCTTCATGACGATGGGCGACGCTCGAGGAGAGGGCGACGTCCAGCCGATCGGCATCGGCATGCTCGGCTACGCGTTCATGGGCAAGGCCCACTCGAACGCCTACCGGACGCTCGCCTACATGACCTGGCCGCCGCCCTTGATGCCGCAGCTCGTCGCGATCGCCGGGCGCACCGAGGCGGCGGTCGCCGAGGCCGCGCGGCGCTACGGTTTCGCCGAGCACGCGACGGACTGGCGCAGCCTGGTCGCGGACGAGCGCATCGGCCTGTTCGACAACGCCGGGCCGAACAGCCTGCACGCCGAGCCGACGATCGCGGCGGCCGAGGCCGGCAAGCACGTCATCTGCGAGAAGCCGCTGGGCCGCGACGCCGCCGAGAGCCACGAGACGTGGCAGCGCGTCGCGGCGGCCGGCGTCAAGCACATGTGCGCGTTCAACTACCGCTTCGTGCCGGCGGTCCGTCTCGCGCGCGAGATGATCGACTCCGGCGAGCTGGGTGACATCCTGCACTTCCGGGGCGCCTACCTGCAGGAATGGGGCAACGTCGACGCCGACCTGTGGCGCTTCGACAAGTCGGCCGCCGGCTCCGGCGCTCTCGGCGACCTCGGAGCGCACGTGATCGACATGGCGCGCTACCTCGTGGGGGAGATCGAGGCCGTCGCGGCGCACACGGCGACGTTCCGGCCGGGGCGCGAGGTGGACGACGCCGTCGAGTCCGCTGTGACCTTCGAGGGCGGCGCCGTGGGCACGATCGAGGCGTCGCGGTTCGCGATGGGCCACAAGAACGCGTTCACCTGGGAGGTGAACGGGTCGAAGGGGTCCATCGGCTTCGACCTCGAGCGGCTGAACGAGCTGGAGGTCCACTTCACGGACTCGCGGCCCGGCGAGCGCGCCCAAGGGTTCCGCACGGTGCTGGTCTCGGAGGCCGACCACCCCTTCTGGGAGCACTGGTGGCCGCACGGGCACATCATCGGCTGGGAGCACACGTTCGTCCACGAGCTGCACCATCTGCTCACCGCGATCCGCGACGACTCCGACGTCGCGCCGCACGGCGCGACGCTCGAGGACGGCTACCGCGCCGCGGAGGTCTGCGACGCGATGCTGCGGTCCGCCGATACGGGGGCGCGTGAGACGGTCACGTACCGCTGAGCGCGCGGAATCGCCGGAGGGCGTCGGCGACGCCTTCCGGCAATGGCCGGCACACCGGCCCGCCGAGCAGCTCAACGAACGAGCCGGCGTCGACGCCGGCGGGGAACGGGAGCGGCTCCTCGGCTGCTGTGAGCCGTGCGTCCGGGACCACGTGCCGGATCGCCTCGATGACGTCCGCCATCGAGGCGACCGGGCCGTCCAGGTTGTGCACGGAGGCCCCCTCGTAGGCCAGCTCGCTCGCGCGCACGAACGCCTCGGCGACGTCGGGCGCGTACTGCAGCTGCAGGCCGCCGCCGAACGGGATGTGGAACTCGCGGCCGTCCGCGGCGGCCTGCATCGCGGCCGAGGGCGCGGACGTGACGCCCTGGTCGCGGCCCGGGCCGTAGACGGTGTGCGGCCGCAGCCCGATCGACGAGACGCCGAAGTCCTCGAAGTAGCGCACTCCCGTGCCCTCGTTCGCGCGCTTGAAGACGCCGTACAGCGTGCTCGGGACGCCGTCGCCGAGTGCGGCGATCGACGATGCGTAGACCAGCGGCGCGATCCCGCGCCGGCGCACCGCCTCGAAGACGTTCACCGTGCCGACGACGTCGACGCGCGCCCCGAGGGGCGGATCGGCCCGGACGAACGGCACCTGGAGCGCGGCGAGGTGGATCACCCGCTCGGCGCCGTGCGCGTCGAGCGCGCGCTCGAGACCGTCGAGGGCGGTGATGTCGCCGCGCTCGAGCGGCAGCGACTCGAGCTCTTCGGCGCTCAGGGTCATCGCGAGGCGGTGCGTGCTGCCGTCGAGGTCGAAGCCCACCACCTCGTGGCCGCGGTCGAGCAGGACGCGCACCGTCCAGGCGCCGATCGCGCCGAGCGCGCCCGTCACGACGTAGCGGCTCATAGGCCGGCCCCACGCTATCCGAGGAGGACACCATGCCCGCGCAAGACGCGCTGACCCCCCGGCCCGAGCACCGCTTCACGTTCGGGCTCTGGACCGTCGGCAACCCCGGCCGCGACCCGTTCGGCGGCCCGACGCGCGACGCGCTCGATCCGGTCGACTCCGTGCGCCGGCTCGCCGAGCTCGGCGCGTGGGGCGTCAGCCTGCACGACGACGACCTCGTGCCGTACGGCAGCTCCGCCGCCGAGCGCGACCGCATCGTGGGGCGCTTCGCGGCGGCGCTGGAGGAGACGGGCCTCGGCGTCGGGATGGCCACGACCAACCTGTTCGGCCATCCGGCGTTCAAGGACGGGGCGTTCACGTCCAACGATCGCGCCGTCCGGCGCGCGGCGATCGGCAAGGCGATGCGCTCGATCGACCTCGGCGCCGAGCTCGGGGCCGAGGTGTACGTGTTCTGGGGCGGGCGCGAGGGCACCGAGGCCGCCGTCGCGAAGGATCCGCGCGACGCCCTCGAGCGCTACCGCGAGGCGATCGACGTGCTGTCTGAGTACGTCATAGGCCAGGGCTACGAACTGCGCTTCGCGCTCGAGCCCAAGCCCAACGAGCCGCGCGGGGACATCTTCCTGCCCACCGTCGGCCACGCGCTGCACTTCATCACGACGTTGCAGCACCCCGAGATGGTCGGCGTGAACCCGGAGGTCGCGCACGAGACGATGGCCGGGCTCTCCTTCCATCACGCCGTGGGGCAGGCGCTGTGGGCCGGGAAGCTCTTCCACATCGATCTCAACGCCCAGCGCATCGGCCGCTACGACCAGGACTTCCGCTTCGGCGCGGAGGACCTCAAGGAGGCGTTCCTGCTCGTGCGCCTGCTCGAGCGTGCGGGCTATGCCGGGCCCCGGCACTTCGACGCCCACGCGTACCGCAACGAGGATGCCGACGGCGTGTGGGAGTTCGCGGCCGGCTGCATGCGCACCTACCTCGCACTGGCCGAGGCGGCGCGGCGCTTCGACGCTCTGCCAGAGGCCCAGGAGGCGCTCACCGCCGCCGGCACGTCCGGGCTCGCCGAGGCCACGGTGGACGGCACCGAGGACGGCGACGGCCTCAAGGCGGAGGCCGACCGGCTCGACGACCTCGCAGCGCGCGGGTATGCGAACGAGCGGCTCGACCAGCTCGTGGTCGACGTGCTGCTCGGCGTTCGCTGATGCGCGCGGCGGTCGGGCTCGACGTCGGGACGAGCGCCGTCAAGGCGATCGCCGTCGGCGAGGACGGCGAGGTGCTCGCGCGGCGCGAAGCCGGCTATGGGCTCTCGATGCCGCACCCGGGCTGGACCGAGCAGGACCCGGAGGACTGGTGGCGCGCAGCGGAGGTATCGCTCGACCGGCTCGTGGACGGTGAGGTGGCGGGAATCGGGCTCTCGGGGCAGATGCACGGATTGGTGGCGCTCGACGCCGCCGATGCGGTGATCCGCCCCGCGATCCTGTGGAACGACCAGCGCACCGGCGCCGAATGCGAGGAGATCGAGGCCCTCGTAGGGCTGGACCGCCTGGTCGAGCTCACCGGCAACCGTGCGCTGACCGGCTTCACGGCGCCCAAGCTGCTGTGGGTTCGCCGGCACGAGCCCGAGCAGTACGCGCGCATCGCCCATGTGATGCTCCCCAAGGACTACGTGCGCCTGCGCCTAACCGGCGAGCGTGCGACCGACGTGGCCGACGCCTCGGGCACCCTCCTGCTCGACGTGGCGGCGCGCCGGTGGAGCGAGGAGGTGCTCGACGCGCTCGACCTCGACGGGAGCTGGCTCCCTCCCGCCCTCGAGTCGCCGGAGGTCTCGGGCCGGACGACGGCGGGGGTCGCGGTCGCGGCCGGGGGAGGGGACCAGGCGGCCGGAGCGCTCGGTGTCGGCGTCGACCGCCCCGGACCGCTGTCGGTCGTGCTCGGCACATCGGGAGTGGTCTTCGCGGCGTTGTCCGGATACGGGGCCGACGCCCACGCTCGCGTCCAGGCAGGGTGCCATGCCGCGCCGGGCGCCTGGCACGCCATGGGCGTGATGCTCTCGGCCGCCGGGTCGCTCGCCTGGCTGCGCGATGTCGCGGCGCCGGAGGAGGACTTCGCCGCGCTTGTCGCGGCCGCCGAGCGCTGGGAGCCGGGCGCCGAGGGGCTCACGTTCCTCCCGTACCTCGCGGGCGAGCGCACGCCGCACGCCGATCCCGGCGCGCGCGGTGCGTTCAGCGGGCTCTCGATCCGCCACGATCGCGGCGCGCTCGTCCGCGGCGTCCTCGAGGGCGTGGCCTGCGGGCTGCGCGACTGCTACGACCTCATCGCCGCGCTCGGCGCGACGCCGCCCGATCGCGGGCGAGCGTCGGGCGGCGGCGCGCGCAGTGAGCTGTGGCTGCGGATCGTTGCCTCCGTGCTCGAGCTGCCGCTGGAGCGCGTCGCCGTCGAGGAGGGGGCGGCTTACGGCGCAGCGCTGCTGGGAGGCGTTGCCGGAGGCCTGTGGGGATCGGTGGAGGAGGCGGTCGCGACGTGCGTGCGCACGCGCGGCGAGGTCGAGCCGCGGGCCGAGTGGATCGAGCCCTACCGCGAGCTGCTCGACCGCTATCGCGGGTTGTACCCGACCCTGAAGGGCGCTTGAGAGAGCGCGCGCCCGCGCGGCTCGCGGCATCGAGCGCGCTCGCCACCTCCTCGATGTCGGTGATCGGCGCGACCGCGCCCGACCTGCGCGGCCACCTGGGCGTCGGCACGGCGGCGCTCACGCTGGCCTTCGTCGCCCAGATGCTCGGCGCCGGCATCGGCTCGTGGCTCGTCGGTGTGGTGCGGCACCGGCTCCTGGAGCTCAGCCTCATGGCGGCGGTGGCCGCACTCGCGCTGGTGGCGGCGCTCGCGGCGCCCGGGCTTGCGGCGCTCGCCGTGGCGATGAGCGTCACGGGCCTCGCGGCGTTCGTCGTGAATGCGACCGCACAGGCGGAGACGATGCGCCGGGCGGGCTCCCAGCGGTCCGCGGCGCTGAGCCGGTACCACGTCTGGGGCGGCGCCGGCGCGGCCGCCTTCCCGCTCGCCGTCGCGGCGCTGCTCGCCGCCGGCGCCCCGTGGCAGGCGGCGTTCGGGGTGCTCGCGGCGGCGTACGGGACGCACGCCGCCGTCAACCTCCCGCTGCGGCTGGTGCCGGCGCCGCGCCCGGCCGGCGAGCGGCGCCCGGCGATCGGCGCGCGCGGGCGCTGGGCGATCGCGGTGGCCATCCTGGGCGGCGGCCTGCAGTTCACGTTCCCGCTCTACCTCGCCTCGCTCCTCGTCGACCGCTTCGGCGCCTCGGAGGCCGTCGGCAGCGCGGGCGTGAGCGTGTACGCCGCCGGGATGCTGATGGCCCGGGTCGGCGGCACGCGAGCGCTGGCGCGGCTCGGCGATCACCGCGAGCTGTGGCTGAGCTGCGCCACTCTGCTCGGGGGGTACGCCCTCCTGGCCGTGGCCGAGGGTCAGGCGGTGATGTTCGCGGCCGCACTCTTCCTCGGAGCCGGCACGGGCCAGGTGTTCCCGCTGGGCATCGCGCGTGCGGCACGCGAGATCGGGGACGACCGCTACGCGAGCGGGCTCGTCCTGATGCTCAACTGCGTGGCCCAGATGGCCGTGCCGGCGGTCGTGGCCGTCGTCCTGCTCGGCACCGACCTGACGAACGCGCTCCTGCTCACCGCACCGCTGGCCGGCGTCATCGCGCTGGCCGTGCACAACAGCGCAGGTTGGCGGGGACCCGCCACCCGCTAGGGGGCTGGCTCAACCGCCGAGCGCCCATCCCGCGGCGAGACTACGTCGCATCATGCAACCCACCTTCCCTTCCGATCATCATTCGCACGAGTTCAGGCGGCGCAACGGCTTCGATGGCGTTCGCGACCGCCGCGGCCGGCTCTGGAGCGAGGCCGACATCTCCGCCGCCGCCGAGAGTGGCGCCGCATATCTCAGCCGCCACGTCCTTCCAGCCCTCGATTCGACCGACCCGCGCGGCGCCGGCTGACCCGCACGAACGCCTCGTGCGATTCAGCTCAGCAGCGCGATGAGGATGAGCAGCGCGCCGAGGGCGACGATCCAGGCGACGATCCGGTCCGGGCGGGCTCCGAGCCGCTCGTGCGCGGTGCGCGGCGGGCGGCGGCGGGAGCGGTCGAGCGGCCGCTCGCCCGGCCGGCCGCCGATGACGACCGTCCGCCGGCCGTCCGGCGAGACCACGCGCGGGCGCGTAGCCGGCACTACGCCGGCACCCTCGACGTCCACGACGGCCCAGGGGTCGTCGTCGATCGGCGGCGCGGGGTCGCGCGGAGGGGCGTCGAAGCCCCACGGCACGGCGCCGGCCTCGAGCGCCGGCGCGTCGTCGGGCAACGGCGACGGGCGCCCATGCGCGCCGCGGCGGGCGTGCTCCTCGCGCGCGAACCGGCGGCGGGGCATGTGGTCGAAGACGTCGTCGCCGACGCCCCAGTCGGCGACCGGGCGGCGACGGCGGCGAGGCTGGTCTTCCTCGTGGTCGTACACGGCCCGTAGGCCGCGGGCGTCATCAGGCATGTCGTCCTCTTCGTCGGCTTACGGGGTTAGCTGCCGGGCTCGCGCCGAAGAGCGGCGCTACGCGTGCTGCGCGATTCGCCCCACCTGCTCGGGTCCCCCGCTTCCCGCGTCCATCGGGAACTCAGCGGATCGCCGGGCAGGTTAACAACGATCCCTGGCGGGGCGGACGGACCGCGCGTCGTCCCTGCTCAGGGACGAACTTCGGCATTGGAGGAGGGGAGCCGGGCGGGGTGGCTCCGCGCATTGACCGTCAACGTCGACGGCCCGGGCCTCGGGTCGAGGTCCGTCGACGTTGACCGCGTATATGACCGTCAACGTCGACCGGGCGGAGGATCTCGCCGGCCGTCGACGTTGACCGTCGCATCCGAGCCCGCCCGCTCAATGCCCGCAGTTCGTCCCGTCGGGACGTCGAGCCCGAAGTCCGTCCCGTCGCGGCGCCCGCAGGCCCCGCCCCCGGCGCCTACTTCTGCCCGACCGCCTTGGCCACGAACGCGGCGACGTCCTTCGCGTCCTGGCCGGTGTAGAGGTCGGCCGCCATCTGCCCGTTGCCGCTGGCGCGGCCGTTCTCGATCGCGTTCATGACGAGCGCGGAATTCGGGCGCAGATCGTCCAGGTTCGGCCCCACCTGGGCGACCGCGTTGGCCGCCTTGAGCGTGTGGCAGGCCGAGCAGCGGTCGCCGAAGAGCTCGCGGCCGCGCTTCTCGTTCTCCGTGAGGTTCGTGACGCCGGCCTCAGGGTCCGAGTCCTGGCTCGACACCGCGGCGATCACGGCCGCCGGCACGCCGAAGCCGAGGACGGCGAGCGCGATGAAGAACGCGACCACCGAGAACCGCCGGCTGCGGCGGGTCTGCGACTGCATCCGCGCGAGCAGGCCGCCCGTCCCGCCGCTCAGCGCCAGGAGGACCAGGCCCAGCCCCAGCGCCACCCAGACCAGGACGAAGACGAGGGTCGACATGCGAGCGCGGGAGCCTATCCGTTCGGCCGGTTGCCGGGACTCACCGCCGCCTCCCCGAGGCGAAGCTCTGGATCGCCGGCGCGACGGTGCGGAAGTCGGCCGCCTCGGCGGCCGTCTGGGGCACCGCGCCGGCCGCCGCCGCGCGCCGCGCGGCCAGCTCGACGACGTCGCGCTCCTCGCCCGGCGTGACGAGCGGAGCAAGGTCGCGGACGTAGACGTTGATCGCCCCGCCGGCGATCGGCAGCTTCTCCAGGCGGCCGCGGGCGAGCACGAGCGGCTCGGTGCGCACGGTCAGGCGGTGGCGCTCGTAGACGTCGGGCGGGACGATGAGGTTGACCGTTCCGAACTCGTCCTCGAGCAGCAGGAACACGATGCCCTTGGCGGTCCCCGGCCGCTGGCGCGCGACGACCAGCCCACCGATGCGCACCGGCGTCTCGTGCGCCAGCGAGTCGAGGTCGCGCACCGACGCCACACCCTCCCCCAGGCCGCCGCGCAGCAGCGCCATGGGGTGCGGGCCGAGCGTCAGGCTCGTCGTCGCGTAGTCGGCGACCATCGACTCCCAGGCGTCGAGCGCCCGCAGCTCCGGCGCCGCCGGGACCTCCAGCGCCAGCGCGAGCTGCGTGCCCGTCGGCAGCCGGTCGCCCGGCGCGGCCACGCCGAGCTGCCACAGCGCGCGCCGGCGGTCGCCGGCCAGGGCGTCGCACGCGCCCGCCCAGGCCAGCGTCTCCAGCGCCGGCCGGCCGGCCCCGGCGCGTGACGCCAGGTCGGCCGGAGAGCGGAACGGCCCGCCCTCGCGGCGGGCGGCGACGAGCGCGCGGACCTCGTCCTCGCGCACGCCGAGCACGTAGGCCAGCCCGAGGCGCACGCGCGCCGGCTCCGCGCTCTCGACGGTGCACTCGACCTCGCTGGCGTTGACGTCGGGCGCCACCAGCTCGACGCCGCGCCGCTGCGCCTCGTGGGCCAGCGTGTCCGGCGCGTAGAAGCCCATCGGCTGCTCGTTGAGCAGCGCGCAGAGGAACTCGGGCCCGTAGTGCACGCGCAGCCAGGTCGACTGGTAGGCGAGCAGCCCGAACGCGGCGCCGTGGGCCTTGGGGAAG
>Ga0126307_10002776_pt1 | contig 11882 bp, 11 predicted proteins | sample Plot28_FD_89955 | JGI IMG/M metagenome (GOLD analysis project Ga0126307, IMG submission 89955) | Serpentine soil microbial communities from UC McLaughlin Reserve, CA, USA - Plot28 | ecosystem: Environmental > Terrestrial > Soil > Grasslands | place: USA: UC McLaughlin Reserve, Lake County...
GGATGAAGCTGAAGCCCAGGCCCGCCATCGCCATCGCCTGCACCCAGTCGTCGCGATCGGAGCGGAACACCATCTTCACCTTCGAGCCATGCTCGCGCCAGACGCGGCCGGCATGGTCGAAGAACTCGCACTGCAGGCGATTGACGTAGGCCTGCCCGTTGAGGTCGGCGACGCGCACCGCGTTCTGGCCGTCGAAGGGATGGCCCGGGCCGACGCCGACCACGAAGCGCTCGTCGTAGAGGCGGCGCGCATGGAAGCGTTCGTCGATCGCCTCGGGCTGGCCGTACACGGCGACATCGAGCTCACCCTGGGCCAGGCGGTCCTGGAGTTGCAGATGCGAGCCGTCCTGCACGATCAGCCGCACCTTGGGATGGCGATCACGGAAGGCCTGCAGGAACGGCACGAAGCGGCGCGGGCCGATGGTGCACATCATGCCGAGCTTGAGTTCGACATCGTCGAGCTTGGCGAAGCTTTTGGCGCGCTCCTTGGCGGCGTCGGTCTCGATCAGCACCTGCGACAGATGCGGGCGCATCATCTCGCCCAGCCCCGTCAGATGCGTGTTGTTGCGCTCGCGGCGGAACAGCGGGCCACCCAGCTCATCCTCCAGCCCCTTGATTGCGCGGGTTAGCGACGGCTGCGACACGTTGCAGGCCTCGGCCGCGCGCGTGAAATTCAGCGTCTCGCAGACGGCCAGGAAGTAGCGGATCTGATGCATCTCCACGGCTTAAGAATCCCCCGAAGGCGCGGCCCAAAGGCGGCAATATTCTGCCCCAGGTCATCATAGCCTGCGGCTATCGACAGCCATACCGGAAGGTATTTCCCGCCCACCCTGTCGTGCCCCAGATTTCACTCGAAATGTCGCTGTCACAAACGCTGCTCGAACTCAGCCGCCGGCACATGGCGGCGCTCTCGCCGCGCGAGCGGGCCGATATCGAGGACGAACTCGACCGGCTGCGCATGATGCGCGTGGCCGAGGACGGCCTGGCCGTCGGCGATCAGCTGCCCGACTTCTCCCTGGAGGACGGCGCAGGCCGCGTCTGGACCTCAGGCGAGCTGCTGGACCACGGGCCGCTGGTGCTGGCCCTGTTCCGCGGCGGCTGGTGTCCCTATTGCGACCTTACCATGCTCGCCCTCGAGGATGCGCGGCCGGCGATCGAGGCGTTGGGCGCCACGGCGGTCGGCGTGATGCCGGGCGGCCGCGAGCAGGTCGCCAAGGCGGCGGCCGACCGTGCCATCTGTTATCCGCTGCTCGCCGATCCGGCCAACAGCTTTGCTCGCATGTGCGGGCTTACCTACGAACTGTCGCCGGCGCACATCCGCATCCACAAAGACCGTGGCCGTGACTTCCCGACTCTGCATCACGAGCCGGTCTGGCACCTGCCGGTGCCCGCGGTGTTCATCGTCGAGCCGAGCGCGCGCGTGGCCTGGGCGTTCAGTGACGTCGATCCGGCGTGCTGGCCCGATCCGCAGGAGCTGCTGGCCTCGCTCGAGACGCTGCGCAATGCGCACGCGCTATCGAATCGGTAGGCACTCGGCATTTCTTCGGCGCGTTCGAAGCGCGCAGGGTGCGATCACCGGATCATGGGAGATCGCACATGCTTCAAGGCAAAACCGCCATCGTCACCGGCTCGACCAGCGGCATTGGGCTCGGCATTGCCGAGGCGTTTGCGCGCTCGGGCGCCAATGTCGTCCTGAACGGCTTTGGCGAGGCAACGCAGATCGAGAAGACGCGCTCCGACCTTGCCCATCGCACCAACGCCAAGATCGTCTATTCGCCGGCCGACATGAGCAAGCCCCGAGCGATTGAGCAGATGGTGCGCCAGACGGCCGACACGTTCGGCGCCGTCGACATCATGGTGAACAACGCCGGCATCCAGCACGTCGCGCCGATCGAAGAGTTCCCCAATGAGAAGTGGGACGCCATCATGGCAATCAACCTCTCCTCGGCCTTTCACGCCACCAAGCTGGTGTTGCCCGGCATGCGCGAGCGCGGCTGGGGCCGCGTGATCAATGTCGCCTCGGCGCATGCGCTGGTCGCCTCGCCCTACAAGGCGGCCTATGTCGCGGCCAAGCACGGCGTGCTCGGCCTGACCAAGGTGACGGCGTTGGAGACCGCCGAAGACGGCATCACCTGCAACGCGATCTGCCCCGGTTATGTGCGCACGCCGCTGGTCGAGAAGCAGATCGACGATCAGGCGCGCGCGCATGGCATCCCGAGGGAGCAGGTCGTGAACGACGTGCTGCTGAAGAATCAGCCCAACAAGCGCTTCGTCGAGGTGGCAGAGCTTGCGGCGCTGGCGCTGTTCCTGTGCAGCGACAACGGCGCGTCGGTGACCGGCGTGGCGCTGCCCATGGATGGCGGCTGGACGGCGCACTGAGGAGCCGGCCATGCAGATCAAGCGCATAAGCCTCGCCCTGCAGGGCGGCGGCGCGCACGGCGCCTACACCTGGGGCGTGCTCGACCGGCTGCTCGACGAGGAACGGCTGGAGGTCGAGGCGATCTCCGGCACCTCGGCCGGGGCGATGAATGCCGCCGTGTTCGCCGACGGCATGGGTCGCGGCGGCCGGGCCGAGGCCAAGCGGTCGCTCGAGATGTTCTGGCAGAACATCAGCAAGGCCGCGCAGTGCGGCCCCTGCAGCCCAGCGCCTTCGACAGCGCCACGACGGGCTGGAATCTAGACCACTCGGCGGCGTTCGTGGCCTTCGACATGCTGACCCGCATGCTGTCGCCCTACCAGTTCAACCCGATGAACTACAATCCGCTGCGCCAGGTGCTGGAGAACTCGGTCGACTTCAAGCGTCTCGAAGGCTGTCGTGCGGTAAAGCTCTTCATCTCGGCAAGCAATGTGAAGACCGGCAAGGTGCGCGTCTTCAAGTCGGGCGAGATCACGCCCGACGTGCTGCTGGCCTCGGCCTGCCTGCCTTTCCTGTTCCAGGCGGTCACGATCGACGGCGAGCCCTACTGGGACGGTGGCTACATGGGCAATCCCGCGATCTTCCCGCTGATCTATGGCGCGCAAACGCCCGACGTCCTGATCGTTCAGGTCAACCCGCTGGGCTGCGATCGCGTGCCGACGACGGCTTCGGACATCATGAACCGCCTGAACGAGATCAGCTTCAACTCATCGCTGATGCGCGAGATGCGGGCGATCGCCTTCGTCACCGACCTGATCGACGATGGGAAGCTCGATTCCAACCAGTACAAGCGTGTCAACGTTCACTGGATCGAAGCCGAGAAGCAGATGCGCGGGCTCGGTGTCTCGAGCAAGCTCAACGCCCGCATGGACTTCCTCCTGCATCTGAAGGCGATCGGCCGCGAGGTGGCCGATCGCTGGATCGGCCTTCATTTTGACGCGATCGGCCATCGCTCGACGATCGACGTCAAGGAGATGTTCCTGTAACGAATCGGGCCGGCGCCCCGAATATACCACCGAGGCGGATGATGCATCGGCCCCGCGAAGGGCGTAGCGTTCCCGCCAAGGCGGAGGTCGAAGCGACCACATGGACGTCCGTGGCTGGCTTGAAAACTTGGGATTGTCCCAATATGCCGACGCGTTCGACGCCAACCATATCGACGCCCAGCTGCTGCGCGGCCTCGCCGGGGATGACTTGCGGGAGCTCGGGGTCGCCTCGCTCGGCCACCGCAAGCGTCTGCTCGATGCCATTGCCAGCCTGCGCGACAAGGCGCCTGCGGCTGCACGCGAGGCTGAGCACCGGCAGGTGGCCGTGCTGTTCGCCGATCTCTGCAGCTTCACCGAGCTGTCGAGCACGCTCGGCGCCGAGGAGATGCGCCGCATCGTCGACCGCTTCCTCGCCCGTGCCGACGAGCTGATCGTCGAGCACGGCGGCTCGGTCGACAAGCACATCGGCGACGCCGCCATGGCCGTGTTCGGCGCGCCCGTGGCCCACGAAGACGATCCGCTGCGTGCCGTCGCGGCGGCGGAAGCCATCCAGCGCGCCATGCCCATGTTGTCGGCCGATCTCGGCCGGCCGGCGACGGCGCCGCTGCTCAGCCATATCGGCATTGCCCTGGGCGAGGTCGTGGCGGGTGAGATTGGTGGGTCCGTGCGGCGCGACTACACGGTGCTGGGCGATACGGTGAATCTTGCGGCCCGTCTGGTCGGCGAGGCCGGGCCGGGCGAGACCGTGCTGGATGATGCGATCTGGCGCGCCGTCTCCAACCGAGTGCATGGCACGTCGCTCGGTGAGCGCGTCCTCAAGGGCATCGCCAAGCCGCAACTCCTGTGGCGTCTGGACGCGCTGCGCGAGGGGCCGGCGACCGGCCGTCTGCCGTTCGTGGGTCGCGAGATCGAGCTCGCCCAGATCTCCGCCATGCTGTCGGCGTCGCAGCACGGATCGGTCCTGCATCTGCGCGGAGAGGCCGGCATCGGCAAGAGCCGGCTGCTCGCCGAGGCGCTGTTCGAAGGGGTCAACCGTGGCTTCTACAGCGTCCTCATCCGGGTCGTCGACTTCGGCGCCGGACGGCGGCAGACACCCTTGCGCGTGCTGGCGGAGGCCCTGCTCGCCATCCGACCCAGCTGGATCGCGACCGCCGCGGTCGATCCCGGCGTGCGCGCGGCGCTGCACGACGTTCTGGAAATGACCATGCCGCAGGAGCTGGCCACGCCCTATGCGGCGATGCAGGACGCCAGGCGCGCCGCGCTGCGCGCGCAGGCCGTCGCCGTCTTGGCCGGCGCCGTCAGCGAAAGCACGCCGCTTGCGATCGGTGTCGAGGACCTTCATTGGGCCGACGATGCCGTTCGCGCCTTCGTGCGCGAGGCCGCGCGGCTCACCGTGTCCCGGCCGCTGGTGCTGCTGACGACGTCGCGGCCGGAGGGCGATCCACTGGACGCGGCGTTCCGCCGCGAGCTCGGTGGCGCCTCACTGGTGGTGGTCGAGCTGGGACCGCTTCGCGGTGACGCCATGCGGCGCCTGGCCCAGGCCGCAGCCAGCGTGGTCGACGAGGCTCAGGTTGCCCGCTTCGTGGCTCGCTCGGGCGGCAATCCACTGTTCTTGGAACAGCTGGCGCTGAGCGCCGCGCAGGCCGAAGCGCCGACGCTGCCGGGCTCGATCCGCGGCCTGGTACAGGCCCGGCTGGACCGGCTGGGGCGGGCGGACCGCGCAGCCCTGCAGGCAGCCTCGGTGCTGGGCCAGCGCTTCATGCTGCCGGCATTGCAGGCGCTGACCGACGAGCCCGCGTACGATCCGCGGCTGCTGATCGACGGAGGACTGCTGGTGCGCGAAGGCGCCATGCTGACGTTCGCTCATGCGCTGATCCAGGAAGCCACCTACGCCTCGCTGCTGTCGGAGACGGCCCGCCCGCTCCATCGCCGCGCGGCCGACTGGCTGGGCGATGGCGAGCCCGAGCTGCGTGCCCAGCACCTCGACCGGGCCGGTGACCCGGGCGCCCCCCAGGCTTACCGGGTTGCGGCCGAACGGCTGCGCGAGGCAAGCCGGCTCGCCGCTGCGCTCGAGAATGCCGAACGCGGCCTGGCACTTGCCCGCAGCGACGACGACACCGTCGCTCTCGCACTGCTGGCCGGGCGGCTGCATCTCGATCTCGGCGCGGCGCGCCAGGCACGGCCGCATTTCGAGGTCGCGCTTGCCCGCGCAGCCGACGATGTCGGCCGCGGCGAGGCCGAGCTCGGCATCGCCGACTCGCTGCGCATCACCGACGACCTCCCGGGCGCGACCGCCGCACTGGATCGAGCCCAGGCAAGGGCGGAGCAGGCTGACCTGCCCGCGCTGGCATCGCGCTGCCACTACTTGCGCGGCAATCTCCTGTTCCCGCTGGGCCGCGTCGAGGAGTGCATGCAAGAGCATCGTGCCGCGCTGTCGCTGGCCGAGCGCGCGCAATCGCCGGGCCTGGTGGCGCGTGCGCTGGGAGGTCTCGCCGACGGTTTCTACGCGCAGGGACAGATGCGTTCCGCTGTCGCGGCACTCGAACGCTGCATCGCGGCGGCGCGCAGCGCAGGCGCCGCGTCGGTGGAAATCGCCAACCGCCCGATGGCGGCGATCGCCGAGTGCTTCATGATGCGACTGCACGAGGCGCGCGAGATGGCGGAGGTTGCGCGCGTGATGGCGCGCCAGGCGCATAATCCGCGTGCCGAACTCATCGCACTGCACGGTTTGATGCTTGCCGCCATGGAATCGGGCCGCCCACAGGATGGACTGCCGCATGTCGACCGGGCGCGCGCCATCGTGGCTGAGCTGGGGGCGTGGCGCTTCGAGGCCGAGAACGTGATTTTCGGCGCCGAGCTGCAGGCCCAGGCCGGCGACGCGGCGCTGGCTGCGGACATGGCGCGCGAGGCCTTGGCGCTCTGCCGCGAGCATTCCATGGCTTACTTGGGCCCCGCTGTCTTCGGCATGGCCGCCACATTGATCGACGATCAGGACGAGCGGCAGGCGTTGCTCAGCGAAGGCGACAAGCTGCTTGCGGCGCCGACGCTTGGTCACAACCACTTCTTCTTCCGCCGCTACGCCATCGACGCCGAGCTCGCCGTCGGCCACGCCGAGGAGGCCCGACGGCACGCTCTCGCCCTGGCCCGGTACGCCGTGCGGGAACCGACGCCGCTGACCGATCTGGTGGTGCGGCGCGGCGTGCTGCTGGCCGATGCCGCGGTCGGGCGGCTGACGCCTGAGGGACGCGCTGAGCTCAGCGAGCGCGGCAACGCCGCCATGCGGCTGGACTTCGCCAGCCTGGCCAATGCGATGCTGGCGGTCCCTTGAGTCGATCCCTCCCGCGCTTTGCTATTCGCGCGTGAGATGGTTGACGAGCGCCCGGATGAGCGGAGCGGCCAGCAATACCACTGGCAACATGGCCAGCCAGGAGATCAACCAGGACACCAGCCAATGCTCGATGAATCTGGCTGTCCCCGAATCCGGATAGCTCGCGATCCCGGCGGCAACCAGACACGTCAAACCGGACTGGATGACACCAAAAACAAAGTGGCCATGACGGCGGGGAATACGAAGGTTCACGGCAAATTCCCGCGACGCAAAGGACGTGCCAGCGCCGCGGTTGGCGAGGCGTTGGACGCGCTAGGTGGGCAAGGTCATGTCGCCGTGCCGCTGGTGAGCAGGCGGAGCCCGAGCATCCGGCCGAATGTCGCCGCCGGATCAAAATCCTTCGCCACTTGCGAGGCGTATCGAGTTGCGGTTGCCAGGGGATCGCCTCGGCAAAGATATTTGATGAACGCTGCTTCGCCGGGGGCGAGCACGACGAACGCGGCGTCTTCGAGGCGTCGGAAGATCGCCAGACAAACCGGACCCGCGGCAAGATCGACCTTGTCGACTGGCGCGCCGGGTTGCGATGCCTGCCAGATCAGATCGAGAGGAAAGGCCGATTCGATCAACGACGAACCCGTTGGCAATCGAGCCGACAGGCTCAGCAGAGAATCCTGTGGCCAACCGGCCAGGTCGGCGGCGGACAGCCGAGGTTCCAATCCGGCATGGAAGGCGACATTCAGCGCCCAGTCGAGACGCGCGACATCGGCCAGGTAGGGCAGGCCATGCATGTCTTGCTTCGCGGCGACGAACTGAGCGAAGTGCTCTCCGTATCGACTGAGGACAGGATTCTCGAGCGCTGTGCCAGCCATGAAGTCGCGGGCGAGCAGGCCGAAGAATTCCTGGCCAACGACGGCTGCGACCGTCGGGAAGGTCGCGGCAAGGGCGGCGCCGACGCTCCTCACGACGTGATGCCGATGCAGCTGCAGTCGCTGCAAGGCAGTGCGTGAATCACCGCCGATTGTGGCGACAAGTTCGGGTTGGTCGTGACCGCAAAGATGGGCCGCGAACGCAGCCTGGGTGTCACGCAGCGAGCGCAACATTTTCCAGATCCGCATTGGCAAGCGCGCGCTCTGCGTGCGCCGCCTCGTCGAGAAGGACGGCCAGGGGAGGGATATCCGTGTCCCATTCGATGAGGGTCGGCCGTGGGCCGAACCGTTGCAGAACCTCGTCGAACAAGGACCAGACCTCGACGCAGACGCGGCTGCCGTGGTCGTCGATCAGGATCGTCGAGCCGTCATCGAGCACGTTCCGGGTATGCCCGGCCAAATGAAACTGAGTGATCGCCTCGCCGGGCAGTTCGTTCAGCCAGTCGGCCGGGTCGAGCCCGAGATTGTGCGCCGTGACGGTCACGTTGTTGATGTCGAGCAGCAGGCCGCATCCGCTCCGGCGCACGAGCTCGTCCAGGAACTCTGCCTCGGTCAGGGTGGAGTGGCGGAAGCCGAGATATGCCGAGGGGTTCTCGATGGCGACCTGTCGCCCCAGGCGATCCTGCAGGCGACCGACGTTGCGGGCGACGATGTCCAGCGCCTCCTCCGTGTAGGGCAGGGGCAGCAAGTCATTGAAGTAACGCCCCTCGAAACAGCTCCATGACAAATGCTCGGAAATCAGTGTCGGCTGCAGTCGGTCGACGAGTCGGGCGACCTGGTCGAGATGCGCTTCGTCGACGCCATCGGCCGAGCCGAGCGACAGTCCGACCGCATGCACCGAGAACTCGAAATCGTGCCGCAGGCGCAGCACTTTCTCGAGCGAAGGAGACGGGCGCAGGTAATTCTCCGCGTGCACTTCGACAAATGCCGGACGAACAGAGATCCTGAGCAGTTCGTCGAGATGCTGGGAGCGAAGACCGATGCCTGCCGAGGGAAGCATGTTGAAGTCCCTTCCTTGCCCGTGCGTTCTACACGGGGGTGGGGAAGGAGGCATTGCCGCAGATCGCATCAGTTTGATGCGGGGAGGCTATGGCCGTGCTCAGGAAGAGCGCTTGAATCGCATCATCGCGAACATGCCGATCAGCACCGCGGCGCCGGCAACGTTCACCAGCGTCGATCCGATATAGAGCCACATCGCCAGATAGGCCGACGACATCAGGAGCGTCAGCCCGGCGACGCGCGAGCCGAAGGCGGTGAACTCGTTGAACGAGATGCGGTTGCCATCCTTTTCCGCGAGGCCCGTGACCGTGACATTGGCGGAGGCGCCGATCAGCGTGCCGTTGCCGCCGAGGCAGGCACCAAGCGCCAGCGCCCACCACAGGACCTGGCCGTCGGGACCGGCGTTGAGCTTGCCGAGCAGGCTCGCCACCAGCGGGATGGTGACGGCGGTGTAGGGGATGTTGTCGATGACGGCCGATAGGAAGCCCGAGACCCAGAGGATCAGCAGTGCCGCGACCAGCAGGGTCGCCTTGGGCGACAGGCCGAACCCTTTCGAGATCCGGTCGATGATCCATGCCAGCGCGTGGGCCAGGCTCTCGATGAGCCCGGTCGCCACCGCCGCGCCGACCAGGATGAACAGGAAAAGGAAGAAGGCCAGGGTCGGCCATTCGATGTCCTTCTCCAGGATGTCGAGCACGCCGTGCCGGCGCTCCTCGTGCGTGGGCTGGTGCTCCTTGAGATAGTAGTAGTCCTGCGCGAACAGGATCGCGGCGATGCCGATCACCGCCGGCACCGCGACCTGCATGTGCGTGAAGGTATGGGTCATGAAGCCCAGGAAGATCAGGGCCGTGATCCAGCAGGTCACGCGCAGCAGCGCCACGTTATTGAGCACCGCGCCGGTCGGCTTGGCAGCCTCGGCGTGATCGGCGTCAGCACTCTGGCCGATGTCCTGCGGGTAGTACCGCCGGCTGTACCAGACCAGCACGAACATCATGAAGGTGCAGGGCACGGTCAGGTGGTAGATGAAATCCATGAAGGAAAGGCCGGGGCGCGGATCGGCGCCGATCAACACGTTGGGCGGATCGCCGATCAGCGTGGCGGTGCCGCCGATATTGGCCGCCATCACCATGGGCAGGAAAAAGGCCGAGCCGTTGATCTTGAGCCGCCGTGCCATCTCCGACGCCATTGGATAGGCGAAGATTACGGTGGTGACGTTGTCCAGGATCGCCGACAGCACGCCGGTGAACCAGATGATGAGTCGCGCCGCCCGGCTGGGATTGCCGCGCGAGCGTTCGAGCAGCCGGTCGACCGCCCAGGGGAAGACGTTGGTGGTCTTGAGCACGCCGACCAGCGCCATCATGGAGAACAGCAGCAGGATGACGTTGAGATCGACCGCTTCCTTGGCGGCCTCGAACGAGATCAGCCTGAAGGGCGTGAAGTAGGAGATCAGCCAGACGATGGCGACGGCGCCGATCGGGATCAGCACGCGATGCACGCGGTCGGCCGCGAGCAAGGCGAAGACGCCGACCAGGATCGCCGCGACGATACCCTGGCTCAGCGCGTCGCGCGTTGAGTCGAAGCCGGTCACCTGTCACCGCCGGGAAATGCTGTCATCCCGAGCGCAGCGAGGGACCTTTCCTGTGGCCTCAAAGGTCCCTCGCTGCGCTCGGGATGACATTGTGCGCGGCTCGGCATTCCGTGCCTCACGCCATGTACGTTGCCGACACGCCGCCATCGACGGTGAGCGTGTGGCCGTTGACGTAGGACGCGGCGGGCGAGGCGAGGAACAGCGCGGCGCCCGCGATCTCGTGCGGCTCGGCCCAGCGCTTGGCGGGGCAGCGCTGGCGGTTACGCTCGCCGGCTGGCGAGGCGAGGTACGCCGCGTTGGTCTCGGTGGCGAAGAAGCCGGGCGACAGGGCGTTGGAGGTGACGCCGGTGGCGCCGAGCTCCGAGGCAAGGGCACGGGCGAGCGCCGACAGGCCGCCCTTGGCCGCGGTGTAGGACGAGGCGCCGGGCGTTGCGAGGTCGGCCACGATCGAGGTCACCATGATCAGGCGACCCCAGCCGCGTTCGATCATGCCGGGCGCCACCAGCTTGACCAGCGCGTGGGCGGCCACGAGGTCGACATCGACCAGGCGGGCGAAGTCCTCGGGCTCGATCTCGGCGAACGGCCGCCGATCGCGCTCGCCGACATTGTGGACCAGGATGTCGATTGGACCCGCGCTCCCCATCGCCTGACGCATCGCCGTCCGGTCGGCCATGTCGAAGGTCACGGCGCCGGCTTCTCGGCCTGCAGTCTGCAAGGTTGCGAGCCGCGGCGCCAGCCGCTCGGCCGATCGGCCGTGCAGCAGCACCCGGGCGCCGGCCTGGGCCAGCGCCTGGGCGATCTCCCAGCCCAGCCCGCGGCCGGATCCGGTGATGAGGGCGGTGCGGCCGTTGAGGCGGAACTGATCGGGAAAAATCGACACGGGGTGGGACATTCGTCTATTGCGATGGTCCGAGTTAGCTTTGTATTGGCGAATGCTGCAACTGCCCAAAGTCATCGGCCATCGCGGCGCGGCGGCCTATTCCCCGGAAAACACCCTGCAATCGTTCCGCGAGGCCCGCCGTCGCGGCGCCAGCTGGGTCGAGACCGACATCAAGCTCACCGCCGATGGCGTGCCGATCGTGATGCACGACGATTCCCTGAAACGCACCACGGGCGTCGATCGCCTGGTCGCCAAGACGCCACGCGCCGAACTGCCGCCGGGCGTGCCGACCTTCGAGGAGGCGATCGCCTGCTTCGGCGAGGAGGGGCTGGGCTGCAATGTCGAGATCAAGCCCTGTCCGGGCCGCGAGGCCGAGACCGGTCGCGTCGTGGTCGAGACGCTGCGCCGCTGCTGGCCGACCCGTCTGCCCGCTCCCCTGTTGTCGAGCTTCAAGGACGAGTCCCTGGCCGCGGCCCGCGCGGTGGCGCCGGAATTCGCGCGCGCCCTGCTGCTCGGCAGGTTCGTCGAGGATTGGCGGGTGCGGGTCGACGCGGTCGGCGCGCTGGGCATCAACACCAACGGCGAGCGACTCACGGCGCCCTGGACCTGCGCCATCAAGGACGCCGGCTTGGTGCTGGGCGTCTACACGATCGACGATCCCAAGGTGGCACGGGTGCTGGTCGGCATGGGGGTCGATGTCGTCATCACCGACGCACCCGATATCATTCTGGCGGCTTTGGGTTAGGCCCGCGCTCCCAAA
>Ga0126307_10002777_pt1 | contig 11879 bp, 9 predicted proteins | sample Plot28_FD_89955 | JGI IMG/M metagenome (GOLD analysis project Ga0126307, IMG submission 89955) | Serpentine soil microbial communities from UC McLaughlin Reserve, CA, USA - Plot28 | ecosystem: Environmental > Terrestrial > Soil > Grasslands | place: USA: UC McLaughlin Reserve, Lake County...
AGTTCTTCCAACCTGTCTATGAGTACCAGTACGTCCATCTTCTACTACCTATCCTTCGCCTACGATCCCTGTATCTTATCGTCCCCGCCGGAATATATCTGCGTCACGGTCTCCAGTATGCCGTCGGGCACGAGCCCGCGCACGTCCCCGCCGAGCGAGGCTATCTCCCTGACCGCGCTGGAGGACAGGAAGCTGTGCTCCGCAGAGGCCATGATAAAGACCGTCTCCAGCTCGGGGAACATCGTCCTGTTTAGCTGCGCCTGCTCGAACTCCGACTCGAAATCCGAGACGGCCCTGAGCCCCTTGACTATCGCCCGCGCGCCCTGTTCCCTGGCAAAGTCTACGAGCAGACCTTCCATCACCTCGACCGAGACGTTCTCAACGCCCGAGGTTGCCTTCTCGATCAGACGCGCCCGCTCCACAGCGGAGAGGCGGGCCCGTTTCTTGCGGTTTGACCCCACGGCCACCACGACGTGGTCGAAGATCCTGGACGCCCGCTTTATGACGTCGAGGTGCCCCGTGGTCACGGGGTCGAAGCTTCCGGGACACACCGCCACGATCATTGTCAGCTCTGACCGCCCAAGTATGGTTATGAACGTGCCGCCGTAGCGGCGCGTTACCCCTTTCCTGCCTCCAGCGACCTCAACCGGAGCCTCGCCGCTCTCGATCACCACCCTTCCTCCGGGCGCGAGCAGAGAGCGTAGCCGGTGCAAGATTCCCCCGACCTCCGCCGCCGCAAGTCTATATGGTGGGTCGGCGAAGATCAAATCGAACAGAGCATCGCGCTCTTCGAGGGTCCCCAGAACGTACTCGACCTCGCCCCCGATCACGTCGGCCCGATCAGCGAGTCGGGTCTTCCGCAGGTTTTCGAGGATGACGGACCTGACCCTCCTGTCCTTCTCCACGAAGACGGCGCGGTCGAAACCGCGGCTGAGGGACTCTATGCCCAATGCTCCGGTCCCGGCGTAGAGGTCGAGAACCGTTCCGCCTTCGAAGAACTGGCCCAAAGAGTTGAACAGGCTCTCCCTCACGCGGTCCGCGGTGGGCCGCACGCCCCTGGGAACCGGCGCCAGTTTGGTGCCGCGCGCTGACCCGGCGATCACCCGCACGGTCGCTGAGCTCCAGGGAGTAGGGAGTAGGTTGCCACTACTCTCTGAACAGCCACTCCACGTCGGCGCCGAGGAGCTCCCGGATCTCGCGCCTCAGCGGCCTGTGGTCGGGGCGCTTCAGCGTGGGATCCTCGGCGACCAGGGCGAACGCCTCGCGCCTGGCCTCGACCAGAACGTCCACGTCGCGCAGGAGCTTGGCCACCTTGAGGTCGGGCATCCCGCTCTGGCGGCTCCCGAAGAGGGTCCCCTCGCCCCTGATCGCCAGGTCCACCTCCGAGAGCTTGAAGCCGTCCTGGTGCTCTGCAAGAGCTTCCAGACGTTTCTCCGAGTCGTCCGTCTTCGGGGCTCCGACCAGAAAACACCTGGGGGGATGCAGTCCCCTGCACACGCGGCCCCTGAGCTGGTGCAGCTGGGAGAGGCCGAAGCGTTCGGAACCCTCGATCACGATGGCGCTAGCGTTCGGTACGTCCACGCCGACCTCGACGACGACGGTCGCGACCAGTACCTCGATCTCCCCAGCCCGGAACCGCGCCATGACCTCCCTCTTGTCCCGCGCGTTCATCCTGCCGTGCAGTAGACCCACGCGCCTCTCGGGAAATATTTCCTCCTCGAGCTCCCCGTAGAGCTCCTCGGCGGCACGCACGTCTTCGAGGGCCTCCGACTCCTCGACGAGAGGGCAGATAACGTAAGCCTGCCGTCCCTCTTCGAGTTCGCGCCTCACCTCCTCGTAAGCCCCCAGCCGCTCCGCGGGATCCACGATCCTCGTCTGTACGGGCTTCCTTCCCGGCGGAAGCTCGTCGATGATCGAAACCTCCAGGTCGCCGTAGAGCGTGAGCGACAACGTCCTCGGTATCGGGGTAGCAGTCATGACGAGGGTGTCTGGCGTAGTGCCTTTCTCGCGGAACACCGTCCTCTGCCCCACCCCGAAACGGTGCTGCTCGTCCACCACGACGAGAGAGAGGTCCAGAAAGTCCACGCCCTTCTGTATGAGCGCGTGCGTCCCGACCACGACGTGGGCCTCGCCCGCGGCTATCTTCTCCAGGGCGGTACGCCTCTCCACCGCGCCCTGAGAGCCCGTGAGCAGGACGACCTCCACCGGCAGGTCGGACAGGGCCGCCGAGATAGAGAGGAAGTGTTGTTCGGCAAGGACCTCGGTCGGGGCCATGATGGCCCCCTGTCCCCCGGCCTCGACGGCGGTCAGAAGCGCGGCCACGGCTATCACGGTCTTGCCGCTGCCGACGTCGCCCTGCAGGAGGCGGCGCATCGGCTTCTCTTTACGCATATCGCCAAGTACCTCGGCGATGACCCGTTCCTGCGCCCCGGTCAGGCCGAAGGCGAGGCCCTGGAGGAACGGGTTGAGGAGGGTGCCGTCGCCGCGGTGACGGCCACCGACTTCGGTTCTCTCGATGCGCGCTTTGCGGGCGGCGAGTCCGGCCTGTATCAGGAAGAGCTCGTGGAAGATGAGACGCCGCATCGCCGCCCTCAGCCGCGCCCGCTCCGTGGGGAAGTGGACCTCGTGTACGGCGTCGTGCAGGTTGGGGAGCTCGTGTCGCACGAGCATTTCGGCTGGCAGCGGGTCTAGGATGCGGCCCGCCGCGTCGAGGGCGCGGTGGATGAGCGTGCGCATCCTGCGCGTTTGTATGTTCTTGTTGACGGGGTAGACGGGGACGAAACGTCCGGCGTGCGGCCCTTCGTCGTCCCCGAAATCCTCGACGACCTCGATGTTTTTGGCGGCAAGCTGGATGCCGTACCGGCTCTGGACCTCGCCAGAGACGACCACCCGCACGTCGGGATGCAGCTGGTTCAGGAGCCAGCTCCTCCCCCAGACCGTAGCTGGGATGTAGCCGGTGCCGTCGTAGAGCTGGGCCGAGAAGCCGGGGGCACGGCCCCGCACGGGTCTTCCCACGGGCCGCGTGCTTACGACCGTGCCGAACACCGTAGCCCTCTCGCCGACGCGCAGATCGGCGATCCTCTTCACGTTGGAGAGGTCCTCGTGCCGCGAAGGGTAGTGCGAGACCATGTCGGCGAGGGTCGCTATCCCCAGGTCGTTCAACGCGGCCTCTATCCGCGGGCCGACGCCGGGAAGCTCGGTCACGGACCTGGAACGCAGCTCCGTCAAGGTGGTTCGGGGCGGGAGCGTGATCCCCGCCGCCTCGCCGGCGCTAGAGGTGGGCCACGCCATAGGCTCCCAGGCCGACGTGGGATCCCACGACGCCGCCGATCTCCGCGACGAGCTTCTCCTCAACGCCCAGGTTCTCCGCCAACTCGGAGATGAGCTCGGGGGCGGCGATGTGCCCGAAGTAGAGGGGGTGCCCAGCCTCGACGGCCGGCCTCACCTCGTCGACGATGGCGGCCATCTGCCGCTTGCGCCCGCGGGTGCGCTTGAAGGGCGCGACCTCTCCCCCGGTAACCTTGAGCACGGGCCTTATATCGAGCGCCGTCCCGACCAGTCGCTGGGCCCTCCCGATGCGCCCGCTCCTCGCCAGGTACTCCAGCGTGCCCACCGCGAAGAGCACGTTCGCACCAGCGATAGCCCTCTCTGTGACCTGCCTGACCTCGTCGAAGTCACCACCATCGTCGATACAGCGCAGGGCTTCCAGCAGGATCATGCCAGACCCCATCTCGGCGCTCCTGGTGTCGAGGACGTGGACGGGTCGGTCCACCATCTCCGCGGCCTGCAGAGCCGAACCGTAGGTGCCGCTGAACTCGGCCGAGAGCGTGAGCACCAGGATGTCGTCGTAGTCGGAGAGCGCCTCGTAGGCCTCCGCGAACGTGCCGGGTGCCGGTTGTGCCGTGGTAGGAAAGACGTCCGAGTCACGCAGCCGCTCGTAGAACTCCGCGTTGGACATGTCTACCTTGTCGGTGTACGTCTCCTCGGACCCGAAGTGGAACGTGAGCGGGACCATCCTGACGTCGGGCCGCTCCAGCACGCCGGGGGCGAGGCTCGTGGTCGAATCGGTTACTACGGCCGTGGTCACTCCGCCACCATCTGCAACGGGTACAGCGGTTGTCCGCCGTCCCTGACCTCGACCTCGAGGTCGGCGTCGAGATCACCGATGCCTCCGAGGACCCCTTCGAGTTGCTCATCAGTGAGGTCCTCGCCCTTGAGGACCGTCAGAAAATCCGCGCCTTCGTTGGCGAGCTTTCCGGCGAGCACGAGCGCGGCCCTATCCACGGTCTCTTCGACCGCGATCAGCTCCCCGTCGAGAAACCCTATGTACGAACCCTCGGGGACCTCGCGCTCACCTACGCGGGCGTCCCGAACGGACCTCGTCACCTCCGCGACCCGCAGCGAGGCGAGGATCTCCGCCATCTCCTCTACCACCTCGTCGGGCTCGCCCTCGGCGTCGTACCCGACCATGACGGCGAGCCCGGCGGCGATGCTCGTGGTCGGAACTACATGCACCCGCACCTCGACCAGCTCGCCGACCTGCTCCGCGGTCGGGACGATGTTCTTGTTGTTGGGCAGCAAGACGACGGAAGAGGCCCCGGTATCTTCGACCGCCCTCGCGAGGTCGGCGGCGCTCGGGTTCTCGCCCTGCCCGCCCTCGACCACGACCGCGCCAGCCCGCTCGAAGAGGTCGTGGTTGCCCGCCCCGCGGCTCGCGGCGACGACGCCGAAGCTTACGGAGGGCAAGGTACCCGTGTCGCGGGAGCGGACCTGGGCCTCCATGTCGTCGACCTTCACGCCGGCGAGACGACCGAAACCTCCAGCATAGGAGAGTGCCGCTCCGGGGTCCTGGGTGTGCAGGTGCACCTTCACGACCTCGTCGTCCGCGACCACGAAGACGCTCCTGCCCGAAGCGTAGATGTGTTCTTCGAACTCCGCGGCCTCGCCCTCGAAGCCGTCCACCAGGAACTCCGTGCAGTACCCCCAGGCCTCATCCCTGGCGTGTATAGCTTCGAGGTCTGGCGCGCCTCCTTCGTCTGCGTCGGGGACTTCGATCTCCTGCCCCGTAACGCAGGCGTAGAGGCCATCCAGGACCACGGCAACACCAAGCCCCCCGGCGTCCACGACCCCGGCCTCGCGCAACACCGCGAGCAGCTCTGGCGTGCGGCGCACCGAGGTATGCGCCGCCTTTCTCGCCTTGCCCACGACCGACGTCAGATCCTTATCCCCTCCATCGAGGGCCTCCCTGGCCGCGAGGGCGGAGTCCTTGATCACGGTAAGCATCGTCCCTTCCACCGGTTCGCGCACGGAAGAGTAGGCCCGTTCCCTGGCTCCCTCCAGCCCGGCAACCGCGGCTTCCGCGTCGAGGGAGGGGTGGCCGGCAAGCACCTCGCAGGCGCCCCGTATCATCTGCGAGAGAATAACCCCGGAGTTGCCCCTGGCGCCCATCAGGGCGGCCCTGGCGACGGCTTTGCTGGCCTCCTCGGGGCTCGCGTAGGTCTTATCGGCGGTCTCCTCTAGCGTGGACTCCAGGGTGAGCAGCATGTTCGTGCCCGTGTCCCCATCAGGCACGGGGTAGACGTTGAGGTCGTTGATCCTGGAGACCTGGGCTTTCACGGCGGCGTGGGCCGCCGCGACCACGACGTTCGGCTCTAGGGCCATCGCAAAAGACCTCTCATTGCTCCTCTCATCGGGCTTCCGGCAGACCAACGTCGGCGATCTGGTACAATCACCGCCCGACGTCCGGAGACGGCTTGCGAGTCGCGTTTTCCGGGGTCCCCAAATTCGACCGGTATCCTAGCACAGGAGATGTTTCGTGGCGAAGGTTTGTTACTCCTGCGGAAAGAAGCCCGACTTCGGCAACGCGCGCAGCCACTCGCTTAGGGCGACGCGCCGGCGCAGAAAACCCAACCTCCAGAAGGTCCGCATCCAGGAAGGCCCAACCGTGCGCCGCGAATGGGTCTGTACCTCCTGCCTGAAAGGCTTCAAGGTGCAAAAAGCCACAGCAGGCGCACCGTCGAGCGCGTAGCGCTCGACGCACGCCGCCTCGCTTCGCTCGCCAGCTTGTCAGCACGGCGCTTCGCGCCTTGTCAGCACGCTTCGGCTTCGCCTCGCTTTCAGCTGGTCGTCTCGGAGCGGTACCATAAGCGGATGATCCGACCACCCTGGTGGCGATTCGTATCGTGCACCTGGGCCAGGCCCCAACGGCAAGTAAGCTGACAAGCCCGCGAAGCGGGCGTGCTGAGGCGGCGCCAAGCGAAGCAAGGCGCCGTGCTGACAAGCCTGCGCAGCAGGCGTGCTTGCGGCAAGGTCGGTGACCTTGCCGCAGGTCACCGACCTTGCCGCAACTTCGGCATCAAGTTTGCCATCTCCATTGCGGAGACGGCGGCTTCGAAGCCTTTGTTGCCCATCTTGGTTCCGGCGCGTTCTATGGCCTGTTCGATGGTTTCGGTGGTGATGACGCCGAAGATGACGGGTACTCCCGTCTCCAGTGCGACGGAGGCGATGCCGTTGGCGGCGCCGCCCGCCACGTAGTCGAAGTGGGCGGTGGCGCCCCGGATCACGGCGCCCAGGCAGACGACGGCGTCGTAGCGGCCGGTGAGGGCGAGCTCCCTGGCGGCCACGGGTATCTCGTGGGAACCAGGCACCCATGCGACGTCCACGGCGCCCGTGTCGCCGCCGTGGCGGCGTACGGCGTCGAGCGCGCCCTCCAGCAGCGCCTTTACCACGAAGTCGTTGAAGCGGGAGGCGACGATGGCGAAGGTTTTACCTTCGGCCGTAAGGTTGCCCTCGATGTAGTTGACTACCTCCACGCGTGCCTCCCACGGTATTTCCCGGATGCCTGACGCCCTTGGATTGCGAGGGCGGTTCGCGAACCGCCCTAGAACCTTTCGAAGACGTGGTTGAGCTTCTCCCGCTTGGTCTTGAGGTAGCGCTCGTTGTGCCCGTTGGGCTCCATCTCGATGGGGACGCGCTCCGTGATCTCCAGGCCGAAGCCTCTCAGGCCGACTACCTTGGTCAGGTTGTTGGTCAGGAGGCGGATGCGCTTGAGATCGAGGTCCTTCAGGATCTGGGCCCCTACCCCGTAATCCCTGAGGTCGGGCGCCAGGCCCAGCTTCTGGTTGGCCTCGACGGTGTCCATCCCCTCGTCCTGCAGGTGGTAGGCCTTCATCTTGTTTAGGAGCCCGATGCCCCTACCTTCCTGTTGCATGTAGGCGCTGACGCCCTCGCCCTCATCCGCGATGATCTCCATGGCCGCCTCCAGCTGCTCGCCGCAGTCGCAGCGCAGGGAGTGGAGGGCGTCGCCCGTGAGGCAGGCCGAGTGTACGCGGACGAGCACGTCCTCCTTGCCCTCCGGTTCGCCCATCACGAGCGCGACGTGGGTGAGGTCGTCGATCTCGTTCTCGTAGGCGCGAAGGCGGAACTCGCCGAAGGGCGTAGGTAGCTTCGTCTCCACGGCGCAACGGACCTGCGTCTCGTAGGCGTGGCGGTACTCGATGATCTGGGCCACCGTCACCAGCTTGATATCGTGCTCCCTGGAGAACTTCTCCAGGTCGGGTACCCGCGCCATCGTGCCATCCTCTTTCATGATCTCGCATATGACACCGGCGGGCTTCATTCCGGCGAGCCTGGCCAGATCTACGGCGGCCTCGGTCTGCCCCGCCCGCTGCAACACGCCGCCAGGCTTGGCCCGCAGCGGGAAGACGTGGCCCGGCATCACCAGATCTTCCGGGCCCGTTGCCTCGTCTACCGCGACCCTGCAGGTATGCGCCCTGTCCGCGGCGGAGATGCCGGTGGTGATGCCATCTTTCGCCTCGATGGAGGCCGTGAACGCCGTGCCCATCCTGGAGGCGTTGTGGGTGACCATCTCGGGGATATCGAGGCGGTCCACTATCTCGCCAGCCATGGGGAGGCAGATCAGGCCACGCCCTTGGGCGGCCATGAAGTTGATGTCATCGGCCGTGACGAGCTCGGCGGCCATGGTCAGGTCGCCCTCGTTCTCACGGTCCTCGTCGTCGCACACGATGACCATCTTGCCCTGCTTGATGTCCTCGATGATCTCCTCTATCGGGCTGAACGGCATTTCGGGATCTCCTCTCAAGACTGTTTCTCTGCCACACGCGGCTCCATCAACCGCTCTACGTACTTGCCGATAACGTCGGCCTCCAGGTTGACCCTGTCTCCTTCGCCGAGGGCGCCGAGGTTGGTGTTGGCGCGGGTCTGGGGCAGGATCGAGACGGTAAACGAGCCGTCCAGCACCGAGACGAGCGTCAGGCTTATGCCGTCCACGCAGATGCTGCCCTTCTCCACACAGTAGCGGAGCACCGCCTCCGGCGCGGCGAACTCCCAGATCTCCGCGTCGCCCTCGGCCCACACGCCGAGCACCTCGCCCACGCCGTCCACGTGCCCCTGCACGATGTGCCCCCCGAACCTGTCTCCGGAGGACATGGCCCGCTCCAGGTTGACGGCGCTTCCCTCTCGAAGTGTCCCTAACGCCGTCCGCCGTAGCGTCTCGTGCATGGCGAAGAACGTCAGCGTTCCACCGTCGGCCTCGCCGACCGTAAGGCACGCCCCATTCACGCTCACGCTGTCGCCTGCCCGCGTACCCTGGGTGACGAGGTCCGCGGCTATCCCCAGTCGCAGCATCTCGCCTCTCTCGACAGAGGCAACGCGGCCCACCTCCTCAACCAGCCCGGTGAACACGTTCCTCCTCTCCCGCGGCGCCGGGATAGAGCGTCACCGCCACGTCGCGACCGACCTGCTCCACTTCGGAGACCGAGAACTGCAGCGACTCGGCCATCTTCGTGACCCGGAGAGCCCCGATCATGGGCACGCCCTCGGCGCCGAGGAGCTTCGGCGCGTAGAACAGGGTCATCTTGTCCGCGAGTCCCTCCCTGACGAAGCGCGTCGCCGTCTCGCCGCCGCCTTCGACCAGGAGGCCTCGGATCCCCCGTCCACCCAACTCCCAGAGCACGGAGCGCAGGTCCATGCCCTCCTCCGAATGCGGCACCGCCAGGACCTCGACGCCTCGCTCCTCGAGAGCTTTCTCCCGACCATCCAACGCGGGTTGCGTCGCGAAGATCACGACGGAAGCCTCTTCCGTACTCCTCGCGAGCCTGCTCTTGGAGCTGGTCGTCAGGTGGGGATCGAGGACCACCCGCGTTAATCGGGGCGGCGGCGCGGGGAGGTCCCGGGCCGTGAGCATCGGATCGTCGTTCCTTACGGTGTTCGCCCCGACGAGCACGGCGCCGGCCTCGGCCCGCAGCTGGTGGGCCCGCATTCGCGCGTCCTCGCCCGTCACCCACCTGCTGTCGCCGCCGGGCGCGGCGATCCTGCCGTCCAGCGTCGTGGCGAGCTTGAGGTGGACGAAGGGCCTTCCGGTGCGCATGCGGTGGAAGTACTGCTCGTTCTGCCGCTCGAACCCGGGGTCTTCGGCGACCTCGACCTCGACGCCGGCCTCGCGCAGGAGACCGATGCTCCGACCCCGCATCTTCGGGTTGGGATCCAGGTGCCCCACCACGACGCGGGAGATGCCGGCGCGCAACACGGCCTCGACGCAGGGCGGCGTCCTGCCGTAGTGGTTGCAAGGCTCCAACGTAACGTGGAGGGTGGCCCCACGCGCGGCCCCCTGCGTCTCCTGCAAGGCGACAACCTCGGCGTGGGCCCCTCCGGCCCGCGAGTGCCACCCTTCCCCAAGCACCTTGCCGTCGCGCGAGATCACCGCCCCCACCAGGGGGTTTGGCGCAACCGTATAACGCCCGCGCTCGGCGAGGCTGCGGGCAAGACCCAAGATCGAATCCTGCGGCACGTGTTCCTTTCTCCCATCCGGACTCTGACCGTCGGCGCCGGACTACGGCTCGAAGACGAACCTTCACCGGCTCAACCTCCTGGATGACCCAGAAGGCTCGCGGGCTCCCCGGTAGGGCGCACGACCCCGCCCGGGCTCACCGCCGGTGCGGGAATTTCACCCGCCCCCGAAAGTTAGCAAGGAGACGCTATCATACCGGCCCGATTTCAACAAGGAAACGCTTCGCGTTCGAGGCTTCAGGTTGGCTGGATACTATGCTCTCATGGCGCTTGCCGTGGCTCGAACCTGTGGCCTACTTCCTGACTCGCCGCCCGGCCTCTATTATTCTCCGCATCTCAGTGGCGGGATCTCCTTTGAACACCGCGGAGCCGGCGATAAGGACCTGGGCGCCCGCCTCTACCATGAGCGGCGCTGTATCGACCGTGATGCCGCCGTCGACTTCCACAGGAACGTTGGTCATCTGTTTTATCCTTCTGACCTTCTCGATCATCTCGGGGATGAAGTCCTGGCCGCCGAAGCCGGGGTTGACGCTCATCACGTTTATGTAGTCGATGTAGGGTAGGGCCCACCCTATGAGCTCCGGCGGGCTCGTCGGGTTCAGGGCCACGCCCGCTTCGCAGCCTCCGGCCCGGATCATGCCGAGGGTGCGGTGCAGGTGCGTGACCACCTCGGGCTGGACCGAGATGCCCACTACTCCCGCTTCTATAAAGGAGGGGATCAGGTTGTCCGGGTTGGTGACCTGGAGGTGGGCGTCTATGGGGAGATCTACCGCGGCGGCGAGCGAGGCGGCGACGGCGGGACCGACGGTGAGGTTGGGGACGAAGTGGTTGTCCATCACGTCGAAGTGAACGAGGCCGGCGCCCCCCCTCTCGGCCCGCTGCACCTCCTGCGCGAGGTGAGCGAAGTCCGCAGCCAGGATCGAAGGCGCGCCGACCACCCTGTCGCCCAGCTCTCCGAAGTACGTCAAAAGATCTCCCTCCCGAGACAACGCTTCAGACAAGGCATTCTACAAAACGGGCCGGTGGGATGGTCCTTGCTTCGTTACTACTTCTCGGGCAGCTTCTCGCGGTCGACGGCGAGAAGAGTGTATCTCTCGCTGGGCGTCTCGACCGGGGTGAAACCTGGCAGGCGCCGCAGCGAGCCGGCCAGCGGTGAACCCTTGGGGACCATCACGTAGTCCACCTTGTTGCGGCGTAGGATCTCCATCCGCTTCTCCAGCGTGGACCCGTAGAAGAAGTTCTTGACGTCGAAGGAGCCCTGGGGAACTTCGATCTGGCCGGGTGCCCTCTCCTCTAGCTCTGGTAGAACCCTGAGAACCAGGCTTCCCCTGCGGCTGACCACGTTCGCCTGGGAAGAGTAAGCGGGAACGCGGGCGCCCGGTATGTCGGGAGACATCACGACCACAGGTGAATGTATCTCGTCGCGGAACCAGGGATAGATGGGGTCCGACGGGTAGGCCCCTGATTCGCGGCTCGCCTCCCTGTGCTTCTGTATGGAATGCATGCCCTGACGCGCCACGGGCACGGCGGCGGCCGCCAGGGCGATTATGATCAGGAGCGGCAACGCGGCGGCGAAGAAACGTTCCGGCCCCAGTTTGCCGAGCCATCGTGCCGCGTGGGCCGTCCCGGTCCAGAGCAGCCAGCCTAGCGTGAGCATCGCCGCCAGTTGTATCGGCCACGCGAGGCGCCAGATCTGGCCCGGCAGCACGAGGTTGTCGCCGAGGAACGTGGCGATGGCGGGCACGTAGACGACCACCGTGGTGATGTACAGCGTTCCGAGAAGCAGCCTGGCGGTGAGGCTCTCTCTCAGGCGCCAGAGGAGGAGGGGCACCCCGATCAGGCAGGCGGTGGCGATCATCCGGTCCAGCACCGCCACGCCGGAGCAGGACGAGTCCTCGGCCGGCCAGGTGACCAGGGGGTTGGTGAGTTTCGCGTCGGTCGAGTCGCCGTCGGCCGCGGGCCAGCCGTAGTTCTTGCCCTTGACTATCACGTTCAGCTCGCCCTTGGCCTTCTGATCGGACTCGCTCGCGTACATCCGCTTCGCCGCGTCCCAGGCGATGCCCTGCACGTTG
>Ga0126307_10002779_pt1 | contig 11866 bp, 8 predicted proteins | sample Plot28_FD_89955 | JGI IMG/M metagenome (GOLD analysis project Ga0126307, IMG submission 89955) | Serpentine soil microbial communities from UC McLaughlin Reserve, CA, USA - Plot28 | ecosystem: Environmental > Terrestrial > Soil > Grasslands | place: USA: UC McLaughlin Reserve, Lake County...
AAAGTGTGGCCGAAGTTCTCCGGCACGAGTCGGAAACCGACGAAATCTCCCCTGAGGTTCCCGCGATCGTCCAGTTCGGCGGGCAAACCGCGATCAATCTCGCAGGGCCGCTCGCGAGCCGCGGCGTACCGATTCTAGGCAGCCAACCGGACTCGATCGATTTAGCCGAAGATCGGCATCGGTTCGAAGGATTTCTGCGCGCGCTCGCGATTCCGCAACCACCCGGTGCCGCGGTTACCTCGCTGAGCGACGCGCGCTCAGTGGCCGGAAGAATTGGCTACCCCGTGCTCGTTCGCCCTTCATATGTTCTTGGTGGCCGGGCGATGGAAGTTGTCTATGGCCAGGACCAACTGGGGCGGTATATCCGGAACGCAGCACAGCTCACTCCCGATCATCCGGTGCTCATCGACAAATATCTGATGGGTCGGGAAGTAGAAGTCGATGCCATCTGCGACGGTGACCAGGTCCTCGTCCCTGGAATCATGGAGCATATCGAGCGTGCTGGGGTTCACTCCGGTGATTCATTCGCCGTCTATCCCGCACTGAACCTATTTCCGGCCGAAGTCGACACAATTGTCGATTACACGACCAGAATCGCGATAGGCCTGAAGGCCCGCGGGTTGATCAATATCCAATTTGTTGTTCACGCGGGTCGCATCTATGTACTCGAAGTCAATCCTCGCGCATCGAGGACCGTTCCCTTCTTAAGCAAGGCGACAGGCGTGCCAATGGTGCGCCTCGCGACCGGCGTCATGCTGGGTCGCACACTGGACGAGCAAGGATTCTGTGGCGGTCTGTGGCCCAAACAACCGCTCGTCGCGGTGAAGGCCCCCGTGTTCTCAATGGCCAAGTTGCGCGGCGTAGAAACTCACCTCGGGCCGGAGATGAAGTCGACCGGCGAGGTTATGGGAATCGATCGGTCGTTTGAGCCCGCATTCTACAAGGCGCTGCTTGCCGCGGGATTGGCGTTGCCGGCGCAAGGTTCAGTCTTGATCACGCTTGCCGACGAGGACAAGTCTGATGGGGTCGAAATGATCCGGCAGCTTGTGCGCATGGGACATAAGCTTTACGCCACAGAGGGCACCGCGGCGTTGATCGAGCGTCATGGCATGCCGGTTCAGATGGTGACCAAGCGCATCGGCCGTGGACATCCCGACATGCTCGACGTCATCCTCGAGCGGACGGTCGATTGCGTCATCAACACTCCAGGTCCGGCAGACAAAGAGATTCTCGACGGGATCGAAATCCGGCGTGCGGCTGTCGAACGAGGCGTGCCGTGCATTACCTCCATCGACACCGCGCGGACGATCGTCGCCGCGATGGCGAAGTCGGACGCCGTCTACACAGTCCAACCGTTTCCGGGGTACCGTAGTACGGGAACGGGTTACTAATGCCGAGTCTGACGGCAGACCGAGCAAGATCTGGCCAGAAGGACTTTAGTTTGGCGCCGGTTACGCTTTCGCTAGAAACAACCGGGGCCTCGCGAGAGTTCGTGAGCCAGGTGCTTTCGGTCGAGCCGATCATGGGCGACGCCGTCCTCCTCACCGTGACCGCGCCGTCGGGAGTGCTATCGCAACTGCGGCCCGGGCAGTTCTTCAATATCGTTACGCGGTTTGCCGGGTCGTTCGATCCGCTGCTGCGCCGGCCGTACTCCGTGTATCGCGCGCATCGTGACCCGCCGGCGCTGACGTTCCTGGTTAGACCGTTCGGTCGTGGCAGCGCCTGGCTGGCTGAGCGCCTACCGGGAGAGCGACTTGGCATGCTCGGTCCGCTCGGCAATTCCTTCACCATACCCAGCCGGGCGCAACGCTTGCTGATGCTCGGCGGAGGCGTGGGCGTCGCCCCGTTGGTCATGCTCAGCGATGAGGCCGCCGCGAAGAACCTCGATGTGGTATTCGTCATGGGGGCCGCGACCGAGTCCGGGTTACTGGCCCCTTCGGAGCTATCCGAGCGGGTCGAGTATGCCGTTGCGACGGACGACGGCAGCCGTGGTCACCGTGGACTAGCAACAGAGCTGATTGGTGACTTCGTACAGTGGGCCGATCACATCTACGCCTGTGGGCCCGAGCCGATGTACCGAACGCTACGGACCGTCGCGGAGCCACTGCGTATCGATCGCAAACCGGGCGTAAAAATTTCGGTCGAGCGCGGCATGGCTTGCGGCCTCGGAGCGTGCCTTGGCTGCGTCGTAGAAACGACCCGCGGCATGATCGCATCGTGCGTCGAGGGCCCTGTCTTCGATCTCGACGACATCATCTTGTGACGACTGAGCATGCCCGGGTTCGGGCGAGGCGCTTGAGATGAGCACGGTTGCTGCACCCGGCCTGTCAGTTGACCTCGCTCCGAACAATCCGCACGAACTTCGATTGCGAAATCCGATAATCGCGGCGTCCGGTTGCTTCGGCTACGGGGAGGAATACGCAGGCGTCATCGACATCGAGCGCCTCGGCGCATTTGTTAGCAAGGGCATCACGCCGGCGCGTCGCGCGGGGAACCCGATGCCGCGCATTGTCGAGTCTCCTGCTGGCATGTTGAACGCAATTGGGTTGCAAAATCCTGGAATCCACGGATTCGTTAAGAAATACCCGCCGATTTGGGCGAAATGGACCGTTCCAGCGATCGTTAACATCTCCGCCGAGTCGGTCAACGACTACGCCGTGATGGCGGCCATCTTGGACGAGCAACCAGCGATCGCCGGCATTGAGGTCAACGTTTCCTGCCCGAATGTAGCCCACGGCGGTTACTGCTTTGGTTGGGACCCCGAAATGTCAGCCGAAGTCACTCGTGCTGTGCGGTCGGCAACGACGCTGCCGATCATCGTCAAGCTCAGCCCGGGTGCACCAGATATCGCCTCTGTTGCTGAGGCAGTTGAAGAAGCCGGGGCGGACGCAATTTCTTTGATCAACACCCTGGTTGGAATGGCCATCGACGTTCGCCGGCGGCGACCGCTCCTGGCGAACCATACCGGCGGTGTTTCCGGTCCAGCGATCAAGCCGATTGCTGTGCGCATGGTCTATCAAGTCGCTGCAGCCGTCCGGGTGCCGATCATCGGCATGGGCGGCATTATGAGTCTCAACGATGCACTTGAATTTTTCCTCGCCGGTGCCACGGCTATTCAGATTGGTACGGGGATCTTTGTCGATCCCGGGTTACCAATTCGCCTCATCGACGAACTAGCACGCTGGCTGGTCGAAGAGGGGTTCTCCTCACTCGATCAGATCGTTGGTATCGCCAACGACGGTTTCCAATTGGGACAACGCCCCGCGCTTGCTGACTGGGAGTCGGTGGGCGTATGAGATTCATCTTACCAATGCTGGCGCTCGTACCAATCGCGCTGGCGTTCAAGTACGCGCATATCGGCGGACCGACGGGGGTGTTTCTGGCGTCCGCTCTGTCGTTGATCCCGCTGGCTGGACTGTTGGGTCGAGCCACTGAAGAAGCCGCGATCTACACCGGGCCACGCATCGGTGCCCTCCTCAACGCTACATTGGGCAACGCCGCTGAACTGATTATCACGATCATCGCACTTCGGGCAGGGCTGGTCGACCTGGTTAAAGCGTCGATTGCGGGTTCGATCATTGGAAATATCCTCGTGGTGTTGGGTTTGTCGCTGCTGGTGGGAGGCCTCAGAAACGGGACGCAGTACTTCGATGCAAAGACAGCCGGAACAAACGCCACGATGATGGGTCTCGCGGTGGTGTCGCTTTCGATACCCGCCGTGTTCCGGTTCGGCCCTGCTGAGACGCGTCCATCCGAGCAGACCATCACGTTCTTGAGTGATGGTCTAGCGATCGTGCTAATCGTCATCTATGCCTTGTACATCCTCTTCTCTCTACGACAGGGAAGTCCGGAGAGCGAGTTGCGAGAACACAGTGGCGCCCCGACAATGAAGCTGTCGATCGCCTTGGGACTCATGGCTGCAACCACGGTCGGTATCGTCTTCATGAGCGAATTACTCGTCGGGACTATCGAGCCAGTGGCCGAACAATGGGGCCTCTCCGAGTTGTTCATCGGGGTGATGCTGGTTCCGCTTGTGGGCAACATCGCCGAGCACATCGTCGCAGTGCAGGTTGCCTATCAGAACAAAATGGATCTCAGTCTCGGGATCGCTATCGGCTCCGGGTTGCAAATCGCCTTGTTCGTAACGCCGGTGCTCGTGTGGATCAGCGTGCTACTTGGTCATCCGATGACGCTCGTCTTCAACAGCTATGAGCTTGCAGGATTGATCGGTGCGGCTCTCATTGCGGTGTTGATTTCGGTGGATGGGGAGTCGAACTGGCTGGAGGGCGCACAGCTGCTCGCATTGTATTTGATGCTCGGGATCTCGTTTTACTTTGTCGGCTGAGAGGCGGCGGCGTGGCACCTGAGGGCAGAATCATTGAGATGTTGCGCGCGTCGGGTGCGCTCAAGCAGGGTCACTTCGTCCTTTCTTCGGGTCGACATAGCGATCAATACGTCGAAAAATTCGACCTCCTGCGGCAACCCAAGGCCACTTCTGAGATTTGTCGGTTCATCGCTGATCGCTTTTGTGATCAGGAAATTGATGTCGTGGTTGGACCCACGACTGGCGGCGTCATCCTTGCCTTCGAGGTGGCACGGCAATTGGGAGTCGCGGCCGCATATGCTGAACGTTCTGAGAAGAGCGACGCCGAGCGAGAATTCCGACGCGGAACGATCTTTCCACGCAGCATGCGGGTCCTAGTCGTCGACGACATCCTGACAACTGGTGGGTCGATGCGCGAGACGCTCACCGCTCTTGGGAGACATCCCGTTGAAGTCGCCGGACTGGCCGTGCTCGTGGATCGCAGCGGCGGCAAGGCCGATCTTAGTCTGCCATATCTTGCGCTTGTTACCATGGACATCGCGACTTGGGACGCGTCGGACTGCCCGCTTTGCGAGCGCGGTGAGCCGGTCATCAAACCCGGTACTGCTCCAAACGCCGGTTCGAGTTGATCCGAGCAGGCATCAATCACCCGCCTTGTAGAGGATCGGCCATGCGAGCACGAAGCTCGTCCTGGAGCGCCTCGAGGTCGGTCAGCCGCTGGTCGATCTGCACGAGCAAGTCGGGGCGCGGTCGCTCCACGTATTCGTCCCGGAGCTCAATGATCATCTGCGCGAGTCGCCCGATAGTGCGGACGGTGTGCACCGGGTCCGCTTCCCGAGACGGGTACGTATAGCCGCTCACGACTTCAGATCCTTGCCGTTGGGTAGCGGCGCCCCGCGCAGCATCTGCAGGAGTTGCTCTTCTCCGAGCACTGGTACGCCAAGCTCTCGCGCCCGGTCGGCCTTACTACCCGCGTCTTCGCCGGCGAACACCGCGCTCGTTTTCCGGGACACGGAGCCGGCGACATTTGCGCCAGAGCGCCGCAACGCCGCTTCTGCCTCACCGCGCGTCATATTCACCAACCGTCCCGTGAGTACCACCGTCTTGCCAGCCAGGGGCCCGTTGGCTGGTCCGTCGCCAGCGTCATCATCGACCATCTTGAGACCCGCTGCACGAAACTTGTCGATGACGGCAAGGTTCTCAGCCGTATGGAGAAAATCCCGAACGCTTTGAGCCTGAATCGACCCAACGCCGGGGACGCTATCAATGGTGTCTACGTCGGCAGCAATCAGATTATCGAGCGAGTGAAACCGGTCAGCCAGGAGGCGCGACGAGCGTTCGCCGACATTTGGGATGCCAAGCGCGAAGATGAGCCGCTCCAATGGACGCTGCTTGCTCGCTTCGACCGCGGAGCTGAGGTTATTGACACTCGTCTCTCCGAGGCCCTCGAGTTGGGTGATCGTTTCCCAATCTAACGAATAGATATCCCCGAGATCGCGAATCATCCCCAAATCGACGAACCGGTTGGCAAGCTTCTCACCGAGCCCATCGATATCCATACCGCCGCGAGACACGAAGTGATGGACGTGGCGCTTGAGCTGCGCGGGACAAGCGGAATTGGTACAGTAGCGGACGGCTTCGCCTTCCGCTCTGTGCGTCGGCGAGCCACAAACCGGGCAACGCTCCGGCATGATGAATTCTCGCTCGTCACCAGTTCGCCGCTCGGTGATTACTTGAACCACCTGGGGGATCACGTCGCCAGCGCGTTGGACCACGATGGTGTCGCCGATGCGAATGTCCTTGCGACGAATTTCATCCTCGTTGTGAAGCGTAGCCCGGCTGACAATCACACCGCCGATGTTGACCGGCTCGAGCATGGCCAACGGCGTCAGCGCTCCTGTACGGCCCACATTGACGACGATGTCATTGATGCGGGATGTCTGTTGCGTGGCCGGAAACTTGTAGGCCGTGGCCCAGCGCGGTTCCCGAGAGACGAAACCCAGTTCCTCCTGTTGGCGGAGGTCGTTGACTTTAATTACGACGCCGTCAATTTCGAACGGCAATGCACTGCGGCGCTCGAGCCACCACTCGCAACGAGCCCAAACATCCTCGATTGATTGATGCAGCTCTGCATCTGGGGATGTTTCGAAGCCAAGGCGGCGGAGCTCGGCGAGCGATTCGGCATGCGAGGATATGGCGCGACCTCCTTCGGCGTAACCAATGCCATAAGCAAGGAGGCGAAGTGGCCGTTGCGCGGTGATAGCAGGGTCGAGTTGCCGTAGCGATCCGGCCGCGCCATTGCGCGGGTTCATATAGGGACGGCCGCCGTCCCGTTCGATCCGCTGATTGAGCATTTCGAACTCGCCATGTCGCATGAAGACCTCGCCGCGCACCTCGATGACTGATGGAACAGGCGACGTGTCGTCGCCCATGAGTCGTAACGGGACATTCCGGATGGTGCGCATATTGGCCGTGACGTCTTCACCCGTGACGCCGTCGCCGCGTGTCGCTCCCCGCTGCAGTTGCCCGTTTGAGTAGGTCAAGGCGACGGCCAGGCCATCGATCTTCGGTTCGGTGACATAGGTGAAATCTCCCCGGGGGAGAATTCGCTCCAACCGCGCCGCCCAAGCTTCCAGGTCGCTTCGGCCGTAGATATTGCTCAACGAGAGCATTGGCAGCGGATGCCGAATTTGGCTGAATCGTCCCTGCGGCGCTATGCCGACCCGTTGAGTCGGTGACTCGGGGGTGATTAACCCGGGGTGTTCGGCCTCGATGTCGCGTAGTTCACGGAGGAGGGCATCGTACTCTGCATCTGTTGCGGAGGGTTGGTCGAGAATGTAGTAGTCGTAGTTGAGCTTCTCGATCGATTTGCGCAGCGCATCGACTCGGCGCTCCAGAGACAGTGTGTCGCTGGCAACGTCGGGCATTGGCGGTGGTTCCTCCGGAGAGAGCAGCGCAGGCAGTCCCGAGCCTGGGTACAATGTAGGGCGGCGGGTGTCCGTACGCCCTGAGTCTACCATAGACGTCTATTGAACCGGTTCACAGTTGAGTGCATCGGTTCGGGCCCGAGTGATGGACGAACTCCAACCGGAATCAGACCACGCCGGCCTCGCTTTCACCGAGAACCGCGGCAGCGATGCCTTTCCAGATCTTGCCCGTCGGGCCGAAGCGTTCATTTCGGCGCATGGGGGCCAGGCTTCTGAAGACCTTCTCGTCTCCCACGTCTTCGGCTCTGCCGGTTCGGTTGCGTTATGGCGTCCGCTGCTGCGCGAGGTCTTGGGCCGACACGACAGACTAAAACTGCGCGGCGACGGTGCTTGGCTTCTCGCCGATCAAATCGCTCAATATGGCAACGGACCGCTCGAAGAGTTTGTCGTGCTCGACGTCGAAACGACTGGCTTGCAACCAAGCCGGCAACGCATCATCGAGATCGCGACTGCCCGGTTCAGCGGTGGCGCCTTGACGAACCGCTGGGAAAGCCTATGCAGCCCCGGACGGCGTGTGCCGACTTACGTCACCAAACTCACAGGAATCGACGATGATCTGCTCGAAGATGCACCTGTGTTCGAGGACATTGCGGACACAGTCGTTGAACTCCTGGCAAATGCCATCATTGTCGGCCACAACATCCAGTTCGATCTGGGGTTTCTGAACGCGGAGCTGGAGCGGGCGGGTCGATCCGCACTCGTCAACGATCGCCTGGACACCCTTGCTCTTGGTACCCGATTGCTTCCGGGCTTGCGTAAGCCGACGCTGAATGCCCTGGCCGAGAGACTCGGCCTGTCGGGGCAAACCAAGGCGCGACATCGCGCCAGCCCGGATGCCGAGTTGACCGGCATGGTTGCCGTGGCGCTGATCGGGCAGGCGCGGGATGCCGGATATCAGTCTTTAGACGAGTTGAAGTCAATTGCGCGACCGGTTACGCGCCGGCCACGGGAGCACATGGCGCGCGCGAGCTCGGTCGTCGATCGATCGATTCTGGCGACCATCCCCCGGGCGCCGGGTGTCTATCTGATGCGTGATGCGAACGAGCATGTGGTCTACGTCGGCAAGGCCAAGAATCTCAGGGAGCGCGTCGGGACGTACTTCTCCCAGCCCCTCGGCTACACGCGCAAAATGGACGGACTGATCGAATCGCTTTCCCGGATCCAGGTTGAAGTCGTGGGGTCGGAGTTGTAAGCCCTCCTGTTGTAGTCTCAGCTCATCCGGCGCTATCAGCCGCGCTACAACACCGCGCTCCGTTCGCATGAGCAGTACCCATTCATCCGCATCGACGTGGCAAACCCTTGGCCGAGGGTGAGTCTGGCCAAGTCGCGCAAGGAAGACGGCGCGCGCTATTTCGGCCCATTCCGGAGCGCGGCCACCGCGAGGAAAACTGTCGATCTCATTAATCGCGTTGTGCCTCTGCGGACGTGCACCCGTTCGTTCCGGGACGCGCGGTCGTATGGAGCGCCATGCCTCCAACTCGATCTCGGTCGCTGCCTGGGTCCGTGTGTAGGCCAGGCGGATCGCGATCAATACATTTCGTTGGTACGGAGCGTCGTTGATTACGTGGACGGGCGCGACCAGTCACTTCATGAATTGCTCTGGTCTGGCTTAGAAGATGCAGCGGAAGCTCTGGATTTCGAGCGCGCGGCTCGTCTGCGACGCGAATTGCAGGCGTCGTTGGCGCTCACCGCTGCGCAACGGCGGCTGCGTGAATCGACCGAGGCTGACGGGATCCTCTTGGTTACGGCGGCGGCTCAGGCAGAGTCCCGCGAGCTGATGATGATCCTGCGTGGTCGGCTCTGGTCGCAATTGCAGGTTCAGGACAGTTCGCCCCCGGCGGAGCTTGCCTCGCGGCTCGAGAATTGTTGGGAACGGTTCACGGCCGTAGGCATCGGCGAACCTGATCACGATTCGGTCGATGACATGCACATTCTGGGTTCCTGGCTGGCGCGTCATGAGGGACATCCGGCGATCCTTGTCATGCAAGATCGCACCGGAACTCCCGACTGGCGGGTACTTGCCGAGCGGGTACTCGGGCTGCGACGGGATGAGCTCGACTTCGAAGCATGGCGCAAAGCGCGTGATGCGGGCGAAGGTGAATGGGGTGAATTGGACGTCGCATCTCCTGTTTCAGCCATTGCAGAAGTTTGAGGGGCCAGGCGTCCGAGATCGAAAGGGTCGTTCGCTATACTCGCCGGAGGCGTGGTTGGTAGCCTCGAGTTCAGGTAGGTCGTCGTGACAGCAACGGTTGAAGAGCGAGAGGAAGCGCTGGCGCGGATCGCAGACGAGATCCAGGTCTGTACGCGTTGTGAGCTGCACAAGACGCGGACGAAGTCGGTGCCAGGCGAGGGGCCGGCGGATGCGCGAGTAATGCTGATCGGCGAGGCGCCGGGCTGGAACGAAGATCAGCAGGGGCGTCCGTTCGTTGGGGCAGCGGGCAGGTTTTTGCAGGAACTTCTGGCGAGCGCGGGAATGACGCGCGACGAGGTGTTTATTACCAATGTCGTGAAGTCGCGGCCGCCTGGAAACCGTGATCCGTTGCCGGACGAGATCGCCGCGTGTGCGCCGTTTCTGGAGCGCCAGATCGAAGTCATCGATCCCGATGTGATCGTGACACTGGGCCGATTTTCGATGGCGCGATGGTTTCCGGGGGAACGGATCTCGCGGATCCATGGTCAACCGAAGCGAGTCGGGCGCCGGCTGATCGTGCCGATGTATCACCCCGCGGCTGCGCTCCACCAGCAGGCATTGAAAGCGACGATTCAGGAGGATTTCAGCCGGCTGCCGAAGATCCTGGCCGAGGCTGAGGCGGTGAAGCGCGATGAGGAGTCCTCCGGCAAGCCGCCCGCGCAGCAGATGGGTTTATTCTAGCGGCGGTGGCCCTTGACCCCGCCACTACGCCCAGAGGGCACCAGGTACCCGGCCCTGTGCGCCGAGAGGGGCAATGGCCGCGCACCTTAGCTGTTTCCGGGGATTCCATTTAGCTCATCGGTAATTGTGTGATGCAGGGGCGACCTGGCGGACGCGGTCGAGTCCGGTCTCGGGGTCCTCGCTCTGCTGGGCGATGGCATCGATGTCGGTAGCGTCTGACACCCGTGGTGTATCCAGATTGTCCGGGATGTGAAACTCCGTGCGTGCCTCGGAGAGTGGCCAAATCCGTTCTGCCACTAAGTTGATGGTGTTGTTGCGCTGCTGCAGGACACCCTCGACGACGACAAACGGCTCGCCCCGCACGATGTGGCGGCGCTCGCTATACAGATCCGGGAACACGATGACATTGAGCAAGCCATGCTCATCCTCCAACAGGAGGAAGGTGATCCCCTTGGCGGTGCCCGGCCGTTGCCGGCAGACGATGAGTCCCGCGACTTGAATGCGGGCGCCATCCGGGATGTGGAGCGTCTCGGCTATGGAGCGTATGGCGCGCGGCAGGCGCGGACGGAGTAGACCAAGTGGGTGATAGCGGGGCGAGAGTCCCATGAGAGCGTAATCACTGGTCATCTGCTCCCAGGGACCCATTGGGCGCAACTCGACCATATCCTGCGCGACGGGCAGCGGGATGGGGAGCTGCCGTCCCGCTGTCCTCCCGTTTTTGCCGCCGAAGGCGCGCGCCGGCAGGAAAAGACCGAGTTGCCAGAGCGCCTCACGGCGACCAAGACCGAACCCGTCGGCCGCGCCAACGGCAATCAGGTTTTCGGCGGCTTCAATGCGCAACGGAACCCGGCGCACGACGTCGGCGAGCGACTGAAATCGCCCACCAGCGACGCGTTCGGCGACGAGGCGGGTGGCGACCTCCTCACCGGCCTCCGCGACATATCCCAGACCAATGCGAACTAGATTGCCCTGGACCGAGCACTTCACTCCGCTCTCGTTGACATCGGGCGGCAGGATGCGAACCTGATGGCGCCTGGCGTCGTTGGTCAGCACGTGCGGCGGATAAAACCCCATCGGTTGATTGTTCAGCAGCGCGCAAACAAATTCGGCGGGGTAATAGTGCTTGAGCCATGACGACTGATAGGCCAGGATGGCGAATGCCGTGGCATGGCTTTTGGGAAATCCATATTCCGCGAATCCGATGAGTTTCTTGAACACCTTGCCAGCGGTTGCATGATCGACGCCTTGCGCGAGCGCACCTTCCCGAAACTGGGTCCAGAGACGGATCATCGCCTCGCGCGATCGCTTGCGAGTCATGGCGCGACGGAGTTGGTCGGCCTGACCGGCACTGAAACCCGCCAGCGCCATAGCCACCCCGAGGACCTGCTCCTGGTAGAGGACGACACCGAGCGTTTCCTGCAGGACCGGTTCCAGCCTGGGATGGTCGTAGACCGGCGGGGGGGTGAGGCCACGTCGAGCCAGCTCTCGATGCTGGACATACGGGTTGACGGCGCCGCCGATGATCGGACCCGGTCGCACGATCGCCACCTGCACGACAAGATCTTCGAGGCAACGGGGCTGGGTGCGCAGCAAGGTCTGGATCTGAGCCCGGCTCTCGATCTGGAAGGTGCCGATCGTATCCCCGGCGCAGATCATGTCGTAGACCGCCGGATCGGTGAAATC
>Ga0126307_10002780_pt1 | contig 11865 bp, 8 predicted proteins | sample Plot28_FD_89955 | JGI IMG/M metagenome (GOLD analysis project Ga0126307, IMG submission 89955) | Serpentine soil microbial communities from UC McLaughlin Reserve, CA, USA - Plot28 | ecosystem: Environmental > Terrestrial > Soil > Grasslands | place: USA: UC McLaughlin Reserve, Lake County...
CCAGGCGCACGACTTCGGCGTCGGGAAAACGCCGCGAAAAGTCGAGCAGGTAACGCGGTGTGGCGCCGGTGAACGAATAGATGGTCTGGTTGGCGTCACCGACGACGGTGAGGTCGTCGCGGCCGCCGAGCCACGCGTCGAGCACCCGCTGCTGCAGCGGGGTGACGTCCTGGTATTCGTCGACGACAAAGCAGCGGTAGCGGTCGCGGAATTCCTGGGCGACCGCGTCGTCGTTTTCGATCGCGGCCGCGGTGTGCAACAGCAGATCGTCGAAATCGAGCAGCGCCATGCCGTCGCGACGAGCTTTGAGCGTTTCGTATCCGGCATAGACGGTCGTGATCTTCGCGGCGTCGAGCGGGATGTCGCGGCCGACCTTTGCGACCGCGGCGCCGTAACCCTCAGGACTGATCAAAGATGCCTTGGCCCACTCGATTTCGCTGGCGAGGTCGCGCACGTCATCGGTGCTGACCTGCAGCCCCGCCCGGTTCGCGGACTGTGCGACGACTGCGAACTTCGAGTCGAGCAGCTGCCATCCGGTGTCGCCGACGACGCGCGGCCAGAAATACGACAGCTGGCGGCGCGCCGCGGCGTGGAACGTCATCGCCTGCACCGAGCTGGTGCCGATCTCCCCAGAAGCAGCGTCGAGCGCGCGCAGTCTGGCGCGCATCTCGCCGGCGGCCCGCTGCGTGAACGTCACCGCCAGTACCTGATGCGGTGAGACGTGTCCCGCCGCCACAAGGTGGGCGATGCGGCGGGTGATGGTGCGGGTCTTGCCGGTTCCGGCGCCGGCCAGCACGCACACCGGACCGCGGGCGGCGAGGACGGCTTCGCGCTGCTCGTCGTCGAGGTCACCCGTGATGAGTTCGCGCTCGCTGGAGGGGGCCTCGACCGACATGCGGTCCATCATGTCAGCGCGGGCCGACAAAAGCCGGGCGCGCTCGGGCATGTTGGCGCTATCCGATACGTTGAACGACCTATGACTGCTGTGACCATGTACACCACCTCGTGGTGTGGCTACTGCTTTCGCCTCAAGAAGGCGCTGAAGGCGGAGGGTATTGCGTTCGACGAGGTCGACATCGAAGCCGATCCCACCGCCGCGGAATTCGTAGCCTCGGTCAACGGCGGCAATCAGACCGTGCCGACGCTGAAGTTCGCCGACGGCTCAACGCTGACCAACCCGAGCGGGGCCGAGGTCAAGGCCAAGCTGGCGAGCTAGTTCTCCCCCGCGAGCAGACGCGTAGCCCCCCAGAATCTGGCGAAATAGGGGGTTTTCGCGTCTGTTCGGCGACTGAAGATCACTGCTGCGCGGCCCAGGATTCGATGATCTCCCTGGCGATCGAGATCGATCCGGGCAACAACAGTCGCGACGGCGATTCGCTACTCCAGTCGCCGGACTCGAGCGCTTCCCGAACCTCGGCGCGGGTGAACCACGCCGCCTCGGCGATCTCGCCGTCGTTGAACGAGAACTCCTGCTCCGGGTCGGCGATGGCGTGGAAGCCGACCATCAGCGACCGCGGAAACGGCCACGGCTGACTGCCCAGGTAGCGGACGTCGGTCACCGTCAGCCCGACCTCCTCGGCGATCTCGCGGACGACACAGGACTCGAACGACTCGCCCGCCTCGACGAATCCGGCCAGCAGCGAGAACAGCCGCTCGGGCCATACCGTCTGCCGGGCCAGCACCGCGCGGTCATGGCCGTCGTGCACCAGGCAGATCACCGCCGGGTCGATACGGGGAAACTCCTCATGGCCGTTGGTCGCGTTCACCCTCGACCAACCGCCCTTGATCGGCTTGGTCGGCGCACCGTCGATGGCGCTGAACCGCGCGCTGTTATGCCAATTCAGCAGCGCGGTGGCCGTCGCGACCAGCTGCGCGCTGACGTCGTCGAAGATCTGCCCGGCCCGGCGCAGATCGAGGACCTCGGTTTCGGCGTGGGGATCATCGGGTCCCTCCAGCGCGGCGCGAATCGCCCACACGTGCCTGCCGTCGGCCATGCGGCCCAGAAACACGGCGTTCTCCGGCGGCTTGTCCCCCACATCGGCTGCGCTACCGAGCACGACCTGCCCGCCCGAGATCAGCACCTGATTGCGCCGGTCGACCCGCAGCAGTAGCGCGTCGGGCCATCCGGCCGTGGCCGCATCGACGTCGGTGCGCAACTCGTCGGCGCGGTCGGCGCCGATGCGGGACAGCAGCGGAACGTTGCGTAGCTGAAACCCGGCAATTTCGGTCGCAGAATGTCGGCCCCGTTGCGCCTCCGTCATCGCTCGGCTTCCGCGCTGCGGATATACAGCAGCCGGTCCCCGAGCTCTAGGGCGTCGACCTCGGGGGCGTCGACGCGCACTAACTCGCCGTCGCGAACGACGCCCAACACGATGTCGGACAGATGCCGCGGCGAACCGCCGGCTTCCTTCGGGCTGACCTCGCGTTCGGCGAGCGCGAACCCGGCGTCGGGTGTCAGTAGGTCTTCCATCATCTCGACAACACTCGGGGTCTGCGTCGCTATGCCCAGCAGCCGGCCTGCGGTCTCCGACGACACCACGGTGGAGTCCGCGCCGGACTGGCGCAGCAGGTGCTGATTCTCGGCTTCCCTGGCCGCGGCAATGATCTTGGCGTTGGGCGCGAGCTCGCGTGAGGTCAGGGTGACCAGCACCGCGCTGGCGTCGTCGTCGGTCGCGACGATGATGGATTTCGCATGCTGGGCGCTGGCCAGCCGCAGCACCTCGGACTTGGTGGCGTCGCCGTGCACGGTGACCAGGCCAGCGCTTTTCGCGCGTTCCAGCGCGGTCGCGTTCTCGTCGACGACGACGATGTCTGCGGGTGCCACCTCGTCGCCGACCATCGCGGCCACCGCCGTCCTGCCCTTGGTGCCGTATCCGACGACGACGGTGTGGTTGCGCACTTTGCTCCTCCATCGCTGGATCTTCAATGCCTGGCGCGACTGCGTCGTCAGCGTTTCTACCGTGGTACCGATGAGGACGATCAGGAACGCGATTCGCAGGGGCGTGATGACCAGGACATTGATCAACCTCGCCTCCGGGCTGAACGGGGTGATGTCGCCGTATCCGGTCGTCGACAGCGACACCGTCGCGTAATACAGACAGTCCAGGAACGACAGCTCGTTGTCCTGCACGTCGCGGTAGCCGTCGCGGTCGAGGTACACGATGAGCACGGCCGCGAACAGCGCCGCAGTCGCGTAGAGGACTCGCCGGATGATTCTCTGCGTGGGGCTGACGAAGGGCTCGGGGATGCGCAGGATCTCGACGAGCGCTGCATCGGGGCGGGCCGACAGGTTCTCTTCGATCGCCGCGAGCCGCCGCCGCAATTTACCTTTGGCCACGACAACCCGTCATCGCAAAGACCCGTCGCACGACACAATGTAATCATGGCCCTTCCCCCAGCCGAACTGCAGCAGATCGCCAACCCGGCACCCGCCTACCGCCTGGGCGCAATGCTGATGGGCATGGGCACCCTGCACTTCGCCGCACCCAAGCCGTTCGATGCGATCGTGCCCGCCGAACTGCCCGGCGCGGCGCGGTTCTACACGTATGCCTCCGGGGTGGCCGAACTGGGCACCGGCGCGCTGCTGCTGTCGCCGCGCACGCGCAAGGTCGGCGCGCTGGCCGCGGTGGCGCTGTTCTTGGCGGTGTTCCCGGCCAACGTCAACATGGTGCGGCTTTGGCGCGACAAGCCGCTCATCATGCGCCTGGGCGCGCTCGCCCGCCTGCCGCTGCAGATTCCGATGATCGCCTTGGCACTGAAGGTCTACCGCAACTCCTAAGCAGCATCCAGCAGGGCGACGAGGTCGTCGGCGCCGGGCAGGGTCTCTGGGCTGACGGTTTGACCGGACCGCACATAGTGGAACGCCGCGCGCACCGATTCCACCGGACAGCCATGCAGTTGCGCCCAGGCCAGCCGGTACACCGCGAGCTGAATCGCCGCGTGCTGTCTGGCTTCTGGAGTGTTGGGGGGTTCGCCGGTCTTCCAGTCCACCACCGTGGTGCCGCCGTCGTCGTCGGCGAAGATCGCGTCGATGCGGCCCCGCACCACGCGCCCGCCGATGACCATGTCGAACGGGACCTCTACGTCGATCGGCGTGCGGGCGGCCCACGGGGACACCGCGAACGCGGCCTGCAGCTCGGCAAGATCGTCGGCGTCACCCGCGTCGCGATCGACGGCGCCGGGCAGGTCGTCGAGGTCAAACAGTCGCTCGGCGTGGAAGAACCGCTGCACCCAGTCGTGAAACGCGGTGCCCAGCAAGGCATGAGGATCGGGTCGGGCCGGGAGACGACGGCGCAACCGCTCGGCGACCGCGTCGGGGTCTCGGCCGAGTTCGACCAGCATGCTGACCGACAGCTGCGCCGGCAACTGCAGCGCGGGCGGATCGGTTGCGCGGTCACGCTCGGCCAGCAGGGCGTCGACGTCGGCCGCCCATCCGTCGAGATCGGAGGTGTTCCCGTCGATGCCGCCCGACATCGCCTGCGCGACCAGCGCCGCGCCGTTGTCCACATGCGTCCTTTGCGCACCAACCGGGTCGGCTGGCCAGCGCGCTTCGATCGCCTTGTCACGCAACGGGTTAGGCTCACCGTCGGCCGGCGCCGGTGCCCAGTGTTCGACGACGCCGCATGGATCGCCTGCGGCTTCGGATTTCTCGACGATGTCCTTGAGCTCGCACAGGAAATCGGACGGGCCGCGGGGTTTGGCCTCAGTGGCACCCCAATGATGACCCGACAGCAGCAGGGTGTTCTCGGCGCGGGTGATCGCCACGTACAGCAGCCGGCGCTCCTCGTCGAAGCGGCGCTGCTCGAGGCGGCGCTTGTGATCGGAGATCTTGTCGGACAAGCGCTTTCGATCGTTGACGGCTGAGGTGTCGAGAACCGGCACGCCATGCTCCGAGACGGTGGCGCGGTCACCGCGCAGCAGCGGCGGCAGATCACCCGCGTCGGTGAGCCAGGTCCGCGCCGAGGCCGTCGACGGGAACACCCGACCACTCAGGTGTGGCACCGCCACCACTTGCCACTCCAACCCCTTGGCGGCGTGCACGGTGAGGATCTGCACCCGGTCGTTGGCGACGGACACATCGGCGGGCGCCAGGCCGTTCTCCACTTGCTCGGCGGCATCCAGGTACGCCAGCAGACTCGGCATCGTCGCGCCAGGGCGGGCGGCGAAGTCGGCCATTACGTCGGCGAACGCGTCGAGGTGCTCGGTGCCCGACCAGCCTGACGACACCGGCCTTGCCGCCCGAACCTCGGTGTCGACGCCGATGACCCGGCGCACCTCGGCAACGAGATCGGGCAGCGGGTGGGACAGGTGCGCGCGCAGCGTGGTCAGCTCGCGGCCGAGCGCGATGATGCGACGGTGCCCGGCCGCGGAATACGCAGTCGCCGGCCCGGGATCGCAGATCGCGTCGGCCAGGCAGGCCGCATCGGCGTCGGCGGCGGCCTGCGCGACGATCTGCTCGGCGGTGGTGTCCCGCGTCGGCCGGTCGTCGAGTTCGACGGCGCGTCGCCACAACGCGGCGATGTCGCGGCCACCCAGTCGCCACCGCGGACCGGTGAGCACCCGCACCGCGGCGGCTCCCGCGGTGGGATCGGCCACCAGACGAAGCGTCGCCACCAGATCGGCAACCTCAGGCAGGGCGAGCAGCCCGGCCAGGCCGACGACCTCGACCGGCACACCGCGCGCGGCAAGCGCGTCGGCCATCGGCGCGGCATCGGCGTTGCGGCGCACCAGCACCGCCGCCGTTGGCGCCGGTGGACCGTCGTCGCGGGCACCGTGATACATCCGCGCCAGATGTTCTGCGACCCAATCCCGTTCGGACGCCACATCGGTCAGCAGGGCGCAGCGGATGACACCCGGAGCTGCATCGGGCCGCGGCCGCAGGGCCCGCACCGCGACGGAACGACGCCGCGCCTCGGCGGACACCGCGTTGGCCAGATGCAGCGCCCGTGGCGGATTGCGCCAACTGGTGCGCAGCTCCAGCGTGGGTGCGGGCGTTCCGTCCGCCTGCGGGAAGTCGGTGGCGAACCGCGGCAGGTTGGTGGCCGACGCGCCACGCCAGCCGTAGATCGACTGGATCGGATCACCGACGGCGGTCAGCGCGAGATCGTCGTCGACGCCGCGGCCAAACAGTGACGACAGCGCTACGCGCTGCGCGTGCCCGGTGTCCTGGTACTCATCGAGCAGCACTACCCGGTACCGCTGGCGTAGTTGGTGGCCGACTTGGGGCACCGTCGACGCCAGCCGGGCGGCGGAGGCCATCTGCATGCCGAAGTCCATGACTTTCTCGGCGCGCATGCGTGCGTGCAGCGCGTCGATCAGCGGAACGAGTTGCGTGCGTTCGGTCTGGGTGGCCAGCATGCGCAGCAACCACTGGCTGGGTCCGCGGTCTCGCTGGTAGGGGCCCGCGGGCAGGGTATGCACCAGCCGTTCCAGTTCGACGTGGCTGTCACGCAGCTGGGTGGTGTCCACGAGGTGTTCGGCCAGCTGGCCCGCAAGCCGCAGCACCATGGCGGTCACCGCGGCCGGGGTCTTGTCGGTTTCGAGGTGCTCGGGATATTCGCACACGACGCGAAACGCCAACTGCCACAACTCCGTTTCGCTGAGCAACCGGGTGTTGGGCTCGACCGGTAGCAGCAGGCCGTGCTCGCGCAGCAGGTTTCCGGCGAACGCGTGGTAGGTGCTGACGGTGGCCGGTTCGTCGGCGATGTCCGCGAAATCCGAGCCGCCGGGAACCAGGCCGGCGCCTGCCAGCCGCGCCAGCCGGGTGCGGACCCGGCGCAGCAACTGGCCCGCGGCCTTACGGGTGAACGTCAGCCCGAGCACCTCGCCGGGCCCGGCGTAACCATTGGCGACCAGCCACACCACCCGCGCTGCCATCGTTTCCGTCTTGCCTGCGCCCGCGCCCGCGATGACCACAAGGGGTCCGGGTGGCGCTGCAATCACCGCCGCTTGCTCCTCGGTGGGCGCGAAAAGTCCGAGGGCTGAGGCTAGTTCGGTCGGGCTGTAGCGCGGCGTCATGGTCGTCCACCGGTGGCGGCCTGGGCCGGGCACATGGCCCGCACCGGGCAGTGCGCACAGCCGTCGTTGATCCGCGCCAGGAAGTCCGGCCCCTGGGTGGCGGACGCCGCTTGCCGCACCAGCTTGAGCCATTCCGCACGGGTGTTCGCGGTCTGCGGGTCCTGCTCGCGTTCGGTGGCACCGCTCGCCCCGGGCTTCCCGAGATAGACGAGTCGGCCACCCCCTGGCGTATCACCCTGCGGCAGTAGGCCTTCCGCGACGGCGAGCTGGTACATCGCCAGCTGGGCGTGGTGTTGCGCGTCGTCCTTGCTGACCGGCGTCTTGCCGGTCTTGATGTCGACGACCACCAACCGGTCCGCACCGTCGCGCTCGAGCCGGTCGAGGCGGCCGCGTACCCGCACCCCGGGGCCGACCGTGCCGTCGACGTCGACCTCCGTACCCACCTCGGTGAGTTCGTTGCGGGTCTGCGCACGCCACTGCGCCAACGTCGACAGCATCGCGCGGTGCCGCTCCAGCTCGTTGTCCGAATACCACTGCGAATCGAACGGCAGCTTGCTCCAGAGCTTTTCGAGCTCGTTGACCATCTGGCTCTCGGTCTTACCGGACTCGGCGACCACGGCGTGCACCAGTGAGCCGACCGCGGAGCGCACGTCGCGTCCGTCGCTGCCGCCATGGCGTTCGAGGAGCCAACGCAGCGGGCAGTCGGTCAGCGTCTGCAGCGTCGACGGTGACAACGTGACGACGTGGTCGTCGCCGTTCCACAGCGGCTCGTCGCTGGACAGCGGCGTCATGCCGTACCACTGGGCGGGATCGGCGCCTGCGACACCGGCCTGTGCGAGCCGCGCCAGTTGTGTTGCCGCGCAGATCCGAACCGCGACGTCGACGGCATCCGGTGCCGCGCACGCCACCGCGCGCAGCCGACCCACCAACGCCGGCCCAGCCAGCACGCGAGGCGCGTGTATCGGTTCGGTCGGGTCCGGCTCGGGATCGGTCGACAGGGCGGCCAACTCATAGCAGAACGGCGACGGCAGCATGGACTCGTCGCCGCTGTCGCTGTCGACCGCGGTCACCAGCAGGCGGCTGCGGGCGCGGCCCATCGCGGCGATCAACAGCCTGCGCTCCTCGGCCAGCAGCGGTGCCCTGCTTGACAAGCCACGTTCGGTCTCCGTCGCGACGCCGTCCATCACATCGACGAGCTGCTGGGTGCCCAGCACGCCTCCGCGCGGAATCGTGTTGGGCCACAGCCCCTCCTGTAGGCCAGCGATGACGACGAAGTCCCATTCCCGGCCCAGAGCCGCGTGGGCACTGAGGATTGCGACGGCATCCGGCCCCGGTCGTTGGTCGCGGGGTGTCGCGCGCAGTCCCATCGACTCGACGTGGTCGACGAGGCCGCGCAGCGATGCGCCCGCGGTGCGCGCCACATACTGCTCGGCCTCGTCGAACAGCGCGGTTACCGCGTCGAGGTCCCGGTCGGCCTGCGCACCGGTGAGGCCGCCGCGCTCGCTGGCGGCCAGCCAGCGCCGCTGCAGGCCAGAACGATGCCAGGCCTGCCACAGCGTGTAGCGCGGGTCTTGTCCGCCGGCGGCGCTGCGGCGCGCCGCCGCGAGGACAGCACGCACCCGCCGCAACGGGCGGGCCTGATGGGTTGACAGTGTGTCGGATTCGCTGTCGAGCGCCTCGACAAGCAACTCCGTGAACTCGCGCGGCGGCTCGCAGCCGTCGGCGCGGCGCAGCGCCCGTCGCAACTGACGTAGCGACACCGGGTCGACCCGGCCGATCGGCCCGGTCAGCAGCGACAGCGCCCTGTCGCCGTCGAGCCCGTACGCCGTCGCCTCCAGCACCGTCAGTAGCGCCCGCACCGCGGGCTGATCGGCCAGCGGAGCGTTCACCGCAGACTCCACCGGCACCCCGGAGGCGACCAGGGCACGCGCCAGCGCCGCACCAAGGCGGGGCACCGACCGCACGATCACTGTCATCTCCGACCATGGCACACCGTCGACCAGGTGTGCGCGCCGCAGCGCGTCGGCGATCAACGCCGATTCGGCGTGCGGCGTCGCGCCGATCCGCACGGCCAGCGAGCCCGACCGGCCCTCGGCACCGCCGAGGTGGCGTCCTGCGTCGGCGCCCGGTAGCCGCCGCGCAACCGCGGTGATGGCGTCGGCGATGACAGCCGCGCAACGCAGCGACCGGGTGAGGGCGATCGCCGGCTCGTCACCGCGCAACAGCGACGGGTCGGCGCCGCGGTAGCCGAACACCGCCTGGTTGGCGTCTCCGGCGATGACGGTCAGCTCGGCACCGGCCGCCAGCACGCGAACCAGCCGAGCCGCCTGCGGGTCGAGGTGTTGCGCGTCGTCAACGAGGAGCAGCTTGATCCGGCTGCGCTCGGCCGCCAACAGCTCCGGATCGCTGGCGAACGCTTCGAGCGCCGCACCGACGAGTTCTGCTGCGCCCAGCGCGGGCACGGTGGCCTGCGGCGCCGCCATCCCGACGGCGGAGCGCAGGAGCATGATCTGCTCGTAGGCCTGCGCGAACTGGCCGGCGGCCAACCATTCGGGGCGGCTGCAGCTTCGCCCGATGCGTTGCAGTGCAAGGGGATCCACGCCGCGTTCGGTGCAGCGTGCCAGCAGGTCACGCAATTCGTTGGCGAACCCGACCGTGCTCAGCGCAGGCCGGAGTTGCGTGGGCCACGCCACAGCAGACGCGTCACCGTCCTCCAGGTCACCTGCCAGCAGTTCACGGATGATGCCGTCCTGCTCGGCGCTGGTGATCAGCCGTGGTGGTGGCTCGCCGTTGCGCTGTGCCGCCAACCGCAGTACCGCAAACGCGTACGAGTGCACGGTGCGCACCAATGGTTCACGGACCACCGCGCGTGTGCCAGCGGACAACAAGGCCGACGTGATGGCCACGCGCGCCTGGCTGCCGAGCCGGGCCGAACCCGTCAGCAGCAGAACCGATTCCGGATCACAGCCCGCGGCGATGTGGGCCGTCGCAGTCTTGATCAGCAGGCTGCTCTTTCCCGTGCCAGCGCCGCCCAGCACCCGAACCACACCGCGCATACCGGGTTCGGTGAGCGTGGTCGGGCTCAGTTCGGTCTGCGGTGCGGACATGAAGGCATGACACCACGAGGGTCCGACAAGCGGCCGTCGTCGCCTGCCGGACGCATCTGGCAGCATTCAAGCCGTGACCGATCTCCTGCATGTGCATCGCTACGGGCCGACTCGCCCACCCCAGATCCTGGCCGTCCACGGCTTGACCGGACACGGCCGGCGCTGGCACACACTCGTGACGCGGCATCTGCCTGAATTCGCGGTCATCGCACCGGACCTGATAGGGCACGGACGGTCGCCCTGGGCGGCGCCGTGGAGCATCGACGCGAATGTCGACGCGCTGGCCGGCCTGCTGGACGCCGACGCGGACGGCTCCGTTGTAGTGGTCGGACATTCGTTCGGCGGCGCCGTGGCGCTGAACCTGGCTGCCGCGCGCCCGGATCTGGTCGCGGCGCTGGTGCTGCTCGATCCGGCCGTTGGGCTGGACGGCGGGTGGATGCGCGACATCGCGGACGAGATGTTCGCCTCGCCGGACTACACCGACCGCGAGGAGGCCCGCGCCGATAAGGCGAACGGCTCGTGGGGCGAGGTCGACCCGGAGGAACTGGACCGCGAGCTCGACGAGCACTTGGTCGACCTTCCCGGCGGGCGGGTGGGATGGCGGATCAACATTCCGGCGATGCTGTCCTACTGGAGCGAGCTTGCGCGGCCAATTCTATTGCCGCGGAATGAGATATCAGTGACGTTGGTGCGCGCCACGAGGACGGACCCGCCGTATGTCTCCGATGAATTGCTCGCAGGGCTGGGCGATCGTCCCGACTTCACACTGCTGGAGTTCGACTGCGACCACATGCTGCCCCACGCGCGACCGGCCGACACCGCGGCGGTGATCCGCAAGCAGCTGGAGCGGGGCTGAGATGGCTGCGGTCACCGACGAGCAGGTCGAAACGGTGCGCGCACTTGTCGCCGCAATTCCGGCCGGACGGGTGTCGACCTACGGCGACATCGCAGAGGCGGCAGGGCTTTCCAGTCCCCGCATCGTCGGCTGGATCATGCGCACGGATTCGTCGGATCTTCCCTGGCATCGGGTCATCAGGGCGTCCGGGCGGCCCGCGCCGCACCTGACGACGCGACAACTAGAGCTGTTGCGTGCCGAAGGAGTGCTCGCAAACGACGGCCGGGTCAAGCTGACCGAAGTGCGCCACGAGTTCTGATGGGCCCTGGTCCACTTACCAAAGTGCTCAGCTCCCGGCACGGGCCAAAACTTCCGCGAAACTGCAGTTGGTGCGTGAAAGTGCGAGTGGGCCACGCAGCAGCTGCAGTCTCGCGGAATCAAAGTCGCCGTCGACAATATTGCTGCCCGGGACTCAGCAATTCCGATGAGGGGGCCCAAGGGGTAAGGCTAGCAAGGTGCATTCCCATCGAAATTGCGCGCATGGTCGTTGATCGGCCGAATCCACAACCGTGGATGCAAATTCAAAGCACCAGGCGAACCAGCGCCGCCGTGCGGGCAAGCCCAGGGAAGGCCGCGGCCGTCGACCGCGGATGCAGGGCGTGCACGGCGAGGCGGAACATCAAGGCGCGCAACAACATCTGCGGCCACTCGGGCAGCGGGCTCCAGCGCTCGATCAACCCGTCGTCGGCCTCGCCCCATGACAGCGCGTCGACCACCACCACACCCGCGGCCCACGACGCCGGCCGCCAATACGGGGTGATGTCGGTGATGCCGGGGGCCGCGGTGCCCGCGAAAAGCACTGTGCCGTAAAGATCGCCGTGCACCAGCTGGTTGGGGCTCTTGGTC
>Ga0126307_10002781_pt1 | contig 11864 bp, 15 predicted proteins | sample Plot28_FD_89955 | JGI IMG/M metagenome (GOLD analysis project Ga0126307, IMG submission 89955) | Serpentine soil microbial communities from UC McLaughlin Reserve, CA, USA - Plot28 | ecosystem: Environmental > Terrestrial > Soil > Grasslands | place: USA: UC McLaughlin Reserve, Lake County...
GCCTCGGCCAGCGCGGCGACTCCTGATCCTCTGACCGGCATGGACGGACCGGCCCACGCGGACGACCCGCGGGGCGCGCCAGGGACTGCCAGACAACGCAAGAATCGAGAAAGGACGGAACCATGCGTATCGGACTGACGAGCATCTTCGTCGACGACCAGGACCAAGCCGAGCGGTTCTACACCGAGGTCCTCGGCTTCAAGATCAAGACCACTGCGCCCTACGGCCCGGGCGAGCGCTGGCTCTCCATGGTCTCCCCCGAAGAGCCGGACGGCGTCGAGCTGGTGCTGCACCTGGCCGACGAACCGGCACGGGCGTTCCGGCAGGCCAGCCGCGCGATCGGTCGGCCGGTGATCTCGCTGCGCACGGACGACTGCCGTCGGGACGCCGAGCGGCTCAAGGCCAAGGGCGTGGTGTTCGTCAAGGAGCCCGCCAGGATGGACTACGGCGGCATGGACGCGGTCTTCGACGACACCTCTGGCAACCTGATCAACCTCCACCAGGACTGACCTGTACCGACCGCGGGCTGTCATGTCCACCTGCGGACCCAGGGCCGCGCTGCACCGAGCCGACGTCGCCCGGGCCGCGGGCCCCGGATCCGCGATTCGACCCGCTCCTGCGCACCGTGAGAGCGCCGATCTGTCACAAGTGCGTCACGGGGGGTGTGGGTTGATGGCGTCGACCGCCGTCGACCCACCACGGGAGGTCGCGATGACGACGACCCTGGAAACCCGCCCGCCCGAGCTTGACCTCCACGAACTCGACGATCAAGAGCTCGAATTGCTCCCGACCCGGGAGACGCTCTGCGGCTGGCACTGCTACCCGTGTTACCCGGTGCACTACTACCACCACTGCTACGTGCCGTGCTGGACCCCCAAGTGGTACTACGGCTGAGCTGAGGAGCTCAGCTCAAGTCCCCGGAAGGACCGCCTGGGTCTGGGTGGTCTGCGCGACGCGCCGGTCCCGGTCGTCATAAAGGTCGGTCTGGACGACGATCGTCGACCGCCCCACATGCAGCGGGCGGGAGACGCCGCGCACCTCGCCCTGGCGTACGGCACGGAAGAGGTTCGTCGTCGAGCCGAGGGTGGCGGTGCTCGCGCCGGCCGGCAGGTTGAGGAAGGCGCAGATCGCGCCGATGGTGTCGGCGAAACCCATGAGAGCGCCGCCGTGCAGCACGCCGCCGGCGGTGCAGCGCGTTTCGTCCCACGCCATCCGCCCGCGGACCTCATCCACCGCGGTCGCCTCGAGCGAGATCCCCAAGAGCCCGGCGAAGGGCATCGCGGCGACGAGGCCGGCGAGGTCGGCGTGGTCCGCATCCGGCTGCACGATCATGAGCGTAGTCCGGCCAGTTCCGTATCCGACCAGTCGTGTACGCCTTGACGCGCCGGGTAGGTGGCTCCCCATGAGCCGCGCTGTGGGGCAGGCGGCCACGAGGAGGCGGAGATGGCGTATCAAGAGTCCGGCAGCAGCGGGACCACGACGGAAGTAGCTAGGGACCAGGCCGGCCAGGTCGGCCAGACGGTCTCGGAGGCCGGCGGCCAGGTCGCCCAGACGACGAAGGAGCAGGCTGAGAACGTCGTCGGCGAGGCCAAGCGACAGGCCCGCGACCTGGTCGGTGAGGCGCGGACCCAGGTCCGCAGCCAGGCCGGCGACCAGAAGGACCGGGCGGTGCAGGGTCTGCACGCGCTCGGCGACGAGCTCGACCGGATGTCCGAGCAGGCCGGCCAGTCCGGCATTGCCACGGAGCTCGCGCGGCAGGTCTCCACCCGCGCCCACGAGCTCGCCAGCTACCTCGACAGGCGCGAGCCGGTGGACCTGCTCGACGAGGTCCGCGACTACGCTCGCCGGCGCCCGGTGGTGTTCCTCGCCGGGGCGGCGCTGGCCGGGGTGGTCGCCGGCCGGCTCACCCGCGGGCTCGCGGCCGCGAGTTCGGGCGATCGGCAGCCGGCGCTCGGCCCGGGCTACGGGAGCTACCCCGCCACGCCCGCCGGGCTGCCGCCGGCTCAGCCGCTCGCGGAGCAGCCCCCGGAGCCGTACGGCGGCGGCTACCAGCCTGCGGGCCCGCCGCCGGTCGCGAGCACGGCCTACCCGGGCACCGGGTACGAGTCGACAGGGTACGGGCCTGGCTACGCGGCGCCGCCGGACGGCGGGACCGAGGCCGCGACCGGGCCGGGCGGCTTCCGGTCGCCGGACGCCGACCCGCTCGGTGAGTACCCCGAGCGTGACCCCCTCGACCCGCAGCAGCCGCCGGAGCGGGGGTGGACCTCGTGACCGAAGCCGGCTCGTACGGCTCGTACGCGGCGGACACCGGGCGGCCGGACGTCGAGGGCCGGTCGGTCGGGGAGCTGCTCGGCGAGGTGACCGGCGACCTGTCCAAGCTGATGCGGCAGGAGGTCGCGCTCGCGAAGGTCGAGCTGAAGGAGGAGGCCCAGCAGGCCGGCAAGGCGGGCGGCCTGCTCGCCGGCGCCGGGGCCGTCGGCTACCTGGTGCTGGTCTTCCTGTCCCTGGCGCTGATGTTCGCGCTGGACAACGTGATGGGCGTCGGCTGGGCCGCGCTCGTCACCGCCGCCCTGCTCGGCATCGTCAGCGCGGTGCTCTTCGTGGTGGGGCGCAACAAGTTCAAGCAGGTCAACCCGAAGCCGGAGCAGACCGTCGAGACGCTGAAGGAGGACGTCCAGTGGGCCAAGAATCGGACGAGCTGAGGCGCGAGATCGAGGAGACCCGGCGCGAGCTCGGCACCGATGTCGACGCGCTCACCGAGAAGGTTTCCCCCAAGCGCGTCGTCGGGCGCCGCGTGGACAGGGCGAGGAACGCCGTTTCCGGCCTCAAGGAGAGTGTGATGGGTACGACTTCGAACGTGGCGTCGTCGACCGGCGGCGGCCTGTCCTCTGCCGCCTCGACCGTCGGTGACACCGCCAGCTCGGCGGTCGACAGCGTGCAGGGCGCGGCCAGCTCGGCGGCCTCGACGGTCGCCGACACCGCGACGTCCACCGCGCAGGCCGCGCGGCGGAGCGCGCAGGGCAACCCGCTCGCCGCGGGCGTGATCGCCTTCGGCCTCGGCTGGCTGGTCTCCTCGATCCTGCCGGCGACCGAGCAGGAGCGGCAGGCCGCGGCGAAGGTGAAGGAGCAGGCGCAGCCGGTCGCCCAGCAGGCGGGCCAGGCCCTGCAGGAAGTGAAGGAGAACCTGCGCGAGCCGGCGCAGCAGGCCGCCCAGTCGGTCAAGGAGACGGCGTCGGACGCGGCGGCCAGGGTCCAGGACGAGGCCCGGTCGTCCGCGCAGGACGTCAGGGACCAGACCCGGCAGTCGACCGAGCAGGTACGCCAGCAGTCCCCGGCCGGCAGCTGACCTCTGCAGGTCGCTCCCAGGGGCCGGCGCGGTGGACTCGCTCCGCCGCGCCGGCCCCGCTCTGCTGCCCGACGATCACCTTTGCTCGGCGTGTCGCCGCGGACGCCCGTCCGTCCGGCGTGTCGGCACGAGGACACGCGCAAACGTGATCACTCTGGTGGCGCGGCTGTCGACGCGGGGGGCATCGCGCCGGTCCGGACCCGGCAGAGCAGCGCGGTGAGCGTCTCGATCGGGACCACCGGCGCGGTCATCGCAGCGCGACCCGTCGGCCCTCCCGGCTGCTGGTCAGCGCGCACTCGAGCACCCGGATGGTCGCAGCGGCGTCCGCCCCGGACACCGGCACCGGTCCCCCGTCGAGGATCGCCGCCGCGACCCCCCGGTAGAACGACTCGTATGAGCCGGGCACTGTGGCCAGCCGACCGGTGGCGATGAGCCCGCCCAGCGATGTGGTGAGCGTTCCGTACCGGTCGTCCGGCTCGATTCCCCAACCAGCGTCGCCCGGCCGCCGCCCGGCGAGCAGTGCCGCGACCTGACCGTCCACTCCGGACTTCAGGTACGACCCGCGGTCGCCGTGCACCTCGAAGCGCGGGCCGCCGGCGCGGACCAGCGAGCCGGCGTGGAGGATCACCCGCAGCTCTCCGTACGAGAGCAAGAGGTGGAAGTAGTCGTCGACGACGCCGCCGGGCCGCTGGATGCCGACGTCCGCGAAGACCGTCCCGGGCGGACCGAAGAGGTGCAACGCCTGGTCGACCAGGTGCGAGCCGAGGTCGTAGAGCACGCCGGACGCGGCACGGTCCTCCTCGCGCCAGCCGCCCTCGGGCGTGGGGCGGAAGCGGTCGTAACGGGCGACGTACGTGCTCACCCCGCCGAGCAGTCCCTCCTCGACGCACCGCTGCACGGTCAGGTAGTCGCCGTCCCAGCGCCGGTTGTGGAAGACCGCGAGCACCCGCTCCCGTTGCCGGGCGAGCTCGACGAGCTCGTCCGCCTCGGCCGAGGTCGGGACGAAGGGCTTGTCGACGACCACATGCCGGTCGGCCCGCAGCACCTCCGCGGCGAGTCCGAAGTGGACCTCGTTGGGTGCGGCGATCACGACGAGCTCGACCGCGGGATCGTCGAGCAGGTCGGACGCCGAGGGCACCACGCGCGCATCCGGCAGGTCCCGGAGCACCCGCTCCGGCGAGCGGGAGGCGACGACTCGCAGCCGCAGCCGGGGCTCGGCACCGATCAGCGGGGCGTGCAGCGAGGAGCCGGAGATGCCATACCCGATCAGGCCCACCCCGGCCGAGCCCACGGCCAGCGACGTCACCGGCGCCGGTGGCCGTTCGACCGGTACAACAGGCCGATCTTCACCGCGTCGGCGGGGTGCTCGTCCAGCCATCGGTACACGGCCGGGGCATCGTCGAACGGGGCGGTCCGGTCGAGCAGGCCCTCGACGGAGACGCGGTCCGTGTAGAGCAGCCTGGTCGCAGTGTCCATGACGCGCCGGCGGTTCCACATCGGAGCGTGCCGGTCGGGTGCGCCCCAGGCACCGACCGATGCGATCAGCGAGAGCCGATTGTGGTGGAACTCCTCGCCGAGGCGCAGGTTCGCCGCGCCGCCCTGGTAGAAGCCGGCCGCGACCACGGTCGCACCGAGACCGGCGGCGGCGAGCGCGCCCTGCAGGCCGCGGTCCGAGCCGGACACCTCGATCGCGACGTCGACGCCGCGGCCGCCGTTCACGTCTCGGAGCCGCAGCCCCAGCGGCGGGTCGCCCACCGGGTCGAGCACGTGCGTCGCGCCGAAGGAGGACGCGAGCTTGCGCCGATGCGGATCCGGGTCGACGCCGATCACGGTCTGGATCCCCTCGAGCGTGCACATCTGCACGGTGAGCAGGCCGATGACGCCGAGTCCGTGCACGCTGACCGTGTCGCCCAGCTTGATCTCCGCGTCGTGCACGGCCTGCAGGGCGACCGCGGCGAGGCTGATGAACAGCGCTCGCTCCAGCCGCTCGCCGGTCGGCAGCACGACCAGCGGATAGGTCGCCCGCTGCGACGCGGCCACGTCGAGCACGGTCTCCTCCTGGTGTGGCGTGCCGGTGTGCACGAGATCGCCGACGTGGACCTCGGTTACCCCGTCGCCGACCTCGACCACCTCGCCGACCATCTCGTAGCCGAGGGTCACCGGGTACGCCGACGCGCTGCCTGCCGGCGGCTCGACGAAGGCGCGCAGCCCGCGGTCGAAGACCTTGTCCGCGAACGCCGACGTGCCGCGATAGAGGCTCAGCTCCGTTCCGTGGCTGATCCCGCTCAGCCGGGCCCGCAACCTCACCTCGCCGGGACGCAGCGGGCGGGACGGCTGCTCGGACAGCCGGAGGCGGCGGGGTCCGTCGAGGACCAGCGTTCGGGGCACGGAGCTCTTCCTTCCGGAACTAGGCTCGGTGCCGCCGCGAAATCGCGACGACCGGAGTCCATCGTTTCACCGACCGAGGAGTCGAGAAGGATGAAGCTCTCGTGTCAGGAGCAGTTGCTGCCTGGCGACAGCCTTCAGGAGAAGTTCGAATTCGCCCAGCGAGCGGGATTTCAGGGCATCGAGCTGCGCGCGAAGGACGACGGTCACTTCGCCGGCCGATTACCGGAGCTGCGCGCGGCCGCGCACGACGGCGTGGTGATGCGGACGGTCTGCCCGGACACCGACCACTTCATCGGCGACTTCGACGCCGGGCGGCGGAAGGACGCGATCGCCCAGCTGCGCTCGCAGCTCAGCGTCATCGCCGAGCTCGGCGGCGACGGCGTGCTCACCCCCGCCAGCTGGGGCATGTTCAGCCTTCGGCTGCCGCCGTTCACGCCGCCGCGTACCCCGGCGGACGACCGCAAGGTGCTGCTCGAGGCGCTGTACGAGCTGAGCGGCCACGCCGCCGCCGAGGGAGTGTGGCTCGCGATCGAGCCGATCAACCGGTACGAGGACTACCTGGTCAACCGGATCGGCCAGGCGGTCGAGCTCGCCGAGCAGGTCGAGCGCGACCTCGGCTACGACTCGCTCCGGGTGTGCGCGGACCTCTTCCACATGAACATCGAGGAGGACGATCTCGGCAAGGCGATCACCGACGCCGGACGCCGGATCGCGCATGTGCACGTCGATGACTCCAACCGGCTGCAGCCGGGGACCGGGCACCTGGATTTCGCGACGGCGTTCGGCGCGCTGCACGCGATCGGCTACGACGGCTGGCTCGCGCTGGAGTGCCGGCTGCGCGGCGACGCGGGAACCGCGCTGCCGGCGACCACCCGCTTCCTCTCTCAGTACCTGTAGCGCGGGATGCCCAACCAGGTCCAGCTGATCGCGTACGCGGACCGGCTCGGGGGATCGCTACCCGCACTCGGCGGGCTGCTCGACGGCCCGCTTGCCGGGCTCTTCGGCGGCGTGCACGTGCTGCCTTTCTTCCAGCCGTACGACGGGGCGGACGCGGGCTTCGACCCCGTCGACCACCTGACCGTCGATCCCCGGCTCGGCGACTGGGACGACCTACGCCGGCTGGGACGGCCTGTGGCGGGCGGCCGCCGGGACCTAGTGGCCGATCTGATCGTCAACCACGTGTCGGCCGACTCGGCCCAGTTCCGGGACGTCGTCGAGCACGGCGACGCATCGCCGTACGCGGGCATGTTCCTGACCTACGACCGGGTCTTTCCGGCCGGGGCGACCGAGGCCGACCTGATCCGGATCCTCCGACCCCGGCCCGGGCTGCCCTTCACGCCGGTGACGCTCGGGGGCTGGCAGCGGCTGGCGTGGACGACCTTCACCAGCCGGCAGATCGACCTCGACGTCTCCGATCTGCGCGCCCGCGGCTACCTGTCGGAGGTCCTGGGCCGGCTGGCCGGGAACGGGGTCACGCTGGTCCGGCTCGACGCCGTCGGCTACTCGGTGAAAACGGCCGGCACCACCTGCTTCATGACGCCGGACACCGTCGCTTTCCTCGCCGACATCACGGCCGAGGCGCACTCGCTCGGCGTCGAGGTGCTCACCGAGATCCACGCCCATTGGCGACACACGGTGCAGACGGCCCGCCGGGTCGACCGGGTGTACGACTTCGTACTTCCGCCGCTGATCCTGCACGCCCTCTTCACGGGGGACAGCGGGCCGCTACGGAGCTGGCTTCGGCGCCGTCCGCCGAACTCCGTCACCGTGCTGGACACGCACGACGGCATCGGCATGATCGACGCGGGCACCAGCGCCGAGGGCGGTGGGCCCGGGATGCTCTCGCCGGGCCAGATAGCCGGCCTGGTCGAGCGGATCTCCATCAACAGCGGGGGCACCAGCCGGTCCAGCACCGCCCGCGGCGCCGCGGCGGGCGGCGTCTACCAGGTCAGCTGCACCGCGTACGACGCCGTCGGCCGCGACGACCGGTGCCACCTGCTCGCCCGGCTGTTGCAGCTGTTCACGCCAGGCATCCCGCAGGTCTACTACGTCGGCCTGCTCGCCGGCCGCAACCAGCCCGAGCTGGTCGCCCGCACCGGCGACGCGCGAGAGATCAATCGCCGCCGCTACACGCCGTCCGAAGTGGACACAGCGGTCCGGCGGCCGGTGGTGCGGGCGCTGACGCGGCTGATCCGGCTGCGGAACACCCATCCGGCCTTCGATGGCGAGTTCACGGTGCCGGACGGTCCGCCAGGAGAGATCGCGATGCTGTGGCGGAACGGGGACGAGCGGGCCGAGCTGCGGTGTCGGCCCGCCGACGCCTCGTACCGGCTGACCGTGACGGCCGAGGGCCGGGAACTCGACGTGACCGACGTCGCGGAGCTCTGAAGAGAAGAAAGCGCCGGCGGGCGGAAGCGTGGCGTCATGGCGTGACGAACCGCAGGTTCTGGGCCGCGAGCGTCGGCAGGATCGTCCGCAGCGCCGCGACGGTGCCGCCGCGCGCGCCATAGCCGTCGTGCAGCAGCACGATCGCGCCGGGGCCCGCGCGGGCGAGCACCCGGCGCGCGATCTCGCCGGCTGGCGGCTGTCGCCAGTCGAGCGGGTCGACGCTCCAGCCGAGCAAGCCGAGACCGAGCCGGCGGGCCTCGGCGACCGCCACCGGAGCCCAGTTGCCCGCGGGCGCGCGGAAGTAGCGCGGGCTTACCCCACCCGACGCCGCTTCGATGGCGCGGCTGGTCCGCTCCAGCTCGTCGCGGACGGCCGACCGGCTGCGGCGCTGGAGCGCCGCATCGTGAGTCCAGGTGTGGTTGCACAGCGCGTGGCCCTCTGCCGCGATGCGGCGGACCAGCTCGGGATGCTGCGCGACGTGTTGGCCGACCAGGCAAAAGGTCGCCTTGATCTGGTGGCTGCCGAGCAGGTCGAGCACGGTGGGCGTCCAGCGCGGGTCCGGGCCGTCGTCGAACGTCAGCGCGATCGACGGCTGCGCCGACTTCAGCGCGCGCTGGATGCCGTCGGCGTCGAGGACCGGCGCGGCGAGCCGCTCCGGGGCGGAGGTCGCCGCCCCGCGCGGTGGCGACGGCTCGGCCGAGGGCGGGCCGTCATCGACCGGCCCGGCGAGCATGACGGCCAGCACGCAGGCGAGAAAGACGGCGAGATCGGCGGGACCGATCCCGCGGCGGCGCGCGACCGGGGTACCGGACACGCGGCGATGGTGACACCGGGCCGGCCGGTCCTTGCCTTGATGCGCCCTCCCCGCGCATCGGCGTGTCGGAGAGCCCGCCACCGGGCCGGCTGTCCGCGCCTGCCCGGGCCTGGGAGGCTGGACCGGTGCTGACGGCGGTCCCTCACGGCACCTTCAAGAATGACTTCGACCTCGTCGACGAGACCGGCGGCGCCGTCGCCACCTTCCGCGGCTCGGCCCGGCGCGAGCAGGGGGAGATCACCTCCCGCGAAGGGTCCTGGCGCTTCCGCCGGGACGGCGGCCGGCACTTCACGCTCGCCGGCGAACGCGGATTGCTTGCAGAGGCCAGCAAGCCCGGCCTGTGGTCCGGTCGCTGGGAGGTGATCGTCGGCAGCGAGACGTACGAGCTCTCGAAGCGCTCCTGGCGGTCGCGCGCCTTCGAGCTCAGCGGTCGGTCGAGGCTCGGCGAGGTCCGGCCGCAGCGGGAGTTCAGCCGGAGGGCCGAGGTCGACCTGCCCCCCGAGCTACCCCTGCCGGTCCAGGCCTTCGTGGTCGCTGTCGTGCGGACGCTCTGGCGGCGCGAGCAGGCCGCGCCTACCGGCACCGCGGCGACGGATGGAACCGCGCCGGGAGCGGATGACCTCCCGGAATGACACCCGCCGCGGCACCGGTGGCGCGGCGGCGAAAATCGGCCTGCTCGCCTACTCCTCGACCTTCGGCGGGTTGCCGCCCTCGAGGAGCCCTCGAACCTCGGACTCCTTGTAGCGACGGTGGCCGCCGAGAGTGCGGATCGACGTGAGCTTGCCTGCCTTCGCCCAGCGCGTCACGGTCTTGGGGTCGACGCGGAACATCGTCGCGACCTCAGCTGGCGTGAGCAGCGGCTCGGCGTCCGTGGTCTGACGCGTGGTCATGGCTCGTCCCTTCCTGCCACGTGGTCGAAGCACCCCGGTTCGTCCCTCGACTGTGGTCCATAATGCACCATTCGACCGCATAGCTCAACGGCCTGCACGGCTTACGCGTTCCCGCAATTGTTGCGGACACACCAACACGTCAGTTGGCAGACTCCACTCGTTGGGCTGTTCGCCACCTTTCGGTCACCCGTTCGTACGCCTGGGCGGCTGCGACGGGATCGCCCCTCCCCAGTGCGGCGACCGCCTCCGCCATGTCCCCGGCCGAGTCGTCCGCCCGCAGTTCGGAGTCGTCGCGCAAGTCGACGAGGCCTACGTAGTCGAGCTCGACCAGCGACCGCGGGTGGAACTCCTCAAGCCAGCGGCCGAGCGCCTCGACGGCGTCGACGACCGGCTCGTCGTCGAGAGCCTTACGCAGCACGTTCAGGCCCCGCGCCAGCCGGCGCCGGGCCTGTGCCATGGGAGTCCGGTAGACCAGCGAGCGGCCGGTTGTGGCGACCAGCCCACGGCCCGCCCCCCGGCCGCCGATGGTGGTGCCCTCGACGGCGGCCGGATCCGGGCCGGCCGCGCCGAGCCCGCGCGAGCCGAGCTGCAGCCGCCGCTCCTCGCGGTCGAAGAGCAGGAACCAGCGCACCGGCACCGCCCACCGGTTCTGCAGCACGTGCGAGCGGCGCGTCGGGTGTGCGGCCAGCCAGCGCCGGTGCTCGGTGGCCGCCGCCTCGACCTCCTGCGGAGGCAGCACCGCGGCGGCGACCTCCGCCGGCAGCATTCCGGCGAGCTCAGCCGCGGCCTCCCAGCAGCGCAGCTCGGTCCGCCAAGGGCAGACCAGTAGCCCGGACTCGCCGCGCAGCACCGCCGCGTGGTCGCCGGCATCTCCGGGACGCGGCACCGCCGGCGTCATCCGGCAGGCGGCGAGCAGGCCGAGCACCCGCTCCCGGCGGGCGCCGTCGCGGGCCGACGGCACCGCCGGGCCCTGCGCGTACTGCTGCCAGCGCCGCCGCTCCTCCACGTCGAACGCGGCGAGCGGCTCGTACACCCGCAGCTCGGCGACGTACGGGGGAGTCACTCGTCGATGGTCCCATGATCGTCGGCCCCACACCGCCTAAGGTTGACGCGGGAGCCTCACCGGCTCCGCCCCTGCGGCGAACGGGCGATCCCCGCGACCCGCGCCGGAGACGACAGCACCCGAGAAAGGGAGCGCACGTGACCGTCTTCGCCAGTGACCACGAGGAAGTGGTCTTCTGCCACGACCGGCCCAGCGGGCTGCGGGCCGTCGTCGCGATCCACTCGACCGCCCTGGGCCCGGCTCTCGGCGGCACCCGCTTCTACCCGTACGCCACGGAGGAGGAGGCGGTCAGCGACGCGCTGAACCTGTCCCGTGGCATGACGTACAAGAACGCCTTGGCCGGGCTGGACCACGGCGGCGGCAAGGCGGTGATCTGGGGCGACCCGCGAACGGACAAGAGCGAGGCGCTGCTGCGAGCGTACGGGCGGTTCGTCCAGTCGCTCGGCGGCCGGTACGTCACCGCCTGCGACGTTGGCACCTACACGCAGGACATGGACGTGGTCGCGCGCGAATGCGCGTACGTGACCGGGCGGTCGGCGGCGGACGGCGGCGCCGGCGACTCGTCGCTGCTGACCGCGTGGGGCGTCTTCCAGGGGATGCGGGCGGCTGCCGACCGCCGGTGGGGGGCGCCGACACTGCGCGGCCGGCGGGTGGGCGTGGCAGGGGTCGGCAAGGTCGGGCGGCATCTGGTGGACCACCTCGTCGAGGATGACGCGTCGGTCGTGGTGACCGACGTCAGTGCCGTCGCGGTCGACGCGGCGCGCGCCGCCCATCCCGGCATCGAGGTGGTCGCGGACACCGACACCCTGATCCGGGCCGATCTGGACGTCTACGCCCCGTGCGCGCTGGGCGGCGCGCTGTCCGACGAGGTCGTCGCGGTGCTGACCGCGGGGATCGTCTGCGGGGGCGCCAACAACCAGCTCGCCCATACCGGGGTGGAGAAGCTGTTGGAGGACCGCGGCATCCTGTACGCAC